>JAABUK010000754.1_pt1 | contig 65820 bp, 72 predicted proteins | sample 5559141 | NCBI WGS metagenome assembly JAABUK01 (sample SAMN10711869, study PRJNA513367) | rock metagenome | isolation source: Antarctica rocks | place: Antarctica: Victoria Land, Pudding Butte nord | collected 2016-01-03 | reverse complement strand
AATCCCTTACTATTAGTAGCTTTACTACCTAAAAAGGTTATTAATAAGCTATAAATATATAAAGTAGTAATATAACTACCTAAAGTAAGGTATTATAAATAAGTAGTTAAGGATAAAATATAAAGTATCCTAATTAATTCTATTTTTAACCTTATTACCTTACCTTATAATAAGTATATTATTTCTATATAATAAGTTTTTAAGAGAAAGATAAATCTTAATAACTAAGTAATTAAATATAAGGCTAGGCTAGTTAAAAGAGGATTCTAGTAATATAAAGGTTTAGACTTTAAGGAGATATATTTAAGTATAATTAAACTTATATTATATAAGATATTATTTATACTTATAATAATCCTTAATTAAATGTTATATTAAATAGATATAAAAACTACCTTCTTAAATATAAATATTAAAGAGGAGCTTTATATTATACTATCTCTACCTTATATTATATTAAAGAGTAAAGTATAGTATATATATATTATAGGTATAGATTTACTAGGTATATTATATTTTAATATTCGCCCTTAGGAATACTAAGCCCTACCTGTTAGATCCTGTAGATCCTGTAAATACGTCTATATCTATGGATTTTATCTATGTAGATAGTTAACTAATCTATAACTATACTACGATATAATAGATCCTTAATAATAGTAGTAATACTAGATATTTAATTACAGCTATTAAGCGCCGGACCTATAGCTATATAATACGCTACTTCTAATAAGCTATTATACGCCGTCCTATTACTAGTAGCTAAGCGTTATATAAAGTAAAATATAATACTAAGAACCTCTATAAAAACCTCCCTTATAATAAACTACTTAGTATACTAATAATAAACCTATATACTAGACTAGTATACCTATTTAAAAGAGTAATACTAAAAGTCTTATCCTTACTCTTATAATCTTAATCTACCTTCCTCCTATTATCTTATACCGCCTTAGGAAAGATAATATTAAAGACCTCCCTTAAGACCTCCTTTAAGATAAAAACCTCTATTATAAATAACTATTTAATATATTAACTACGCTCTTATACTTTAGATTAATACTACTATTTAAATTAATAACCTTAAAAGCTTTATTTACTTATAAATTACCTTAATCTATTATATCCTTATTCTTCTAGATTAACTTAAATAAGACTTTATCCTTCCTCTCCTTTATATTAAAAAATATAATACTAGAAATTAGACGCTAAGGCTAATACGCTATTTAATTATACTACTTAGTTAGAATATATTAAGGAAAGACTAGACTCTATTTAGCTTTTAATACTCCTTATACTAATTAATTAGCCTCTAATATTACTACTACTCTTTATAGTTTAACCTCTAAAAATATATATCTAAGTATTTAAAGAAGTACGCTAAGAAGTATTATAAGTATAAGAGATAGAAGATATAAATAATAATAAAGATAAGAAAGAGATAGTAAAAATACTAATAATACCTATAATACTATTATTACCTATATATTAATTAATCTTACCCCTACTACCTACCTATTAGTCTAGAATATATATAATAATTAATAATTTATATATAAGATACACCCCCCTTATAAGATTAATAACTCCTATTTATTCTACTATCCTTCCTATTATATTAATGAAAGACTTATATATAAAGTTCTATAAGTCTAATAGTCTAATAAATCTAATATTACTACTAATAATAATAAGGCTATTACTAAGACGCCTACTTGAAAATAATATAGCGGTAAGAAATATCCTAAAAGTAAAGATATTAGTAATTAACTCTAATAGGCCTTTTAAGATATCTATTAAAATCGTCTAATAATTTATCTAAAATCTAACTAAATAAGATATAGATATTACTTATATATTTATAACTTAATAACCTTTATATTAATTATCTTTATTTCTTTATAAGGTTTAAGATATACCTCTTACCTATTACTAGAGCTACTTAGTAGCCTAATTACCGCTATTACTACCTTATTATTACCCCCGGAGAAACCTAACTAATAGAAGCTCTATTTTCCTACTTATTTTTATATATATGTATAGTAATAGATAGTATATATATAAGGGCTTCCTATTAGCTACTTATATACCTAAAGTACCTTACTAGTATTATAATAGTAAGGATACTATCTTTCTTTAAAAAATTATAGTAATTGTTATAGGTATAGATTTACTAGGTATATTATATTTTAATATTTATCCTTAAGAATACTAAGTCCTACCTATTAGACCTTATAAATCCTGTAAACACGTCTATATCTATGAATTTCATCTATATAGATAGTTAACTAATCTATAACTATACTATAATATAATAGATCCTTAATAATATAATCTATATTATATAAATTTAAATAATTATTAAGAGCCTAATATAAAAAGCTTAAGTTTAAGCTTAAAAAACTATTTATATATCTATCTAGATTTAATTAATATATCTTTATTTATACCTATAAATAGCTAATTATAATTATATATATTAATAATATATACTTATATAATAAGTATATCTTAACTATCTAAATATTTAAAGACTCTATCTTAAAAATATTTAATATAACTAATAAAGAGGAAAGTACCTACTACTTAAGAATATATATAAAGTAATAAGATAGTATTATAAAGCTATATTAATCTATATATATTATTAAAATCTTAGATTACTTTAAATTAAGCTTACTTATACCTATATATACCCCTTCTAATCCTAGTACTAAACTAACTAAATTAGAGTCTAAGATAGCTAATAATTATATATATAAATACCTATTAATATTTAACTCCTATAATTATCTATTAATAATAGTAAGATCTAATCTAATATATATAATCTCTCTTATAAAGTAGTATAATTTAAATCTAGTATAATATTATATAAATATAATAATAAGAATCTATATATATCTTATTAAAATATTAAAGTATAAGATCTATTATATAAATATAGATATTATATTTATAAATTATATTAACTTAGACTATAATAGATACTTAGATATAATATAATTAATAATAAAGTAGGTTTATATAATAGTAGGAGGGCCTATATTATAATTATTTAAGAGATAGTAGATAGTTAGCCTCTCCTCTATTAAGGTTAAGTATATAATAAGGATTAAAGTTATTAAGAAGGTAATTTAAATTAAGAATTTTATTAATAACCTTAATCTATTAAACTATTATATTAATATAATTAAACTTAATATAGATAATAAATCTATACTAAAGATATTAAAAAATCTGGAATTTTATTAATATATAAAATATATCTAGATTTAATATAATTTTATACGTAAATATATATATAATAGTTATATTAATATTTAGTAAATTAATAGTAAGGAAAACTTAGTAGATATATTTATTAAGGCCCTTATCTAATATTTAAAAAGTATATTAATACTATAGGTATCTCTAATTAAGGAAAGGCTAGATAAAGGGGGAGTATTAGAATAAGTTACTTATACCTTTCCTTATAATACTATATAGTAATACTATAATTAGTGTTACTACCCCTTAGTATTATATATATACCTACCGTATATAAGGAAGTCCCCTTACATATATAAAGGGCTTCCTTCCTAGATAGTTAGAAAGATTATATATTCAGTTCATACCTTTCAATAGTAGCCACAGCCAATACCGAAGCCATAGAGAACCTGGTAGCCAATCCAGGCGTTGGGCCCCGAGCTTGGCGAGAGAGTCGAAAGCAAACCGGCGCCAATGGAGCAGAGGACTGGGGAAAGCAGCATTGCCGGAACATAATGACCAATCTTCTGCGTAAAAACCGCAGCAAAGATGCTTACGGTGACCAGAGACAAGACCAATGGGATGGTGCTGATACCAGCGTGCACTGCCGAGTCGTCTTTAGTTGCTTGGAACCAAATCGTTAGATAGTAGGCGACGGACATTAAGCCTCCTGAGAGCAAGAATACGAACGTGATACTGCCTGCAATGGAACGGTTTAGGACGATTCGGGCCGGGGCCATTGCGGTCTCTGGTGTCAGAACCTCAACAGCGACGAAAGCAATGAACAAGACGGAGAAGGTGACGAGAAGGCCAATGATCTTTGGTGCTGACCAGGAATAGGTGGAGCCGCCCCACTGAAGAGCGAGGATGAGGCACACCATAGATGGAACGAAGAAAAAAATTCCAATGGGGTCAATCCGTTTGATTTGAGCAATAACAGTAAGCTTCTCCCGTTCGGGCGATTCGATATGAAGGAAGAAGAGCACTGCAAGCAATGTAAAGCCGCCAATCGGCAAGTTGAGGTAGAAACACCATCTCTATGTCCTAGTAAAGTTAGTACAAGACGTTTAGCAAACACCGAGTCGACTTACACACGATCAGTGAAAGCGCCGCCGATGATTGGGCCAAGCACCGACGACAATCCAAAAGCCATACCAAATATTGAGGTGAACAAAGGGCGTTTACGAAGAGGGACGTGTGGAATTATGATCATCGTTCCACCAGAAAAGATGCCGGCTGATCCTAGGCCAGCAATGGCACGTCCTATAATGAAAGCGGTAGAGTGAGGAGCGGCACCGCAAAGCGCTGACCCGGCCTCAAAGACAACAATTGAAAGCAGAAAAGCCCACTTTGTTGAGTAAAGCTGATAGATGCGGCCAGAGATGGGGAAAAAACAGGCGGCAGTCAAGATATAGGCACTGCCATACCAACCGATGTCCTGGATAGAGTTGAATTCGTCGGTGATGCGTGGAATAGCCACTGCAATGATCGTCCGATCCTACTGGCATGTAAGCTCGACATGTAAGTCTGGAATTGTACGGAAAATATTACCAATGCGACCAGAAAAACCGACAGATACATGCTAATGATAACCGTCCAGAACTCGAGGGAGTTTGGCTGGAAAAATCTCTCGGCATCTTCATATTCGTCGACTGTCTCAACGGGCTGAGCCCGCTCGGCTAGTGACCCCTCTTTAGCAGAGTGCACAGAAGCTGTGGACGACATTGTCAATCCAGGACGAACGAGTGCAGATTGAAATTGCGGTTTGTCTTACCACACAATGTCGAGCAGCTGCGAGTTCACTCTCGTATATATACCTTGATTCAGGAGACACGAGAAGTCTGAAACCGCCAGATGCGCTCGTAATCTCGATATCGCATGGTCTACAACCCGAGTGACTCTAGATTTGTTTTGTCGGACAATCATAAAATCCGAGGTCGGTGGATCACATGACCTCGGATTCGGCGGCCTGTCAGTTGGCGGATGAGTCAGCGACCAAAGTGTGGGTCGAGTGCTTCTGCCCGGACAATTCAAAGCGCTCGAGACACCCATACTAATCTCTTAAAACCTGAGGTGTGGTCGAGATTTCTCCTTTGTCTCCCCTTATCGAGCGAGCGTCAGGCTGGTAGAGATCTGTCCACAGGGACTCCTATCACAGTCTGAGCCATATCTCGTCCTCATCCGAGCAGAGTTTCCACTAAATGTGTCTGGACACGCCTTCCCTTTCTTCCGAATTTTTTAAGCCACTGCGGGTGCTTGCATGTGTACTTTGTCAGCAGCGCAAGGTGAAGTGTGATCGCACATTTCCTTGCGCAAATTGCATTAAGTCTAGGGCGCAATGTGTGCCGGCGACGCTGGCTCAGCGCCGGCGAAAACGCAGATTTCCCGAGCGAGCGCTGCTGGAACGTCTTCGCAAGTACGAGGACTTGCTCTGTCAGAACAAGATCACTTTCGAACCACTCCACAAGGATTTGGCTAGAGAGAAAGAATCTCCCAATGCGGAGAGTGGCTATGGTTTGGACGATGAGCATCCAGAAGTTGCAACGCCGGATTTATCAGTTATGTCGACGACCATCAAGTCCGAAGGCGGTTACGAAGCCAAGTATGCGCTCTCCAAGGAGCAAGTTCAATATGACTAATTCTCTCAGGAACGTCTGGCACGCCATGAGCCAAGGAGTATGACTACATCGCGTTACTTTCAAGCTTTACTGACACTTGCACCAGTTCCGAGACCCCGACAATGACAGCGATTCCTCACAGGACGATGTGCGTGAGACCGCGGTCAAGAAGCTGTGGGATCAATCAGTTAAGAATGATGACCACCTTTTGTTTGGTTCACGTAGCTCAACTGTCGACCTTTCTACTTTACATCCCGATCCCGTCCAGATCTTCAGGCTTTGGCAGATTTACTTGGACAACGTAAACCCGCTGCTTAAGGTCACACACACTCCCACTCTGCAGGGACGCATTATAGAAGCTGCCAGTAATGCAACAAATATGAATCCCACTCTGGAGGCGCTCATGTTCAGCATCTACTGCACGTCCATTCTAAGTCTCATCGCGGAAGACTGCCAGACCATGTTTGGTTCTTCAAAGGAAGATCTTCTGATGAGGTTTCAGTTCGGCTGCCAGCAAGCGCTCTTGAACTGCGGATTCTTACGGTCCAGCGATCGTGACTGCTTGACCGCATTGTATCTCTACCTAGTAAGTGTGGCCAGTGGCTAAGTTCTTTCTTCCTTGCTAACCATATAGATCTCTGTTAGACCCAGCACAAATCCTCAGTCTCTGTCCTCCATGCTTGGCGTCGCAGTTCGCATTGCGCAACGCATGGGCATTCACAGCGATTCGGACTTGGCAAAGTGTACCGCTGTTGAGGCTGAATTGCGCCGGAGACTGTGGTGGTCGCTCATACTCTTTGACACTCGCATCGGCGAGATCGCCCACTCTAAGACCCCAACGCTAGATCCCACTTGGGACTGCAAGATTCCTCTCAATGTGAATGATTGTGACCTACGGCCAGAGATGAAGGGGCCACCAGCGATTCAAGGAAAATCGACAGAGGCAATTTTTGCCGTCGTACGCAGCGAGCTAGGTGAATTCATCCGTCACACCGGGTTCCACCTCGATTTCACCAGTCCGGCTTTAAAGCCTATTGCCAAGCATCTTCAGAACGGTCTTGCTCCAGAAGGTGGCGAGCTGGTGGAGCTAGAGAAGCTGATTGAGGACCAATATCTTAAGTCCTGTGACCAAGAGAACCCAATCCACTTCATGACGATCTGGACAACACGAGTATACCTTGCTAAATGTCGCCTCCTGGAACACCATTCAAGATATTTTAGCTCATCCGTGCATCGGACGGAGGCCCAGCGTGACGCTGCTACTTCTCATGCACTTAGGATGCTCGAGTGCGATACAAAGATCATGACCTCACCCCTTACAAAAAGATTTCTTTGGTTGAATCACTGCTACTTCCCATTTCCAGCCTACCTTCAAATCGTCCAAGACGTGAGAAGGCGACCTATAAGTGAGCAAGCTCGACAGGCTTGGGAAATCATGAGTGACAATTACCAGGCTTGGTTCATTTCTCAATTTAGAGAAGATAAGCCTTTCTTCAAGATATTCTCCAAAATTGTTATCCAGGCATGGGAGGCTTGTGAAGCTGCTTCCAAGCAGCCAGGAACAACTTTGACACCACCAAGGATTGTGTCATCAATCAGACATACACTGGCACAAATAGCGCGAAATGCACAAAATACTGACACGGAACAGCCGGGGTATTTCATGGGCATGAGAATAGACGAATTTCCGATGCCGATAGGCTTTGCTGACCAGAGCCTACCCAATAGTATCGGAATGCAGGATGATTACGCAGCGATGAGATCGGATGTATACTCTGGAGTACCAGCTCAAATTCCATTAGACGCTGATATGAACCAATTGGACTGGGATGCGCCAGGTGGATGGCCCGACTGGGGAGGAGTCTGAATGGCGCGCGAGTACTCACAGAAGATAGGGGTCGTTCAAGAAAACTTGACATCTGTGGCGATCAGCTGCCCGCCTGAGTCGACGACCTTTGGGCAAGGAGTCAACCAGCAACACGATGGGCTCATGGGCTTACCTCCAGTCCCAAAGGATTCACGTGCTAGTTCAAATTATCGGAAATTCAGCTAGTAGCAGGATTTCAGTAATCGGCCTCCGCGTCGCCTCATTGTTAGGTACAATACCATTCAGCGAACTTTGGCAACCCTCTCTCGGAGCATCGAGTGGCAGAATTGTGTGCGAAGCCTGTATTCACAAGCTAAGGGAGGGCCACCGGCGACGTGTAATCGACTGACCAGCTGCAAAAGCCGACTCCTGCAGGCCGGCATATCTCAGATGCTACGATCCAGATCTTCAGTGAACACGAGAATTTTTGCATATAAGGAAAAGCCTTAGTGCAGCACCTAGGTACTACAATTGCATGCTTCATTTCAGTCAGTGGCTCTTTACGGTCCACTCCCCAACGATCCACGACAGAACATGCGTACTTGCAACACCCCACAAATCCAGGAGTTTCGAATGTGATTAGAGAGACAACAGCGGATGGAGGATTTCATATCCGACTTATTCAAATGAACTTGAAGTTGCTCATCGAACGGACAACCCTGGCCGGAGCCCGAATATTGCGTTAGCGACAGTATGTGAGCCTCCAATCTATATCAAATTCTTCCATTTTGTGAAACGTTAATGCTACTTTAGTCGCTAACGCTACCTTAACACACTAACGGCCTTTAGAAAACTTGAACACTCCTCTGTTTTGTTTCCTAATTAAAAGAGTCCTAAATGTCCAGTCACATCTCAATCCGGCTTGAAACCCACAGAAATATTGCAGGATCTATGCACTTCTGTGACAAACTCAAACGTCTTGGCGCATTAGTCTAGGACCCTGTACGTCTTCAATATATACTGGACGATCACAATTACATTGACATAGTCGCGGAGATTATTAGAGATGAAAGACTGAGTTACGTATGGCATGGGCCGGACACCGAAGTCATCCAATATGCGAGGATGGCCGAATCCTCCGACTTGCGAATGTTCATTCCTCCTCATTATGACGGCTTGCTGAGATTTACTCCAGATGTACATATAAATTCCAGCTCTGCCGAATTATCTCGATTCGTAACACCATCATCGAACCATTTAGCATCCACGATCTCACCAAAATTGCCCAAAATTCCACACCGCACCACGACCATCGTTGAACCAAAGTTCCTACTCTAACCAAAGCCCACAATGCATTTCTCAGCACTCCTCATCGCCGCCATCAGCACGACCATGGTCGCGGCGACTCCTCTCATTCGCAGGAGCGATTACATCACCTGTCTCCAAATCTGCAGCGAAAACAACAGCCAATGCACCGGTGCCGCAACTGGAAGTACCGTCCAGGTGCAAACCGTGGATTTTAATTGGTAAGCGTGTCATTTTCGTGGTTCAGGATACAAGTTCTAAACATTGCACGTTATCAACAGCAACCTCCAAGGTCTCACGTGCGAGTTTATTGTCTGCGAGGGCACTCAGAACGTTGAGACGGTCACTAATGGTGGACTTCCGGCCGTGGCGGGGATTTTCGCGGCATTGGGGGGAAATGCTTAGGTTCGATGAGATCAGGTTGTATAATAGGGTGGTATGAAAGGGGGGTGGTAACGATAATTATTGCTGAACTGCGACCTTTTATTGGGGTTTAGGCGCGTGTGAGACGAGAGCGGAGTGCTCTTGGTCATTTCCTGAAGTGTTCGATGCTGAATGTTGTTCGGCATGATTTTCTTCCGCATAGCAAAGATTCATCCTGTAATATTGCCAATAGCAATGAGATTGAAGCGACAGTCTTAGCCTGAGAAGTTCGGACTTGCCTTCTGGAACATATCCTCGCCATCAGCTTTCGTAGATCGACACTTAGGGATCTGTACATCTTGGACGAGCAGTGCCAATTCCATGGAGCATATTCGGATAGAAATGGAGCGTTCTTGGTGGATATGAAACTCGAAAGTCTTCACGATGTGTTTCGACCTCGACCACTTTCTTCTCCGCAATGCTCATGCAGTTGTTGACGATATGGTATACAACAATTCGTCTTTTTGGGAATTGTTTCGGTCAATGACACCTTGTATAGCTGGGCTGCTTATCGCATCCCGGGTAATTTTCTTTGTACGGAGTATAATCGTATCAATCGTGACAAATATTGCGCGTCGATTCCAGTAACATCTGCCCTCTGCTGGAATACATTCTCCCTTCTTCCGGCATCTGTATGGTTTTGGATATTGACTGTAAGTGGCAGAGATGGGGCTACGAAGGCCGAGGCAGTCTTGCTGTACCATGCAGCGACGTGCGCATGTGCTACATGTGATATCTGGTCGAGTCGTGGAGACGCTTACGCTCTTAGGCTTATGGTGAGTTCATTGGTCGCCTTTTCAGCTGCACGACTGGGAAGATTAGCTGGTTCGTTTCATCACATGTGCAGCGCAGTCGTTCATGCCTCTCCGAGAGAGTTTCGTGGCTTTTAGACACCCTCGAACGGGGAAAGGGCCGTTCAGGCGGACCAAGGGCGTTCCAACGTGCACCGCGTGACTGACTCCTCGACTCTTCAGATACGCAGGTTAACGGGGCAATGCTCCACTACATACATTGTCTGTTGTAGATTGGAAGCTGCCATGATCTGTGTATCTTCAAGAAATTGGAAGGTCTTGCGCGTCTGTCTCTGCAATACTCCGTACTGCGGAGACCATTAAGACTCGATCGAGGACCCTGATCGGCAGCGCGCGCAATCCGGTTCAGACGGGAATAAAGCTTGGTATTCGGCGTCCAGCTCTCCGGACTTGGCCAACACCACCCCTCCAACCCTCTGCTTTCCCTTGCCTCGGTGTGGCCTCCAGGCTTTCACCATTGTTCCCAATTCGAATGGACAACGAAAAGGTCACCCAGCAGCCGAATGGTCATCACAGCGTGGGCTACGCCACCAAATTCGACCAGGAAGCGGAGAAGCTCCACGGCAAAGCCGCCAAACATGGCAAAGGCAAGAAAGATGATGGTAAACCGGCTGGTGGATTCGACAACACATCTGTTCCACGAGCGCCTCCAGGCTTCAATGTCAAATTCATCTTTCACCGCGCTCTCAAACTCCCAATGGCAGATATAAACACTTTGTCGTCTGATCCTTATGTCCTCGCAACATTGAATACCGACCTTCCCACAAGACACAAACATGACCCACCCATGAGGTTTAGGACACCCACGATAAGAAGAACGTGCGATCCCGAGTGGAATAGTGAATGGGTCGTTGCCAATGTGCCAGCCAGTGGCTTCGCGCTCAAGGCGCGACTCTACGATGAAGATCCTGCAGACCATGATGATCGTCTAGGGAATGTACATGTTCGTGTAAACAGCCTGGGCCAGGACTTCCAAGGCATCCATGAGCAGCACTACAAGATCAAGAAACGCATGGGAAGCAAACGTGCCTACTTGATCAGAGGCTGCGCCGCCATGTTCTCGAAGGGCCTCCATATGTCGGGCGAGCTTGTCATCAGCGTCGAAGTACTCGGGAAGACTGACACAGACAACGGGGGTAGGATGTGGACCATAGCTCCTTGCAACTGGACCCAGCATATCAGTCCCATGGTTGGCCGATTAGCAGGCACGAAAGAGCCAGGCAAAGATGGCGGGGCCGAGAAATACGGGTACGCCGCAAAAAACGTCCAATGCTCCAAAGATGACTGACCTAGCTTTAGATTCCAAGCGAACCAGATCCAACTCCGCGGCCCAGTTCCAGTGGAACTCTACCACCGCTACGTAGAATTCAAACCTTTCGTACAAGGGATGTTCACCGGCACGTCCTTCCGCGGCAAAGTCCTTCATCACGCCCTTCACCACCAACACAACCGCATCTACAGCTATGACCGTGACACCGTATACGGCTCCTTCCACGCACCGTCTACCGACCTGACTCTGAAATTCCTCGACCTGGTACACTGGGACAAAGGCGGGCGCATATTCACATATGTGTTGACACTAGATGGCATGTGGCGGTTCACAGAAACAGGGAAAGAGTTTGGTATCGATTTGTTGAGCAAGCACACTATGCACAGTGACGTAAACATATACATTGCATTCTCGGGCGAATTCTTCATTCGGCGACTCAAGGACCCCCACAAGGAAGGTTCGCCAGAAGACCAAGAAACGCACCCGCCAGCAGACATCGGAGGTGGACCACCGGAAGGGGACCCACCGCACGATCCAGCATACTACTCCCTCATTATCGACAATGACAGTGGCACCTACAGACCCAATGCCGAGATGCTTCCCAAGCTGAAGGAATTCATGCAGAGGAATTTACCGGGCATCAAGGTGGTAACCCTCGACTGCAATGGCGACAAAGAGAAGATGGAGAAATGGAAGAGCGAGCAGAGGGAGCGGAAGAAGGCCGAAGGGAAGGGCGTCGTAGCTGTACAGGGCGATAGCGGGAGCATAAGCAGTAGCGACATGGATGATTTGGATGACCAACAACGCCAAGCACAAGGTGGAGCGAAGCTGAACACGAAACAGAAGCTCACCAGGAAGGTGAAGGAGCCACTCGACAAGATTGGGAATCTTAGGAAAGGAGAGCGGGAGCGGGAGGAAAGAGAGACACAGGATGATATGGGCACCTCGAGTCAATGAATTAATAGCATGGCGTTGAGGGAATGTATATGAGCTGAGCGCACGGAGTTCTTGGACTGATCTGGAGGTGTTCTATACGACTTTTTCTTCCGCTTCACCTAAGCCGATGTACCAATTGCACAGTCTAGCTGATGTGGGGCCACCGCAGTAGATACCCTCTTTCCAGTAGATGTTTCTACCTAATATGAATATTGTTGCTGCAGTTGAGGTGCCATTGAATATGCCGCTGATGATGATCAATGTCTGTTCCATCGCTTTGGTGGAAAGTGAAGACCTTTAGTCGTGCTGATCTGACTTCGGACGCCGGAACAGGGCCTGGAGCTGTTCTATTCGAAAGCTGAGAGTGCTGCTGGCTCTCATGGCATCTCTAGATACTGTCATGAGAATTCTCTTGTCCTTGGCAATGCACGAAGAACATTTCATTCCCCAAAGAGCTTCTCGAAATGGAACTGTCCATCGTCCCCCTTCTCCACGACCCCTTTCTCGGTCACGATACAGTCAATCAACGCATGACACGTGACATCGAACGCCGGGTTCCATGCACCGTTGAGATCGGCCGCGATGGCAATCTCATGAACATCGTTCCCCACGGTCAAGCTTCCATCCGCAGCTCGCGTTACGGAAGGACCTTTAATCGTCGTCACCTCGCTAGGCTTGCGTTCTTCTATCGTGATATCTGCGCCTGTTGGTGTGCTGAGATCGATCGTGGTCCGCGGAGCTGCTACTACGAATTTGATGTTTTGGAACTTGGCAAGGCATGCTAGACCATATGTACCGATCTTGTTGGCAGTGTCACCATTTGCGGCAACTCGGTCAGCACCGACGATGATGCAGGAAATGTTTTCCGATTCTCTTTTGAGGCCCAATAGCGCACCAGCCATGGAGTCTGTGATTAGAGTGGAAGGGATCTGGTCATGCAAAAGTTCGTAGCCTGTGAGCCGGGAGCCCTGGTTGTAGGGTCTGGTTTCGGTGTAGAATGCTCGTTTGAGGAGACCTCGAGCGTGCAGACTGCGGATCACACCAAGAGCTGTTCCGTAGCCTGCGGTGGCTAAGGAGCTTAAGGAAAGGGGTCAACTTACATTCGTGTTGCGATATAGGAGACGTTTTTCACACTTACCCAGTATTGCAATGCGTTAGAACGCTGAGCTTCCCACCTGGGTAAACCAAGTCCGTATGCCGCAATATCCAATCTGCGCCATACTTCCCTATGTTTTCATTATCCTGCACATCATCCACGAGCATCTGCTCAGCCGCCTCAATATACGCCTCATAGATACTCAAAACTGACGCCCCAGCCAATGTCTGAGCATTTTGGACAACACATTCCAGCTTCTTAGCAGCATCCGCAAGATTGACAGCGGTAGGCCTGCTCGTGACAAGGAACCGTAGATTATGGATTATCAGAGCTGAGCCAGTCATGTCCGGTCCAAGCATAGCAGGGTTCGCATTGCACGTGAAGAGGCAAACTGCGACGCTGAGGGCGGCAACGATGGCGATGGCGGGGGCTCCGCGCACTTGCATGTTGTGGATGGCGTCCCAGGCATCTCGTACCGTCGATATGTCTATGTAAACTTCTTCATGGGGGAGCCGAATTTGATCGAGAATTTGGAGACTGCCCCGGCAGTATTTGATGGCTTGGAGGACCATGACTGCCAGTCCCAAGGTATGAGTTCATTTGGCATTGGGCAGTGGTGAGCGCGGAAGAAATGACGGGCCGAGATGAACACTAGCGCGACGGAGCTAAGTATCCCCGGCAGGCGTGAGCTTCGGAGCATGAACAGATCAACATCAGATCAACATTGACGATTCGCACTTGTCACAATCTCAGTCACTGCTCGGGCACGATATCCTCTGAACCATATTTGTGAATAGTCCCTACGCTCGCTGCACTGTTCGAGTAAACCTTGACGTCTCAAGCAGCCATCTCGACTTCTATACAATAGTCCCCAGACCGCAATTATGGATGGGAAGGACGATCCAGAGAGGGCGGATGCTCTCGAACAGTTCAAGAAGAAGCTCTTAGAGCTGAGAGAGATGGAGGCGAAGCTAAAAACGCTACGGATTGACATTAAAGGATTACAGAAGGATTTTGATACCACGGAAGACAACATTAAGGCATTACAAAGCGTTGGTCAGATAATAGGAGAGGTCCTAAAACAACTCGACGAAGAAAGATGTGAGATTTCAAACACCTCGCGAAACGATTACGACCATGGTGCTGACATAAATTCCCCAGTCATCGTCAAAGCTTCATCCGGTCCTCGCTACGTTGTCGGCTGCCGGTCGAAAGTCGACAAGGTCAAGCTGAAACAAGGCACCCGCGTCGCTCTCGATATGACTACCCTCACTATAATGCGAATGCTACCCCGAGAAGTGGATCCGTTGGTCTACAACATGTCACTAGAAGATCCTGGTCAAGTCAGCTTCGGAGGTATCGGTGGACTGAATGAACAGATACGAGAATTACGAGAGGTCATTGAGCTACCGCTGAAGAACCCTGAACTATTTCTGAGGGTCGGTATCAAGCCGCCGAAAGGTGTCCTGCTCTACGGGCCCCCAGGTACTGGGAAAACTTTACTGGCAAGGGCTGTGGCGAGCGGCTTGGAGACCAACTTTTTGAAAGGTACGTGGCATGACCCAGAGTAAAAACAGTCTAATAACTGATAACGAGACTAGTTGTCTCCTCGGCTATCGTTGACAAATACATCGGAGAGTCAGCGAGATTGATAAGAGAGATGTTCGGATACGCTAAGGAGCATGAGCCATGTATAATCTTCATGGACGAGATCGATGCCATTGGAGGACGACGGTTTTCGGAAGGAACATCTGCAGATCGAGAGATCCAGCGGACGTTGATGGAGCTCCTGAATCAGCTGGATGGGTTTGATTATCTGGGAAAGACCAAGATCATAATGGCAACCAATCGTCCTGACACCCTAGACCCTGCTCTGCTGCGAGCTGGACGTCTGGATCGGAAAATCGAGATTCCCCTGCCGAATGAGGTTGGTAGACTAGAAATCCTGAAGATTCACACAAGCGGCGTTGCTCTAGATGGGGAGATCGATTTTGAAAGCGTGGTCAAGATGAGTGACCAGCTGAACGGTGCAGATTTGCGAAACGTGGTGACAGAAGCGTAAGTATTGTGCTGGTCCTTTCGCGGTGATCATTGCTGATCATACGGTACGCAGTGGGCTATTCGCCATCAAAGACTACCGAGATTCGATCAATCAAGACGACTTCAACAAAGCTGTGAGGAAAGTTGCTGAATCGAAGAAACTTGAAGGCAAGCTGGAGTACAAGAAATTGTGATATGCTAGCATGAAGATCATAATCAGCATATTCTAGCGTTTGAAATAGAGGCGTCCTCTTCGCAACAAACTTCCGGCTTCCCACAGTGAGTGGTGGTTAATTTGTGTATCTTGGGATTCGTATCTTCAAGCAAGCATGAGAGGGTTTACGGTAAGGGTTCATACAATAGAACTCTATCTACTCAAGCGTCGACAGCGACGCTGGCCGCAAGATACACGGGTCTTTGACCAATCTGCGGCATTCTGTACAGTCTCTCCTTCTTATCCGTCAATCAAAGGCACAAGATACAGCAAGTCTCACATGAGGTTTCTCTTGGGTCAGCCTAGACCCTCCACTGTTTGGACTCAACGTTCTCCACCCCAAAGACACGGACTCTCTCGATACCAAGGAAAGAGATTCAACTAGGGAAGAAAGCTTTGGGTGAGATAAGTGAGATAGCCATTGTAATTTGCACTGTGATACGCAATGGGTTTTCCCCTCGAGCTTGAGCTGCTTCAAGCCCTTTTCCGGCCCAAAATTTGCCCTTTGGTTTCGACAATCTACTACGACACTGAGTACCTCGAGCGGCTCAAGTTCCATAAAGAGGTCCTTGCTGGGGCAAAGTCGAGGGGATAGTAGCCTCGTCAGCATCCAAGACAACCACCTCAGTTGGCGTCGTCGCCGTTGCATTTCCACTGTTCCGCAAATTACACAAACCTTGACAGCCCTTGCGCATCACGTAATTGATCGTCAATATCCCTATCTTGTTCGGGTCGTTGTCGTCGCTTATTGGTACACTGCCGCAAAATTCACACCCATGGAAGTATCTGCGAAGTTGGTGGTTAGCAAATTTTGCATCCCAACATGCTGCTATAATTGGATGCAGACGATCGCTAGTTCTGAAAGCTTTTTGATGATCATCGTCCCATTGACGCCCTCGGCTGGCACATTGCCTTGAAGGAAAAGGCACAGGGATCCTGGCTCGTGCTTTTTGACGCAGATGATATGGTCTCCCTTGTAATAGATTGTGCCATTGGCAATAGGCCCCCCAGGCACATAGGGCCCCTGATTACCGTATGCGGCAACGTCGAAATAGGCCTGGACAGCGTTTCTATATTCGATGCCGACTCTACTCGGGTCACAGTAGCTAGAGCCTCTGCAATTTATGCCAAGGGAGCGAGAAGACGGTAGATGGATCATGCCTATGAGGAGGACCAGGAAATTGGTGTAGAAAGAGCACTTCATCTCGATGAACTTGTGATGAGAGCTAGACCGGTGTAGACAGCTTCGCAGGGAAAGTGTCAAAGAAGCTGGGGCAGCGAGAGGTTATCATATATGACATTGACCGAAATAGGTACAAGAAGATCGCATACCAAGTACGAAAGCGATTCGCGGTCGCAAACAACATCGGAGGCGCCAGCGCGACCGTGCAGCTGGCCCTTGGCGATTGACCTGGACTCCCAATCACATGAAAGCTCTGTATTTCATGATAGGAGAAGGTGATGTGCCCTACGATATTCGCATATTCTAGATGTTGATGCCAAGACTTCAGACAATGGGTAGTTCAAGAACTCCTTCTCGAACTCCCTCCCCAGCTTCGTTATTAATATTGTACTCTTTCCAAAGAAATCGAAGATCATGAGAGGATAGTCGACTAGATAATTTCACCACAGTGAACTTATCACTCTCGTGCTAAAACTTTCATGTGGCGGTCTTGGTATTACGGGAGAAAATCCAAACATCCTCATATGATTAGTACTGTAATTACTAGCGCGTCTCTGAAGCGCCTAGTAGACGTCCAAGTAGTCCAAACTTGGTACAATTGAAGCTATATAAGTACCTCGTCGCTATCGCCGCAAAACACCCGCCCGGGTAACCCTGCGTCGCGTACCAGTAGCCCCGGCAGGCTACTTGGCGTTGGCAGCTTTGCCAATATCAGGGTGGTCTTTGCATAAAGTATGATGCACTGCAGGGTACCAATATTAAGAAATGGGTCTTGATCGCGGGAACCTCACACGGCTTCCAAGGTCTGTATGACCGATACTCAATCTTGATATCGAGAGACTTTGGTAACAAAAAAATGATGTATTTATTCTAGGAAGTGAGGGTCTTGCAATGCATACCCTTGCTTCAAGGCTCTTGGAGCTTCGGGTTCTCACTTTTGTGATCACTAGATGTTTTTGACTGCCAAATTGTGATATAAACCCTGTGCACTGACAGGTTGTTGAGAACACGGAGAGAAACGCTTAATAGTAGAAGATTGGTAGGGGAACTGGGTGCGCTAGACCCGATACGGCTAGCATATGCTAGATCCATTTCCACTTTGGCCTTCATCAACATAATTATGAAGTAAGATGATTGCATTTACTTGAGCTAGATCTCTGCGTTCATCGTGCTGTTGGCGGATGCCATAGTACAACTGCTAGCCTTTCCAGGTCGCCCCATTTCAAAGTTTTGACCTCAGCTGATTGGGTACCAGTACGGTAACCAAGCTCTATGGGTCTCCGCAGACGTGCAAGTGACCTGCAAGCTGGCATCCAGGCTGTGGGAACGGATGTGGTGGCCCGAGTCTTTTTATCAGCCGAATGGCTTCGAGCAAGTGACTCACCCAGGTCCTCGATCAGATGGGTCGAGATAAAACAGAGCCCCGTTTCCAATTGGCGAATCACTCGGATTAGCTTGCCGCTGTACGAGGTACTACCGTCTCCTACCACCTTTTTGCTCTGGAATATTTACTCCAGCGGTGTAGTTCGGTTTTGAGCCAGCTGAGCGCATCCGGATTCAAAGGCTCTCTCCTATCAGCGTTAGCACATAAGCCTTCGCGGACCGTCCGATCTCCTTGAGTTAGAAATATCAGTCGTTGACAGATGGAAGAAAAGAAGAAGCCGCAGCAAATGCTGCTCTACATCTTCTTGGCTGCCTTTGCGCCCTGGAGACCTCTACTCAGCTTTCCCATGGACCCCCTAAGGGCAGTATATACGCTCCCTTCCCGCTCGTAAACGACTGTCTCGAATTCTCTCGCCGTGGTTTCTCAATTACATGGATGGGTTTGTTCTGTCTCTCTCAATAGTTTCCATTGTCTGCGAAGAGGTAAAATCGGGGATAGACGGAGACATGACCCTGAACCCTTTCATCATGTTTAAACGTCGCGAATCTGCCTTCTCAACTGCAGATTGGGAACATTCTTTGATCCTCGCGGACTTGGCTCCACCTCGAAAGAACCATCATCAATCAACGATTGTGGACCACACAAAAGTCAGTAGGAGGTCCGTGATTTATTTGAGCAATCCAAGCCACAATAGCGGCATATCATTTGAAGGCCAAGCACATTCATGGGCGGAGATGACCACTGGATCCGACTGAAACTTATGCTCTGGCCTTGGACCGCGGCGATGGCTGCTCGGATGTGGAGTAAAACGAAAGGTGAAGCGTCCAGAGGAGGAGTAACAAGGGTGCTGAACTGGAGAGAGACAACAGCCCGAAGGGATCTACAAATTAAACGGGTCCAGATAACATTATGCTTGATGCATAAATGATGGCCAACCCTTTGGCCATAGGTGCCGTCATTCGTAAACACTGCTATCACCAAGATAGGCAAGAGTGTGGCCCACTCACCAAGCTTGTCAGTGCCACAGCCAATTTCCAGCCAAGTTTACAGCCCGGTCAGAGTCTAGTCTATGACCCGATTATACAAGTCAGTATACCACCAGATTCAGGCATCAAAGTGATTCTACACGGAGCTGATTCATGGCACGAACAAAAGCCTTACTACCAAGAACAACGTGGAAGCTAGATATCCAACAATCTCACCCGAACAACTTCAAAGATCGTTGGCCTTACGAGTGTCCAATAGTAATTTCACATTCCTCCCCAAACCTACTACGACTGCATCCAGTACTGGCCCTTAGAAGAAGAAACCTCCCCTATCGGAACATATCAGAAATTTCTCGCTAGGGAGCAACGCCTCAAGTGGTTGCAAGCAAAGTTGTATTTTCTTCTGGCTATTAATCATCTGATCGTATAGGTACTGTACAGCACAGCATTGTTATTTTTTGGTAGACTAAGCCTACACTTCGAATCTGGTCGCAATGTGTCCAGATCTCTTCGCAGATCATGAACGGTAGATTGGATATATATTTCCGTCACTCTGGTTCTAAGATATTAATGCCGACGGTTATAGGTGTAGAGTGTATGTGTGTTTTCGTTCGTTACATGTCCATACCCTGATAGCACCATTTTTCGGAGGCACAATGTCGATTTTGTATCTTCCCATACTGTTGAGCGATCGATAGACCCATCGTCGAGCTTAATGTTTTAATCTACAAAGGAATATACATGGTCGCCTTATGGGACACGGATATCACGCAGACAGAGTATGGCTGAGCTATGTCACGCTTTCATCGGAGGTAACAATTGACGGCCTGAGAAAGCCTGAGGGAACCTTCAACGCTTTAAGCCCTACATGGGGTGGCGTATCAACGGATAACGAGAGTGTTAGAGGCGCGATGGTTCATTGAGCAAATACGCCAGAAATCCAACGCCCATAAAGACCGAATTCCCCTCATTCGATAACGATGGCCCAGCCCTTCGAGATCGATCCCTAACTATCCAATCAGATAAACACAAGACCAGCACAGAAAGCCACCAGAGCCCCAAACGCTACCGTCACCCGCCCCAATCCCGCCTCCCCCCTCCCCGAAGCAGCAACGCTCTTACTCGACTTCGCTCCCGCTGCCGCTGTCCCTGTAGCCGTACCCGCAGCACCAAACGTCTTCGCAGCAGCATCAAAGCTCACACAGCCCGTGGGCAAATCGAAAGTTTTCGTAAGAATCGCATACTTGTCCACATCCTGTAAATTACCATCGCCGGCAAAATTGACTTCAGCTTGCGCGATCACGCCGAGACCGATCTCCGCAGATGCGGCGATATGGGTAAGGGTGTCAAAGATCGCCTTTTTGGCGGTGGAAGACGAGGCGTTGTTGCAGTTGGAGTCGACGTGGCTTACGGTGCTGAGGGTGGTGGTGAGCATGGGGGTATCGAGGAAGAAGCCAGCACCGGCGATGGCTTTGCCTGCACGGAATCGAGGTTAGCGGAATACAATGTGAGAGAAAAAAGGCCATGGATATGCAAGGGAAGTGGTCCACGCTCCCGGAAGAAGTGTCTCGCGTTGATAGTTGCCTCCTAACTGTCGAGGGTAAATTTGAAGATGTACATACCGGTGAAGAATGAAATGCCTAGTAAGAGGCTGGGTGAGAAACCGGCGGTAAGGGTGAGTTCAACGTTGGGGGTTGAGGCTCGGAAGGGGAGGGCCTTGATAGCCGTATTCTCGCTAAGTGACCGCGTTAGTCGGATAGGTAACGCTGATAGCAAGGATTAAGAGACGCACAAGCCTTGCTGGGAAGAATTGGTTCTGGCCGCGAGGTTCAGTACGAGGCTTGAATTGTTGGGGATCTGCAAAATTGTCAGGTGGTGTGTTCTTCTAATGTGTGTACATTAGACGTACAGTTACTTCAAACCCATATCCAAATTCTAGATTGGCTTTAAGTTGAAATCCGGCAGTTAGGGCGGGTTCAAATTGAGGTCCGACAGATGCAATCCCTGGTATCTGAAAGCTTCCATTAGCTCGGATAAGCGTCACCTTTCATAAGGAACTCTACTCACCAGGAGAGGCGTAATGGGAATCGTCGGTAGGGGTACGGTAAAGCTCTCAAGTTTGCTTGACGCTTCGATGGTGTTATCAATTTCAACGTGAGCGTTAAATCCGTCAGAGCGAAACTCAACAAAGCCGTTTTCGATATAGTTAATAACAGCGTCAGTCTCATTCATAAAGCCTCCAGTATCATTCGACGTAAAGGGTCCCGTGGTTAGCGATCCGGCCACAAGATTAATGCTACCTTGAAATGTACAATTCCTGCACTTTATGTTGAAACCGGCCGACCTGACCAAATGAGCTTGATGGACTTCGAATGCTTCTCTACATGGAAACTTACAGCTTAGGTCCGCTTGCCGAGATTTGGCCCAGTGATGGGTCCGGGGGCAATATTGTTGTATTTATATAGGAACCATTGATGTTGTCAATGACGTTGATGCTGGTCGCTGTGGATGACGGCGCAGTAGGATAGGCATAGGAGGTGCTTGCGGGTGAGCTACTAGCCATAGCTGAAGTGGCAGCGGCTTGTCGTGGTCGGAGTGCACCTTGTCGACGGGGTTCTAATCTCAAAGAATTTTCACTTTCCCCGAAATCGAGCGTCAAGGAGTGGAAAGCGTGCTTCCACGGAAGGCGGGCTGTAGACAGAATAATGACCCGGTCTTCCGCATTTACCACAGCTTCAGAGACCCTGCTTTGGCTTAGCAGCCATTCTCAATAACATCGTGAAGATACTGACAGGTGCGGGTCACGCTCGGCATCCTCGTTGCAGCCTTCATGCGAAGTAATGAGAAGAAAGCTGTCCACGCCTTGAAATTCTTTATGAGCGTGATTCAAGGCCTTTGAAGAGCTAAAATAGAGGTAGACCCTGGAGCCAAGACAGTCAATCGCTTTGATGTGGTGTTCGATATCCTCCAACAGCAGAGCGGGTGTCTTGAATTTCATCGCTGCTGTGGCCCCGAATGGAGAATCTGACCCAGCTGTATCCGCTTGATGGGAGGGGAGGTTAGCGATGTTGGCAGAGAGGAAGAACATACTCACCATCAAGATAGTGCAGTTCGTGTTGATAGCGAAGATAATTTGATACATCTCTACGGCCGAGCTGGTCAGTTCTTTTGGCTGCGGTCAGTCTTCGCCCTGGTACGACCTGCACGGCAGATACTGGGTCGTGTACAGCTACATTGGTCAAGCTCACAACGCCTTGCACGAACACGCTAGAGGCCAAGAGCAAGACATGAGACAACATGATGGTCGCTCTCTGAATTCAAGAGTAAAGTAAATTTGCCAGATTCATGCACTATGGAGAAAATCTGAGCTCTGAGCTGAGAATGGGTGGAGACCTCCTTTAGCCTGGGGCACAAGTCCACAGCCTCGTAGCTTGCAGAGCTGAAACCTCCATAGAAGCAATGCAGACAGCGGGACGGATGAGCGTTGCCAATGCTATGCAGTGATCCGCCTCGTACGAGTCACTTTGGGACAATGCACAGACTTTTACACTCCATAGCCATCTTGGGCGATCCCTACATTCGAGTCCTCCCATAGATAGCTCTTGCCGGACCGAAGGTCCGGTGGCAGAGTCAATGGGATGATAGGCCTTACTAGACGACTCCGAAACAGATGGTGGAGAAGGCGAGACGAATACATGTCAGCTGCGGCTTAGAGTATCTGAGCTCTCCAATCAGCTCAGTACCGCAGCGCCACGGTGCAGTGACCTTTGCTGGGGTTTGAAACAGAGACGCTGCGAGAATGCGGCTAGGCAATCCATTGTGCCAAGACTTCATGCGGCTATGCCGTATTGATAGGACTGCATGGAAGCCGTCAATATTTGAGCACACGAGAAAACGCATAGCATTGTAGCCTCTGGCAAGCTTGATGTACACACTCACTGCGGCCCAATTCGATGCAGTCCGATCCTGGGCTTGGAGGATTCACTGTTAGATGAACGTGAGGCGGGTAATGCTGAAATCGGCAAAAATATTATGAATATGATTTTTCTTAATTCCTTATATAATTTTATGTATTTCCTAACTATATTATATTAGCGTAATACTACGCTAAACTTATAAATGTAATTTGATTCCTAAGTAATTTAAATTAATACTAACAGTAAGTAAGTAGGAACTAGAATCTAACTTAATAGTAGTTAACTAGTTTAAATTTAGATATAAGATATATAAAAAGTTTATAACCTTACTTAAATGTTTATTAAGATTTGTCTAAATTATAACTATAACTATACATCATTAAGGCCTTACTGCCTGTTCTTGGTAGCGGAGCTTCTGCGAATGGCTTCGCAAAAGATTGCGCTTAGGTGCAGCTTTCGATGCAGCTCCACCCACCCCCCATTACCAGGCTGAAAGCGGATTCTTACGAGGAGGGAACCTATTGCATTTTGGCCCCCATAGCCCTACGGTGACTCCGCAGGCATGTATATAACACCGTGTTCTTCCTCTTGTGTAGCTAACTTTTCGACTCATGACCCCCAATTGCCCCCTATTCCAATAGAACCATCTATCGCAGCGAGTTCTATGTACTGTTTCAACGATTCTATTTTCATCCCTATCCAATCCCCACGCGTGATCTATTTGCTCCATAATGATGTTCGAATTACATCACACACTGTTATATTCTAGCATCTCGCTTCTCGTCATTGCTTTCTCCCCTTTTGGCCCCGAAAGCGACCATAAATGCTATTTCCTTGATGGGTCTTTCGACCCTGCCGGAGGGCCTTGCTATGGGAACGTGGGCGCAAGCATGTGTTGCTACGGCGGTGAGAATTGTGATTCGAGTGGGTTATGTCTTGCAAGTCCAAACGGACCTGTTGGACAATATGACAAAGGGTCGTCTATCTGGAGACGTTCGTGCACGGATATTACTTGGCAGGACGCTGCATGCCTCGCCATTGCCTACGGTGAGATTCTCGCCTGCTAAGAGCTTTTGTTCTTGAGGATGTTGCAAGATTAGAGCTGATAGCGCCATAAATGCTTAGATGTAGGCACTGAATCCCAGCAGCTGAGTAATTGTTCGGACGGAACGTTGTGACCGCGGACTAATAAAGACGCGAATACTACATGCTGTGACCAACGTCTCGGAGAATTTGCAGTGCTTGGACATGCTCGCATCCCTGTAAGCGTGGTGAGCAGCATTCAAGCTACGGGAATTTCGACCGCTTCCTCGGCCCCTCTCACAGATTCCTCCAGATCTTCCATTTCCCCTGCCACAGTCTCTCATACAACTGCCTCGACATCGACCTCAACATCGGCTTCCACACCTGCCTTTACAAGTCCATCAGCATCTGCCGCGGGTCTCGGTCAATCCGCAAAGATTGGAATAGGAGTCGGCGTCTCGTTCGGCACCCTTCTAGTTGCTCTTCTATTCTTCATTGCTTTTCGCTTGTATAGAAACTCTCAGAGCAACCCCCCAAACCTCGGAAGAAAGGAAGGAGAGATCGGAAGAGCGGAAGAAGAGATACAACTAAGACATGAATTGCCAAATGCAGAATACCCTAAAGAGCTGTACACGCTCCACAACAACCATGAAGTCGAAGCGATCTCAGGTATTCGAGAGCTTTAGAGTTCAGGACTCGAGGGGTAGTTGGGTCGTAGCAATACTCTTGTTACAAGCGCACGAAGTGTGATGAGAATCACACCAGCGAAAGTCAAATTGAGGAATAGGTAGTGAGTGCTCAGTATACTCAATCATTGAGCAAGGGGACGCACAGTAGAGCTCACCTGGTTTATTTAATGAGCAGCCAGATTTATAGCTCTTGGCGCGGATTTCCTTCGTCCATATAGCAGGCGTGCTTTCCCAGTACTAGACCCGCATAGTGAAGCTTGTTTACCTTTCGTCCTTGACACTCCTCTCCCTTGTACAACCTGCTTGTAGGAACACCTCTTGCAGTTGAGGTCTTTGATCAAGACTTAGCAGCCTCGCAACAGGTTTCAGTGTTCAAGCACATAGAATGTATACCAGGAGTTGAGCTTAGCCTCTTACTTCTGATAATTGGACTATTCAGACGATAGCTTACGTCTCCTTAGATTCTGCGGCCGTTGAGTTGCTCCGATGGATAGGTGGTGGAAATATCCCCGTTGGCGCTAAAACAACGACCTCTGAGTCTATTGCTACAGAAGTGGTCGGTACGTTGTTCATTAGCCGTTGTCTTGGGGGTTTTCATTACCATATTGCTCTAGCAGTGTCAATCGTTTCTAATAAATCTAAAAAGCGTACGTCGACTTACATTGTATTGGTTAGGAGCTGATACCGCGCATCACATTGAAAATAGAGCTAAGGAACAAAAGGAGTGTGTGGAGCACACCACAAATGTACAGGGGTGTGCAAAAGATCGCACTAGGCCCGATTGGGTAAGTATCCATACCTAAGTACCTTAACACAAAATATCCTCTGCTCGCTGAATATTACCTGCAAGGACAGAAAACCAGTCCGATGTTTCTCTCTGAGGCGTATTTGAAATCAAAAGACGATCTTCCTAAACACGATTTATTCTTCGTCGTCGATTTGACAATTGAGTTTACGAAGTGGGCGGCCTTTAATAAATGGCAGTCTCCAACGAGGAGTTATAGGGAGACTGGCAATGAAGTTGATCTCCCCAAAGCAATCTATCTATCTCGGCCAGGAGATAGTCGCTAGGAATACCTGGAGTACCTGGACCCACCTTGAATTAATACCGCAAAGTTGGCGATCTCTTTTTTCGATGGGAAAACGACGCCTTTCACTCGATGTTTTATTCTGAACGCTCCTGTATTTGACATAATGGAATTCTGGATTGTTGGGTCTAGATGGTTTGGACTTATTGTGACCTGCAAAAGGAGATAGAAGGGTGTAGATCTTCTTTTGAGTTCAACGGGCACGGTGGTCGTTGCTGGATTTTAGCCACTTCTAGTGGAAAGTAGCATCAGGCGGGGCTGTGATATCTAGTTTCGGCACTATAAGACAATAACATCTTGAAAGATTGCCGGGGTCTGTTGTATCAGGAAAAGAAGTTAGCTGTAGTACGTGGAGCCTTTGCACTAACAGAGTCAATTTACCGTAAGTCATCAGAGGCTGCTGTGATCTGAACTTTGCTTTTCCCCCCATATTAGGATCCTTTCGTTATGGCACACCGTTGTTCCCATTGCGGTACCTCGCTCAACACATGTCGTCTCAAAGTCATAGCTGAACGTGAGGGAAGTCCAGCTCTTTTAATAGGCTGATTGCAGTACTTGAGGCCATTGGCGTAGGCCAGGGTATAAGCCGAAGGCGAAGCCACATCTGACGCAGTGCCCTGTGTGAAAGTGAGTTGTCATATGTAGCAGTAGCTCGCCACTGTTCGAAACGAATAGGATCGATCTGTAAAGAAAAAGGCCTTTCAGCAACCAGTTTACTGAATCATCTAGATATCTTAGATGTTGTAAAGATTTCGTAGCAAATAGTTTGATTATTATGAAGCCATCGTACACGATACCGAAATTCGTCGTCGCGGTATATAGCAGATATGTTCAATCTACTTGCAGTGTAAAGTAGACGTATTTTGACACTTATTTACTTTACGTTGCTGACTAAGGAACTTGTCCTTTCCGCGACGTAGATCTCCTTTCTCTTGGCACTGTTGAACTGGAAAGCGGTATTTTGGCCAACCTTGGTCGCAAGTAAACTTTTTGCTGAAGAACGGCTTTTATTGTTGACGAACATCGAGTGATATGCACTGCCTTCAAAAATACATATACCGATCGGAGTAGCTTCACGATCCCGAAGATTCACAACAAATGTCATGCTACCTCAAGCTCTCGCTCTCTCCAAGCCCGCGCACTCCTCTGGAAGCGCAAGGCCCGCCTGATATTGGCCCTTGAGTCGGCGTTGAGGCCGAACACCAAGTGGTCCTCAAAGACTCGGATAGTATCGTCTATGAAGATGTCCCTCACCCAGCGCACTCACGAAGATAGCTACTGGAAGACTCAGAACGGGCAGGCGCATGACGGAACCGGAGCTTTTGGCAGCAAGCTGAATGGCTACGGCTTTGGAGACAAGAGGGAGTTGCCCATGTATAAAGATAAACCCTACAATTACGCAGGTTCGAGAAGAAATGCGCCCTTCTACCTGCGATGGCGGGTTGTGAGTGGAGCAATTCTAGCGTTACTAGCACTGGCATACTTCTTTGGAGTGTTCTCGAGCTCGACAGTCAAGCCCACATCGAGGAGTACGGGCAAAAGCTCATGGAGTTGGCTCGGTGCGCAGGAGGTAGCTGTAGATTGGGATGAGCGGAGGGAAAAGGTGAAGGAGGCATTTATGCTGAGTTGGGATGGGTATGAGAAGTATGCATGGGGTACGTTAGGTGTCAATTGGTAATTCCGATGCACATGGTCTATGGGGAGAGGAATGGGGCGTGACGTCAATTGGAGGATTGCTGACATGGAGATGGGGCAGGCTTTGACGAATACCATCCGCTATCCAAAGAGGGACGGCAAATGGACAAAGACAGCAAAGGCCTGGGATGGATTATAGTCGACGCTTTGGATACCCTTATGATAATGAATTTGACTTCTCGCCTTTCTCATGCCCGGGAGTGGATATCGACATCCCTTGATTACGACCAGGACCACGAGGTCAATACTTTTGAGACCACCATACGCATGCTTGGAGGGCTTCTTTCCGCTCACTACCTGTCCACGGAATTCCCCGACATGGCTCCCCTGACCGATGACGATCAAGGCGCACCAGGTGAAGATTTGTATCTCGAGAAAGCCGCAGATCTGGCGGATAGAATATTGGGCGCATTCGACTCGGACAGCGCGGTACCGTTTGCAAGCGTAAATTTGAAGACATCCCAGGGAAAGGCATCGCATGTAGATGGAGGCGCGTCTTCGACTGCTGAAGCGGCTAGTCTGCAACTAGAATTCAAGTACCTTGCTATGCTAACGGGGGAGAAGAACTATTGGGAAAAGGCGGAGAAAGTCATTCAGGTCATTGACGATAACGGCATGGAGGATGGACTCCTGCCAATCTTCATCTACGCGACTACCGGCACTTTCAGAGGTGACAATATTCGCTTAGGAAGTCGAGGAGACTCCTACTACGAATACCTCATCAAGCAATATTTGCAAACATCCGGCGAAGAGCCCATCTATCAGGACCTATGGAACCAATCCCTGGCGGGCGTGCGAAAACACCTGATTACATATTCGAGTCCGCATCATTTCACCATTCTTGGCGAACGGCCAGAAGGTCTCGGGGGAAAGATCACAGGAAAGATGGACCATCTTGTATGCTTCATGCCCGGTACCATAGCCTTAGGGGCGACAGGAGGCCTGACAATCGAGGAAGCAAAGAAATCCGGCAAATGGGGCGAGAAAGAAGAAGACGAGTTGGAGCTCGCCAAAGAATTAACAAAAACGTGTTGGGGCATGTATAAAATGATGGCCACGGGTCTAGCACCAGAAATCGCGCATTTCCGCCTCGACGAACCCCCTCACATGGAAGCCGATGGCATCTTGGCTTCAGCGCCTCTGTCCGATGATCGAAATGCCAAATGGAAAGAGGATTACATTGTCAAAAGTAATGATCAACATAATCTGCAACGGCCGGAGACAGTAGAATCACTCTTCTACATGTGGCGGATAACAGGCGACGAGATGTATCGGGAATGGGGCTGGGAAATGTTCAAATCATTCGTCAAGTATACCGCCGCGGACGACGGAGCCGGATTCACCAGCCTGTCCAAGGCGAACGAGATCCCCCCAATGTTGAGAGATAACATGGAGAGCTTCTGGCTGGTACGTACCTACCTCTCAAGCCAACATCACTCCTCCGCTAAAAAACAGCTGCTAGGCCGAAACTCTCAAATACCTCTACCTTCTCTTCTCCCCCGTCGACCTCCTACCCCTCGACTCCATCGTCATCAACACCGAAGCACACATCTTCCCCCGCTTCAAGCTCACCCGCGGCTTGAAGACGGGCTGGGAGCGGATACCCAGAAACGCACAAGGCAAGCTCATCCGTCCTGCCAGAAGCGAGACCAAAGAGGAGTCGAAGTTCGTCAGAGAGCAACCCAAGGCTGCGAAAGTCCGGACGGTAAAGGTGGAGAAAACCGGTCAGACAACGATAAGTGCTGACTCGGCTGGTCCAGAGCAGTCAGAAGCTCATTAGAGGTTGTAGTTTTAGATGTATTGCATGGATGGCGTTTGAGTGTGGATTGGGTGTATCATCATCTTGGGCATTCGCAGCATAGCGTTGTATATATGATATGCTTTCTTGGCTCAACATTGCCCACAAGACACCAGAGTAGGCAAGACAAAGCTCTATTTCAATCAATCCTAAAAAGGGCGACCGTGGGATTAACGCGGGATGAGTTACAACCCCACCCACTTCCATGCTCGACTTGGCAAGAGATGCGAATTACACAGTAAGCTTTTTGATAGAGGCAGCTGCTTTTTCTAATTCCGAACGCAGGATATGATGCACAAGGTTCATTCCTTCTGTGCTCCGCACCGAGCACTTTCTTCTATTATCGTCTATCCATTCTCACTCTGTGTGAAAGAATCCCCACTCCATCTATCTCCCGCTACTCCTCGTCATCATCACTCTCCTCACCATAAAAATCATCCTCATCATGCTCATCATAACGCGGCGGACGAGGCTCGCACTGCTTAAGAGCCTCACGACGTTCCACATATGCCTGAGATTTACAATAAGCACACACATCTCGCACGAAATCTGCAGGATAGAGCGTCGATTTTCCGACAAAGAAGTCCTTTGGCTTTATGGTCGCGATCGCATACATGTCCACAAAGACGTTTTTGAGCGTGCAGAATCTGGAAGAATGCTCGTAGAGATATCCGATAGCATGCCACATAGGTAGACGCTTCGTTGCTATGGCTTTGAGCTCGACGACTACTCTTATGTGCGCTTCCAGTCGCGGCATTTGTAGTGCCTCGGCTAAGCAATAGATCTGGCTCCACTCCAGGAAAGTGATTCTGCCCTGCTGTTCGCACCATTCCTTGAGCGGGATCTCAGGCTGCTTTTCGGCAGGATTCAGACCGCTGCGTATCCTTTGAGATTTGCGGAGCCATATGAGGATGAAAACCCAGGAATCATCGTCCTCTTCGCTAGCATGGATGAGTTTCCTGGTCGTGTTGGGATAGCGGTCGTTGGATGAAGTATAGCAGCTACGGAGGTACGCCGACTCCAAGCAGGCTGATTTCTTGTTGAGCATGTAGCAATTTTTCTGCGATGACTGTACGCGAATGCCTAGGCGGTCGCCAGCATCAGTCCACCTTCTGAGGGTTATTAGTCACGATCGTGATTGCGGAGTGCGGGATTAGGCTTACAGCGCAGTTATCATTCTGTTCTGCAACGGGGTATTACTGAAATCATCGACACGTGGATTTGGAGGATCCATGAAAGTTACGTTTCCTGGCCGATGTGAAGTGCCTGAACAGGCCGCTGCGGCAGCTATTTGACCCAACATTAAGCCTTGTTGTGTGTCTCGAGGGGTACAGATGCTGGAGACCTGAGTCCGAGCAATCAAACGAAGAACGAGTGGAGAAAGAGAATTCACTTCGTTATGTCCTGTGATGTTATTATCCATAGCAAATCGCGAGATAAGCATTCAGGTGTTTTCGTGAACTCAAAAGACGTCCGACCTGGTATCTCACGTCTGTGGCATGGATGGTTCCTTATCCGATCAATATATCCATAAGCATCGGAACGTGCGAAACGTGCGTATGAGCCTGCACCTCGGAAGTAAGCCGAAAGAAAATTATCTGGATCCCGGTTTGGTCCCATCCAATTTCAGTGCCAGGCGTGAATATACACGTTCGTGGCATGGGATCTCACCATTGTCGGCTCTGCTTCAGGTACTTTATGCTACAGCGGGGACGCTAGTCGATTGATGGCCATTATGGAGGCCCACCTGCTGCTCAAAATTCTCCCTTGCACTGACACTGGTGCAGAGCGTGGGATCAAGGCTTTTCAGCTCAGGCTCACGCATGGTGGCCAAAGTGGCAAGACCAAGATAAGAATGCAAGATATCTGCAAGAAAAAGTTCTAGTGAGCAGACACAGTTGAGGGAATGGACTGACTATAGTACTCACCAGGAAGATCGCCAGGCATCTTTCCAAAGCCGCCAATCATGTGCTGTGTTTTGTCCAATAGAAAGCGCCGTATGCCGTTGAAATCTTGGAGATAGACTTTGTTTAGTATCTGGAAAGGCCATTAACTTAGCCGTTACTGAAAAGAGCAACCCAAAGGAGGACAAGATACTCACTGCTAATGATCCTCCAACCCAAAAAGTATAGCACGTATCAGCTACCTTGTTAGATCTTCCGTTAACCCCAACCCATCGCATTTGTTCGTCAGAAACTTCAATGGAAGGGTGCACCAGAGGCGGTACTGCTTCGGCTTGGGCAGGATAAGCGCCCATTACATGAAACTTGGGAGGAAACATTCTCGGTGTTGGGTCGGGAGGGGTTTCCTCGGCCATATTGGACTCCCCATCTTCATGCAGCATCAGTGTCTGCCTCGAGATAAGCCACCGAGTCAGATCATCGATAAAGTCCGAGCTCATCGTCTTCCCCTCAATAGAAGTGGTGCCTTTTCGCGACAATCTTCCGAGCAGAGATAAAGCACTGACGCCAGCATATGTCAACCCAGCTACACTAGCAGGTGAGCATGAACTCTCACATTCAACCCGCAGTATAGGCGACAAATTGCCTACCATGTGCCTCGTGGAAGGGCGCCTGCGCCATCCCTCCTTCGTATGTCTGCGAACATCAGCGCTTCCGTATCTGACCAAACCCATCAACAGACACCGGCTAAGCTCACCACAGAGCTCTCTATCCATCCCACCAACCCCTCAACATTAATATCGTCCGCATTCGCCGTCTCTCCCCTTCTCAAGAACCACCGCACCCCAGCAGCGAGCTGAGCGAATCTCATGTCTTCCGCACCTTCTATTTTTCCCTCTTTGCCCATGCCTTCCCCGAAACTCCCATTCGCCCTCTGCAGGCCTCTCACCCACTCCAGACACTCCCTCCTCTTCACCCTGTCGAAACCATCTCCCAATATCGCCAGCCCCGCGAGAGCAAAATAGGTCGCCGGAAGATTGGCCGCGTCCCACTCACAGAACCTGTGGTCTTCTCCCATCATCGTGCCAGTAAAGCCTCGGAACCCCCCACCAGGATGCTGACATCTTAAAATCCATCCCACATACTCTTCCCTCTCTACAGGTGTAGTATGTGTATGCAAAGCACCGAGGAGGTCGAGAGCGGAGAGAATGAAGAAGGCCAGAGTCACTCGTTGCGAGTCGTTGGGCGAATAGGCGGTGGGTAGGTGGGTCTTCAGACAGCGGAGCCAATATTTAATGTGTTTCTGCTTGTTGAACACTGAGCGGTCCGGGATGGGGAGAGACATTGAGCGTTAGTAGGATTTAAACAATAATAGATCATGACAAGAGAGAATTTTTTTCGAGCCCTCGAAGCATCGTGATCAAAAGAGAATGATGCTATGCAGCGGAGAGCGGAGCGGAGCGGAGATCAACTTTCACCATGCCTACCTGGCGATCACAACCCCTTTCCAGCGACTCTGCCACTTCATGCGCCTTTCTCAATGCTATAGAGCTTTAAACGTGATCCCGAAACCAATTCAACATCAGCCAGCGATGGCAATAATATCAGCCACCACCCTCCTCCGGACCATCTCCATCTTCCACATAACGGTAGCCTACTACCTCCTCTTCTCCCCCTCCAAGATCGCCGACCAAAACCTCGTCTACATACTCGGCGCAGCAATGGACATCGTATATCCCCCATTCATCATAGCGCTCCCATTCCTCCAATCCCCACTCCCAGACCATGTAACATAACTAACTCAAACCCCCAGCCCTCCGCCCCCTCCATCCTCTCCACCCCCTCTCCCGCCCTCGCCATCGCCTCCCTAGCCTTCGCCCTCCTAGGCTGCTCAGACCTCACAGCCACAAACCTAGACTCAGAAGTCTCCTCCCACCACTGGAGCAGCCAAGCGCCCATCCGGCTAGCCTTCTTCCTCGGCATAACGGGATACAGCTACTTGTGGAAGCCGGCAGGGGGCGCGTTGAGTGAGCTCGGGGGAGCGAGGGTCGGGTTGGGGAAGGAGGGGAGTTTTTTGGGGGGGATGCTGTGTAATAGCGTTGTGTTTACGTGGGGGTTTGTGGAGATGTTGGTGTGGTTTTGGGTGAGTGGTGCTGGCTCGCCTTTTGCTGGTGTCGTGGGGATTTGTGGATTGGGATCTGGGCTGACAGGGGGTGCAGATTTATGTGGCGTTGAGGGATGAGAGGAGAGAGATGATGGCACGAAAGGAGGAGAGAAGGAAAGTTGATGAAGGGAGGCTATAGAGGTTGATAGGGTATCTTGGCATTTGCAACGGTATATACAGCACATGACGATCGTATCGTTGTATGCAACATGCCTCCTATAGACTTGGTAATGATCGAGCGGCTGCAACAGCAAATTCGTGCCCATCCGTCAAAGTCTCATCAGTCCGGGCCTCGTGAAAGCAATAGGGTATCTTCCCGTCCAGCACCAAACGCTATGCACAAAGCCTTCTTAATTCATAAGTCTCAAGGTCGTTCGCGCGCCCGTGTATCGGAAGAAGACCCACACTATACAATGTTGGTCCGAATGACGCCTTCAAGTCCATCAACCCAGCTGTCTCCTATGGCCTGGCAAATCCTCTGCAGGTCCTTGTAGTCGCCTAATTTCCTCAGCTCGCTAGCTACCACATCTCGACCATCTGTCTCGTCGAGGGCACCAAGAACCACTTCCTCGATCTGATGAAGCGTAGCCTGTTCTCGAAGCTTGTCCCGCATTTTGGTCGCCATCCGTGAAACAGTACCCGCAAGCTTGGTACACTTGTTGCGAAGGGCCTCAGCTCTGTCCACCAACCATATTTGACCAACTCGTGATTGCTTCTTGTTCCCATTGACTGCGTACTCCAAGGTTGGTATGACAAACTTACACATTTCCAGATGAGTGAAGAGGTCATGGAAAACACTCCAAAGCGGTACATTCAGGTCCGAGGCCAGTATCATTGGGGCTTTACTTGACGCGAGCCTTTCCGAGCTTTTAGTAAGCCAGTCCTCGATGTATTCGAACAATTGTTGGATGAAGACGCCGCCAGCTTCTTTCTGGTACTGATCTTTTGAAGAATAGAGAGAATGAAGAGCGGACAGCGCAGTGACTATTTGAGCAATTGCATGCTCCTGGCCAGTAAGTGCGTCTGGTTCTCCTTTGCTACTTGCCTTCAAAGCGCTCAGTTGCTCTTCAGCGATGGGGCTTTGGCCATTGTTGTGAAGAATATCCCAAAACTTAGCTAGAGAGAGCTGCTGGTGGAGCCAGGCATCCTGGATAAAGCGTCAGTCTGTTTCTCATTGCTATTGCCTCTAAGACTTACGTTTGGCTCGAGACTAGTACCAGCTGTTGGCAGGTGATGTTCAAAGGGAAGTCCACCGCCCTCAAAGTCTGGAAATGCGTCCCTGTCGCGTTGATCCTTCGTCTGATTGGGAATTTCTAGTCGATGTATCAGCCAAGTCACGAATGAAACCTGTAGACCCGCTTACTGATGGCCTCTTTGGGCGGCTCGTAAGCGCTAGATCGGATACGGGCTATCCGTTTTGCCTCGACGACCATCAAAAACTTTGCGAAGCCAGTGGTGACAGCTTCGTTTGTTTGGAGAACGTCCAAGGACATGTTCCACTGGCCGTTGGCCTGCATCTTATGCACGGCTCCCATGCTAACAGCTTCGGCAGATGTGTGCCATTTAGAGACCTGGGCGATGTCTTCTAATGGATCAATCACTGACAGCCTCTTTCCATTAATGGTATATGTGGCTGGATATGGATGGATGCTAGAAATGCGAGTGTAAAGCACCCAGGAGATGGTCGCATGCTGTAAGTTCTTGATAGAGAGTCTGGAGTACCGTTCCATGGCCAGTGACCCTGCACCCAAAAAGATGTACAGGCGGACCAATATCAGTAGAGCGTCGTAATTATGCTTAGATTGCAGGAGAGTGTGCTCCAAGACAATGATACATTGGAGTAATGCATGTTTCCTGCCAAGCTTAAAGAGACGGATAAGGCCCATAGCTGCCAACAGAGCTGCATCATCTCCCGGTCTACGATCGCTGACTGGAAGGTTGAGTCCGAACGCAAGACTTTCTTTGTACAGTCGAAGGCAGTTAGCGACGAAAGCGTTAAGGAGATCCGCATCGCGACTGTGTCGATCCTGAGAGATAACAAGGTTGTACTGAAGCTTTAGGATGTTTATCTCGCACGTGATCCAAACTATCATAGTGGACTATGTCCCGGAAAAGATTAGCAGGATTCATTAAGATTCACCACGTTCTACTGACCTGTGGGTCTCCAGGCTGTGGTCTGAGATCATGCGCGAGAATTTCGGTATCAAAGAGCAGCTGCTTTTGCTTTCCTGTGTCGAGGTATGATAGCCAGTTCTTGACGTCGGAAAAGAAAACAACTTTTGTAGAGAAGTTTTGAAAGTACTCGGTCACAGCTGTCAGAAGCAAATCCTGACTTTTCCTCCCTTCGAAAATCTCGGTGGCGTAGAAAAACAGCTGAGCCATTCTGGCATTGCGCTCGGTCGTCTTACCGGAAGACCTGCAGAATGAGAGGATCAGCTCTTCTGTTGCCGGTGAATTCCTAGTAGAGTCAATCTCAGAATCCATGTAGAAAATGATTCATGGACTTACTTTAAAGGATCGCCTTTTGCATTTGCAGTAATGAGCGTCTGCCAAGTTTTCCAGTCATCTCCGAGCTTGCCATAGTCCGATTGAGTACCCTCGGGGGTCTGATGGCGAGACTGCGTCAAGATTGCGATACAAACATCATGAAGTTCGCCCCATCGTTGCTGCAAATCTAACAGTCCCATGTATTGCTGAACGAGCTCCCATCTGTGCCCTCCAACATAATTATCGAACCCGATGCGCGGATCAGTGAGGATCTCAGCTGCTTCCGCGAGTCTTCCTTCTGTTAGATAGACTCTGAGTAAAAGACATAGATCTTCGTAATGATTGATCTCTCTGCCAGCAATTGAGGTTTCCCCATTCAAGTTTTGCCTGTCTTTCGCTGCTTTCGAGATGGTTCTGTAGGCCAGTGTTTGCATGAGGTGTTTTTCTCGCTCTTGGGTCGTCTCTTCAGAAATCATGTGGGTGTTGAGGATATAGAGGAAAAAGGGATTGCGTTCTTTTGGGAAATTCTTCATCCAAGTCATGCACGCCTAAAAAGTCAGATCAATCAGCTTAGGACGTTGAGAAATCTCCCCTATTGTACAAACCTGCTGCGCACCCCTGAAATCCAATTCACCGAATTTGGTCCAGTACCAGGCCTCGTGTAGCTTCCCGTCCTGAGGCCGACTAACGGCTGCACGTTGCCATGTCTGCTTCTGTTTTGGTTCAATATCCACCTGCGGTTCGAGGAACTCGATGACCGTATCCATAGCACGCAAAGCCTCAACATCGGTCACTGGGGACTTTCTCTCGATCAGACCCTTGAGTTCGTGAAGACCTTGCCCGAAACGTTTTGGATCCGGCCACTGGAGAAGAATCGAAATCTTGGTGACGAGTAGGTAGTCACTAGCTGGTGTCGACTTTAACTTCCTCTCGCATACTTTCAAGGCCTGCTTCCACTGTTTCGCCGCGATGCACGCAAAGAGGGCATCGTTTTGCCCGTTCATTGTTGGCATGTTGGGCTCCAGGGCCCCTCGTAGCGTTGTCACGAGAGAATCTTAGGAAGGTAATTTGGAGACTCGTTGCCGACGTTTCAAGGTGGGGAATGATAGTAGTGGGAACGGGCAACTAAGACAGTAATGGGCAATAATCAAAGACAGATGGAGACGGCTCTATCGTTCAACGTCATATTCCTAGAAAAGAAGAAAAACTTCGTTTAGCGGAAGCATATCTCACCAGTTGTTGAGGTGCTCCACTCGCTCCACTCGGTTTTGTGGAGCTGCCGGAACTCTCCGGAGTTAACCGCAAGTGTTGTTGGTATAGCCGAATTGCTTCATGATCTTGGATGAGTATTGCTTGAAATTACAGAGGCCGAATACTCTCACGTATGTCATGATATCACGAATTAAAACTAGTATTGATGGTTGATGGCAGTTGCAAATAAATGTGAGGGTCATCAACATGCACAATTCCACACGGAGAATAGGTTTCCCATCACTTCGAGAGCCTTTGCCCCAGGCTCATCTGCTCAACCAATAATACTCTGCTTCTGTTATTATCGCACTCGCGTATCACAAGGTTTTACTTTCCAACAAGAGCGGCGATATATCATGACAATCAACGTCCTCTTCCATACTACTGAACGGACTCGGGTCTACACATCGTCTGCAGTATCAAACCAGATGCGATTGCCTGTTCCTGGTTTCGGGGGCCCTGCATGGCGAAATCGACAATGCTATGGCTTCAATTCCATTGATAAAGACTTGTGGTGAGTGAGGATAGGACTCGCATTGCCAAAGAGGTATTTCGGTTGTTTCTTCTTCACTTTGCCCCTCGTTCCATTGAGCTGGCAGTCTCTCGACGACCATTGCCCCTCCACACCTCAGCACTAAGTGGGGCAGACCTCGTAATCGCGGTGCTGGATGCCCAATTCCAGTCAGTGGAAGCGAAGGCTTGCCTGACAGCATCTCGGTCTCTTCGTCGCACATCCACGTTGCCGCGGTCGTGACCCTGACCCTGACCCTTCAAAAAATTCGCGAAGCTAGAATTATTTTGAGAAGAAGCCTTTGGACTCCCTCTTCTTCTGCTCATTACGCTCCGTAGTCTGCATTGCCATCAGCGTTGATGCCCAATCATCTAGGTGATTTAGAGATATATACCCATTGTTTCTTACAATCTCTGTAGGCCCTATGACAGACCAGTACGGTGAGCTAGTGCGGGATAGAGGAAGGTCCGATATCGCCTTGAACCCATTGAAGCTTGCGAATGGGCAATTAGGAGGACTCACTGGAAGTAGTCCGCGCACAACTTCCTATCCCCTCCATTGCGGTGTAGGCATTTCATACTACGCGATGCTGCTTCCTGGCATGGATCGAAGTATTGGCTGTACGCTTTGCTATGAAGATGTGAATTCTAACGTTCATGAAGCATGGGAAGAGCTCGATGTTAGGTAACAGGAAATGAGGTAGTCGAATAATTGACGCTTACCCGGTGAACGCGGCTTCGCCTTTTGCCCATGGAGAATCTTCCGAGCTCCCCGCGTCCGCCATTCTGCTTGAGCACGTCGTAGGTGATGAATTGATGTTATCGAAAAGCCATGCGCCACTGGGTAAGAAGCACGATGGAACTAATTTTAGCGCCCATATGGCTAGACCGGAAGACTTGAAGTAGCACGTAGACTAGCGTTATCGGCCAAAGTACCGATAAGGAGGGGGACGTCACGCTTCACTGAACGCGGGGGAAGACGGGCATCAACGCCAGCATCTTAGTATAGGGTCATGACTTTTGCCTCGAGACCATCTCTTGCCACTTCCAGACGAATGGCTGCGCTTCTTCGACAGCTCTGGTATGGTGGAAGGTCCGCATCAATTGGGAATTACCGATTGCTGCCGAGTGTGGAGGGGCATGCAAAGAACTACTGACAGGGAGAATCGAGGGCTATTGCGGGCTTTGGTCCTACTGATTGTTCTGGAGTCTTCCATTGCCATCACTGACACAATGGCATAGAAGAATTAGTGTGTTAATCGAAAGCAGATCGCTGTAATTCCCCGACTTCCACAACGCTTGTTTGGGGTTGCAGCTGCATATTGAACGCATGAGCCGCAGATTGTGATGCTTGCGTTGCTAGCCCCACGCTCGCTGAGATCTCACTCTACTGGCTCATTCGCAGTCTCTTGTCAGTCCGGATCAGGAAATTGGGTCCAGCCGTTGCCTTGACCGTGTGACTAGATGCTACCCAAAGCCAAGGTGGCGGTACTCATCCAGCGTGCCCCGTATCCACACCTAAACCGTGGTGATACGCGAAAGAGTTGTTCACTCAGCAAAAGCTATAGCATAATTCAGTTCGTGTCCTGTGCATTGACTAATGTCCTGAAATCTGGATTGGGTTCAAGAAGGTTGATTGCATAGCGTCCACTTCTATGAATCTCGGCCTATAGCCGTGCAGTATGTGACTGTCAGAGATCCTAGTGCCCGTTAGGAACGAGGGCCCAAGAGCACGGCTAGTCTCGGTACTAGCGCACGATCCACTTCAGTTGCAGGACCAAACCGAAGGAAGTAACTCAATCCATACACCGTGTGAGGCGACCGCCAGCTTCTTCACAATGCGTCGAGATAGTTGATCTTCTCAACCTACCCATTCTTACCATGGATTGGATGTTCCACCTGGTCTCGGCTCGGTCTAATAGTGGCTGCAAAGGCGCCGTTGCGGTTGACCATAGCATTCGTAGAGGCAGTCTATCGAATACCTGTCGGACCAACATGCCACCAACATCAAGGTGTGGAGGGGCATTGACGAAGCCGTTACTCTAGAGGAGCGCATGTGTCAGGGATTCTCTCCTCATGGAAACCAATTGGGTCTACATCCGAACCAGAGCGGTCATGAGAAATCCGCATCGTGTTCATTGTTGTTGATCTTTCTAAGGGTTTTATTCATTAGAAAGGCGCGCCCACGGATGTGACATGGAACAGCTTAAGAAAGTTGTCCGACTTGCCAGCTTCAGACCCGAGATCGGATCTGCCGCGATAACAAGGTGTGAAGAGAGATAGCAAACCAACATCTTATCATACACTACTCTGTAGGTTCACGATACACCAAAACATCTTCATAACCCTGCCATCATTAGCACCAGCTATCTATATCTCCATTCTCTTTCCACATTAGCATCTTCAACACTTACCTCCTAGTAGCCACTTCTTTAACATTTCCGTCATCACTAGACCACCAACAACACGTTTTCAGCTACCATCTAGCATCATCTTCCCTTTCTCTTATACGGCTTTTCCTGTAACAGCATGGCCGCTGCAGAAGTTTTGTCTCTCACGCATGAGTACATGCCGGGTTTTCAACCCCTTATCGGCGGAATATCCGACAACAATCTGAGTACCGATGACTTTGATCCAAAGAAGCACATAGACTTCAAATCACCCTCCAAGATTCACACCATGGCCGACCTGAAGCTCGCAGAGGGTACTGGTGTCTCGCCGTTCGCGGTGTCGGAGCCCTTCCAATTATTCACACAGGAGGCAGTTCAACGGATGAGGGCGGAGATCTTTAGAAAGGATGTTTGGGAGAACTGCCAGTATTCCAGCAATTTGGCACAGTGCCAGCTAAGAGGGTTCGCTGCAAAGTAAGTCAATGAAACCACAGCACTCATTCAATGCCCTCCTATGCTCATAACACTCTCTTCCAGATATGCTCCTTTTGTGTACGACGTCTGGAAGAACCAAGAGGTACTCAATATCGTATCGAAGATCGCCGGTGTCGACCTTGTGCCAGAAATGGACTTTGAGATTGCTCACATCAACATCTCCGTCAAGTCCGAGAAGCAAAAGGTCGAGGAGTTGGAGGCTTTCGTCGATAGGCAGCTGACCGAGGCGGACGAGGCCATCGCCGGATGCCCGTGGGAGGACGACAAGCCCATTGTGGACTGGCACACCGACAGCTATCCATTTGTCTGCGTGACCATGCTCAGCGACTGTACAAACATGATTGGCGGAGAGACTGCCCTGCGGACGGGAGATGGTGAGGTGGTCAAAGTCCGAGGCCCGCAAATGGTTGGCATATCTGATCCTCTGTCAACTGCCAATTTGCTGACAGCCTTTGCAGGGATGTGCCGTGATCTTGCAAGGTCGATATATCGAGCACCAAGCCCTCCGCGCGCTTGGTGCAACTGAGCGAATCACCATGGTAACCTCGTTCCGGCCTAAATCTCACAACATCAAGGACGACACAGTCCTCACTACCGTGCGCCCCATCTCTAATCTGTCGGAGCTCTACTATCAATTCACCGAGTACCGACTGGAGATCCTCGAAGAGCGCATCCGTACCCAACTCAAAGCACTGCGGGAGAACGAGACTCGCGGCAAGAAGATGAACACGAAGGCCTTGAAGTCTTTCCTTCGCGAGCAGGAATTGTTCCTTGCTCACATGAACAAGGAGATGGTGGATGACGACCTAGTTACAAAGGGTTACGTCGATGACAGCCATCTCTTCAGCGGATTTGGAAAGAAGAAGAAGCGCAAGCTCGAGGGGTAAGCGGACGGAGCGAGTGGAGGCTAGTTATAGCGAAGCATACTAATGAACTTACGGCAACTGACGAATTTTTTTGATGGTCAATTAGCGAGTTTTGCTTGCTGCTGTGCCTGTTAGCGGGGCATTGGGAAACCTTGATATGAATTTGTTAGATTGCCTGGTTCGGTGCTTACAGCCAGGTGAACTGGGACAGCATGCTTCTGGGGTGTTTTGGATAACGGAGCTTGGAACGATGTGGGTAGTAGTAAGTACAATAAACCTCTCCATATGTGCAAATGTTCGTATTCCACAAATTTCAGGCCATGTAGATGCCGGACCATTCTTTCGGGACCTCGTCTGTTTGACTACGTCCATCAGCCTCAAGGCTCATCAACGGCACTGCAGGCTTGTGTTCCGGATCTACTGGCGGGGTGCCCATGAGGTCCCTCGCGCTTTTGCCACCTCGACCTCCGCTAGTGGTAAGTGCGGCAGCTATTGAGTTCGCTGTCAACTCGATCTGTGAGGAGCCCCATTCACTCTTGAGTTTCGGGCGTTCCAGAGCCTCGTCCGTTCGCTTGAAGTGCTCCGGATGCGTGTGGACCGTTGGGGTATCAAAAACGATAGGCTTCGCAAGGGCGTTGGGTAAGCTCTTGAAGAAATCTGCAGGGGTGTTGATAAAATGGCCATTGGGGGAGAGTGAGTTGAGGTCTTCTTCCTGCGCGAGGGTTTCTCTGGTAATGCCAACCAGTTGGCTGTAGACTGCAAACTCAAGCTTGAGCTTGATGGCGTAGATGAGAGCTTTGGCGCTCGCTTCTCCAAAGTAGTTGTTACTGAATTCAAGGCCAACGAGGACCGCATCCATGCCTATGCAGATGAAGTTCACCATCAGAAGTTGCATCATAGCCCTGCGCGTGCGTTCATAGAATACGGCCGTCAGGAGCTTGACGGTTGCGACGATATAGAGACCGCTAAGGACTGTTTCTTGCATGGAAAAGCCGATGAGCTGAATGCGCTCCATAGTATTGAACTTCCCAACCCATCTGCTTTGGGTATGCAGGTTAGGAGAGTTGGCTCCATAGATGAAGATGAGGACCGGAATATGAAGTGCGATGCCGTCGACGATTATGGCTGCCTGTATGTCGGAATCAGCCATTGGCTCATCTACGTGAGAATTGTGCATTAGGAGATAGGTTTGAGGGAAGAAGTCCCACGATATGTCGCGAGACTCCTGAGCAAGTCCAAATTATGGAAGGATCAAATAGAAAAGATAACGAACAAGGACGGCCTGCAGGAGATTTTTGTTTTGTATAACGAGGTTGAGGCGAGAGTAGAGCACGAAAGCTTGCCCTGTGACCATTGCTACCCATCCTGTTGCCCAATGGTCAGCGCTCAATCGACACGGAGGCATAGACAGCGCAAGGAGACGCTGACCGATTTCGATGAAACAAAGATCCACTAGCGGTGACGTGCCGACAAGAAACTTCAGGATGAAGCCGAGAGCGTGTAGTATGCAGCCGCAGGAGCAGATAAGCAAGGACCAGAAGTATAGTCCATTGCGGCGGGGGAAGGTCGTGAGTATGGTAATGTCAAGTTCTATGGCAAACGCCCATGCCAACGCAGTGCAAGAGGATAGAATGCAGTAGTTGGTTGGATTATATGGCAGCGCTCCTGTGACGCCAGTATCCGACATTTCGAACTACAACAGTATCCGCCAAAGTGGAGACCGAAGACCTCATGCACACGAGGTCATGATAACGATGAATAGGCGCTATCACAACACCATATTCCGTACGTGTGTATTGAAAGCGGATGGAGATGACAACCCATCCGAATGAAACTGCAAGGACACGGGAAAGCTCAAACATACTCTGTAATGACCTGACGCCAGTGACGAAGATCGATAAGGCCCAAAGCCTCCGGCCCGGGGAAGCTCTATGCGCAGAACCTTACGATGATGCGCAGCGAATAACGACGCGGCCAGCCCTGATACTCTACCTTACTTAAGTGTGCATGCATCATTATGTCAGGAACCAGCCAAGGCTTATTGGTTCCGCTATTGGTGCAGCCACGGCTGGCTAAAGCTAAACTTAAACCCTGCATTGTGAGCCTATGCAGTCCTACTCATAGCAGTGCGCGAACAGCCTGTAGGGTGGGGGCGTCACCATCTTCACTGTAGTTGTACTGGTGTGGCATCTCGTACATAGTAATCAACGAACAACAAAGTTTGCCTCTCTGTCCATAACTGGCCGTTTCTCAAGTGCCATCTTGCCCGGCACCGGTAGTTACTTGTATCCAAGACGGGAGTATCAACTGCGACTATGGCATTTTGCGATGTCAGGCATCCGCAAATCCTTTAGCCCAGATGGGGAGGCCAAGACGATGCATTTCTGATATTCCAGAGCGAGCATTGAAAGGTCAGGTAGAGCCTGGGTATACGAATAGGTTGATCTGTTAACATGTCTCGTGTACGGCCAGCTCAAAGCACAGCCAGAGCTCATGTCTAGTCGTCACCTGGAGTCCGATATTGGCTGTGATCATGGCCTTTGTGTACCCAAGATCCCAACAGAGAGGCCTGTAATTTAATCTGCATTCGGTCCATAATCGGAATATTTCAATCTCTGGCAATGGCGTCAGACCAAAGCAGCACACCTTGCTGGTGGAGCCGGCTCGGTTGTATACCTGATAGACCGCGACGCAGTCAACGAGTTGCACTCCCATCTTCCTCGTTAGCAGATCCAGCTTATTGTCTTTAAGACCAAACCTGATGCGGACCATCCAAACATCAGCATTGGCCAGTATCCAAAGCGACTACACAACACGTGTGTTGTTTTGGCCGAGGCAATGGTGATAGGTCTTTTCAGTTGATCGTACTGACCCTATTCGCGTTGCCAAGCCAGGGGCTAGCGGACAAACCTCGGTCCGTCGAAAGCTGTCGGAACCGCCAAGCGCGTCACTCTCGAGACGCCAACTTCACGACCACTCGACCTCACTTTACGACCCTGAGCGCAAATCCATAGGCCAGGCATTCTTTTGTCTTAGGACTTTATAAGGCGTCTCGCTGGCCTGATTGTCGAAAGATTTCAATCTTCAATCTGGGCAGCGGTTAGACCATTTCAACTATCATTGTGTCAGGCATCTCTCCACGCGGAGTCAATTCCAGAGATACTGCATTGTCTGGCAACACCATTCTAAAGTGATCGAAGCGAAAGTCTTCCTCAAGAAGCACCATACTGCGTCAAGTATATCTCTCCTCTCTAGCTCCATCCAGAGATCAAAGCCATGGAGAGCAAATCCGAACAACGCCTCAACGTTAGAGATGGCTCGGTTGGCTTTTTACAAACACTTGAGACCAGCCTTGATGACATTAGAAATCTGGTAACTTGTCGTGTATGCATTCGCCCGCTCTTTGAGCCTTATACTATCGAGTGCGGCCATACCTTTTGCTACGGGTGCCTGCTACGCTGGTTCGAACGAGATCGAACAAAGAAGTCGTGTCCGGACTGCCGCGCAGAGATTATTCGCCCCCCAGCACCAGCTTATCTTGTAATTTCCCACATCTTCACCTTCGTTAAGCAAGTAACTAATGGATCCACGCAGGTTCGAGACATGACACAAATTTTCGCAAATCGAGCGGAGCTCATGCCCCCTGGAGAGACGACTGAAGACCACCAGAAGTGGCAGAAAGAAGAGGCAGCAGCTGTGGAAAAGGACCGTTCGACCACTGGCCGGCGTGGTGGCCTGTTCCGAGGTTGCTTTAGGGTTCACATAGGACGCCCCCCACTGATAGACTACATTCGACAGCCAATCATCAGGGACGTTGAAGATGGCGTCGATCGATGCCCTAGATGCACGTGGGAATTAGAAGACGGCCTCTGTCATTCTTGTGGATATCCGTCAGAGGGTGAAGAGTGGAGTGACTCAGAAGCACTTGAGCACTTTCACCCTGACGACGTCTACGGTGACGAAGATGATATGGAAAGCGCCATTATCGACGCTCTCGTGGATGGAGGTGATATGCCTCCTGGCTTTGGCAGAGAATACACTCCCGCTTCTCCATCGGAAAGAAGTTACTCTAGCGAAGATGATGGTATTGTGGGACGTTACGGCGTGCCTCCTGACGATGAACTTCGCCTTCCGGCGCCACATATGCGGGCGAGACGAACATTATTTCCGGATGAACTAACCCAAGATGCAGGAACACCATACGATAGCATGCAGGAAGAGAGTGATGAAGGTAGTGAAGATGGCGACGAAGCCGGGTCACTGGATAGTTTCGTTGTCGACGATGTGGAGGAACAGCCTCATTCCCCCTCAAATTCCGTTGAAAGAGTTCTTTGGGATAGCGACGAGGATAGTGAGGCGGAGGTGGCGCACACCCAGCTCTCACAATATTCGGACCAAAGCCATGAACGACAAGAGGATTCCGGATCTGATCAAAATGAGATATCCTCTATTCAAGGTCCTGCTGCTCGGTATCATTTGGTAGAGGATTCTGACGAAGGTCCGAACCCCCCATCAAGGCGACAATTAGCGCGAGGACTGGCCGCCTCTCACGTTTCTAGTGGTGGGGATAGCTCGCCCCCAATGATCGCCGACCATAGACGGAGAAGAAGAAACGATTCCCACAGGAACATGACTAGCAATACGCAAATTCAACGCAGCATCGCCCATCACTCAAGGAATAGGCGCACCAGCGGAAACTCTAATGGTGCGCCCATCGAAATTGACAGTGATTCCGACGCGCCAGTATCGGCATCTCAACCCACCAGAAGGAGTCGAGTTCATGCCTCTCTCTTCACGGAAGAAGACTCTGGCGCCGAGACGAGTAGCGGCACAGCTACCGTAGGCCGACCATCTCCAGGATCAAGGCCTTCGAGACGGCAAAAAAGTACTGCTAATCCTCGACCCAATACCGAATCTTCACCAATAATGATCAAATCAAGTCCAAGGCGGGCAGGAATGGACGACAGTGGAACACTCCCTCGATATGGGAACGTTTCTGAAATACTTAATCAATTGCCCTCTCTTCTTCCGGAAAGTCGTCCTCAACATGGTTCTGGTCTTCCGCAACAAGCTTCTGCGTCTACGAATGGTGGATTTCACAGCTCCGGTCCTTCAATCCTTCCCACGAGCCCTCCTTTACCCTCCGGCCAAAGCCATCGTCGCTTGAGCCCCGTCCCACCCCGGTCTCAACATCGTAGTCCAGCCTCGGTATCTTCGAACGCCACAACAGCACAGGAGGATCTTGATCAAGTTATGCGCCAACGTCAAATTCAGAAAGCCGAGCGGAAAACCGAGCGTCGTCGTATCAAGGCGGAGCGAGACCGAAGACGTGGGGAGATGCTGCGCGATTAGCTTCGCCACATGAAGGACTGTAGTGGAAGCACGAGAAATGAATTCTGATGATCGACACGTATCACAATGATCCCATTTTTGTCTCTTCGGGAATTTGAAGTCATGGATTTATAGCTTTAAGCGTGCATAGCATTGCCTTGGTACACTTTAGAGGGATGATCATCACATCGCTTCTGGCTCAAACTCCCTCAGGCACGTTGGGAATTACAGCAACTGGACTTGCTGAAAATAGTCTGATCCAGTGATTCAACAAAACAGACATGTCTTTTTATCATAGCTCATAAGCTACAGGAAACCCATCTCATCAAAGGTGAAATTACCTCTGGTTTTATTGTGACCAAAATATATTCTATCATCATACTACTATTCCTGTACCTCACAAATTCTGGGCAGGGGAAGGCGAAAAGTCGGCCATGCTCGCATAGCTCAAACGTGATGATGAGAAGCGCTCTCCACCCATATCCAAATATTCAATGTCGTTCGTATACCCTTTCAACCGGTTCCACTCTCATTCAAAAGATGCATGAAGAGCTCACAGTCGCTAGCCCATCCCAGTCTCATTTTCCATGTTTATCAAACGTCTATACGTTATCCCTATTCAATAGTGAATTGTCGAAAGCTAGATCACAATTTCGAGCATTGAGTTTAGGTTTCCTTTCTACAGACATGCTACCTCATATCTCTCTTTCATTAACTACAACATCCACCTCTAGAGTGATTAATCGTCTAATGTCCTTCGCTCTTCCATTCCTTTGGGATGACATTCTTCGGGACTCAAAAAGAGATCATTCGTGTACCCACATGCATTGCCATCTTCCGATACTAGGAGAAGCAGACGGCCGTGTAAGTCAGCGGAGAATGGGTTTTGCGCTCGACACATATTTATGTTCATCCCTAAGATTAGGTGATGTGTGTATATACAACAGTAGACATCACCAAAAGGGCTCTTTGTGATCAATGTCGCCGTTTTGGCCGTAACCAAGCTCTTCAACTCTTTAGTGCGCATAAGGTTGACGAAGTAACGATTGGGCTAAGCAAGGAGACAATCCATAAGCAGCGTCTTGCACTCTTAATAACTTTGAATCACAGTTCTTGCAGTCAAGCTTGGATGCCAAACGCGTAATGTTTGTCCTGGCAGTGATGTTTGCTCAATTACGGAACCGAGATGCAGGAGCTCTCTAATTAGACGGTCGATATCATACACTCAGCAATGGCGCTTCCTCATGGTATTAAAGATGACCATGAATATTTTCAGGAGTGCCACACCAAAGGCAGTTCTGTTGCCGTGGTAGACTTCCTGGTTGGACTGGAGTTCCCTCTGCTGACTCGTCGTGCAATATTCAGAGGGTCACGCTTGCTTCTCCTTCGGGAGTCGCCCAGTTGTGGGTTAGGGGAAAGGGAGTCACGGGATGTTTGATCGGGGACAACGTTTGCGTAGGAATGAATTAATGCTTGGAGAAGGATGTCTCATCAGTAATGAAGCAAGTTTTCTTCGAAAACGTTACACCGACATGTGATCAAGTCTTGCGGCGGACATGAGAGTTAAAACCTAGAATATGGGTATACCTCACAGTGTGATAGAGATTATCTGAGTTTTCTGCCATGTGAGAATCTTAGGTCTTCGGGTGTCATACTTTCCATTTGAGTGATACATATTGACACTTACGGTCTTAGCTTTATAGATTCGTGCATGGGGATGAATAGTTTGATTGCTGGAACATAGCCTATATCCTGGCATGGCAGTTTCAGGGGTATTTGCCAAGACCTAGCCGAGACGAGCCCAAGTTGCCAGGGCTTGCTTATCGTCACCACGCAATCCAATTCTCCCACTGGGAGCCTGATGGCACCAGGCGTAGGTACAGCAGACGAGCTCAGCATCCAAGTGCCTATCTATAACCCGTCTTTGTTTTCAACGAGGGCATCTTCCACCATCCTCTCAAACTTCGGGATCTCGAAAACCACCGCACCATTCCTCCCTTTTACGGTCTTCCACCGTCCAAGACGAGGCTCCGAACCAACAGCTGCAACAATGCAAAGCCCGTCACGACCTCTTTCCCCTCTCTCGAAAACGGAGAGGTCATTGATATAGCCACTTATTGACAGCTCCTCCTCCTCCTCTGCGGGGTTTCCCTCCGCAGCATCGTGAGGGCCGTTGGATGGCTTGCCAACACTCCCAAAGCTCTCCAATTTTTTCTTGTCCTCACTGACCCTCCATAGTCTAAGTTGCCCATCCCAGCTACCACTGACAATGAGATCTGAGAGCGGGACAGTGGCCAGCGCTGTAATCCACCTTGGCTGTCTCTCAGGCACCTTGATGCCAGGATCCACGTTCGCGGAATACTCTTCTGGCTCCATGGCTGGGTCAAGACCATGCGCTAAAGGGATGGTGAAGACAGGTTTCTTTTTCAGGAGTGACCATAGACTCAGACTCCCGTTATCCGAGCCAGTCACGAATGTATCCTCATCTATGAAAGCCACGCGATCAATGCTACCTTCATTGTAAGATGTTGCTGCCGAGCAGGTGTCGTCCTTTTTGGGTCTTTTCTTCTCCGAACTACCACCACCACGAAATACCAGCTGCGTCTCCTCAACTATTCTCCACACGCGTGCAGTCCTATCTCTTGCTCCCACCGAGACACATCGCTCCATGCCAAGAGCCGCCACGTCTACCACTTCATCTTGATGTCCAAACAATGTTTCAACATACGCTAATTCGTCCAGACTCCACGTCTTGATTGTTCTATCCTTCGAAGCAGAATACAATTGATTGGTCCCTATTCGGAAAGCCAGGGATGTCACGGCATCTCTGTGTTGTGTAAAAACCCGCAAGGGTGTGAGCGACTCGGCAGACCAAATGATTAGACGCTTGTCTGCACCCCCCGTAGCTACAAATTTGCCAGTGGAGGATGCTGCGACGCAAAGAATTGGGGCCGTATGATGCCGGTAGGAGGTGTCGCCACTCATATTTCTGTCGCCTCTAGTGCCGATCAATTTGTTCGGTCGCTGGCGAGTGGTACGCTGAGATTCCTTAGGTGGCCTTGGGTTGTTTGCAGGGGAAGAAGGGGGCGTGGGAAGTTCCCACTTTATAAGTTGAATATCTTTCGAGACGGTATAGGCGTAGGGGGCGCATGTTGCGATGTTAGATGTAGTCAGGCTGGAGTATCGGAATCGAGTCTTAGTTGCCTTGAGGAAGTCGAGTGTAGAGGCAATGCGCCGGTGTAATTTACTTTTGGTCTCAGCGACATCCTCCTGCAACCTCGTTGCGATAATGTCGGCGTCGACGTCAGCAGCATCAAAGCCCACTTCATCCACTGCCTCGCCTTTTATGTTCCGTAGATAAGCCTCTGCGAGCCTTAGTCTTCTCTCAGCTCCGGTCTCTCCTCCAGCCTCGGACTCGGAATCGGATAGGTCTTCCTCGTCGCTGAGTCTTTTCCTCCGATCTTCAGATTGAGATCCACTTGAAGATATGGAGTCATCTCTTCGTGCTCGAGCGGGCTTCGAATTCACAGGTTTCGCGGTTTTCTTCGTGCTTGTGTTTCTTCGTTTGGTCGAAGGGGCGGCATTGTTGTCGTCTCGCTTGCGTTTCCGCTGGGACGCTGGGGCCGTGAAGAAAGAAGACATAAGGAAAGAAGATGCCAGTCCAAAGCAGAAGCTCGGTCACCTCGCCATCATGCTGGAGTCGAATATTAGAAGTCTGCACCGGGTTTTCCAAACTTTTTGATAGGGTGCGGTCCGAAATCTTGGCGGACTTATCGCCTTAACGGAATCGTTCCGCGTCCTAGCTCCAGGCCGCTCAGAGCTCACGCGTAGATTCCTTTCGATACTCAAGAACACAAATATCGCATCACAATGTGAGTCGTAACAACTAGCATTCTTGCACAACAAGCTGACCAATGACAGGGAGGTTCTACTCGGCTTTACTGGCAAAGATTACACTGTCGTTGCGGCCTCAAAAGCCGCAATGAGAGGTGCCACCATTCTCAAAGCTTCCGATGACAAAACAAAGCAGCTCAACAAGCATACGTTGATGGCTTTCTCGGGTGAAGCAGGAGATACTGGTATATGATATCGAACGCCATTCCCAGGGATAGGAGGCTGACGACCAGCTGGTAGTGCAATTCGCGGAGTACATTCAGGCCAATATCCAACTCTATTCAATGCGGAATGATACAGATCTAGGACCATCAGCTGTTGCAAATTTTGTACGGGGAGAATTAGCGAGAAGTCTGAGATCGAGGCATCCTTATACTGTCAATCTGCTATTAGGAGGAATGGATCCAATAACCAAGCAACCACATCTGTACTGGCTCGATTACCTCGCGTCGCTAGCACCTCTACCATATGCCGCTCACGGCTACGCTCAGTACGTGTGATAGCTTGGCTTCGTGTCCCATGAACGCCACATGATGCCAGATGGCGCAACATGTGCTAACACCATGGGTAGATACTATTGCCTCTCTATTCTCGACAAGCACCACCATCCCGACATCGACTTCGACCAGGGTCTCAAGATCTTGAGGATGTGCACAGATGAGCTCCAGCGGAGATTACCTATAGACTTCAAGGGAGTGAGTAAACTGACACGAACGTCTGTGCGAAATACGAAGCTGACAATATTGTGTGTAGATGTTGGTCAAGGTGATAGATAAGGACGGGATTCGGGAAATTGATTTTGATACCAGCAAGCAAATTCTGAGTGCATAGCAGCTAGGCGTTTGAATGGGTATTAAAATTGTTCGAAAGAGCGTAATCATGGCCAGCTCTCCCACAACCACAAATTTGAAAGCTTTAGGACCCATGAGACTATGTCATTTGGTACGAAAGTATCATTTGTGTAACAATGCGATCCGCGACGCATGTAGATATGTCAATCCTAAGAAAACCTCTAGCGCCAAGCGTTTTAAGGACGGTTTCTGAAATTCGCCGTTGTTGATTCGCGCCGAATATCTCGAGCAACTTACCTCCACCACTTACAGAAAACCATGGGCAAGCGGCAGGCTGAAGAATCGCTGGAAGAAGTAGTTGCTCAGGACTCGCCTGCTTCAAAGAAAGCCAGAGTAGGCCAATTTCCAGGTACCGGGGGCCACACGAACGGCTTCAGCTCGGCGCATGCGGTACCGATCTCTACCAATGGAAAGCAACGAGACATCGATGAGCGCGCCGGAAACGATATAACGGCGGCCGTAGATCAGACTGAGGAAGGGTTCGAGGAGGCCGCGTCCCCCGCTGAAGACGAAGAAGCAGAAGGCGATCGATCCGCCTACTCAGCGACATCGAGGCAGCAAGCCCCCGCAGAAGGTTACTGGGACCTCTATCTGGATACTATAAATCGCTCGGTCCTAGACTTCGATTTTGAAAAACTTTGCTCCGTCACTCTCTCCAATATTAATGTCTATGCGTGCCTCGTCTGCGGGAAGTACTATCAAGGACGAGGATCCAGGTCGCATGCCTACTTTCATGCGCTGGAGGTGGGTCATCATGTCTACGTTAAGATGCAAACGAAGAAGGTTTATGTGCTGCCAGAAGGATACGAGGTGAAGAGCAAGAGCTTAGATGATATCAAATTTGTGGTAGATCCCCAGCTTTCAAGAGAGGAGGTTGGGCGGCTGGATAGAAAGGCTGAAGATGCGTGGGACTTGGGGGGCAAGAAGTATAGGCCTGGTATCTCCCACGGTCCGAGGCTTGAGAGAAAGCGGCGACTAATTGACCTGGCAGGCTTCGTTGGTATGAATAACATCAAAGAGAACGACTATTTCAACGTCATAATACAGGCCCTGTCGCACATACCGCCCCTACGAAATTTCCTTATGCTCGAAGACCTCTCGCAAAAACCCGAGCTCGTTCAACGCTTCTCAGTCCTTGTGCGCAAGATATGGAATACCCGCGCCTTCAAGACGCACGTCTCTCCGCACGAACTCCTCCAACAGATATCCCGACAATCCAACAAACGCTTTGATCTCCTCCACCAGTCCGATCCTGCCGAATTTCTTAGCTGGTTGCTAAATAACATGCATCTAGCTCTTGGCGGCAGCAAAACCAAGCCCGGAAGCAGTATAGTTCAGCGCATATTCCAAGGGAAGCTCAAGATCGAGTCTCAGCAAATCACAGCAAAGGCCGATGCAGGTGATCGTCTCCGCTTCGAAGAGGCTGGGGAGGTTCTGGTAGAGGTATCGCGGTACCTGATGCTGACCCTTGACCTCCCTGCTGCACCACTCTTCCAGGACGAGCTGGAAAAGAATATCATTCCGCAAGTACCACTAACATCTATCCTCTCCAAATACGATGGCCGGAACCCGCAAGAGCACATGAACACTCGAAAGCGGTATCGTCTCGTCCACCCGTTACCGCCTTATCTCATATTCCATATCAAGCGATTCTCTACCAACAAATTCGTCACCGAGCACAATCCAACCATCGTCACATTCCCAACTAGATCTCTCGATATGTCTCCCTATATTGAGCCGAACCCGTCATTGCATCCACCAGGCGAGCCCATATGGTACGACCTAGTAGCAAACGTCACGCATGAAGCTGTCAGGACGAGAGATGACAGCGTGGAAGGAGAGGCAGAGCGCAAGGTTTGGAGAGCGCAAGTTCGGGATCGAGCACGAGATGAGTGGCTGGAGATCCAAGATTTGTATGTTGAGCGCGTTGTTACCGAGACGCTTTTCACAAAGGAGAGTTACCTGATGGTATGGGAGAGGCGAAAGGATGTGAAAGCGAAGGGCAGGTCATGAGTAGAAGTGGCATGAGACTGTCGCAAATCTACTACTTTAATCGCAAGAAATGTACTGCTGTATCCGCGCGCGGAATCGAAGCAATGGTATGTCCTTCAATGGAATACTCAATTCCCACCCAATACTCATGTCTTCCTTTGAGACCGTGCGCTCTATTCCCTCTAACATCTAATCCAATCCAAAAGCAATCCTCGACATCTATATCTATTCATTCACCACCAGGTCATGTCTCAAGGGTTGATAGGAAGTCAGAGGGTCAGTCCTGCTTCTGCTTTAGCTCGGTGTCCTGCCCCATGACTAAACCCGTTGTTCTAAAAACTGGGTAGCAGAATTAAAAACTCAACTACGAGGCTTACATAGGTGGTGGCTTCTTCACGCCAGACGATGCGTAGATGCCTACCGCCAAGCTACTTGTCTTTTTGATACTCGCTCAATCATCCTCGGAAGTGCGCTCTTGCTTGAAATGTATAATGAGGGAAATGCGAGGTGCAAATCTGTCCCTTTACCACGAGCAAAGAAGACGATGGATGGGTATATACTTGTCAATTATCTACACCATGATGACATCCTTCCCGCTCTCTACGCCATTCGTCCTCTCAACGCTCACGACGTCTTTGATCCCCAATTGATCCATCTCCCCCAGCAAAAACTCTACCAGCCAGCTCTCCCCCCACAATTCCTCCACCCTCCTGTAGTGCCGTTCGGTATACGCCCGTAATGCCTCAACCACCTCCTTCCCTCCTTTTCGTTTCCCCAATCCTGCCAACCGTTCTGCACTATACGAGCGCACGACAACGCTCAAAACACGCTGAGCGACGGGCGAGGTGCGTGCATTTGTGTTCCAATCGCGCACCCTCATCAGCAAAGAGAGTAGTTGCTCGTCTGACAGGGATGAGAGAACTTCATCTACAGCTTTGACGCTAGATATGGAATCCACTTCCGGCGGTGAAGTGTTGATGACGTTTTGCAGCAACGACAGTAATCGAGCTGGATGATTGAGGGCGAGCGCAAGGGTGATTGCTTCACGGTAGTTTCCCCTGTGGATGTAATTCTGGAGTTCTTGATCTTGTTCTACACGTTGCGTAGCAGCCGCAGACGACTTCGCGGCTGTTTCGCTGGATGTGTCTTTCCAGAATGTGACGACGCTGTCGCCACCTCCTGATACGAGCATGCCGGTTTCGGGGTTGGCGATGAGGGCCCAGATGCGGTCGGTGTGGTTATCTTGGGTTGTTGCGACCTCGCCGGTAGATGCATCCCAGACCTTTACAAGGCCGTCGCCGCCTCCGGAAGCAATTTGAGTGGGTCGTTTGGAAGGCGTGAGTGCTGAACCGTCGTCTTTGTTGGCTGGGGAGGATACGGGCAGCCAGAGAACTTTGAGGACGCTGTTGGTATGGCCTTCAAGGGTGCGGAGGCAGCTGTAGTCGTTCAGACTCCAGATTTTGATCGTCTTGTCGCCGCTTCCTGTCAGTACGAGGCCTCTGCTGGAGCTTGCGGGTCCGTTGTCGCCGGAGATCGGAGCTGTGTCTTTGGGCGCAAATGCAACGGACCAGACGCCACGCTTATGACCACGTAGGATGCCTTGGACCTCGCCTTCCTCCATTGACCAGATCTTGACCGTTCGATCTTGCGAGGCGGATGCAAAGAGGCTGGCGTTGGGAGACACGGCGATTGCATTTATGTCTTTTTCATGGGCTTTGCGAGTGTACAATGCTCGCGCCTGTGCATTCGAAGCGGCGAATGAAGTCGAGGACGAAGGCTTTGGAATGGTCCATCGCTTTATAGTACGGTCTTGAGAACCCGTCAGGAGAAATGGTGGGGTGTGATTTAGAGGCGCTCTGTATTCGGATGAGTTGGACAAGGGTGGAGTCGAAGGTAATGATATCGCGCCAATTGATTCAGCGTGACCGGTGAATGTGGCGTAACTTTCGTAGGATTTCGAAGCGTGGTCTATCCTCCATAGCCTTGCTGTGTTGTCCTTGCCACCGGTAGCAAGCCAGCAACCTGACCAATCCACCGAAACACAGATGATGGTGTCTTCATGACCTTGGAGAATAGCAACGTCCGCACCAAAGTAGCTTGCATTTGTTGCTGAAGTGTCCGATGTTGATGCTCCCAGAGAGACAAGGCGTATATTCTCGGAGTTGGTAGCTAACGCCAATAGTGACCTGTCTGGAGTCACATAGGCTAGATCAATGATTTCGTCGAGTGTGCCTGAAATGCGGCGAATTATATGCAACGGATTGATGGGGACATTAGGTGAAGCGGTGCTTGAAAGGGACGCGGTCGAGTGGAGCACTAGGGAATAATTTGCGTGAATTGAAAGAAGAAACTTGTGGCTAGAGTTTCGCAGTACATGCACTATCCCATCGCCCTCACTTCCAGCCTCTTGGTCTTGCGTAATTTCTTGTCCAGTCTGGGTGTTCCAAATCCTCAGTCGGCCAGTCTCGCCCCCAGTGTAGAGCAGACGGCCTTCTTCGAGGGAACCTACTGCTTCCACGCCCTCTAGAATCGGCAAGACCTTTCTTGATGTCCAAGTCGAGGCGTCCCATATAATCGCAGTTCTGTCCCTGCCGCCAGAAAGCAGTGTGTTTGTTTCTCTTGAGAAGTCCAGCCCGCGAACAACAGAAACATGAGAATCTAAGGTGACAAGCGATTTACGCCGTGCGAGATCCCATATCCGAATCTTACCATCCTCACTTCCAGAAGCCAGCCTAAACATTGCAGTAGTAATTTGGCCATTACCCATCGCGGCATCTCCATTGCGATCGCCTTCAGTTCGTTTCTTCTTGCTGTTCTTTGTCACATCATGGGGTTGAGAGATTGAGGCTTCAAAGAAGAGTAAAGCGGAAATGACCCCAGCATGACCACGAAATGTGTGTGTCAGGTTTCCACCTCTTATGTCCCATACCTTGACCACTCCGTCAGCGCCTCCAGTCGCGAGTAAACTGCTGGTACTATCGACTGTGGCTATGATTACTGGTGTTGTATGTGGCTTTAACGTCTTCAGCAGCGTTGGGTATATCAGTGACGTGCTGTCTCCAGAGCGCTGTAATGCATAGATCTTCATCGACAGAGAGCGCGAGCATGCAATGAGATGTGATCCATCCGGGGTGACTACTTGCATTAGCTGGATAAAGCAACCGGCTGAGCGAAATACGAGCGTACTAGAAAGCGTTGTCAAGACTTCACCATCCTACAACTTTCACTCAGCATGAGCGTCAGAAGTCTTCATGGCAGACGCGGCAACATACTCCTTCTATGCGAGCAAGTAGTTCTCCAGAAAGCAGGTCCGTGAGCAAAGCCTCTTCACCTAGGCACGTTGCCAGTACTCGACCATCGCTGTCGAGCGCAACATCCCCACCAGTATAGATCGGCTGTATCACGCGCTCCGCTTCATAAGTGGTAGTGAATTTTGTTCTAGAGTTCATATTGGAAAGGCTCAAGGTGGCGCAAAGTATGAGCGATGCATCAGATTGTTACTGAGCATGCACGCAAGTTTCGAATATTGTCCCAAAATCGGCGCAATAGGTTCTTTAAAGGTTCGTCTGCAGCGGGAGGTTCCGCATGTTGCATCAGCCACGATCAGCCTCATCAGCTTGGCGGAGCGAGGAAAGTTTAATGTCTAGATTCTCCGAGGTTTCCCCGATATTGATATTACTTAAGATTGTAGTCTCTGTAACATAAGTATAAGTGTTGCCCTGACTTCATCGCTGCAGCGTGCAACAAGTTACCGCTCTATCAACATGGGTCGTCAAGTCTACCTTACGCAGATGGCTTTAGTAGGTGTCCCTCGAGATGTTCTAAATTCGAATTATCCTCCTATTAGACTCAACTTGCAAAGGGCACAACTTTCTGCTTATGTCATCTGTTCTCCTTTCTACTCTCGAACAGCGGTTTGAAGTTGCATCCGTTTCAAAAATATTGCAAGACGCGTTTAACTCGCCCTTCGTGAATTGAGTATAAGCTGGAAAGATGTTGCGAAGTGCTGACACTCGTCTCTAGGGACGATCTGCCTTTCAGCCTTTGCCAGAGAACTTTGAAGATGAAGATCTTGCTCCCGGTTTAGTAGATGAGTCTTTATTAGAGCATCATCCCACACAAAATGAATGCTCAGCATCAGGAAACATGAACGAGAGCCAAGAGCATATGGTAGAGCCAGTGATCGAAGATAGTCCACTTATCAGGACTTCGCCGTACGAGCAGCAATATGACGGCAGAGGTTATCCACAGAATGCTGCCTCGGGGGAACTGACTCGCCGCTCAAGACGGGCGATGAACGATGTTCTTGCTACTGTTGGAGTGTGCGTAGGAGTGGATGCAGATGGGCAGAAGATGACCATCAATGACCGATGCAGACCCTCATTTGACAGAGCGAAACTTGACTCGATCACGACGGAGAACGGAATTGGACTGGTCCTTGACTCGGCAGACATGATGCTGCTAAACCTAGCTAGCATGTTTACCGTTGGATTCAGGCAAAAATTACAGGTTTGTGAGACTTTCGGTGTCCCTTTTCGCTGCTTATTTCAAGACTAGACATTTCGCTTTTATGTAGGGGTCCCTATGAGGACGATTGGGATAAGCGAACGGCGGCATTTCGGGTCGTTAGAATTCTTCCTCGCAGGAGCACCGGCTGGACTGACTTACACCCTTCTCAACAATACTAGATCCTGGGTGATCGAAACTCTCAGTGTTTTTTTTCTCGTCCGTCTCTTTGAAAACGTCAAATCTCCCAAACATCGCAAGGCAACGCTTTGGCTGCTGGAGGTCGCAGAAAGATTGTGGGCTTCCAAGTTGTAGAGATCTACATCAGTCCGCTGATGGTATCTAGGCTGTACGGAGTCTCTTTTCTCTTTCTCGCCCCTTTGAGGATGTATGCCACCTTGCAAAGACTGAATCTACTTCCCGGTTGGCCATGGCTTCCTCATCCGAGAGCCTTCGTACCCTTCTCGGCATCTTCACCATTACAAATGCCTGCATTACCGACCTATCTGACGTTCCGCTCTGGCGTAGCATATCTAGCCTCCCTGGCAGTCTCTCCACCATTCGTTTGGTGCGTGCTGGCATGGATAAAACCCCAAATCAACAACAAGCTACGAGCCTACATACGGGCTGCTGTTCCCAAACCACATTATCCTGACCGCTACTCTCTTCAAGCTGCCAAAGAAGACGAGCTTGACAGCGATAGCATCCCGGGGCTGTGCAATGATCCTGATGGCGACAAGGGCGAATGGGAGAGCGCGAACTTATTAGAAGAGCTTGCGAAAGACTTACAGTACATTGGCGGGAACCTAGCAATTCTCTATGACAACTGCGTAGGACTCGTGAGCAGAAAGACGGAGAGTCTAATTGAGACTATCAAGCCTCAGCCTCCGCTCGAAGGTATCGAAACACAGAATCTTCATATCAACGAATCAATGGGGACGTTCAGCGTCCCTAGCCCTTCCTCATCGACGTCTTCTTCTTCCTCCCCTTCTACCTCCCCCTTGTTTCCCCCACGTCCACGCCCACAGATGGAAACTACCACCTCAACCGCCAGCAGCCGCACCCGGCACATGAATTCGCACATTCCCCACCCGACTCCGAACGAGGAGCCTCTCTTCTCCAACATCCTCCCCAACTCTACACCTCCCAGCGAACCTGATACTCAAATCAACAACGAAACCAAGCCCACCCAACTCGACCGCCACCAGCCTATCCATCGCATCACAGTGCTCTCAGCCTACGCAGCGGATGCTCTGGCGAACCATCTCGCCGCACATCTCGCTGATATAATCTGCTTGCCGCTAGAAGCACTATTCGTCAGAAGTCTAGCGCTCGCGTTCCTTTCGTCGCCTAGAGCGAACCCCGCTGCACAAGCTGCTGCTGCAAGGTTGAGAGTGGAAGTGTTTCCGCTTGGAAGCTGGTGTGGGATGGGTTTGCGAGGGGGATGGAGGGGTGTGGGTGATTATGCCGGAAAGATGGTGCTGGCGTCGGGGTTGGAACTGGGGATCAGCATGGCAGTTTGGCAGGCTTTCACTGGCATCGCATGGATGAGTGGAAGGAGGTGGTTTGGTTGGGGGACTCATTGAGATATGCGTGAAGGCAGGCTGGGAGCAGGTGATTCCGGCAGGATTGCGAGCGAAAGATACCCAGTCGCATTGGCAATCTTATATGTAGACAATGTATAAATGCATACCTAACGGCAATTCTCAATGCCGCCTATTCCTTCGCTCACTGGACCGGCTTCGTTCTCTTCGTGACGAGCCATGATGATGGCTTCGCTCTCTTGACCTAGAATGTCGACGGGAAGAGCTGTGTCTGCTTTCGGTACCTTCCCGGCTCCTATCTTTCTTTCTTCGCTCACTATCCCGGCTCCTATCTCTTTTTCTACGCTCGTTTGAACGCGATCTATCCCTCCTTCGGTCACCATCTCGAGTTTGCTCTCGTCTCCTTGAATCCTTATTATCTCTATGTCTCCCTCCAGCAGTCGCATCCTCAAGCGCCAATTTCTCTCTATCTCGCTTATCGCTCTTCTTGTCGGCATCAATCTTTAGATTTCGATCCCTTCTCTCCCTCCAGTCATCCTCACCGCCCTTGTTCTTGTTGGCCTTTTGCTCCTCCTTTTTCTTCGTCAGCTCCTCTTCCGTCAACAGCTCCCCTGTGACCGAGTTCTTCAATAATACAGGACTATACGTCAAGTCCGTCTTGCACTTCCCATTCGCTACTTTCCCCCAAGCCCCAAACTCGTCACTTACACCACCTGGAACTTCTTTCGCGCCTATACCTAGCAAATTCGGTCGTCGCTCCTTGAGTACTGCTTTCTTGGGGGCTGGGGCTCCGGCTCGTCGCTTGCCGACTGCTTCGCCGTCTTTCCAGCCCATACCGCGGAGTAAAGCTGCGCCGAATTCCTCGACAGGGGTAGCGGCATAGTCGTCTAGGCTGGCCACGTCGGGGCGAGAGGCGACATCGGCTTTGAAACGGTCGTCTTCGTTTGCGTAGTCTGAGTAGGCGAGGTCGGAGGGGTCGTAATCATTTTTGTCATCTGCCGCAAGAGCTGGTATGTGTAAGGTAGACTTCCTTTCGCCCCCGAGAAGAGCTTCCATGGCCTCCTCATCAGCATTTTTGGGGGTCTGCACAGCTTGGTCTGGAGTTTGTTGCGCTGCTTGCAAGCTGGCCATAGTAGTATCGCCCTCGTGATCTATCTGCACGAACTGAATGCCTGACACTTTAGACACTTCATCTCGCTCGATAAGAGGGATCACGACGTCGCTGGTTCGTTTCGACTGAGCAGCTTGTACCTCTGCAGGCAGCAGATTCTTGCGACTCCTCTTCCTGCTTTCCTCCCTCCAATCCTTGTTCTTCTCGGCCTGTATCACCAACAAAGGCGTGTCAGTCTTTGGGGTTCCATTACTGATAATAGCGCCGGATTGATCAAATGCGGACACAAGCTGTGGTCCGGTATTCTCTTCTTCATGGTCTGAATCTGGCTCAGCAAGAGCGGAGTGAGGGCGCTTCCTTGGGGCTGCTAGCGGCGTGATTTTGGATTTTGCAGATCCAAAGGAGACAGAGAATGGTTTAGTAGGGTTACCGACCGTTGTGGTGGAAGGATTGGCAGAAGGCATAGTGGGTAGCGACTCAGTGACTTACTGAGCGCAGAGGAAAGTGTCAAGACCCAGTCATAAGTTACTTTATCACGCCTACCTCTGGCGTTTGCCGCGCTAGCCGCTTATGATAACAGCCTTATCAGGCAGCGTTTCACGCCAGTCCTGTTTGAGGTTTTTAGTATTGACTACTTTATTGAGCCCATTTTCGAAGAATTGCCCCTTGTCCTCTTGTGCTGTCCGATAGAGGTGTATGCAAAAACCAGTGCGCTCGATGCGATAAGCTACTATACGGCACCAGACGGTCTTAGTGATCTTCACTGGGTATAGTACTCGCCATGGAGAAGTCATGAAATGCAGGGTACTTGGCCTTACCCCATGTTGGTCGATGATTTATTGAATGTTAAATCATCTAGAGGAGTTGCAAGTGATAAGTATCTCTCCTCACCGTCGTAGTAATGCCAAGCATAGTTATATATAACCCAGCACAGGCTGATTCCGACAAGAGGCTCGAATACAACCGCGGAGCTGAAAAACAGGACATTACAAGGCTTGTAATCTTCCATGGAAACACTATAATCTTACAAATCTGAACAACAGCACGCCCTATTCGAAGACACTCGCAACAGCATGACCGACCACCAACATAAGTAACCCACTCTTCTCGAGGTACTCCGATAACAAATTAAGAGCGCACGACAGACGCAGAAACGACAGACAAATCTTCAGCGATCCAAGTCAACTCCACGAGGAGCTTGTACTTTATGTCGGAGAGAAAACACAAATAGTAGAGAACATTCGTGGTATCCTTAGTATCGGAAAGATTGCTTCAGCATGATATCTCAAAGACCCTAGATTTTTCTTTATCTGCAGGTAAAACGCTCTAACATGCCATACCTGTCATTTGATCGTACGCCTCCACAAAATTGGGATTATGTTTTTGGGGGGGGGAGACAATCGGGCGTCCTCAAAACGCACCTTCAACATCTTGGAGAACAAAGGCGAAAGCTATAATCGGACCCTACATGGAATGTGTATTAGACAGTCGACCCAAAGTCAGGAATCTCAGATAGGAGGACAACTACTTGCCAACCGCACGGTGCCTTGCATTTTGAAAAGCTATTACCGCTGGAAGGAATCATCAAAATATAGATCGCCTACGCGGTGTCGAGACTTTCGACCCGGGTGGTGGGACTAGATAGCTGGAATCAACAAAAAATAAATTAGTAGCAGCATAGCATGATACGAACATTTGCTCCATCTGCGGTTTCTTTGTGAAGGACTCCGCAATTTAGCCTGTATCTAAGCTCCTGTGTTGGGTCTACTCCTTCCTCGGTCAGATATTGTGATTTGAAATGACATGAATAAGTAGGCCACACGCTCCTATTCAAGTCAAGCTTCGTCGAGGTAGATTAGAGCAACGCAATTGTGAAAAGCCATCCTCGGAGTTCAAGGGTGGGAAATGCAACATCGAAGACATGGTCTAGGAAAATGTTGCGCAGCTATTGTATCAACGGCCTTTTGATCTCCTTTCGACAATGTTATGTGTCTCAACCCGCTAGAGTGACCTACTAGAAGCATCACCAAGCAACATCAGCTCTTTCCTGGAGTTACTGCCCTTCTCATGCACGTCGATCTGTGTCGACACATTGTTCTCTACTTCGGGCGGGATCCATGGCATTCGCGCATCCAATAGGGGTCCTCAGTCGCTCATCAATTACAGCATCATGCTCTCCATGCTAGTACCTCCCCGTGTCGGTGTTTTTCGGTTAAAATCTCTTCACATTTGCTGACCCATTCAGCATTCACGGACAGGGGTCTAGGCAGGTGGTATGGTACAGAGTTCGTTTTCGTTCACTACTTTACAATTCTTTCTTGATTGTTATACAACGCCATCGAGGCTGCCGCTGAGACAAAAACCAACCTTTCCTGTCTCTCATAGTGAGTAACGCCGTTGACGAGACATCTCCTTTCGGGAAGCCAAAAGTATAGCAGATAAGAGACGATCTGTTCTAAACCAATCACAGGCGTGACTGACCGTGCTCGACAGCTAATTTCACTCAAATATCAATATCCTCTGGTCTCTTTGTCGAGACAATGGATGATATACATATCAGACGGTACTTGTACCGCAGCGTCAGCAACGTATTGCGACCCCTGTCTCTGGTTGAGAGCAATGACTTTGAAGCGTTGGTCTTCAAAAGAGAAGGATCAAATTTCCATCGCTTGGTTTGGTAGCCACACAGACTGTTCGTCATTTCTTCTTCTGCTCCTCCATATGCTTTCGGTGCGAGTCGAGTACTGCACTAGGCATAGACTCGAGACACTCGCCAACTTCCGTATATAGTCCATTGGTGAACTTGCATTTCTCATGGTTCTCTTTCTCCACCAAGGCATAGCAGGTCAAGGAATAAAGCTTTTGAGACAGTGTTCTGACACTCATATGAATGTCAGAGTCAATGGGTCGAGGCCACAGACCAATGTTCTTGAGACCCTTAAAAAGACAACCAAAGACCATTGCGTCGCACTGTCTGTTGTATTCGCCCCATGGTAAGAGTGGCGACATTCTGGCTGTGCGACTCGACTGCTCTGGCCTTGAGTCCTTCACTTGGCAGACGTAGGCATTGGTGCTGTAGCGCTCGAAGTACTTATCACACAGGTCCAGCAAGGACTTGATGGTTTTTCCGCGAACCTCGAGTATGCTTGCTGTAAGTTCGTCAGCATCTACTCAGAGTATACTCTGTGCGGAATGGGCCTCACAGACCTACAATCCCGGGAGGCATGTTCTCCTCTAGCTGAACGCCAGGTCTGATACAGCATTGCCCTGGAGTGGGAGTGGTATAGCATTCCATGGCCAAGTGTTTTGCCCATTTCTCGAAAGTTTCTACATCTCCAAAGGTCCATGCTATGAAGATCGAATTCTCTTGTTGGAAACAATTAGTAGGGGATGATCGTGGCTGTTCCCATTGCCGAAGCCAAGGACGAGCAAGATGAACAGTATCGTATTTATCGCAGAGAGCTGCCAGTCCAAGTAGCTGCCTGTAGGTAAGAGATGAAGGAAGCTCTTGAAACTGGAGATGAGCTATGCGTAAAAGTAGCAATAACATATCCGGATCATCGTCGAGAAAGCGGACCTCCTTTTCGGTGGCTTCTTTGAAACGACTCTGAGGATCAAACATGACGTTCCACACGGGACTCGCGAGAGTCATGACTACAGACGAAACGAGAAAAGAGCTCGTGACGATACATTGTGGTTTGGGAGCAAAAAGAGATCGCTTGTCTTACTCAACAATCAGTTTGAAATCGCCCGACGGAGCAACGTTGATCGTGGGAGGCTGAAGTCTTTCCTCCATTGCTGTTTTTTGCGAGCTTGTGAATGCAGTAGAGGCGCCGAAGGACCAGGCCATGGCTAATGCTCTGATATTGGGAAGACTCGAATTCGAGGGGGTGCGGAGGCAGTTTTACAGAGGCAGATCTACGGGCGAATATCGGCCTAGATACCTCGCAGACGAGACAGGAAGGCTGTAAGTACTCGATTAGCAGTCGTTCACAAGTACGAAGAATCGAATATCAAGGTGAGTTCATGCACGAGGGACAAGATTTACTGGACGAGAATCCAGCCAAAATTCACTAGCGACGGAAGCTAGTGCTTGGAGCTAGCCTCTTTCGCGCATGCATCGTGACTTCGCGCGCGAGCGCGCTAGGAGAAAACCCGAACTCCTATCTCGGCACCGCTCCAAGGACAGCCTCTGATGCATGACAGTCCAGACGCAACGCAACCGTGAAGGATGAGATCGCTATCGTCGCTACGCACTCATCAGGAGAGCTTAATCTTCTTCTTGGACACCAGGCTGAGTAGACCAAAGCCACCATCTTCAAAAGTCTTATTGTATCTACCAAAGCACTATGTTTGGCGAGTTCGGTATCGAATACCACCTTGACCTTGGAAAGTCGTCTGTCACGTTGCCAGCCTCGTGCGGGCCCTTTCTTGACCATCTAGGGAGGAAAGAAGCGAGATATGTGTTGCGGGTGTTCGGTCTTCAAATAGCTGTCTGCTTAAATCAGGTTGCGTCCCACTGTGAGAAGGTGCGGACCGCGATGGTCATAGCTTGGGCCAAGCAAATTTCCAGCAAAGAGTGTATGCCCATATGCTAGAGGATAAACCCAAGACTCCATCTGTACTCCAGGATGCTGACCGAGTGGCGTCGCTCACCTTGCTTCCAGGCTGTTCCAAAAGAGTGACAAGGCCTCTTTCTTGCCGGCACAGTTGCCCCCAACAGTATTATCGCCCTCTCAGATATCCACGTAGAATCCTCGAGCAATATGATTTCAACAGCTCTCAAGATTTCATACTTGTTCACAACACTGGAAGGAGATGCATGCACATGCCAAGTCGTAATCATCAATATTTCAATCGTTCTCAGCCTTTGGGGCCAGTGATATAGCATAGCACACATTTCTATGTACAATAACCTGTCGCTAACAATGCTCGGCTCATAAGATGGCCGACCGCATTCGCCATCATCCTGCAAAAAAATGTAATTTATTTAC
>JAABUK010000753.1_pt1 | contig 65892 bp, 71 predicted proteins | sample 5559141 | NCBI WGS metagenome assembly JAABUK01 (sample SAMN10711869, study PRJNA513367) | rock metagenome | isolation source: Antarctica rocks | place: Antarctica: Victoria Land, Pudding Butte nord | collected 2016-01-03 | reverse complement strand
CTAGCGGCATGTTGAGTACTATATAAGCTTCAGACTTTGGTTCACCGAACACACAGTTAGCGATCAAGTCCCCTTGTAAATATTGTGTCAAGTCAAGCTTGCAAGTCTGCACAGCTTATTTCAACAATATCTAACACTAACACAATACCCCTATGATCCAGGCACTTTACCAAGCTCTGCAAATTAGTGTATCCTTGGGAAAGTGTATCTGAGATCCAATCTATCAAGGATACTGTCTGGCCATCCGACAGGTCAGCTTTGCTTTGTGACTGTGCAGTCAACTGTTTGTATCATTTTGAAATACAAATGCTCGATAGCTAGACTTGCACATGCCCCCTAGAGCTGCCTGGTCGATCGGGGGTGCCTGGAGTCGTGGGGTGTGCCGATCACACCCCGTGCTGCTGCTGCATTGCCTGAGAGTGATCATTAATTTGCATTTCTGTCTTTCTCATCAGATTAGGGCTCACCAGCTGCATGTAATTCAACAGACAATCGATGAGAGATCAACGCATCGACTAAGCAGTAAATGCTCAAGGCGACAACAACGCATCGAAGACATCGCAGCAGCACTGCTGTAATGAAGGAGATACCATGACGCCAGGATTGCTCTTTGTACTGTACACTGTATCCTAGCTCAACAAAACTTAATAGCCAAGCTAAAAGTGGACTGGCAGACACAGATTGTCTTGGGGCAGAACAAAGTTTCTCAAAAGGTAACTGCCTGACACACTGTGTTCGGACAATAGCCAGATAAGCTGCTACTGAAGATAAAGCCTGATACAAAAGGTGGCTGTACTGCTGATGTATGTTACTGCATATGCAAGGCATTCAAACAGGACATGCACACAAGACAGACATCGACCCTGCCCTTCCTGCTTGCAGCTGCAGGCAAACGTGCTCTTTTTGCTATGCAGTACCGCTGCTCAGAGTTGGGTCTGAATGACACACATCTTCGCTGCTCTTTGTTTTCACCTCTGGTACAGCCAGTCCTTTCATACAGTTGTGAAGTGTGGTCTCTTGAAAGGTCCTCCCTGTTTTCGCAAATGACCACCATGCATCATTTCATGAAACGCACCTGACATGTGCGCAAGTCTGTTCCGGATGGAGTTGTTTTATGTGAATTAGGAAGAGTCCCATTGCAATTATATTGGCAAAAAATGTTACTGAAGTATGTTAGCAGGATCAGCGAGTTACCCGCTGACAGGCTGGTTAAGAAGGCTTTTACTCATGCCTCATCTGTGAATACTTTTTGGTGGCAAAAACTGTCCCTTTGGCTGAGCCAACATAGGTTTCAAGGTGTGTTTAACTTAGCAGAGGGGACTTTTCCATTGGTCAATGCTGAGCAGCATCTAAGAGACAAGTGGTACCATGGTATCTGTCAGTCTTCAGCTACAAAGGTCAGCTTTTTCATGGACAACATGTTTTTTGACTCCAATGTCATGGCTTCTTACCTTCGTGACATTAGACCCAGTGCTTCATTGTTTTCACTCATCAAGTTCAGGTTAGGTGCTCACTGACTGAGGGTTGAGACTGACAGATAGTTGAGACCCACACCATCTAGCTAGGAAACAACGTGTTTATCGCCACTGCTCTATGCAAGCGGTTGAAGATGAGCAACATTTCCTTTTTGACCGCCCTTTTTACAGCATCATTAGAGGTCAGCACTTTTCGTTATTTGGCCCGAACTACCAACAACGGGACATTAGGCTCTTTTCCGAACAGAACTCCCACCAGCTTGGTTTTGTTGCACACCACATACACCTGTGCTTTCAAGCCAGGATGTCTGATGAGTCACTACTGGCTCCACAGTAAGTTATGAAATAAGAGAGCTTACAACGCTTCGGTCAGCCAACAAGTACAAGAAGACAAATATCAAAGCTGCAGTAATCCTTGGCTGTGTTGACTTGACTTCACGTGTTTACACTTGGGCATATTTTGAGTCAGATGCAAACACCTGCGACACCTATTTGCGCCAACAGACTACAGTTGATAAGCAGACCAGTATTTGGTTCCATTTACTAATTCACAAGCAACATACATGGTCATCTCATACTCTCAAGATTTGATTGCGCATGCGTCCACAATTGCAAGAGCTGTTGCCTTATGTTTGCAGGCCTTGGATCTAACCATTAATATACTGGCCCATGGGCCTTGCCCCAAAGCTTAACTTCCTGATCAGGTGTTGCAGCACACACTTTTTCACAGTGAGTGTTGAGTGCTCTTTGCAAACTGGCAGCCCATCACACTCAGTGTGTTATGATGGCTGGTCATGGTCATTGAATGTAGAGTGGTGTGTCGCATGCATATATGCATGCATTGCATGGACCTGCTGTTCACGCTGCTTACGTACCATTGTCGAGCCAAGCTCCGTACTTGGTAGACTTTTGGCTGGAGCCTGCAATCTTGCACACATGTTCAGCAAAGAACCCTTCGGAATTCAAACGTTGCCATTGTCCAACTGAGTATCTTGGGACGACTTCTGATGACTGTGCCACGGTCGAGATGCCCGCCGCAAAGTGTATCGTCGTGACCAGAGACAACGCTGGTTATGAGACGACGCATATCATAAAACCCGAGATCCCTAAGGCACTCTTGCCTGCTCTTAGTGAGGATGCAGAGCACACGCCAGACAATCAGCAGAGAGTGTGCAACTACATGAAGTACCTAGTCAGCAAATATAAGGCTGATATTTTGGCATGCAAACCTTTCCAGTGTGTAGCTTGTGGTACAAGGGCTACAACAATGGTGGATAATTTTGCTGTGATTCCGGATGAAGACAAGCCAGAGATTACCAGTCATTGGATACCAGTGTGTGCAAGAGAACGATGTGGACTCCAAGCCAAAAGGCAAGGTCAGGAAGGCAAACAGCTGAATCTTCCAATATCACAGGGAGCTATGACAGATCTGAACCCTTGCACCGTCTGTGGTGCAACTCACGGGACAAGTCATTGTGGAAGGTGCAGAATCAGCGTTTATTGCAGTGCTCGATGTCAGAAAATGGACTGGCCATTTTACAAAAGCTCCTGCAAAGCTATAGTGCAGAAGGCACATGCAGCCTAGGCACAGGCTGCCTGCAACAGCTCTTATTAAGATGAGTGTGGACTCCAGGGACACTTTTGACAGTTTTAAGGCCGGTGTGCCTATGACTCGTGCATAGCAGCGCGTTGAGTACTAAGGTAACATGGCCAGATGCATACGGGCCTGCAGCAGGGCACATGCATGGTCAAGGTCAATTGTTGCTTTCGTAAGTAGTATGCATGGCCACATTATGTCGCACATATGACTATGCATACAGCTTTGTGATATGAACCCCATGTAATTTGTATGTGTCGAATGTTTGTATGTGACCGCCAATCTCACTAGAAGCCTCAGGCTACACAGTCATTCACTGAGGTGTATGCACCAATTTGATGACCTACAATGACAAACAGCCAGCAAGAACACTTGTGTGCAGGCTTTTGGATTCAATGAAAGATGTTTGTAGACACTAATGCACTCTAATCACCATGACGGCTACTGGAGTACTGAAGACAACATTTATAAATGAACCTGTGGTCAACAGGAGCACCTTACATAACCGCAGGCAGTTTGTGCGTGGCGCCCCGTTAGGCACGCTATACCAAAACAGCACATCTACAACAGTCCAAATTTAAAAGGGTACTATCCTCCTGCTGAGGTTCAGATCCATTGATTTGAAAAAACGGGCAATTGTTGACACGAGGTAGCTCAAGAAAACAGTGATCTTGCTCACTCACTCAATGCCATCAGGAGGCAGCACACACAACAGTTACCAGTACTCTGAAATGACTGCAAAGCTTATGCTAGAACACCCATCTTGACTCCTGGCTGCCGAAGATCAACATCTTCCTGAGGGTCGAAGAAGTATGTGATATCAGGGCCATCGTAGCTGGGCTCCATCACAATATCCCTTGCAGTGAAGTACGCCTCATAGTTGTAAATCAGCATGGCAAGCTCCTCCTCCTTAGATTCTGGCTTATGCGATGAATGCCTGGCATAGTCCACAAAGACATCTGCCAAATGCTGGCTGACGTGAACTGCATCTCTGGAGTGAGGGATGTTGTCTAGGGAGAACTCATAGGGGGGCTTCTCTGGGTGCCACTGGGTGCCAAAGAAGGGGTACTTGATGTGCTCAATTGTTGAGATGTACTCTGCACCATTCCTACAACACCACAGACATCTTGCATCACTCAAACTCAGGAAAGATGCCTTTCACATGCATTGACCAGTTTTTGGTGAAAGCGCATGGCATACTACGTCCATGTCTGGTCAACAGAAGCCATTTGGGTACAGCCAGCCATTTTGCTGCGCAAAAGCCAGCTGCACATCTTGGGCTAAGCATATTTGCATGAACCTTTTAGCAGCACACTTCGAGACAACTGTGCACTGTGAGACAACCATGAAACTTCTGTTGCCAAAACAGTTTCTGCCACAGCAGATCTTGTGTCACCACAGGTGAAAAAACATACCTATCTGTGGACGTGCTCAAAATGTCATAGGTGTCATTCAGGACAATCCATTTGGTGAATGCTTCTGGAGCCACTCCAAACTCATGGTTCTCCATGGCAATGTTGTACCTCTTATCACTCAGCTTTGCCTTCAGTTCAGGCTGCACAGGTACACAACATGTTGCTCAGGTGCATGCGGATTGTAGACCATGAGTGCACGAGCAAATGTCTTCAGACATGCACATGTGTTGAAACAAGTACAGCGAACAGGCAAGCAGACTATCTATTGGCAAGACAGTGAGGTAAAACAATGCCAAAAATTTCCAGCCAGCACAAACAGCACAGGCATGGCAAAATGCCTGGGCAAAAGTTGTTGCTGTACAAGAGATTTGGACTCACATTCATTTCTTTGAACAGCCTGCTATAGTTTGACTCTCCGTAGAAGTTCAAGGTTGATGGATGAGCCTGCGCATCAAACATGCCACTCAAACACAGCATCCTGTGTCAAAACGCAAGCATGAATGAGTCATTGAAAGAGCATTTCTGGAAGACAATCCTGCAGCTTTTGCTTGATGCTTGCCACAGAAACACCCATGCACATCACATTACTTGGTTTTGCAGCATGCTACCAGATCAAGAGAAGAAAGACGCCATTTGCATGCAGGAAAGGTACACTTCGAGCCTCACAGTGTAACATATGACAGGGCATTACATCTGACAGAAACAACAGGACAGCACTAGCAGCATTCTGATGCCTTACCACAGCATCTGTTGTGATCAGCAGGTCATTGAAGTCCACATTGGCTGTCAGGATCATCTGCAGCTGGTGACCTAAGCATGTTCCCCAAACCTATACCCAATATGGCTTGTTAGTACAGGGCAGGTAGTCATCTTGACCTGTTCATGCTGAAGATGAGTCTGAAAGCACATTACTCAGACACTAGTGTGCGCATCAGACAAGGCATTGGCTGTGATGGAGGCGATGAGCTGTCATGCATGCACAGCTGCATTTCAGATGTGACAGATCAAAGCAATGCGACGCAGTACATGGTGCAATGACCCTGTTCAATGAATCAGACCATGCCTCCTACATTGGGACTCATTGCGTCAACTGGTCAAACAGACAATGCACAAGCAAAAACTGTCAAGCCATGGTGATGCGCTGTTGCAGGTCTGTGTTGGAAGTGTTGCCTCAACAGAAGGAACAGCTTCAGCATTGGAACATATTCAACAAGGACAAGGGGTAAGCATACTTACAGGGAAGACCTCGCCAGCTTCATTCTCTTCAGTTGCCCATTGGATGAGCTTCTTGGCTGCCAGCACGTATGGATCATCCAGCCACAGGTCTGTCAGGCCACCCTGCATCATTTGATCTTGCATCTGTGCAGGTTGCCAGCCCATGCATCATCACTTGAAGGTGTTGCACGGCACTTTAAACTCGTTTGCTTCAGGCTGAGTGTGTTAGAAGACTTGAGTGTGAACTTGTGGTCATAAATGCAAGACGGCAGAAATATAGCGATATTGTCCAAACGGTTCACACAAGGCTATTGCGCACAGCACATCACTCACCGGCAAGATGACACCATTGACGGACCTGAAGAGCCGATGAATTTCATCCTCGCTTTCATAGAATCTGCAAGGCAGAGAATCAAATTTGAAGTTCCTTCGTGGGTAGCGTATATCCCTCAGCAGGCAGTGTATCCTGACATCACAATAACAGACACTGAAGGAGCCTCAGGCATGTTGAAAAGCCAGCAATACCTGATGGGTACCGCACGACCACCAGCAGATTCAATCCACTTTACATAAGCAGCAGCAACATAGGACCTGCAGGTTTGCTGCAGCATTAGCTCCAGGAACTTGCACTGACACAGGATTGATGACACAGGACGTGCAGACACACAAGCGCCAACTAGTCTTACTTACTTGCCCGGGCAGTAGTGGCAAGCTTGGGACAATATGCCGATCAAAGGCTTGGGATTCTTATATTGGGTGGGCTCCGGCACCACAAGCTCATCGGCATCGATCAGTTCAGCGTGCGTTGTGAATGCATCCCGAAGACTGTTGAGAGCTTGAACGCGCGGCAAAGCTTCCGCTGTCCAAGTCAAAGATACCAGCGCTAGAACTGCAATTGTAGCAGTCGCGCGCGCCATCGAGCTGGATGATGGAGCGCGCTATGCGAAAGAGTTGAACTTACTACCTGCTAGATGTCAGCCTGAACGGCAACCGCAGTGAGGTTCAAAATTTGGTATACACTGACAGGCAGACGAGACAAAGACCCAGGTCTGATGCGGAGCTGCCGACGCGGCACTAAGCTGTCTGTGAGAAAAGTACCTCTACTTATTTCGCAGATGCGCCGCCTGATCTGCTCCTGCCGGTGATGTCTCTACGGCTGAACGCACGATGTGCCGAGCGCGTTTTCACGTTCGTCATGAGCCGAAACAGTTTGACCATCGAAATCGGCCTGAAGCTTGTAATCTTCTTCTTTCTTTTCTTTTCTGGGGCCAGGGGCTTGAAGTGAGGGCAGTTTGCTCAACGCCCTAAGCTGATCAAGCGCTCCAGGGTCATATTTTCCAGTACCGTGGTTGCATGTGTACGTGCTACAAGGCAAACAGGGAGACTCACTTGGCAAAAGCTGAGCACACAAGCTTGTTAAACAGCAAGTTGCAGTACTCTTTGGTTGCACATATTGACATGACCAGTTTTTGGCAGCGCTGTTGTGTCCTGCCATGTGGGCACATGCAACGCACAATCGGCCCTGGCACAGAATCACTGCAACTTGCATCAGGTGTCAAGCTTCTCTTTAAGCAGGTTCAAGAACAGCAGAGGCACACTTGTCTACACCACTGCATCCATGCGCCAAGACAGTTGACCCGGCCTTATGACAAGTTGTCATAAACAGCAGCAGGAGCCATATACACACGCGATCACTTGAATCATTCATGAATGTGCATCAGATCTAACAACAGGCATAAGTTTTGACCTGGACTTGCAGCTCTTTGCATTTCATCCTGTCTCGTCATAGTGGTAGGTTGAGTATGCCATAGCTGCATATCGCTCCCCCGCCACCTATGTAGCCAAGCACACCAACTCAGTGCCAGGTGGATGTCAAAACTAGCAAATGCTGCATATGATATGCATACTAGACATACACAAAGACAGCATGATCAGATCAACCAACAGATCAAGGCGGCACTGTTGGTATTTCAACTGCAGCAGACCATGCGTGCTCCACTTCAAGGGAGTTGCAGACAACTCACATCATCAAGTTTACTTGCTCATGTCTGGCCACACGCTTGCAAGGCATTCAGTGAGACAACCTGGGTCAGTCAACATGCCTGCTGCTTCAACTTTCAACAAAGACACGTCTCTCAAGCTTGCACCAAGGTATCGCAGCAGAAAGTCTACATCACTGCAGCACTTCAGCATGTCATACGGATGTGAACAAACAAGTCAGAGACTTACCGCAGCATGAGGAACTGCTTCCTCCAGTTCAGTCATCTCCTGCTTACTGAGCTTGATGTCAAAAGCTGCAATGTTTTCCTGCAAAAATCTCAGAGTCTTGGTCCCAGGGATGGGGAACACATCATCCCCTTGGTGATGCACCCAGGCCAGGGCCAACTGCCCTGGCTTGCACCCCTTCTTCTTCGCTACCTCTTTGAGCTTGTCCACCAACACCAGGTTCTGCACACCATCTCAGTCTGTGTGTCTGCAATCTGAGCATAACAGTGTGGGCCGCTGTTGTATTGCACAGCATGCTTGCTGGTGCATGCAGCAGTTGCAATGCCACAAATTGTGTGATGGGTCCCATAGGGATGGGTGACACAGGGATGGTGCCTGGTGTGAACTACACAAGTGCAGGATGAGCAAGGACATGAGCAGTTTGTGCCTAGGCCTGCCTACAGTCTACAAGCTGTTTACGTATGGGATTTGACGTCCTATTTCCTATATCAGTGTACACTGCACATGCAAAAGCAAACGGTTTCTGTGCACATGCAGTGGTGTGCCCTTCTTGCAAGAAGGTTTGTGGTCCTGCAGACTGACCACTACAGGCCATGTGTGTACGTGTTGTGTTGCAGGCAGTTGTTGTGATCACCACTGGCAGGTCATGCCATCAGTTCCAGATCAGCTGATGAATGCATACACAATGTGTGCTTTGAGGTCCATGCTGCGCACTGAATAAAAGACTGGCCTTGTGTATATTCTCTTCACTGAAGTGAGGAGTACTAAATCTTCTGAAATCATTAGGTCCCATGCTGTCCAGCGTGACCGTGCCAGTCAGCAAGCCTCGACCCATAGGGCTGTATGCCAGGATTCCAATGCCAAGCTCTCGCAATGTCGGCACCAAGTCTTTCTGCAAAGGCACAATCAACGCTCACACTTCTGAAGCTGACTGCCTGTACATGCGGCTTGCGCAACGCATGCAATGGATGCTGGCATCACTTCTGCCCATGCGTTACGCCAGGATCTGGCAAGTGCGAAATGGCGAATGGGCACAGGCAAATGAGAAAGGCAATAGGGAGTTGCCAATGAGGAATCAAGAGAAACAACCAAGAAGAAAACACCTGGAGGAATAGGCCAGAAGAGACTGGCAAGAGGAGAAATCAAGAAGGGGAGGCCAAAGGGCACTGCCCTATGGCATAGGCAATGGTGAGCAGCCCATGGGGGCAAGAGGGAACCAGCAAGTATACCTCAGCATCTCGACTGAACAGAGACCACTCCAGCTGAACAGCAGTGATTGGGTGCACAGCATGCGCCTTCCTGATGTCTGCTGCTGAAATCTCTGATAGCCCAATGCCCTTGATCAGCCCCTCCTCCACCAGCTCCTGCAGTGCAGGTGAAACATCTTGTTAAGATCACAAAAGCTGTCAGTGGCTGTCGTCTATACTCAAGCATGTGCAGCATGCGCACATGCTTACGGAGCACTGGTAGGTGTCATGTCTGCAAAGATCCTCAACAGATTCAGCGTGAGCTCCTAGCGTTCACAGCATTGGCATGATGACCTGATGACACCTGACCAGACCAAAACCAAATGCAGTGCCTCTTCAGCACCAGCATATTGTGACGGCCATCGCTTCTGGCTTGCACCGCAGTGCAGCTAGCTGGCTGGCTAACCGGTAGCAAGCAAAGACAGGAAGAAAGACTACTCCTTTTTGGCATCAATACAATACCAAGTCAAGTGTGTACCGGGCTGCCCAGGGGTTAGCAAGCAAAGCATACGTCAAGCAATAAGCAGTACTTTGTGCGCTGCATGATGTCATCTCTGACTTTGCTATAGACATGGGCACTGGCAGACCATGCTTACCGCCATAGCTTTTACGCTGTCCTCGATGTGGGTTTTGCCATCCAGCCCGCGCATAATATATAAGTCAAGGTGATCAGTGTTTAGGTTCTTGAGTGCTGTTGTCAGAGCTTTCCTGCAATACCCTGGACTGGTGTCCTGACTCCAATTGTTGCCATCTTTCAGGAAGCCCCACTTGTTTGCAATCAGAACTTTCTCTCGGGGAGTGTCTGCAATGGCCTTGCCTGCAGACAGCCTGGCTGTTCATGAGAGGCAGATCTGGGACTGAAACAACACCGCCAAGGCTAGGCGAATGTAAGCTGGACAAGGTGTGCAAACCCCAGTGCGTCTGCTGTCTCGCAGTCCGTTGAAACAGCCTGTCAGACTTGCAAAGGAGCAAAAAGCTTCTGCTGGCCTTGCCAAGTTGCATTTGCTGGGCCAAGCTATGCGCAAGCAAGCTGTTGCACAAACTTTGCTTACCAATCAAAATTTGATTGTCGTATGGTCCGTACGCATCTGCTGTGTCGAGCAGTGTCAGACCAGATGACAGAGCCTCGCGTATGACTCCCATCCTGTCCTCCTCAGGCCCCAGGCTTTGTTCTTCGTGGTAGAAACCCTTGGACAGACTCATGCACCCTAAACCTTGGGCAGAAGCCTGCATGCCGTGCTTACCCAATGGTCGCATAGGACTATGACTGCTCATGACCTTTCAGTCTAGCAATGCCCGCGACTGTTCGGCCCGTTAACGGGGCTGGTCCAACTGGATCAAGTCACCCTAAAGGTCAAGATCCAAGCAGCAGAGCAGGACGCTTGACACAAAAGGACTGCCGTTGTGCACAAGTGTCCTGCTTGCTGTTCAGGACTGCGGCGGGTCCGGAAGCATGCCTGAAAGCAGTCTAGCACGGTCAAACTTAGGTCAGTAACTGACGAGTGTGACGGAATCGGAAGCGACCATCAGAGCCACCATTAGCTAGAATTATGCAATGTCTAGACTTGCATGACTACAACTCGCATTGCACATGCATGCTGTATTGACCGGGTGCATTCTTGGCATTCTGAGTATTGTGCTCAGTGTTATGCTGCTTTACTTACTCTTATGGTTAACACAAGGTGGCACAGCCTGTAGCAACAGATACAGGAAGCTATGCTTGTGGACATGGCAATGTCAAAAAATATGCCACATGAGGTGGACACACACTACAGGCATCAAACTTACAATATGCCAATGCGTCCAGGAAGAGAAGGGTGTAAAAGTATGTACATATGGTGTCAGGTACACATTACACTGCATGAGTGAGTGAGGCTACAGTTACGCACATGCTGTAACACATGGCGCTGCATATATGCAGATGCTACTCATGCTGGTACGCACTTCATGATGTGAAGTGGCTCCTGATAGCAACTTACTGTGTGCCATTTGCCTGATGATTACATGAATGCTGTCTCAGGATCTTCAGGAACATCAGGTGTTGATAGAGCTTGCAGAGCATACAAACTGAAGACTGAACAGCAGTCCTAAGGCCCTGTGCATCCTACCTACAAGCTAACTCACTATACAAACGTTTGTGAAGTTGGCACAGTGCTGTGCTGACCTCAGTGCGACATTTTTCCATTGAACATGTGACATGCATCTCAGCCTTTCTACAATTCTGGTGCTTGCAGCTTGATTTTCCAGCCCATGGGCAAATCGGGCTGTGCCATTCACACCATGTCTACTCAAGCCTTGTTGTCATATTGGTAGCTGATATGTGACATACCATGGTACCTGTCTCCAGCCACCTGCACAACAGAGTGCAAGCAGTCAGACTATGCACGTTGCTTGCCCCTCCGCATGACTTGAAGATGCAGAAACTTTGAATTTGCTTGCCAGAGTCGCGCAGCCAAATGCAACGCTGAAGAACACGGATATGACTTAACTCATCACACAGCTGACCAGTCAGGTGATACAACCAACACTGATGATGCTCAAAGTACAGAAACACATGTGGCGCCCAATCAGCCCATGTGCAATCAACAAACACAAGGTGACAGCGATCACAGATTGACATAGACACAGATGCATGCCCTGACCACAGCACAGCATTGAGATGTGTACATGTAAGGAACAAGCTATGGCGGCAGCAATTGCCCACGTTGTTGCATGTGTGAGTAACAGCACACTTGACTGTCACTCTGGTGACAGGCATGTCATGATGACCATCTAACTTAGATCTAATTCAGTTAGGCAGATGAGACTCAAGCCTTTGTCAGTACGCTAGTGGCATCAGCCACTTAGAATACCCTGGGTGAGGGCAGGGGGGGGGGGGGGGGCTTTGACATTCAGACTTGTAATGAAAAGGCTTACCGCACTGTGAGGGACTGCTTCCTCCAGCTCAGTCATCTCCTGCTTGCTCAGCTTCACATTGAAGGCTGCAATGTTCTCCTCCAGGTACTTGATGCTCTTGGTCCCAGGGATGGGGAACACATCATCCCCCTGCTGCTGCACCCAGGCCAGGGCCAGCTGTCCCGGCTTGCACCCCTTTTTGTCTGCCAACAATTTGATATTTTCTACCAGCTTCTCATTCTGCACGATAGTAGCCCAGGTTTAGTCATCTGTTGATGCTTGACACTTACACATAATCAGTCAACAATTTGATCTTTTCCACCAGCTTCTCATTCTGCAAGACACCACCCTAGTTTCAGTCATCTGCTGACGCTTGACACCCAAACATAATAAAGAGGATATCCTGCAGTATCGCAGTAGCATCTGTGACCAGCAGCCATGAGACATTTCCACAGCTTACCCAGTGTAATGATCAACAGACATGGGAGACAACATGCTGGGAAGCAAATGCCCATGGCACAAGTGAATTACATAGCAGGTGAAATGTCCAGACTGAATGTATGAAGCAGACTGTGGTATCAACACGTACGACAGGCACTGTCACACTGTGGTCAAGGCAGACAGCAGACACATGTGTTGCTGTCATGCAGGCAAGCCATATGACAATCAAATGGACAGCTTGAAGCTCAGTCTGAGCCTAAACAGTATCGTATCAAAAGGCTCAAGAGGAGCAAACCTGTTCCAAAGCTTCCTTGGTGAAGCGGGGAGAAGCGACTCGTCTGAAGTCAGTGGGGCTGAGGTCCTCCATTTTAAATGCACCGGTCAGCATGCCTCTGCCCAGAGGGCTGTAAGCCAAGAAGGCTATTCCAAGCTCCCGGCATGTTGGCACCAAGTCTTCCTATGAAAACATCATCAACACGCTGCAGGCAGGTGGTGCCGACCATGTGGGTAGTGAATCTGTATGTTAGACAGTGTCTGTGAGACAAGTTGACTCATGCTTGAGTTATGCAACACGGGCAGGGTCTGTGCAAGTTCAATCTACAACATTCATGCACTGCAGCATCAGCACCTTCATGTGCTGTTGCATGCTGCCTTGCAATTGCGATGCTGAAGAAAGCAAATGAGGCACGCTAGTCTGTTGCCAGGTTCAGGGGCAAGCATGTCCAACTCTGCAGCCAATACGTGCATAGAATGCGGTTTGCACACCTCAGCATCGCGACTGAACAGAGACCACTCCATCTCAACAGCAGTGATGGGGTGCACGGCGTGCGCCTTCCTGATGTCTGCTGCTGAAATCTCTGACAGCCCAATGCCCTTGATCAAGCCCTCTTTCACCAGCTCCTGCGTTGCAAGCCAATATATTATTATATCATTATATAAGAGTCACAGAGCTGAGTGAGAACCTCACAGTAGGTGGCTGTTGCATTGTATGAGGTGATGGTTGCAGTGGGGATGCACAACCAGCCAGATGAATACAAAATAACAGCAAGGAAAGATGCCTGCGAATGAAAGTAGCGCCATTGATCAATGATCTGTTCATTTTTGCAATGATTATGAGCTTCCAAGCTCCTCCCTAGGGTCAGACATGTACAGTATTGCGTAGTGACATCAGCATGTAATGGGGGTCAATGTCAGAATGTGACATTGCAATCATGTCAATGAGAGAACTATAATCTCACAACTTACCGCCATGCCTTTGATGGCCTCCTCAATGGGGGTCTTGTGATCCCAGCTGCGCATAATGTACAGGTCGATGTAGTCAACCCCCAGGCGCTTCAAAGAACCTTCCAGAGACTTGCGGGCATAGGCTGCGCTGTTATCTTGTGTGTAGTTGCCCTTGTCGTCCTTCATCACGCCCCATTTGGAGGCAATGACAACCTGGTCTCTGGGAATGTCTTTGATAGCTTTGCCTGTACAAGACACGCAACAGTTAGGAAGCCAAAAAGCAACCTGCAGTGCCAGCTTGACAAGGAACTTACGGTCCAACTTTAAGTTGAGACATGCACCAAACGAGAAGTTACACTACACATGTAAGCGGGCAGTCATAGGCAGACAAGCTGTAGCACTGCACTAGTGGAGCTGCAGACAGCTGAAACTTACCGATCAACACATGGTTGTCGTACGGTCCGTACATGTCGGCTGTGTTCAACAGAGTGACACCGCTGGACAACGCTTTGCGAATAACAGCGATCCTGTCTTCCTCCGGCCCCAGATTGTCTGCGTCGTGGTACATGCCCTTGGACAGGCTCATGCATCCGAATCCTTGAGCCGCCGCGCGTAAGCCCTGTTTGCCAAGAGGTCGGATCGGAAGTGTGTTGTGTGCCATACTGCCTAGACAAGCTTGGAATGCAATGAAGTTGAACGCTGAACAAAGCCTGCCGCTCAATGCAAGTGAATCAAAGTGCACAAGTTGCTGTACAGGAAGGTTGGAGACTGTGCTTCTTTACAGCAAAGATTGCAGTTGCTGCGTGCAGAATGGCGCAATGATGACACTGCCGGTATTATATAACGCTGCGCATCGAGACAATGACGTGACTATGCTAGATTGTGAACTTGCCCACATGCACCCACATGCAACAATGCAGTACTAAAGGCCTGGCAAGCTACCGCTTACGTGAGCAGGTAAGTGGAGCTGTACGTCACCGCCGGAATGCCGCCTCATTCAGCCAAAATCAGTAGGACACTTGGGCTGCAAATGTTGCTTTCATACCACTGAGAATAACTTTGCTTTCATGGCAATTGCGGACCTCCCTGCAAAGCTCCGTGGCTGCAGCCGTGCCCCGAGGAGACGTAAATGCTGTAGAGTGCACGGCCGCCTCGAAATTAATTATCAGGAGAGCTGGTCCTTGATGACTATGCCATACTTGCTCATCAGGTGTTACCATAAACTAATTTGTTCGTTGCCCATGCACAACTAATGCATGTATGTAGCATCAGGGGGTATCCTAGATAGGCCGCTTATGCACTCTCGACCAGACACAACATGATGTCATAAAATTGTATTGAGCTGCATTGTTGGAATCCACCTTCTGCAAAGTTTGATGTCAAGGACAAATTTATTTCAGCAGGGAGCACCGCTGAAGCATGTGCTGCGAGCTGCTACTGTATCAGCCAGTAACTACTACAAACAGAAACTGAGGAGTGCTAGTCATGCATGCTTCTGTTAGTTTAGGGTTCGGGTTCTGTTAGCTCTGTCGCACAGACACAATCCTGTGGCGCATGCACAGATCACATGAAGCACGCAGAGAAACCAATACTCCCACGCCTTTGTGTGCATACTTATTACCGTACATTTGACTGTCATTGCACACAGACCAACTGACTGCAGGTATTGTTGGCAGTAATGGTGTCCACACTGCAGCAGTGCCTGGGGAGAAAATAATGTACAGTGTCAGGAATTCACACCCTGAGGCAAAATGCATACATACATAGGCAACTGCAACAATTGCATCCAGCATCAAGGCACTTGTGCACATGTGATATTGCAGGCGGTGATAGAACAAGCCTGCTTCTGTACCAACATAAACCACGTCATGTGCATATCTTCAGCACTTCAGCAGCACTGATCAACAAACAGCACATGCGCAGTGTTGTGCGTCGCAACAGCCTCTGACTTGAGGCCAACTAGAGGCAGCATAGGAGTGCTAGGCTGCCTCTGCAAAGCCCACACGCTCATTGCCATAGTCAAAGACAGTGTGATACGCTCCAAGGAAGATGTCCCCCATGATCCAGAGGGGTCCAGCTGGGGCGGGGATGTCCAAGCCCATGAAGCCACTGATGCACTGAGCTTCACCGCCAGCATCAACCTGCACCACTCACCATGTGTCAATTGCTTGATATCAGCACGCTTAGCAGCTATGAATGCACAGACGGTATTAGTCAAAAGTCAATCATGTAAAACTGAATCACACATGGGTATATGTGCAACACTGTTGTGCAACACAATTGTGTCTTGTGGTCAAGGGACAAGTATCAGCAGCAGTGTACCTCAGCAACGTTTTAAACCATTGAAACAATTCAGAATGCAGCACTGTGAAAGCAAGCAAACTAAGCAGCTCTACAAGCTGTTTTACCTTGAGAATGTATTGCTCAGGGGTGAGGCCAAACTCCTTGCCAGCAATGGTGAATGACACATCTGGCAGCTCTGACAGCTTGTCACAGTCGACCACGGCTTGACTGCTGCCCAAGAAGGACAGAGCATCACACAGGCCAGCCAGCTTGTCCTCAATCTGGGTCTCGGTCTCATTGTTGGCCAATGCAACCTGGACACGAGACAGCAAATACGATGTGAATGTAAGTCGTGATATCTACAGCCCGTGGTAATGCGCCACTTCTGATGCATGCAGTGCAGCAGTTAGGTGATGTGCTGCAGACATGATTGCTGCTGCAGAATGCATAGGTATGCAGAGCCTGTGTTGTGCATTCATACAAGCATGCCAGAGTTATGCTGACAAACAGGTATCAGGCTCATATGAGCAAAGACATGCTGAATGAATTGACAATCTTGCTCTTGAATCGTGCAGGCAGCTGTAAGGCATGTCCAGCAAATGCGTGGGATGGTCACTGCTTTGTATGTATGCCACACACGCATCTGATGACTTTGCTGACCTTGACATAGTTGACAGCCATCTCGCAGATCTGGCACTGGGTGGAGTCTCCAACCTTTTCTGCAGTCCTCTGCTCAGCTGGGATGATCTGCCTGAGCAGCTCAGAAGGCAGATCATCCTGCTGAGTCTGCTGGGCTTGCATGAGCGTCTGGGCAAGCAGCTTCCTGGCAGGTGTGGGAATCTGCTGGGCATCACATAGCCCAATGGTAGCACACACCTGCAGACAACAATGCACCCAAGAGGTGACGCCCTATGACACTGAATACAGCCTGCATTGCCTTTAATTAGGTAACCCATGCGCGCCTTTGATCTGAAATGCATGAAACTCATCTGAAATGCACTGAAACTTGTGACAGATCTGTGAGCATGATGGCAAAACCATGCCAAGAGACATGTGCCAAACCACAAGAGACTCAGCCTTGTGTGCAGCGTCCATAGAAACCGACAATACATCAGCTTTAGCGCTGCACAGAAGGCTTCAACACATGCCCAAAAAGCAGGTCATTAAGAAGCAGACCTGATCAGGGGGCATGGTGGCAATGATCTTGATGAGCTGGGGGAGGTAGGCCTTGACCAGGGAGCGGCACTGGGCCGCCACCACCCCCTCTGCACCAATAGCCTACACCACACAAATTGGCACGTTTGGCAGTGGTGACAAACCCCGAAACTATGAGTTTCAGAACAGATGAAGTGCTTTCAGACAGCATACAAGATGGAGCACGCTAAAGTACATGCAATCTGTCATATTTTGGGAAATTTGATCCTGAGTCAAGATCAGAGTTTGTTGCCATAGGAGGTAGTGTGTCTGCCACTTGAAGCACAGGCTTCAAAATCACATAGACAGAAGCTGCAGTCTTGGGTCAGTGGTGAGAAAGATGTCAAGCAGTGAATGACATACCAGGTTGATGGCAGCGACTTCATCTGATGGGCCAACAAGCAAGGAGGTGCCGCTGTCAGCAATGGCCTTGCAGCCGTCCTTGCAGGTGCCTGAGGTTCCTGGCACCTTCACACTGTCCATGGCAATCTGCCAGTACCCACGCCTTGTCACTGGAGCCCTGAAATGGCATTGATTGATTGATTGATTGATTGATTGATTGATTGATTGATTGATTGATTGATTGATTGATTGATTGATTGATTGATTATCACCTGTGCCAGCCTTTGCTCTCGCATTAGCCAGGTAGGGTGAAACGGCATGCATTACCCACATCACGCAGCAGAGCAGACACCAGGAGTTGTCACTCCACAGCAGTCACGCTACACATACAACACATGCAATAGCATGCAACATGGCAGATCAGAAGTATGACCACTGCAGTGCAACAACACATATAGGCGGCTGAAATGGGCCACATCGCTCATTGACAAGCTGTGATGGTAGCACTATAGCATTGTCAACCATACAGGCAGGGTATGCTGGGTGCAGATGACTCAGACTCACACTCACCAGACATGCTCGCCCTTGAAGTGGGCAGGGTCGACCCCGCCAAGGGTGAGCTCACCCCCCTGCTTGCCCTCCACATTCCTGTTGAGCCAGAAACTGAAGACTGGGTCCTTCACCAGCCCCTGGTCCATCATCTTGTTGAAGGGTGGCACTGCACCCCCTACTGAGATCTCTGGGAAACCCAGACCCTGTGCAGCAGACCAAGATGTGGAACAATGACAGCAAGAACTTTAGATTTTGAAATTGTGTATTGACATCCACAAATGATGGAAAGATGACCAGGTGACTTGGAGCTGATGGAAGGCAAATTGAGCCAAATTGAGCCAACAAAGGTCGACATCACCATCATGAAAGCAACAGTAAACACCAGTGGTGTCCCCATCAGGAGACACCACTGATTCAACAATGGCCGATGCACTCAACGTTGAAAAGCCATTGCAGTTGCCTGTCTTGAGCCTGTCTTGACAAGGCTGTCAGACAGCAAGCAGGATGACGTGCCCAGCAGCATGAAGCTCTTCAAGGTTCACATTCCTGGAATGAATGACGCACGAGGCACATTTTGACAAAGACTGTCATTGTGCAATGGTGTGCATTCTTACCAAGATGCCATCAAACTTGGCTGCCACAAAGGCAAGACCAGGCTCCTTGGTTGCCTCAGCAAATGTTTGCTGCTGCACCTCTAAGCTGCCCAGTGTCAGGATGTCAGTACTGAAGAACCCAGACAAAGAGCCGCTGCCATACTGAATGGCAAACTTGGTGTTGTTTTTCTGCAGCACCAGCAGCAGCAGCATGAGACCAAGGCTCAGCTAAACCAGGTCAAGCTTGACCAAACAAGCAATGACAGGAGGACACACAGATCAGCAACGTGTTTGTGATACCTGGTATGTAGCAGAGTTGGCAGCGTGGTACTTGTGATGAAGGTCGCAAGCAATGCTGAACCAGCTACACTGAGAGGATGGCACCCACAGGTTGGAGCTGCCAGTGTCGAAGACGACCATGAACTCCTGAGGAGGAGTGCCAAGGCCAATCTGCCCGTAATACTGCAGGTTGGCAAGACATTTACAGATATGAGGTAGCAGCTTCCCACACTAGGCATAGGGGCCACCGTAGCGGGGATTACCTGGGCATCGAGGAAGTTCAGAATTGGAATGTCCTCGCCACCATTGGACGATTGCAAAAGCCCAAGTTGCTCCGCTCGCTTTTGAGGTGCGAGCGCATCTGCGCTCAATGTACGCTTATCGAGCGAGATCTTAACTACTTGATCTTGTGCACTGACAGAGTGTATGCAAATAGCCACAAGGAAAGCAGCGACAACCCGCGAAGATCTCATCATGCACAGTTGCAGAACATCAACAGTACATGCAGCGACTTGCACGGTTTCCTTGTAGTTCAGCACGGACACGCTCTTGCAAGCTCCGTCAGCATTTGTCTTGACCTATCGATCCCGGCATGGTATTGATCGCATGCTTCCTCTTCATCAGGTATGCTATTCCATCTTTCGACTCTCATTATCCCGGTCCACGGTCGTCAGCGCAAGCTTGTTCACGGATTACTTTAATTTGTAAAAGCACGTATTGCGCAGGTTCGTGGGTCAGTGCGCTTGACGATCCGCATCAAACATTTGCAGCTCAAGGTCAGCGAGGCATGCAGACCCGCTCAACGTCTCTCAAGTGCACCGCATCATGTGCAGCTGCTCAGCAATGTACGATACAGCAAATCAGTCGCAACCGCATGCGTCAGCCATTTAAAAGCCTTCACAACCGATCAGGTCAGTCAGGAATATAAGGACGCTTGCATGCAGTCATTTTGCCCTCGCCTGGTAGACCTGCTGCTGGCGCTGCATCGCCAAATGTCAGCCGCTGGGTGAGTACAGACTAACAATCTTCGTATCAGCAGTGGAGGAGATGCCTGATGTTTGCGTGCATATGCTAACATCCAGTATGTTCTCCACTGCTGCTGCGAAGTTTGTTAGTCTGTACTCCATCAGCGGCTGACGCATGGCATGACAAAGCTGACCTTGCCATTGTCTGCATGGTACAGCCTGTGGCAGCCAAAAGGTAGTGCAAGTGGCCTGCACAAGTAGCATCAACAGTGTAGAACAAAGGCAAGAACACCAATTGGACCGCAGAGCGCTTTTGCTTGCATTGGTGGCAGCACCAGGCTTGGCACAGCTTCAGCCAGCTTACGCAGGTCAGACTGAATTCAACATTACCAGCAACTTTGCTCCAGTTTCTGTTTGCAGATGTGTGCTGATGATTCATATGCTGCAGAGGCTCCCAGCTTGACGAGCTACAAAGACAAGTCTGATGAGTTCAGTTTATCTGTTCCAGCCAGTAAGCCACCAACACATTGTCTTCCATCCTTCCTCTCAATGTTCCCCCCAGCAGACAGTTGTGCAGATGATGCAGCATTGTGCATGACAGACATGTCTGAAGCCTTTGGTTGCAATGCTCCTACACAAGTGCCTTCCTGTCAGCTGCTGGTCAAACCACTTTGTAGTGCTGTTTGCAGCGGCGGTGCAATGTCGTACACTGTTGTACAAGCCACGTTGACACATCACTGGATCAAGTGCACACTGTCCTGCAAAAGAACAACAGACTGCAGCAGTAACAAGGGTGATGTTACGTACAGACTGGGTGGCGGGGGAGGGAGCAGCAGCTGGTGGCAAGGGCTACACTGGGGCCAGCGGTGTACGCAGAGCTCTAGCCTGGTACGTTTTGCCTTGCTTGTTCAAACATACTGCATGTGGATTGCATAGCCATCGGATCATGTTGCAAGCGCTTGATTCAGCAATGGCAACACATGCACTGGCTTATTTTTGTGAATGTCTTGTACCAATGTTGCTGTGCAAGGCTGTGTAGCTTCATTTGTGGTTCTGTTCTGCTGGTTATGCTGGCATGTTGCGCCGCAGATGTTGCAAAGTCGAGTGCTCAAAACATGCAAAGCTGCTTATGCTCTCATTTGTATTGGCAGTGGAAAAACGTTTGCTCTCAGCAGCAAAATTATATGCAGGTGCAGGTACCCAGAGGGTGACTTGGACACAAACTTAACTATTGTTATCACCAATGTTGGAGCAGACTTCACGCGGCTGGGTAGCTTTGGGGATGCTGAGCAGTTTGGCGGCACCCTGGTGGCTCAGATGGACCGCAGCTACCTCAACCGCTCCTGGAACAAGCCCAAGACGCCTGTTCAGGCAAGGCATTCTTTCTGACCTTTTACTGCTGGCATAGCTTGCCACGTGCATCAGCATCAGTTGACCTTGCACTGCTGGCACAGTTTGCCAATTGCATCAGCATCAGTTGACCGACAAGGCATTCTTTCTGACTTTCACTGCTGGCATAATTTGCCATGTGCATCAGCATCATCGTTGTACCAAGAACCCCAGTTGACAAACAAGGCACACTTTCTGGCCTTCCACTGCTGGCATAGTTTGCCATGTGCATCAGCATCATTGTTGTGCCAAGAATCCCAGTTGGTCCTCAAGGCATTTTTTCCACCTTCTGCTGCTGGCCTAGCTTATCAACCTGCTACGGGTCTCTCGACTGGTGACGTCTTGGGTCTGACCTCCAGCTGCCGCATGACTTGATATGTTCCTTGCACTGTTGTCATGCAAAGGGCCTCAAGGGACTGGTGAGGCACTGGTTCTGATATTCGGCTGTTAGCATGACTCCTCATGACCATTAAGGGTGTTACCAAAAGTCTTGGTTGACCAGCAAGCAACCATTGGCTCACTTAAGCAGTCCCCTTGAATGCAGCCCTCTGGCCTTGTCATAACCACACAGCCATACTATGAGAGCCGGCCAAGGTGTGAAGCATCTTCTATGAATGTAGATGACATGTGTGACATTTCTGCAGAATGAGCTGTGGCCACAGCTGCCCTCTAGGGTGCAGCTGATGACCCTAGGTACCCCTGGCTGTTCCCCCTCCCTTTGTGTCTCCTATGCCAACCATGCTGCCCAGGTACTCCCTGTCCACCACACAAGGCACATGCCATTGCACTCTCATGCTGCAAGTGCACACCAGCCTATGCATGTTATCTGCATGCACAGCATGTTTGTACAAGACTCTTACGAGGACGTCCAGGAGGACACTAGATGAGGAATCCGCCTGACAATCTATCCAAGCCCTGATGGCACGCTGCAGCGAGACAAACTGCACTCTTGCTCAGTGCATGCACAAACGACCCTGCCGGTTGTTGTCCGGCAACAGTGTCCGGCAACAGTGTGCATTCAGCAGTGCTGTGCCATAGGCAGCTGTCTTATGACAAGTGAGCCGGCCACGACAAATGAGCTGAACAACGACACACAAGCTGTCCACTGCCAAATGAGCTGTCCAATGACAGTTGAGCTGAACAAAAATATGTCTTGCAGGAGGCCAAGTTGCTGGACGCTAAAGCCAGGAACAACATGTACTTCATTGAGTACACAGTGAAGAAGCCATCACAAGAACAGAAGCACCTGCTGTCGGCAGTGGCTCTGGGTTTCAATGGCAGGTAACATGCCAGCACACCGCTACGCATGTTTGTGCTTTGCTGCATGCACTTGTTCACATTGCCAAGCATGTTGGCCTCTGCCAACCTTTTGACGAGATGTTGGTGTCTTTTGAGTGCAGTACACAGCTGGTTTCTCAGCACACTTGGTGCTGTCAAGCAACAGTTTGTGCTGGAAACTGCAGGCAGCTTCCGAAATCAGATTCCTTAAACCAATGTTGAAAGCACATGTTGCAATGAGACTTGCAATGAACTGCAGGTATAATCGGCTGTACACAGTGACTGGGCAGTGCAAGGAGTCAGAGTTGTCAGAGTACAAGGGCACACTACAGTCAGTGCTTCAGTCTTTTGCACCACCAGCGCTGCCTCCTTACTAATGATGTTGAGGATGACGTTACAGGAATTCAGCATGGAGTGACACTGAGCACTCAGGTTGAAATGGTTTTCAATCAAAGTGAACGAGGTCCAAAACTGGTCGGGCCTGGCAATTGTATTTTGCAATGAGATCGGCAAAGTTGATCAACTGCTTGATGGTGGAAAGATGTGTAGATGTACATTCACCCCAAGCAAAGTTGAGAATGTGTAATGTCTCTGCTCACATCTAACTGTGGGTAGATGCTATTCAATTAATGAATTTACAGGCGTTCCAGCTAATCGTTTTTGCCAGGTACCTACTAGGTGTCCCTAAACCCTAGTCCTGTGAGCCAACATGCACTAACATGAGACACTGAGTGCACCCAAGGGGCGTGCGCTGACAGGGCGAGTGCCATAGACGCATTTGCGAGGCAGAAAAACCTCTGCCCACTACCCGACACGGAAGCCTGGCATGTTACCACTGAGGCTGAACCCGTGACCTGCTGCGTCACATCCTGACACATAGCAGCTTATACCAAAGGCTGGGTAGATGGTGTTATGTTGTATACCTCATGAACTTGCTCAGTTGACACAATTTCTTTGAGTTGCTGCAACATTACTTCAGCGCTGTTCAAAATTAAGATCCAGCATAGTATCATCTGATGCCATCCACAAGTCGCAAATCCTCACTTACAGTGTCGTAGATGCACTTGAATGCATTTGCAAGTGACTGGAACCCTGCTGGTATCTGCAGGTTGAACAATTCTGGTGTTTGAACCAGCTTAAGCATGTATAGTATACTGTGTAGTATACTGCGTAGTACTGTATAAGTTTGAAGTTGTTCAATCTGACACAATGAGAATTGTGACCTAGAGCAATGACACATACTTTACAGCTGAAGGAGAAATGTGAATGACAGACGCTGTGTCACAATTGCATTTAGAAAGCCCTTTCTTCATTGATGTGAAGGAGTAACCTTCAGGAGTGAATTGACGCCCTTCTCTGTTGAGAGACTGTGCACTTTGATGCTGAAGCTCCATGATAACCCACCATCTAGATACGAGTAGTGGGAAGTTAATGTGGGTTTAGGGTTAAACTCAAGCTGCAAAAACGCTTTGTCTGCAAGTGCCTGGATGCGCTCCTTCAACGGCTGAGGAAGCTGCAAGACAAGCTTAGACCACAAAGGTCCATCATACTCTGTTCTGAGATCGAAAATGTTCCCATCCTTGGAAGGCCCTTGTGGACTGTTTCTGTATATATAATACTGCTGTGTTCTGTCAGAATCAACTTGATCCTTCTTGGCCATGGCCATGACTTTGCTCTTGATGGTGTCCATGATTGTGCAAGCCTCGATATCATATCTGTGGCTCACGGCTGATGCTGCAATGAGTCCCTCTGGCCACAAGGTTTCAGGAATGTTGAAATAATGGAGCGCTTGGAGGACTTCGTCTGGAGACACTGGCTCACGCTTCTGCGCAAGCCCTGAGTTGAGGATGCAATCAGACAATGGCCTCAGACCCATGCGTTGGCATACATATCTGCAAAGCACTGTCACGGGCCGATCACCTGAAGGACTGCTACGTTCGGTTTCGCCCAAGAACTGAGCCTCACAACCTCTCCTGCCGACGACTGCTGAGCTGCAATGGAAAGCAGACTCTCTGGGACAGCGTCCAGATGTGCTCGTGAGATGGAAACCACGCCAGCAATATTGGCTTGAGGGTCTTGGAGGGTAGGGACCGCGAAGGACGTAACAGCAGTCATCCTTCAAGATCGAGAGCACAGACGAAACTTTGTGAGTAAAGGTGTGGCGTGGACGAGAATGTGCCCTGATATGGCACATCAGGCAAAATTGTTTGTACGGCCTGATGTCTGACCGGTTTTTCCGCCATTCCAAGAAACTGGGTTAGCTTGGATTTCGTGCTTGGTTTGATCACAGGGATGAAACGACGGTGTTTGTCAGTGGCATGTGAAAATTGTTTAAGAGTCTAACGCAATGCTGACGTCCGCTTTCCGGTTTGTTGGGGGCCCGGCTGCAGAGGCCTGAGACCCCGCAGCTGCAATCATTGTAATCAGAACTTGCAAGGCGACAATTGTCGCCTTTTTCCGTGGTCAGCAATGCATGCATGGGGCAGGCTGCGCAAGCTTCATACTTAAGAAGAACCAGGTGGCCCCGTCAGCGCTTTCACATTTCGTGATTGCCTTGCATAGCAATGCATATTATGCTGTTGCCTACCTGAAGCTGAAAACAGCAAGAATGCCAACAGCGTCACCAAACAACAGCAAATTAGTGTATCCTTTGGAAAGTGTATCTGAGATCCAATCTATCAAGGAAACAACAGCCAATGCAAGTGATTGCAAACAAGTATCGCGCATCATCACCACGTGATTGTTGCCCCATTCCAGCTAGATCCCCCTGAGCTCTTTTGGTGAGCTGCTACAACCATCATCATACAGACTAGACATAGAGTTTTAAACACCCAAACACGGGATGCATGCCAGTTCTGGTGCAGGGACACATTCATGGCACACAGCCTTCTCCAAGCACTTGATGACATTCACAAGTGTTGTGATGGTGTGTGCAGTGTTAATATCAGGACCAAGCAACACTTGTGACAAAAACTAGTGTCAATACAAATGACTACTCAGCAGCATAAGCCTCTAGCTAATGCAAACAAGTATTGAGCATCACCACAGCCTGAGTGAATGTGTACTCTAGGAAACCTGCTCGCATGTCAACAGTCCCAACAAGCTCTGTGAAGGTCACCACAGAGCAAATGTACTCTTGCTGGAATCTGTTGCTTCATAATGCCACTCAATTTGCCACTGCTTCTGATAAACTCTGCACAAGCCGTGATATGACTTCTGGATCAAGAAGGGAGTGTTGCATTTGAGCAGCTTATCCTTCTGGTGGAGACTGAGCCAAGAGTACATCTTGGCGACGAGTGACTGCCATCAAGGCGTATCCATGCCAGCTGAGCAAGCTGCTGCGCAAGCTGTCAAAGCTGACCCAGGCGCAGGGCTTCTGACCAGGCCTGGCCACAAGCAGCTGCCGCACTTGCTTGCACCCACTGTACCCTGCATTGTGAATGTGGACCGTCAGTACCAAGCTATCAGCTGGAAACATGTAGCAGTGCTCACGTGTGCAACATTCTTTGCTGACAAAAGCGTTTACTCTTGACTTCCATAGAGCAACACAGCGCCTGTTGGATGGCCATTGTCAGACAACAGCCCCTGTGCATTACTGCCAAAATGCCCTTGAAAAAGTACTACAGGCAGATGACAGTCTTTGTGTCACTCACAGCTGACGAATGTACCTGCATCCATTCGCCAAGAGCGTGCTGCAAACACCAAGCAATAGTGGTTCTCCAAGTGGTACATAAATGCGCTGCTGCTGTCTTGCACAATTCTGACAACACCCTGCCATTGTTCCTGGATGGTGTCACTGGAGTCAAGCTTGCTCACTTGGTACTGTGCTCTTTGCTTACCTGCAAACAGAACAACATGCAATGATAGCATATCTAGATCAAAGTGCAAAAGGAGCAGTCTGTTGATGTAAGGAATGCCCTGCAGATCACTTTGCCAAGCTCTAGAAGCCAAGGCTTGACTGAATGCACAATTAGGGTTGCACGAGGGTTGCACTCGGGGTTGCACTAGGGTTGCACACTTAAAAAAACAATACACCAGCATGCTGCTGCTTGTGTGTGCTGTTTGCAACTACATGGCAGTTCTGCTGCGCATTGTTAGTACATACCAACTTTGATCATATGGTGCAGATGCATACTGAACAAGATTGTGCAATGTGACCTTTGGTGCAGTACCCACCTGCTGACATGAACTTCCAGACTGCCAGGTCCTCCCCGCGGTCTGACCCCAGCTGGCGCAGGGCCGCCATGAGGGCGTCATTCCCCACAGGAGCTGTGCTGGGCCGCTGCTTAGTCAGATTCCACAGGCCTCGCCTGTTGTCAAACACCCTTCAGACTGTGTGACTGCAAAGTGTGTCTTGCTGGCATTCTTTCATGCTGCATGCTATGGCAATGCAGAGATTGGCTGGCATTGCTGCAATGCTTTCTGTGCTTGCAGTCTAAAACACAAAAACCCATTGCGTATTCATAGCTTGCAGGAAAGAGTTCCTGCAGACCTGTGATGTGTCACGTAAGCAAGGTTGGCAAACCTTGGCAGTTGCTTACATGCGGGCCAGCAGAGTCACAGTCAGCCCTGCCAGCTTCTGTGCAGCCTGCTTCTCTTGCAAGCACTCAGCCAGCCTCTGCCACAGCAACCCGTGGCTGCTGTCCTTATCTGCTGCAATCTCCAATCCTGATTGCTCACAATGTGACTGCACCAGACTACCAGATGTTGAGGGTGCCCTTGCAGAGATGCTCATCCCATTGTCTGTGCTCTGTGCAAGCTCTTGTTCCGCATTTGTGAGTATACCACTATGCAAATGGGCAGTGACAGGCTTTGCTGCGTCCCAACTTTCAGCAGCTGTGTTTTTGTCCTGCTGCAACTGCTGTTGCTGAGCCTCTGTCAGTGCTAATACAACCTCTGGCTCACTCTGTGGCTGCCAACTGGATCTGGACAGTTGACGACGTTGCTGCTGAATGATTGTCGCTAGGGAGGGCCTGGTTGATGACCTGTAGTCACTCTGACACTGCTCACTTGTCCCTCTTGCTTCCTGTAGATCAACTTCAAGGTTGATACATGCAGTTGCAGGGGCTGCTTCCTGTTGCAATGGCTGCGCTGTCTCTGGCAAGCTGTCTGTCGCTTGCCTGCTTCCCAAGCTCACAAGCACACCACCCAAAACTGGCTCAGATGGACTGCAGGGTGCTTGTCTGTCATCTTCTTCAGCAGCAGCAATGCCACCGCTGGGAGTCACCTCAGCTTCAGCATCTGACTCAGCGCTGATTGGTGTCGAGTCCGTAGCTGCAGGCTGAGGCAACTGTGCTTGTAGAGCTGGTGTACTCATCTGATCAGCTGCTCCTGGCTGCATTGGCTGGCTTGATTGCACTGGCATTTCAACTGCTGCTGCCTGGATGGTGTAGTGACCATGCTCACGGGCAAGCTGCTGCAGCAGCTGCAAGGCAGCAGCTTTGGTAGGCTTGAGGGGTTTCACTGCCTTGCCTTTGACGGGCTCACCTTCCACCCATGTCTGCAGGCATCAAGGTAGTGTCGCAGTGACTCATGATGGAAGTCAGGGCAGTTGCTGACTAGAGCTGCTTGACAAAGTTCTGAGGCGTAGCAAACAGACTGAGAGTACTGCAGTGGAAGATAGTGGGTCAAAACATGCGGTATTGCTACATGGATATGCACAGCTGCCAGAAGCTGTACGATCACCCCACGTATCACTTCGAAATCGTGAAGAGTAAGAGTTTTATTTTTCCGGTCCTCTATCAAAGATTTAGACGATCCAGCTTTGAGTGCGGCATTTTCAAGGACTAGCACAAGCCATTGGCATATGATGTCACTCACCTGGTCAGCAAAAGGCCATGCTGCTTCAATGGCTTTCTGCAACGGCACAGCATCAGATACTTGAAGGACTTCTGCCAGGCTACTGCAAGATTGAGTTATGCTGTGTCGCCACTTGTTGGCATACAGCTCTAATACATCCCCTTTGCTGGCCCTGGCAGCTTCTGCACCATGCAAATGCAATCAACAGGACTGATTTCAGCAACATGAACCATGTAGCTCCTCTTGGTCAATGCAAAGTGTTGCTATGCCAGGATGGAACGCAGCATGATGGCGTATGCATTGACATAACCACAGACACAGTCGTAAATGTGAATATAAATATGTGTGTATGCATACGCATTTACAGGCAGGCGGTAATTGTAAATTTGGCACGATGCATGCTCACTGTGAAGCACAGCAATGCCACAACCACAGTAATGACAAAATCATAGCAAACAGATAGCAAAGGGATACCTGCATCACAAGATCTTGCGCTGATGTGATTTGTAACTTACCAGCAGGTTTGACAGCATTCCAGGCCCCAGCAACTGAAGCAGCTCCACAAGCAGGAGAGGCCTGCTCAACCCAACCCCCCAAAGCCCCCCTGCTGACCACCATCTCTTCATCACTGAAGTGTGCCAGCTGCATAGCCGGTACGGGCTGCATGGAGACTTGGCTACACTGAGCAAAGCTGATAACATTGCTGGCTGGATTGGCAACTACTGTTGAGAGGACAGAGGCAGAGATTGTGGGGAAGTCAAAGGGAGTGAGGGTGTTGGCTGAGCGCATCAGAGCTGTCATATTTTCTAGGCGCTTCTCAGCCGCAGTAAGCTTGTCCCTGTACAACAGTCAAGCAGGACTTTGTAAGTTAGCATGTCGCTGCATGACATCAAGCCTTCTCCACAATATTGACCCTGCTCAAAGACTGTGACATGTAGAGCAATGTGTGACCATGATACGCACAGGCCAGACACGCTGCAGCAAAGTGAGATATGGTGGAATGGACACAGTCACATATGACGCAGATCTGATAAGCACAAATCTGACATCTTGCAGCCTTGCGCTGGCGTGAGTGCACTGACCTCAATTTCTTGTTCTCCGCCTTCAGAGAGACAACTTGGCTTGCCTGCTGTTGCAGGGCATCTGCAACCTCTTGACTGCAGCAGCACGGACTGGCTTGAGCAAGCACAGCTATGGCGCTATTCTATGTAATCCAGTGACGCTGTCAGGGTTATTGAGTTGTGCCTCACAGATTTGCCGTGCACTGCAACTTGTTGCTGGTGGGTGCATCAGAGGCAGATAGTCAGGCGGGCAACAAGACTTGACAGCACTGACAGTATTGATGGTTCACCTTGCTGTGTTGAACATGGAATCACTGTCTTGACCTTCTGTCATCCTCGCTGTCACCAGTGCTTGCAGATTTCAAGTCATGCTGGCTCCTGACTACACGGAGGTCATTGCAAGGTGAAGACAGTCATACAACCAAGTTGATGGAACCTGAAGCCGTCTAGTGACTGAGCAGCGTCTGTACGAGCCTTAAGCTTGGGACCTCTTCGCCGTTACGCTTTCGGAAACAAACTTGCAGGAGGGCGAAGAACTTGATTTACACTGTTCCGTAAAATTTTGTCCGTGATAGACACAAGTCAAGGCAGAGCAAAGCTGTAAAGACAAGAGCTTAGCTTGCTGGTCTAGATTGTACAAGTTCAAGTGTAAAAGTTCCTGGTCAAACTTCTGATCATTTGTCATGCAACCCATGCTCTGAGCCGACGCCCGCAATCGCTGCATACTCCATGCCAAGATGCAAGGCCACATTCCGGCGGTCTGTCTCTGATAGGTCCCCGAGTCTGAACCAAGCTCACGTTGAAGTCACTTTAACTTCAAAGATCTGATCACTTTGATGCTGGCAGCTTCTTTCGGAAGACTCCACGGGGCTCTGCGTCCAGCTGTTTTGCTAGGAAAAGCCACTTCGGCGCACAGAACATCACCGTGCGCGGTCAATTCGGTGAAGGTGTCCGCAAGGGCAATACACAACACAGTAGCCAGTTCCAGAAACAGCAGCAACACCATGAGGTTTATTGGTAATTCAACACAGTGTCAATGACGGATTTTAAATCGAGCAGTCTTGACTGTGGCTCTCAGACTAGCTATACATGCAGATATCGGCGCCAATTTGACCGACGGCATGTTTGAAGGCCAATACATGGGAAAAGCTTACCACTGTCCAGATGTGACCAAAGTGCTAGAAAGGGCTTGGGCAGCAGGTACAAGCAGCAAAATGACAACATACGTGTCAGTTCTTGTGTATACAGATGTGGTTTTTATTTGGCATGTGTCATATCATAGGAGCCATGTGACTCTGTACGCAGGAGTGGAAAAGATTATTGTCACAGCCGGCAGCTTGCCAGAAGCTGAATCAGCACTGGCACTAGCACGTACAGATGGTAAGTTTTTCCCTGCCACATTTACAGCCAAAACCTAACCAGCTTGACTCTCTGCAGCAGTATCATTTTGATTCACTGCATGCAGTCCGTTTCAAGACATTTGCAGATAATCACAAAAGCTGAATAGACCAGTTAGATGTCAACTTTTAACCCCTATGTTGACCAAGATGTGTGACATTCTTGCTGCATGGCATGTCTTGTCATATCCATCAGTGTCTCTCTGTTTAGCAATGTTTACCAAGCAGGGGAACTTACCATCTCAGACACGCATCCTTGCACAGCACTCATGACTCGCTCTGTCCCGAGCCAGGAGACAGTCGTACTATTTGTTTTCTGCAGTCAGCACTCAAAGGCATGATGCCAGCAGCTCCCACCCCTGCAATTACTTCCATCTCCCATTACGCATCTCCCGACAGCTCTTTTCAATCCCGACACGTCGACTTTCATCCAGAAACATCATCCCCACTCTGGGAATCTGAACTCAAAAACGCCTGGAAGCCAACATACTTCACCTTTGAGCTCTTCGTTGATCATTGCCAACATGCGCAGTCTTTTCTTTTCATTCACCACTGCTATGCCTGCAGATCGTTTGTACTGCACAGTTGGGGTGCACCCAACCAGATGCAAGGAGATTGAAGACAGCTCTCAGGGTCCAGAGGCCTACTGGGATGCTCTCAGAGTCTTGCTAAAGGCTCACGCAGCTGATGGCAAGATTGTTGCAGTTGGAGAATGTGGGCTTGACTACGACAGGTACACACTCCCTTGTCTGCTCTTGACCATTGTCACACCTACGAGTATGCCCAAGGAATACAGAGACACGCATCCTGCTGTTCTCTGATGGTGGATGGAGGTGTACTGGATAGAGGCGTACCTGACACATGTGGAATCAAAAAAATCGCCGGCACAGATGTAGATTGGGGAGGCCCAATGTGTGTCTGCGCTGGCATAGAGCAACAAGCCCCAACAACACGTGCAGCATGCTAAGACAAATGTCAAGGTTTTGAACATGGACTGCATCCTGCAAAAACATAATGATCTTGCGTCTGCACATCTGGCATCGCAGATTCTACTTGCCGGATATTTTGACTAATGTCTGTCTGCCCAGATTAGAGTTCTGTGACAAGGAGACCCAGCAGAAGTGGTTCAGAAGGCATTTTGAGCTGGCGGCCAGCTTTAATTTGCCCATGTTCCTACATATGAGGGCAGCTGCACCAGACTTCATAGCAATCCTGAAGGAGCACAGGTCAGGCTGCGCCCATGTGATGCCCAGCACTCTTGCACGCCTGCCATTGAAAGCATTTTTCTTTTGTGTAATAATGTGTAAATGGTGTCTTTGTTGGTACCTTAACTGCCAGATCTGGACCACATGCAAGGAACTACTAGCGCTGTACAGAGCTGACCATAAGGAAGACACCCACACGTGTAACATATACGACTGAATGAACACGTGTTGCTGTGTGTGGACAAGGTTGTAGTTGTGTCAGCAAGAACTTTGTTATGCACCTGTATGCCTGCCTTCATGACACTGCCAGCACTCCAATTCTTGCTTGCCACCTGCATCATTTGATTGATCATTTGATGACCCTCACTGGTGCACCTGTTGACTTTGGGGATGAAGGTCTTTAATGACAACATCACACGACTCTGACTTGCTGTGGTGCAGTGCAACCTTCACAAGAGGAGTTGTGCATTCCTTTGATGCCAATCAGGAGCACCTGGAACAGCTGCTGACATTTCCCACCATTAGCATAGGTAAACTTCCAATCAGGTGCATCTGTCCAAATATGTGCAGCAAGTTCTGATGCAGGGTACCATTTGCTGCACTATCAGTTTTCAAACTGCAACACGTGAGAAATTGATGCCTGCTTTCTGCGGCTACGCTGGCCTGCAAGCCTGCGCATCAAACCAGGGAGCGCTATCATGATAGGGTGCTGGTTGTCATGTTACATGCATGCTTTCTCAAAGCTGCTGATGCTGTGCCGCAATATAGTCTGCAGCGAGTTTGACACAGCATATGTTCTTGGCTGTCTGCCTGTTGCTGAGTCTGACTGAATCATTGCAGTCCAGTCAGCAATCAACATGCTATATGCTCAAGGTCATGACTTTCACACAACAGGCAAAATTTTGTCCAAAGAGTCAAGAGACCTGACCCTGGCAGATTGCCTGCCTGCCATCCAATGCAAAAAAGGGGATTTGCAGCAGGATGCTAGTGAAGGCTCAAGCAATACCTGCCAGCTGTCGAGTCTGCTTTTTGCTGGCGCAGGCATCAATGGGTGCTCCCTCAAGACTGAGGAGAACCTAGCAGTCATGGCACAGATACCTCCCAGCCGTTTGTTGCTGGAGACTGACAGCCCCTACTGTGATGTCAGACCCTCACATGCTGGCAAAGTGCATGTCAAAACAAGCCATCAAGCTAAGGACAAGAAGAAGTATGACCCTGAGATGCTGATCAAGGGACGTAATGAGCCTTGTAACATTGTGTCGGTTTTTGAAGTTGTCACAGGTGAGACTGCAAGGCTAGCTGTTTCACCTGAGACTAGACTAGAAAGTGACACTCTGTTAGTATGGCTACGTTACACAAACCCGGTGTTATCATTGCCTTATGCATCCTGCTCCTGGCACTTGCTTACACATTTGATGCCTGATCAGAGCCATGAGACTCTTTCTTTGATGTGCCACACGGAACCATAGGTCTTGCCACATGACTACAACTCAAACACACATGTGAATGCCTTTGCACAATTCTATTCCCAGACGCTGCAATGTGTTAATTGTTCGTCTAGTGGCAAGGGGGTTGAAATTGTGAACTGGCTTGCAGGTCATCGACATATCCAAGATATAGAGGCATTTGCTGATGACGTTTTTGACAACACCATGAGGATGTTCTTTCAGCAGTCAACATTGTGAGCTACAGCTGCCTATGTTTTATTGATGAGCTGGAAGGTTCAAAAGATGATTCAAGCATTCAGGTCCACCATTTAATACACATACTGAGGCGCTCTGATGTATGGACCATGACAGAAATGCATAGTCATGCTCCCAGCTGGGAGCTGCAGCTCAGCAGGCTGCATAGGCTCCAAAAGTGTTGATGGCTTTAGTTGTCTTGTGCTGCAGAAAAGTTCTTCCAGACACAACAAAGACCTTGCATGCAGGTTGATCAAAACAGGTCCCAACAGAAAGTCTTTTTCTTAGACTGAATACTCTTTCTATTTATGATAATCACTCAAGTGTTGGGCCAGTATCAAGTTCACACTATGTAACCTAGGCTTGTGTTTCAAATTGCAAGAAAGCAATGAGCAACTACAGAGTGTTGTGCAAATTACTTTTACAGCGTAGGTGCAGTGTACATTTGCAGATGATGACCACCGATTGAGTGGCACTGGACAGATCACGGCATGTTCTCTGACAGACACTACGGTCACTTCTGTAACTGCACAGTCCAATCCTGCAGCGCCTGCATCTGCTCTCGTATCCTTTCTCTCCATTTGTCACTGATCAGGTTGCCCTCATCATCAAAAACATCTTGCTCAACGAAGCGTTTGATCTGAATGCTGGGCTTGTTAAGGATGTGAATATCGAGCCAGACGGCAGCTTGCCGAAGGTGCAGCTGAGCAGTAGCCGTGCCTGAACTACCTCCAGAGCCTGCACATCAGCCATATGCATGTGATGCAAATGAAATCATAGGACGTGGGCATGCAGGTTCTGCGCACATGTTGCCTTCCATTTAGAGAGTCTGGTCACCAGAATGCATCTGATTCAGCTATCATCCCACATGCTGTGTGCAGATGCAGTGTGAGTAAGCACAAGACATTTCCAGCTTGCACTGAAGTTCTTGGCTGCAGTTGCATAGCAAGGCATGCACGTTAAATTTTAGACACCATGTACTGACCAAGCATGGTGGCTGGCTTTCCAGCGAAAACATTTGGATTTTTGGACGCCCAGTCTATTGCGTTCTTCATGGGGCCTGGCAGGCTGTAGTTGTACTCTGGCACAGAAAACAGCAACGCATCGGCCGAATCGATTTGCTCCCGGAACCTTGCCACAGAATCTGGAATGCCGGAGGCCCACAGGTCATCGTTGTACAGTGGCAGTTGGCTAATATCAGCTTGCACAACATGCATGCCGTCAGGAACCACCTGTGCAGCCGCCCGCAACAAACCGTTATTAGTAGATGCTTTCCGCAGTGCGCCAGGTATTGCTATCACACGTAAGTCCGCACGGCACACGAGGCCGTTCACCCTTGCAAAGCGCTTGGGTGCAGAATCTGTATAAAACCGCAGCTGTCGTAACTGTTTCATCGCTGCTGTCGCCTGGATCACAAATGCTTTTCACGAATAGCAATGGCGATGGTGATGCACTTTGTGAAGAAGAAGAAGGATTTTACGATTTGAGAGAGAGAGGTTTACACGCAGTTTCTAGCCGTCTGAGGTAATTCCACGACTGCTTGGTATGACGGTAGCTGCGGTTTGAATAACGACAGACCCGGCCCGGAGTTTTCCGATTAACCTGCGCTCTCTCTCTCTGCCTCTCTCTGCCGCTGTCGTAGCGCCAGATACTCTTGCGAGTGTAGCTCGGGTTCGTTCAGCATCGCTAGGGCCCCACGTATCGCCTGCCGCTCAGGAAGCATGCCGCAGTGTGAGTACAGGGATCTCATACCTTACGACCCAGAGAGCGCGACCGACGCGGACAAGGCTGACGTATACCGTCTGCTCCACCTGCGCAAGCTCAGGCTCAGCAAGACCGCGCGAGACAAGCTGACAGCAGCCCAGAAACCGCTTCCGTGCACTCTGGAGGACCTTGTGAAGGATCACGATCCTCAGCGCAAACGCTACGTGCCAGGCGCGAAGGGCGCTCTGCACAACGAGGAATACCTCATATCAATTCACATGGACAGCACCGGCAGGCCAGCGACTGTCCCAGACAGCTGGCGCACACCCTACCCTTACAAGCCAGGTTTTGCTTGTAGAATCAGCAAGACCATGCCAGCTCCAGCGCCACGCCCAGCGAGAGCCGAGGGTGAAATTCTGCAGTTCGACCCCCTGGATACCTCCAGGTATGCCTCATGTCACAGAGAGGGCTGTAACTGTCAAGCATCACTGCATTCACAGAGCCATACATGTTGTACAGGATGTCATTGACTGAGAAAGCAGAGACAGCAGCAGAGCGTGTGGCTTGCATGGACATCAGGCTCTGGAAACATTACAGCACCAGCAACAAAGAGGAGAGGGAGGCACATCTGTGCATGTACCTGCGGCGTTTCAGGAAGCAATGCAGTGGCAAGGGCAACAAGACTGCCACTGCCCTCCTCAGAGCTTATGATGTAAGCTTTTCATTGCTTGAAGCATGGCAGATCTGGAGAGACAAGCCTGTCTCATGTGTGTTGCCCTGCATGCAGACCTACTGCGAACAGAAGCATGGGCTGGGCAATGTCAAGGCCATCACAGGTCAGCAAGAGTACGAAGCCTTCCTCAGCTGGCAGGCAACCGGATGCAGCAAGCACATGCGTCAGGATCAAACACTGCGCACCACCCGCAATCATGCAGCGGTCTTGGCAAAATTCCATGGCTACATCCCCAACACCTTCAAGTGGGGAGACAGTCAGTACGCTTGCAACTTGATGTATGAAGTGGCCGAGAGGGCTCATGCACTGGCCAATGACACAGATGGCAAGACAGTCAATCAGCAGAATGCCACCCTCAGCCGAGACCAGCTCCATGCTATCTACAAATGGGCAATGACACAGCCAGCAGCCACATGTGCAATGCTGCTAGCTTTCTGTGGCGTAGTCTCTCAGACCTTGGCCAGATCAGAGCAGCTCTGCGAGATGAACACGGTGCACATGAGCATATACCCAGAGGCAGCACCAGACAAGCTCCCTCTCTTCGGCCCCATAAAGATGCTACATCTAGGTGACAGGGGCCACCACAAGGTGAACAAGAGCTCAGACATGGCACACTGGGTCATGCGCACCCTGGAACCCAGCCTGGCATGTCCATGGTTCGGTCTAGCCCTCAAGGCCGTGCTGGATGCTGGACAGCAGGGGGAGGGGCGCTACAGAGACATACAGCAAGAGATCACAGGTATATGTCTGCTCAGCAAAGAGGCTTGCAAAACATACACCTGCAGACACATCACATGATTGACACACTGCATATGTGTGTGCAGTGGACATCAAGCGAAGGGTTGCAAGGACCAAGAAGAAGCGTGTCCCTAAGCTCAAGTACAGGATGGTCCCACTGCTCTCTGGGGCACCTCTGCTACAGACAGACGACACAGAGAGTCAGCAGACACCTGACAGGAGGGTCTCCACTGACGTGATGATCAGGATCATCACAAAAGCCCTGAATGATCTATCAATAGCTGACACCAAGCAGGGGAAGAAGACGACTCTGCTGAGGAATGCTGCCATTGGCCTGCTCATGCTGTGTGGAGGTACGCTGCGTCCTTTGCTGAAGGAGGAAGTGTCACTGCCAAGCGCTCTTGACACATCATGCCTCACAGATGTTCTGCATGCAGCCACCGAGGAGCAGGTGGAGAGCATAAGCAAACACGTCAAGGATGCAACAGCTCTCAGAGGCCACTACAGATTCAGGCATGCAGAGGTGGAGACCATCATGAAAGCAGCAGGCTTCTGCATAGGGGTGTCCGGCAGCGCATTCAACTGGGAGTACGTGTTTGTACAAGGCCGCCAGCTGCTGACGGCAGACAAGATACAGAAACAGTGGCCAGGCAGGTGGGAGGAGTTCTGTGAGACAATGTTTCCTGGGCTGCTCAGTTTCAAAGCACAGGTGGACAGCTGGGGTGACAGAAAGCTGTCAGATCACGAAGTAGACTGCCGCAATCTGGCTTATGTGGACTGGCATCTGTGCGAGTGCCTGTTACAAGACAGCACATTCCACTACTACGACAGCCCTGACAGCCCCATCTGGAAGGCATTGGGCATCTTCAGCGACCCTACCACAGACTTCATGGTGTGGCACAGGCAGCAGTTCTCCAAGGATGTCAAACAGCTGCAGCAGGATGCAGTGGCAGCTTACTACAGCATCTGCAGTCAGCGGGGGGGCAGGACGGTGCTGAACGATGCCAGAGACCAGCTGGGTATTGTTGATGCTTCCACACTAGACCATTCCAGGGCGCTCCTGCAGAGGATGACAGACCTGCTCAAAGCAGGCCCTTTCCAGAGCACTGTGCCTCTCCCACAGCCAGCCCCTCTGCCCCCTGTACCCACCTTCTATCAGAAGAAGATCAGCTTCCCCAAGCACGCCAAGACTCTCCCTGAGTTCTGGAGAGTCTATGACCAGGATCTCAGACAGTACTTCTCTCCCCTAAAGGATAGAAAGCCTCGCCCTGAGTGGGACAAGACCAAGAGCGAAGGCAAGAGCGAGGACAGATGGTACAAGAACAAGGACATGCTGTTTGAGCAGGAGGAGCAAGTGGCGCACGTGCATGCCCATAAGACCAAGGTGGCAGACGAGGGCAAAGCCGTCACCAAGGTCCTGGATGCATGGGCAAGCAAGATGACATGCTACACATACACGAAGCCAGACGGTTCCAAGGGCTCTCTCACACTCACAGCTAGTGACTGTGGCCGGTGCTTCCTGGCAGCTGCACAGAAGAAACCGATGGTGATGCTGAAGCAGCTGAAGGGCAATGAGCATGTCATGGGGTGCACGCAAGAGTTCATGCGTGTGTTCAAAGCCACTTAGGCTTTGTATGTATTCTTGGCTGCTCTTCATTTTGTCTGTGGTTACACATGTAAAACTCCTGCTCTGGAGGGTATCTGGATATACGGTGTGACGGTAACCATGCATTTGTTACGATTGTAAAACCGTAACAAATCCGACTCGAGTTTTACACAGGCCTAAATTTATATTGCAATACGAAAGAGGTCTGCAACACGAAAGAGATCTGCAACGCTTGTCTGCCGTTTCGAAAAGCGCTTCCGATCACCCAGCGGAAACAAGCTTGATCGACGGGGATTGCGAATGGCGGGCGATCTTGCAGCTCTGTTTAAGGCTGGTGCCACGGCCGGCGCCGTTACAGAGGTAAGACAAGAGCCTGCGGTAGTTTCACCACCGGCGACACTCGAGGAGACAGTTGACGCACTTCGAGCAACACGAGATGCCGACGTCATACTGCAAGGTGAGCTACTGCCTTGTTTTACCGATTATTATAGCACCCACCCCATCCTGGCGAAGGGGCAAGTAACGCTCGTTAACCTGCAGGTCTGCGGAGTCTCCGCAGATGGCTGAAAGACGCAGGGGCAGCTGCAGAAACGCACATCCAGCTCCTGGAGCCGCTTCAATCTATCTGGGATGCACAGGGTCTGGTACGCCACTTTGCCAACAGACACTCCTTTGACTGGCCTGTTGCAAGTGTCTCACACTCCTCCTGCTGCAGATGCGCAACGGTGACATTGCCACCTCCCTGTTTCTGGCAGCTACAGACCTCCTGGCCTCAGCTCAAGCTCAGCCAATCCCTGACCAGGACAATCAGCTTGCACCACAGCGCACTCCTGCCGCCATTGCACTGACCAAATTTGCGGAGGACATTCTCAATAGGCGCAGCAAAAGCCTCCTGTTGCAGCTCGGGTCCACAGTTAGACACAGAGTGAATGCATCACTGTCACTCCTAGCCACCATTGCAGCTATGGGAACCAATGTGACCTCACACCTTGCCCGAAGCCTTGACATGACCTCAGACACATTCAGCAAGCTGGCTCACCCGCCCAAGTAAGCCTATGCTACTCACCTTTTGCAACATGCAGCAAACACTGAAATGATGTCATGTGAAGCAGCAGTCCACGTGGCCACGATTGCAAGGGCTACGTAGACAACTTAGGTGAAGATCGCAGTAGCTACAGCCATGGTTTGTATCATGTTTGCATGGTCTGATTGCTAGAACTGCAGGATGTGCACAATGCAGTTCACATCCAACTTGGTGATATCAGGCAGTAATCGCCCACCCCCATGTTGGTCAATCTTGCATGGCCTTTGCATCAGGGAGTAATGTGTGACATTTTACTTGCAACTGGTGCCCTGATTTGATGACAATCTGAGGTGCACAGCCAGCAGGCCTGAGGCTCATTGATAAATTGCCTGCAACATAGCCTGATGGCGTTATGTCTTGTAAGCCTATATTGCACAGATGCCTTAAACCTACTGCTCTAACGCATGAAGGCAGGATCAAAGCGCGTCTGCATACGCTGGTATGAAGCTTCAAGGCATCGGGCATCCACAGCCCCTTCTCCTTCCTTCCCTTGTCTCTCTTCAGCTTGCTTGTATGGAGAGTTGCTACCTGTTATTCAGACAATATTCCCTCCTTGTGTTAACAGCTAGACCGTATCAAAATTTCCATCGCCTGCAGAGCCAAGTCAGACGCACACACCACAGGCATGAGCCCCCTGCTCAGATCCTGGGCAGACAAGGACCCACTCAAGAGGCCCACATGTGCCATCTTTGTGCAGCTGGCGCATACGGTCCTTGCTCACGCAGATACACCCACCTTGCTTACTGCCATCACCTCAAGGTATCCTGAATGTCCTGAGTGTCTGGAACAATGCTGCATGTCCGCTGTTTGTTTTGTCAATACCTTACTGTGCTTGACAAGGTGCTGTGACCACTGCATATCTGTATCACGCTGTTTTGTACGTCGCATACAAAACAGTTTGCCCTGTAACAGCTGGTACATGCCAGCCATAACAATGCATCATGAATTGCCTTCCTGACTGCCACAATGTCAAGCTGTCATCAGGCTTGAGCAGCATCGAGATGGGTCAGCCTCTTTACTCTCATAAAACCAGTCTTCTGGGTGAGGCCACTCTTATTCAAAATTGCTGATCACAGAGGGTAGACTGTATGCACTGGTAATTAACAACTGAGCATCTGCAAGTTCCCCGGCATTCTACTTCAATGAAGTAATCCACATGACTGTATGTGTTTCTATTCTGTATATTGTGCGCTCCCAGCGTGGCTGCCCTTCTTGACAATACTGCCTGCTGATGCTGCAGGACGTTCATGGGCGGCCTGTTGCATCACATATCAACACACCCCCATGCTGTGGTCATTGACAGCTTGCGGCTGCTGCATAGCAAGCTGCTGGATCCTAGCCAAGGTCTGCCTGCCACGACACAGGCTGAAGCATTCAGCGACACAGCTCTGCTACAGGTAACCTCGACAACACAAGTCTTGGGGCTTGTTACTCATGTCAGCATGACACAGCTCTCCTAGGGGGAACTCCTGTTTAGCTTTAGGCCAGGGTCAAATCAGTGTTGCAGCAACATCCTCCTGTCTTTGGGGTGCATCACTCAGGTCGTGGTGCTGTAAATGAAAACAGTCAACATAGCAAATGAGACCTACTTGACACCTCCCCTTTTGAGACATCTGTTGTTATGTCAATTGATCCTGCTTTGCCTTCACCAATAAACAACTGGAATGTTGTGCATTATGTATGTATGCATTATGTATGTGCTTCCTGTAACTCATGGCTTAATTGACAAATCTGCACTCTTGTGCTGTATACAGCTTCTGGCAGATTGTGATGCAATGAGGTGTCTGCAGCTAGCTTTTGTGAGTGGGAAGACGTCTGGAGGGGCCAAGGCTTTGGAAGCTGCCGCTGCTGCGCACGCTATGCTTGTGGTGCTCGGCACAGACCCAGCACATGGCTTGTTACCTGTGAGAGACAATGCAGAGCACACTGCTGCAGAGCAGCAGTCGAGTCAGCATAGGACCGGCAGCAAGGGTAGTGGGTTCTTAGCTTGCATGCTTTGATACATTCATCTGTCAGGTGCTTTGACAGCATGTTGACAGGCTGTGTTTTGACGCCAAGACCTTAGCGTCGCTGCCTGTTATGCTCTTGACTTGCTTCGTACCTCTCTGGTAGCATGTATACTTGACCAAGCGTGACACACAGCAAGCCTGTCAGATATTCGAGCCCCTGTCATTGTGACTGCCCTGCGAACAATACACTGTGGCGAGAGGATCAGAAAGTCTTGTCTTGTGTTGTCACAATACATATATATATATATATATATATATGGATATGTACTGTCACAATATATATGCCTGTTGTGTTGCAGGTATACTATTATGATTGGTTGTTGTGTGATCATTACATTTTTACTGTTTGAGGCACAGCATACTTGTGATTGCATGTAGGTCCAGCACGCCTTCTCAGGTTGATGCACAAGCTGAGAGTAACAGAGCTAGATCAGCATGCTCAGCTGCTGTTGCTGGTAGGAGCGGCCTCACCTGTCATGGCAGCTGATTACCTCAGCAGCTGCTCCCTGAATCTTGAGCCAAAAGAGGCTTCTGCAAAGTGGCTGGTCAGCATGACCCTTGTTGGGCAGATGATTGAATTTGCATCCAAGGTGCCAACTACATACCTGCAGCAGACTTCGAGGTATGTCTAGTGCATTAACACCTGGAGCTGTCAGAATGCTGTATCAACCGTGACGACTGTCAGGACGCTTTCCTCAGGTTTCCAGAAAGCTTTTACACTTCTTCATACTATCTATGCACTCATGTCGGCTCACGTGTCCCCTGTCGGAGGCAAACAATGAGTCTGTGCCCGGCCAAATTATCATCAAGACCACTTGCAGTCAAGCAATATGATTTATGATTGATTCAACAATGATGAGGGCTGGCATGGCACATGACGTCATGCCTCAATTCCAGTAAGACAGGCTCAACAGCACTCATGCAATACACAAGCGGTGACTGCTTTAGCTTCAGTCATGTCTAACTGCCAACAGAGTCCGTTCAGCTATTTTCCTTGTGAACAGCAATGATGTATGTTGTGTAGGGGTCAGAAGCCGCCAGCAAGTGGCAACACAGCGGTATTGGCCATCCTCAACAGACTGATGCCAGCATCACTCTCTCGTTCTGTCCTGTCCAAAGGAGTGCAGCATCCCTCACCACTGGTGCAATATACCACTTTAAGCACCCTGCTGAAAGTGCTGCAGTCTTCACATAGCATGCAGCAGGATCTGCAAGCAGCTGCGAGCATTGTCAGGACAAAGACAGATTTGAAATTTGATTCGGCAGCAGCCACAGCTCAAGCAGTCACCCCACCACTGCTGTCCTCAGACAGCAAGAACAAGTCTAATCCACTGCTAGGCAAGGAGCAGCTGACTACAGATGACTACTTGAGCCAGTATGCAGCTTCAGTGGCAGCTGCTCTTGAGCAGACTCAGCAGCATCAAAGCTTGGTCTCGTCAGATGAGGCAAGCCACAGAGAGCCTAATTTGGCTTCAGAATGGCAAAGTTTCTCAGATCAATTTCAGCAAGCCTTCAGAGCAAGGCTGCCTGATGTCCAGTCTCTGCTTGCTCTTCTGGCTACCCTGCAGAAACGCAAAGGTGCTCTGCCTGTCAATCACACAGCAGGCACAGCAGGCATAGCAGGTACAGTAGGCGCAGCAGGCACAGCAGGCATGTCAGGCACAGCAGGCATGTCAGGCACAGCAGGCATGTCAGGCAAAGCAGGCACAGCAGGCATAGCAGGTACAGTAGGCGCAGCAGGCACAGCAGGCACAGCAGGCACGTCAGGCACAGCAGGCATGTCAGGCAAAGCAGGCACAGCTGGGACAGCTTCAAAGATGGATGGCTCTACAGCTGCCAAGGACTTGCCCGACTCATACAGCGATTCAGACAGCCCAGACAACATCGCACAGCATCAGCTGTCACTGCCTGAAGCGCTGCAAAAAGACACACAAGACGGCGCACCTCCAATGACTGCGTCTGAGCTGACCTCCACATTGCTGTTTATGGTGTTGCAGAATTACCAGGAGTGTCTGCCAGAGGCAATGAGTGATAGCCGTATTGATATTCCCAGCCTGATGACTCAGGTGTGCTTGCAAGCTCAAACGAAGTGTCACATGCGGAAGTTTGGTCTAATATTCCATTTGCCTGAGTGTCTAAGTCAGCACATGCCTGGCTGCTTTATCCTTCAACTTGATGATAATGATCGTTCCTAAAGGGCACACTGCCCCCTGCCGTCAAGCATTTCCAAGTGTTGAGCTGTGAAACTCTGCTCAGAGTGTAACAACATCTGTCTACATCTGTGCAGGATGTGATGCACCTACACCCTCTGCAACAGCATGCGATGCTGAACCTACAGCTCACAGCCACGACCAGCTTGACTCATCTCAGTGCTGCCTCCAGCCACCTGTCAGCAAGCAGCTTCCTCCCAGCCTTGAAGCTGCTGACTGGATCACCATCACATGACGTCTGTCAGCTGGCTGGGAAGCTACTCAGCAGGCGCATGGCAGGGCTGCTTGGGAACAGCCCTGGCAAGGCAGGGCAGGAAGAAGAAGTTTGGCTTGAGATGCTGCCAAGACAGCAACAAGCAGATGACAGGCAAGGAGCAATTGCACTTGGCATCAGTCATACCGCCATCTGTCGCAGTGTTCTGTTCCATCAGCTGTTGGGTGGCCCACCTGGATTGAAAGCTATTCTCTTGCGTTATCGGTGTCATCTGCTTTAGTTGTTTGACTCTCAGTTATGACTAGTAACAGGATTGACCAAATGGCATGCGCAGAGCTATTGTGAGGTCAGTAGCCATCTTGCTGTTTGAATTCAGCACTGTGCTGTGCTGTGCTGTGCTGTGCTGTGCTGTGCTGTGCTGTGCTGTGCTGTGCTGTGCTGTGCTGTGCTGTGCTGTGCTGTGCTGTGCTGTGCTGTGCTGCATTTTCTGCACGAGTGCAGGAGCAGCAAAGCAGTGATATCCTTTCTGGCAGAAGCCCTGTCCACACTCAGCCGCCGCCCCCATCACTTCTGGGGCTTACAGCAATCCCTGTTGTCGAGCACTGGCCACAACCAAGGTAGCCCCCATCATCAGACTCCTGTCATGTTTACTGTATGTTCAGCACATCCATGGCACCTGTTTCATGTCAGACAGTGAGGTCCATGACATCTGTGTTGTCTGGCCTATTCTGTGAGTCCTTACCTGCCATGAGTCACAACATGCATTAGTATGCAACTTGCTGCCCTGCCGTTACGGGCCAGGGCTTACCAAGTTGTACAGCAGCTGTTGACGACATGCAGATTGAAGTCAACAACTGCTTTCCACCCCTGCTCAATCTCTCTTGCCAAGTGTCCCTCCTACAAGAAGGCAAAGTTGTGTTATAGGGACGGCAGCAATAGCAGAGCAAGAGTTCAGCCTCCTAGCGGTATGCGCCCTACAGCAAGCCCTCAAGGTTGCCTATTCAGACAAGCTGCCTTCAGAGTCCCGCACCTGGGTGGCAGCCTACACCGCCATAGTGCTGTCCCAACTCATGCAGCTTCAGACTGACCCACAGACGCTGTGCACCGTCATCACTGGGCTATTTCACCACACAGCAGATGCTGCAGCACAGCCTAAGGATCAGAACCCTCCTGTGGCACAGCTTAGAGATGCCCCAGACTCTGTCCCAGCACAGCGTGCCACAGCAGGCACCAATTCAAATTCAAATCCAAACCATGCTGAGCATGCTGGGGTGCTGCGGCTGCCAGTGGAGGCTCAAAACGCTGGTATCGCTGTACCACCTTGCTGCCGGTGTGATGCACAAGTGGCGGCAGTGTGTTGGCACCGGCAAGTCTTGGCCCACCACCGCTGATGCTGCAGCAGTCTCTCCTTCCAGGGCAGAGCCTGCGGTCTCTAGCAGCAAGAAGAAACGCAAGCACGGCAGGGACGCAGACAATGTGCAGAAAAGTGCAAAGAAGCAGCGAATTGTGGAAGAGCTGTGCCCACCTGCTGAGGCTGTCAAGCAAGGCTTGCAGGTACAGCTGAATGAACATGTGCTTGTACACGCCATGTGAATCTGGTCAAACCTGCGGCAGTTGCATGGTTCTAGTGATCTGGTGCCAGCATGGGCAGCTCCCAAGCAAGTATACAATGCACTGCCCTGTAATGAATGCACAGCAAGTAGGCATCCCTGTTGATGTCATGCCTCTTGCCAGCTACAGGCAAACTGTCAACACGCACTTGTCAATCCTATGGCTTGCTGGGCATGTGCCACTCGTTCAATCACAATTGGGTTGCATAGTTGCATTGCCAATAGAACGCATCTGTCCTCGAGGTTGTACTAGATCCCCTAAGGACATGAAACGCAACCACGCGCAAGTCAATTGGTACTGCCTGATCGGTTGCTCACAGCTGTTGGTGAGTGGGAATGAGCACCACGCTCAAGAGCAGTTGTGGCTGCTGCAGCTGCTAGCAAGTGGGCTGCAGGCGCCTCATGACGCCCCACTTTACAGGTGAGCAGCAACCGTGACTGATGTTGCTGCAATCCAAAGATACATCAGGATCAGGTATCCTGCATCATTCACCCATTGTCTGGTGTGTGGTGTGCTGCTTGATGTTGTGACAAAGCCAATCCTGCAAAAGTGCAATTCTGCATGTACTCGCTTGTCAGTATATGAACAGGAGCTGGCATGATTTGGAGCTTGAGTCATCAGAATCAGCAGCAATCTGCACAAATGTCATTTGGTCTCTCCCCCAACAGCATGAAGAACAAAGAAGCCGTCATGACTAGACAGGACATGTGTATATCTGCAGGCGGCGGTTTGTGGTGGAGTTATTGATGGCTCTGCATGACTCTGCACTACTCTGCACTGGCAAGCAAGGATATCAGGAGGACTGCCCTGCTGACAATCTCCAGCGCACTTTCTGTACCATCCTATGTCACCGACGTGGTTGGCCGCTCAGGTCAGTTGCTGCTGCATCATGTGTCTTTCTGGATGGTGCATGTCAAACAATGTGTCGTCTGCTACATTTTGGGAGTGAGCCAACAGATCAATCTCTTTCAAACCATGTGGTGTTGCAGCTTCATCAGTAGTGACAGCTGCAAAGCATCTTGATGCTCTTACGTGGCAGTTGTGCTGGGCTGATGAGCACAGACTCTACTGGAATTTGGTGGACATCACAGCATGCTGCGTGCATCTAGGCTGCATTGCTGTTGAGAGGGCTTTGCGATTCAGGCATGCCCTTGGCTGCTCCTATTGTGCTGTGCGCACATGCTGCAACTTGTGTTGCAAGCTTCAGTGAGTGTGGTACATGGATGTCAGGACATTCATTGAGAGTCTGCAGGGCTTGATATGCCAACAACAGGTCGCCAATGACACACCACGAGCCGAAGGTCAAAGCATGTGTCTGGCACATGCTGTTGGCCCACATCATGACAACACTGGCAGAATTCATGCACAATGCTTGCAGGGCTCGTTTCCTGGCTACAGAGTTGATGAGCCAATTGGATCTACACCTGGGCAAGTCTGTTGTGTAGACTGACGCTGGCCTCACCTACTAAGTGCATGGTGCGTTTGTGGTTGGGTGAGCACCATGCATATCACAGATAACCTGGCAGATGTGGTGGCAAGGATGCTTACAGAGGAACAGTAGTAAACTGTCCCAACAGTAGCTCACGTCTGCTGCTTTGTAAGCTTCAGCCTGGCATGCACTGGAGTCCAGGGTATGTCACTGTTGAGTAGGGTGTGTCACTGTAAGTCTAAGTCTACACGACAATCAATCAACATAATTGGTGCAGTGGACTTACACCGTAAACACAGATGACTTCGATCTGTAGACACTGTGAACATCTATGTCTGTCTGGATCACACCAATTAATTCTGTGTGACAGAGCTTATGAGATGCAATGTCAAGAATATCGTTATGGCTACAAAGCTCAAGACTTAGTGTCAGCTGTCAAAAACTTGAAGGGCTTATACAGCTGGTCATGCCTTGTTTTTGTGGCAACAGGAAGCACCATTTGCACCTGTTGTGTTGGCATCTGCCACTTTACAGCTTATCAAATACAAAAAGGTATGAGGGCCCAGAGCCAGCTTGATCCAGCAGAATCCACGAATCAAGCTGTGTCTGTCCCTGCATGAGTGCCTTGACGTTGCACAGGAATTAAAGCGGAACGCCGCTTTACGTCACATGCAGCGTCAGCCTGTAAGCTCGCTGATGAACAAGCACACACCAGTCAGTGTTTGCGAAGATAAAAGCTTGCAAATTTGTAAAGAGCAGGCTTCTTTGAAAGGACAAGTGCATATGCAGTTGATGGAATGAGATGCTCTGATGCAGGTGTGATGCAGTTGTGTCAACTGCCTCATTTGGTTTTGCTAAGGAAATGGGCTAGTTGTGCTTCAGCACTGTCTGCAACAAAGCTCTTTCTGAAGGCTCCAACTCTCCTGTGCTGTATTCTCGCCATACGCTTGGGTGACATTGCATTTGAAAAATATAGTTGACGCTGATCATATTGCAGCCCAGGCAGCCTATTTGGCTATGCTGCTTCTGACCAACTCGGCCTACAGTTCTGTCCTCTGCAGCTCCTACTACGATCCATCTGACGGAACATTCCAAAACTGTCCTGCTGTTGCCAGTTACCATCTCATGTACCAGTATGTCACTGAAGTGTCACAAACTACTTTTCAATTTGTTCTCACAGATTGCAACTGCTTTCACAATGAAAGACAGAAAGGGGTCAGACACACGAACACAATTATTCGTTCAGTATATGTAAACTTGGCGCATTGACATTGCTGTCATCACTGTTAAACACTTCGCATGGCATGCATGAGAGATGTGAGGTAAGCTGGGCTTGGGATCTGCCGCTTGCGAGCTTTGAACTCGGAGGTGGCTTATGAGGGGCGTGCTGTCCGCACCGAGGCGTATGCAAATTGCCCTGCAATATGCAATAATCCAGGAGTCGGCTTGCGAGCTTGCAGAGCTGCCGTTACATGCCTTCTTCTTCTCCTTGTTTTTCTTACGTAGTCCTCTCAAACACTCCGAGATCTTGCCGGCCGCGCTTTGCCAGTGTGTGTGGCACAGGACACTCACAGGCTCACATGCTTCAGCGGAGGGCAGGGCCCTGAATGGTCTTTGCCAGCAGTCCGTCCGCCTTTTGTGATCTTGCTACAAGCTTTATTGTCACCCGGGCCTAGCTAGACTGCCTGTATGGTTCGAATTACAGGTCCTGACCTTGATTACACAATCTCCAGGAGCCGCGTCGAATCAAAGTCTAGCTTGCTGGCCATCATCAAATCAGAATTGCCTCAGAACGCTTCTCAATACAAGTTCACTATATGTGTTGGCAACGAAAGATTGCCGTGGAATGCGTATGACCTCCCAGCCAGCGATTTCTCAGTTGAGGTGTCCTTGCGTGCGGGTAAGCTCTCATTGTTTCGTGAGTTTCCTTGATTTGACACCACCGCTCACCACCGCTCAGCACAGGTACCTATAGCCTGCGTTTGCTGACTTGCTTCTGTGTTCTGCAGTCCATCGCTCTGCTGCCGCACAGGTGAGCCAGCGTACAATGATGTCTATCCACGTTTGCTAGAGAAATATCTTAGTCTGCAGTGAAGTTGTATTGATGTGGAATGATTGTTGCAGACATGGATGGTGTGTAAGGGACCGCCTGCACTACATGCCATGTGGCCCTTGCAAGAACCATTGCTCCAAGAGGCATCCCTGCAACAGATTTGGTCAGCTGGCCTGCAAGTTCATGCATCTGATGAGGCAGCATGGTACAACACCTTTGCAATAGAAGGCACCAATGACTGTTGGCTACAGTCAATGCTAGGCTCTGCACTCAACAGCAACATCTTGAGCGTAGACTGCAGCATGCCAGCGTCTGACAGAAACTCGCAGATGACAGTGGAGGTGCTAGGACAGGCACTTGCATCACTACTCAAGCACCCCCAAGAGAAGTGGCACGGTAAGCTGCATTGCTGCTGCTCCTTTTTGTTCACTTGAGCACACACTGCTTTGTCTGTCTCAAACATCCATCTGGACAACTTGCATCAGCATTCAACTTTCACATGCAATTATTGTGCGACTTGCAAAGCATACAAATCTATATGCTTCAGGTTTGCGGGATAGTCAGTCCAGAGTCCACCCATACATTCTGGGTGGGGTCAGCTTGGGAGGACTGCTGATGAAACAGACTTTTGTAGCCTTGGCTACAATGGACAAACAGGTCCATCAAGCCTGTCGAGGCATGGTCAACATTGTTGTGCCTCACTTGGGATCAACTCTGGCAACCTTGGCAAAGTGGCTCGCGTTGGCTAAACCCATCCACATGGACAGACGGACTTTCATCTTGAAAGAGCTGGAGTATGGTTCAGAGGCGGTGCGCAAACTTGATGACAGTTTTGCCCAGTACAAAGGCGACTTGCCGGTGCTAGGGATTGCAGAGTCCCAAAGAACAAACCTCATCCAGGCTAGTGTGGTAAGCTGACCTTCGACTTGCCATGTGTGTCCTTAATAGATTCAAATGCACGTGCTGTGTCTCTATACGGTGCCTTGCAGCTGTCAGGTTGCTCAGAATACCAGTATTGTATCTAATCCAAAGGCAAACACTTGTCACAGCCAATTGTGTTGGGTGTTGCTGTCAGGGACATCAAAGTCCCCTGATGAGTTGAACACTGATCTGTCTCAATGATGCTGGCTGTTGAACACAACTTTGCGCAATCCTCCTTGCCTTGAATGTAGCAGTCTGAGGTTTTGCTGGCTTCACGGGCAAGCAGTTCTTGCTGCATATCATTCTGTGTTTGACTCAGAACATTCTGTAATAACGTCCTGCTATACCTGTGTCAACATGCTGGTGATGTGTGATAATCAATTGCTGTGAAGCACCATTGATGCACTGCAATTGCTGCTGCTGCTGCTGCTGCTGCTGCTACTGTATTTAGAACAGCTTGTTGCTGTTTGATGGCACCATGCATTTAGTGATGAATGAGAGTGCTGAGCAAATGCAAAAAGGTCATGAACGTTGTGCAGGACAAGCTGTTCAGAGTCTTCTCAAAGAACTTTGAAGTGGTGAGCACAGCAGATAGCTTGCTCCATGCTACAACCATAGGAATAGCAGAAGATGATCACCGTGGTGCAAGCAAGGTCAAATTGTCGAAAGGTGGCATTCCATATGGCCTGGTGGAGGCCTTCTGCAAGGAAGCTGAGCAAGGCTCGTCATCTCCTGTTGCAGAGGTTCAAGTGGTGCGTTGCATGTCTATGTTGTGAATCTGTTGGCTGAGCCAATGTTGACGCTGGTGGTGCACTGTCCTTGAGCATTTGACAATGTACAATTTTGTTTTGTTCTGCAACATAATTGTTTGAATGCCCAGCAGCACTAGTTGCTGTCTATATCTTTGATAATGGTCTCATCTTATTCCATGCTTTTGACCTCTGCTCGCCTGAGAGAAATTTCTTGCTGGAAGACTGCAAAGATGTATCTGCTGCAGCAAGAGAGTTGCCAGCTGACTGGTGACCAATCAGCACGTGTGAGGTTGGAATCCACTGATCACATTCAGATTGACAGATGGTGTCGCAAGCCTGAGCTGTCATCACACAAGACCTGGACTGTAGGCCAGAGCGTTGTGCTGTGGCTCACCAATGAAGGCAGGCAGTCCCTGATGGAATGGGCTGACTCAATATTGGAGCTGTTGAAGGAGCTAAGTCCAATGCCTTGGCAGCTTGCTCTGCATGACAGCACGTCTGCCATGTGCAGGACAGCAGGTACATGTTGCTGGCTCCCCAGTCTGTATGCATTTTAGCGTTCCATTGTCAGTACGCCATCATGTCTGTGCTGAAGACAACTCTGCCATCAGTTATTGCAGCTAGCAATCATGATAGCATACAACTTCTCATTCCACCTTGCAGGAGACCTTGCTTGGGGAATTTTGAGCGAATGTGAGCACAGCCAGCTGTTTGGCAGCCTGTGGCATGTGACTGTGGAGATCACTGGGAACAGCACACAAGGTAAAGTTCCTTGGATCTGCTGTTGTCAACAGTAACAACATCAGGGTCTCGGCTAAAAGTCACACTTGCTCTTTCAGGAATCAAGGCCAGCCAGGAGTTCTTGCTGCTTGAGGGTATGAATGGTGCTAAGCTGCAGTGCTACCAAGGTCCCAGCATGCCAGGCACAGAGTTGACTCCGCTGTCCACAGAAGAGCAGTCAGAGCTGCCAGCATGGCTCACCATGGTGATTGGCTTTTGATGCAATTTGACTTGCAAAATCAGCTAGTGCCTGCATGCACAATCCGAATCAGTTGCAAACTTCAGATGTCCAAGATGCATGCTTGTGTCTGCAGGCTGGACACCTTGTACATATGCCGCCAGAGCACGATCTTGAGTGTGCTATGCTGATAGAGGCTGTGTGGGACAATGCAGCAGCTTCCCCATTTATCATTGTTGCTTGCAAGGTTGCAGAGGCCGAATCACAGGCAATTGACCAAGAAGTTGCTGACGACATTGATTGGGACAAGGTGGAACTTTTCAGCGAATTCCTTGCTGGGTCCTCAGCTCAGGTAAGCTTTGCTTCTCATGTCAGATCTGTGACACATGTAATGTATTGGCCTTTAACTAGGGCGTTACAGCTGACAAACTTTTCAATGCAATGGCTGAAAGGCAAGTGTTACTATTGTGGCAAGTGCACTGGGTGTTCCTGCAGGCAAGCAGCAAAGGCATTGAACCAGATGTGGGCACAAAGCAAGATGTAGGCACAGACTTGATGCTACATCTTCTCAGAAGCAGTGCACATTTGTAGACACATGACACATGACACAATTGCAGCTATGCAAGCTGTCTCTCTTGAATCCAGCAGGTATCACTTTGTCACATGCCAGGCACCACTCCTGATACATATGTCTGCTGTATAGAAGCAGAGATTGCAATGCAAGAGCTTGACATTTGCATATCTTTAGTCTCAATTAAGCCAAGATCTATTGTCATTGGTTTTTGGCAGCAACTGTACTCTTGCTTGTTCACATTCAGGTACACAGGTGTTACTCACAGCTCAGTTGGCAGATGGAGCGCCAAGATCCAAGTCTCCAATCACATTCATTCACTAGGCATGTATGACTCAGAGCAAACAGCTGCCAGGGTCTATGATGAAGCCTGCATTGTAGCACAGGTGAGCTATGCATTTCACAGAGGATGCTTAGCTGCCCTAGCCCAAGGCATGTCCTTGATGCAGTACAATCATGACAAAGTGTGTCACGCGGTGTTTCAGCTCACTTGGTAACGACTGTTGACGCAATGTGGTCTGGCGCTTGTCATTTCTGTTATAGAGCTAATTTGCATGTCATTTTGTTGAACAATGACACAATTGTGTCTACTGCTGCAGAGGAAGGCCGTCAACTTCCCAGAGGGTAGCTATGACATGGGGAGGTTGCATGGCATGACCGTTGAACAGTATGCAGAGTTGGCACAACAAAGGTCAAGGACGTGGAGCCTCTGAAGTCTATCATTGTATTCCACTGTCATCACAAGTGATGTCCATACGCATGCAGCCACAAAGAGACCAGCTGGATTGTGGGCACTTTATGAGATGGGATATATCTGGTCAGTTGTGTGCTGCAAAGCTACAGCAGATCCTGCACTTGTTTAGACAGTGTGTCCTACTGAACTATCACCCCTCTCCCCTTATGCGAAGGTATCAAGGAGTTTGATTGTTTTCATGACTGCCTACCAGTGCTACTTGAAAACGGTGCTGCTAATGTAGCTTTCATAAAAGCCTGGTATACTTGCACTGTCACATGCCTAGCGCTGTATTCTGATACTGCAGACTTGTATGGCCAACGCCGCCTCTATACCACATCTGTGGGAAGCACCATGATCATGTGCACCTGTGGTGTTAGGATTTGCCGTTCTACATCATTGTAAGGTACAATATTTACAAGAGCATTGTAAAGTACACCATTTACAGCTTGTAAAGTACACAATATAGATGGGGCTGGAGCCAAGTTGGTCCGGCCAAATTAGCAACCCAAGCTGTATCTGTTCTATCCCAAGTAGCTGCAACAAGGCCTTGACGTTGTACCACACCAATTTTGCTGTACACCACCCGGCCTCCTGGCTTGACAGCCTGCCAGATACAAAATACACTACTGTCTGTGAAAATGACAAAACATGTACTGTGTGCATTCACAGTAAGCCACAGGGTAACGGACACACACTGATGGCATATGTCACTGTATGTTGTTACAGTCGTTCCTTAGCAAAGCTTGTGCTGCAGCAGTACACAGTTACAGCTGCGAAGCGTGTGGTATCTGGAAAGCAATTTGGGTTGTATTCCCTATTTTGTGCTAAGATATGTGTCACCTCACATGGCCTTTTGCAATGTGCCTGGTATGTGGAGTTTGCATTTCTTTGCGACTTGCGACAGTGATGCATGATGTCCTGGCCATCTTGAAAGCTAAGCAAGCCTACAATCAGCATGGCATGTGATGTGATGGTGTGATGGTGAAAGCTTTGCTGGTGAAAGCTTTGCTGGTGCTTCACTAACCTTCAATGCTGTAGTAGCTTCACTTGCAAAAGGTACATCCAGCAGAACACAGTCGTTGGTGCTGATGTCAAATCTGCTCCACCACCTTGCACTCTATAAAGACACTCTGCAGCAACTCTGAGCTCAGTGTGGTGACCATTGCAGCAGAACATAGTCATAGGTTCACTCCAATCCTTTTGCAACAATACTGGGTGAACCTCTGCAGCAGACATACTTGATGCGGAACATACTTGCAGCTATGATGGGTTCCATGTGTGTACAGCACCAAGCTTCTTGCAAAACAGTCAGTGCAGCAGTGACTTCAATAGCGTTACACGGTGTGATGAACGATGCTGCAGTGTTGGCATGTGTAAAGGACGGATTATGTGCCAGCAAGCATGTCTATGGTAGTGCCTTGGAGTCCATTTGTATTTGTATGCTACTGGCAGGACATGTTGCACGTCTGCAGCTACGCCCCATGACCGCATTGTTACTCATGCTGAAACATGGTGCCAGTACAAAGGTTGTCGCTGTCTTTCACAGGCAATGGTGGATGTACTGTAATGGTGGATGTAACATAGCTTTTGGCAGGCAGTTCTGCACGTACTACAGCACAGCATTATGCATATATTGACAACACCTGTCAGCCAAAAGCAATGCTTAGCGAAGCAGCTCAAGCAAGCCAGGCATCAGGCTGTTTCAAGTAACAGCCTGTGTTGCTGTTGCAGTTGCAGTTGATGGAATCAGGAGCTCCAGTGCAGACCACATGCAAATGTGCCAGGCACCTCACTTGATGTTTTTGAGAACATGTGGTGGTAGGTACTGCTTGAGCACTGTCTGCAGCCGTGCTCTTCTTGACGGCTCTAGCTTGTTGCAAGTCAGCAAACCTGTTTTAGCCCTGTTGAGCTTCCGGAGGTCCAGATCCTCATGCCTTACTGCAGTGCTTTTGCTCACTTACAACACTTTGCAGATCTGGTCTGACTGTCATGCTACAAGGCTGCAGCTCAGAGGAGGATTGTAAGCCATCTCCTGCCCTGGCTGTGTCTGTGTGCTCATGCTTCTGGTGGCATGCTGGTGTCTGGGTAAATCAGTATGGCCTCAGAGTCTGACATTGATCCTATAGAATCGGACTGAGAGTGTAGCTGGGGTGTGGAGAGGGTCTGCTTTTATGCTGTGAGTTGAGCTTGTGTCTGTGTGTCCCTCCTAAGTCTAAGCTTGCAGCAGGTGCCGCGCTGCTATGAAGTGGCAGGTCTCTGCTTGCGCTGGGTGAAAGTGTGTTGTTTTGGTGCTGATGGGCAAACGTCATGTAAGCGAGCATGAGGGACTTGCCGCCAGGGGCTGCACACATGTCCAACACTGTGTCATTTGAGCAGAAGGCTTGGTTGATCAAGCCAATACCAAGGTGGGTGTGGGGGTCTACCGTTGGCTTTAGACACCTCTTTGAGGGTTGCTGAGGCTTGTAGCACTGCAGGGAGCAAATAAGCCCTGAAGTCATGCCAGCATCTCATGTTTCTAGTACTGGAGCAGTCTGCCTAACCGGGGGCTCGCTGGCTCCCAGCCGGAGTTTTGGAGGCCTTTGCTATTCAATGGGGTCGAAGCTTCAATGTGGTTAGTCTCCCGGGATTGCGTCTGATACAGTGCATGCCCGTATATGGCCTGAAAGACGGGTTGCAAGTCGCTTGGACCCTGCTGTTCTTTGCGGCTGCCTGAAGCAGCAGCATCCATTTTTCCGTCCTGCATCATTTTGGCGTTGTCTGTGCAATCGTGATCGAGGCATAGGTAACGCTTGATGCACAGCACAGCAGGAGCGAACATTTGGTTTATGTGCAAAGATGCCCAGAGGCGAGCTGGTATGTGCTGATGCCACCGTTTCATACTCACCAGGTGTATGGATTGCACTGCATGGCATGGCCTGCGCCATGGCAGCAGTGCAGAAGGCTATGGAGGCACTGCATTGCTGGTGGGTGCTCAGCATGCCTTTGATGCACAGTACTCACAGGCAACTCACAGAAGCACTTCACTTTTGAAGCAGATGTGCAAGGTACATATTTGTTGAGCCATCATGAATGCCTTGAAGACCTGGCAGACCCTGCAAGACATTGCTCAGTCGACATACTGTTTCCATAGGGGCTGCTTGATGGATTGACAATCCAACTTTCCTCACGCTTATTGCACATCACAGGACAGTCAGCCTGTCAGCCTGTAGAAGATGCTTGCAGAGTTTTGCACTTGTGAATGCTGACAGGCACTGTCGATGTAGTCGAGGCAGCGCAAGATAACTCCATGATGCCGTTACCTTGCTAGTTGTAGTTTTCCCCTCCAAAATGTGGAGCACAGGTATGTTCCAAGCCTGTCGCACCTCCTCAAAGTCGTTTGCCAGCTTTTGCAACACGCTGTGGTCGTCATTGCAGTTGCGCAATACTTCTTGCCAGGCTGAGCTGAGCAGCATATGATGTGCTTTGCTTGCCACTGCTGACCCCCGGTGAGGAACAGCAATGAACACAAGGGCAGGAATATGCCCCAGAAATGCTGCATTCTGCTCAGCCCAAGCTGACATTGGGGAGCTCACGTACTTATGCAGGATAGCAAGCCACTTCTTCGCTACCAGACCCCCAAGGCTTGTTGACACAGGAACTGTCTCAGCCTGGAGTTGTAACCAAAGCCTTTGAAGCTGGCACTGTTGCCACCTGCAAAATGTGACATCAGCTTGGAAGTGAACCTGCAAAGGAAACCTGCAGTGCCACAGAAGTAGTCCAGACTGAAGCGCTGCAGGTAGTAACAGACCTCTCAGCAGACTAGTCAAGTTGCTTCCTAAGCCCTCCAGGCAGCAGCCTTCAGTCCAGTTGAAAGCTTTGGTCTCCATGTCCAGCAAGAACACGTTGTGATGTTGACCTTCCAGCTCGTTGACCAAGTCCACAACCCAACATGATCCATCACGCATATTGTGCAGCACCATCAACACTGCTGACTTGCCAGCACAACCTCACTAGGCATTGCAGGCCATGCTGGGCAAACACTGCTGACTCGCCTCAAGGAGTGGCTCATCAGGTGTCATAAGGACCTGGATAAGCACATCTGCTTAAGTGAGGAGTGTGCCCCATGTATACAGGTATGCATGCTGTCATGTCACAGCCAGGCAGCATTGTAGGTGGAGTGTTTCTGCAGGTCAATTGTGAGTGTGTCCTGACATGTGCTGTGTACAGCTGATGTTCATAGTTCAAGCGTGCGAGAAAGCACTAAGCTTTCTGGTGCAGTCACCGTTTCTGTAGGCACACTTGCAGACACTATATCTGCAATTTTGCACCTGCAAAGTTGCTGCACTATGCCAAACTGCACATGAATTCTACACCAGGAATTCCGCACTACCAGTATTGCAATACCATTTCTGCACATCTGCAATATCGCTGCACTATGCTGCACTGCATATGGATCCATTGCATATGGATCCATTGGATTGCAATGGCACTATCACAGTTCTGCATCAACACTTATGCACACTGACTGAGCTTGTTGTGTCTGCGCATTAGAGTCTGCACTAGCACAATTGCACATCAAATCTGGACTAGCATGTCTGCATGTCGCTTCTGCACCATCACTTCTGCACTAGTACTTTTACACCGGTCTTGTGCACACCAATTTCGCACCAACACTCCTGCACACAGAGTTCTGCACCACCGCGGTATCACTTCTACACAAGAACATTGCGACTTGGATTCTGCACAACAATTTTGTATTGTCATCCTGAACACAAACTCAGTATTGTCATTTGTACACAGCTGCAGCGTCATACCTGCACATTGTCTCTGCAACAGCATTTGTGCACACTGTGTTTGAAAACATAAGCGTGCTGCAGTGTCTTGCACATCTCATAAACTGTTTGCTGAAGCTCTTTGGTCTCGTTGTGCACTGCTCAGCTCTGTGCACCAGCGCCGTGACATCCAAAAGCCAAGCATGTATGGGCAGACACTCATTGTGGGCGATACCAGAGGGCTATGGAGAGCAAAAGCCGCCGTTGTGCATGTCTTATTGCCATATTGCTCATTTGTTACACCTGTGAGCAGAGCAAATTCAGAGTCCATACTCAGAAGCATACCACAATCTTGTAGATCGCGCCACCAGAGCAGAGTGCACGCCAGACAACTCCAACAGCTGCCAGTCACCTGCAGAAAGAACCCCCCTGTCAGCCACAGCTTTTGGCGCCATGGTCCCCGTCATACCCCCCACCAGACAAGCACAGAGACATGCACCACCCAAGCATCAGCGTCGCCACCCAGCTCGTGTACAGACCGAAGACATTCTTGGGTCCAGCTTTGTGCCAGTGTTTTATGCCTGCATGGCAACTGGTCTCATCTTGAGCTTCTGGGTCGCATATGCCACCTTGAAGCTGAACTACTCCCAGGTCATCCTGACCTCAATCCAGCTCCTGCCGCAACTGCCATTAATGTCAAGCGTCCCTGCAGTCCAAAGCATGTGGCAACACATCTCTGCTGGTGCTGCCATGCAATGGCTAAGAAGAACTGTTGAGAATGCCAGGGGCAAGCACCGCACATTACTCATGCATGCCGTCTTTGCAGCCCCATTCTGTGCATGCTGCTGTGCTGCAGCAGCTTATGCTGTCACTGCTGGGCCGGACAAATGCATTGTGTCATTCTTTCCTCGACTGCAGCCATGTGCCTGCTCTACCTCTAACTGAAGTATGCATCTAGTGCTCTGCTTTATTTGAGCCAACTAAAGCATGTGTGGGACAGCCTCAAGGGCCTAGTCACACTGATCTTTTACTGTTATGTCTTCTGCACCTGTCTGGTACAACGGTGCTACACACCTGGTTGGCAGTGTACTGCAAAGCTAACTCTGTTGTGTTGTGGACGTCATGGCTCTAGTCTGTATCTCTGGCTATATGAACTGTGTTACGGTACAATGTGGGAACTTTACCTTGTCACACTGCTGACTCTAGATTGATGCCTTTCATCTGCTTTTGGCAGCTTGTGGTTCACTGGTCTAGATGGTGTGCAGCTTGCAATGATAACATGTTTAATGATCCCTTGTTAATGGCATGTGAAGGTGGATCGTGTCATCAAGCGTAGAGCAAGCAGCATGTTGGGTGGTGTGGCACTGTGGAAGTTGGTACGTGCGTCATTGCTGTGGGCACGGCGTGCGTGGTGTGTTCTGAGGTTTGTGCTACAGCATCCTGTGCTTCCGGCCTTCACCATAGATCACTTTCAGCCAAGCCCGTGCTCTGGCATCGTAGTCTTTCAAGCAGCCATCTTTGCCTATAAACTAGCTGTGTGGCACCATGATGACTTCATGCAAGGGTCGCTTATTGCTATGCTGTTGTTGATGGGAGGCGTGGAACCCAACCCTGGGCCTGGCAGCAGCACAATGTACAAATCAGGTACGCTGCTCCAACTTCCTTGCATGGTAATGAGAGTCTGCTGTCTTGCTCATTTCACCGATGCATACTGAGATTGCCAATTTGCCATGAGAAGCTGCATCACATACTGATTGTTTTCTGTCTGCTGAGTGTCAATTGTTATCTAGTCCCAACTAGCATCTGAAGGAAAAGGCACCTTCGCGAGGTGATATGTCTGTGTTGTCATATGCAGGTGAGCGATTAGAGGACCAGCCAGGGCAGGCCCCACCAGCCGGGCACCCAGCTACAGCCGTAGACCCTACAGAGTCACACACACAAGGTGTGTAAGGTTTCTCTTCTGGGCGTGCGCTATATGAACCCTTCATCTTGTTCATGTCTTATGCAAGACCAGGGTTGTGAGCTTGGACTGTATGCAACTATTTTCAGCACCTCTGGCTCATGCCCCAATATCCGAAGACCTTGGACAAATTGGTCAGTGTAACAGGTGTTTTGCTGCAGATGAGCCACCGATTGCCGTATTGCAGGCGGTGTCAGGGTACCAGGGGGGCAGCCAGCGTGCACAGGTCAATCTGATGCCCCAAACCTGGCAAAGAATAATCTGTCATCTATAGCAGGCGTGCAGGCAGTTGACAAGACACCTCATGCTTGGAGTATGGTTGTCAGAGGCAAGCTCCCAAAAGGTGATGTCCCTGTACATGGTCAAAGTACAGCCAGTCTGCCATGACCAGCGTGTCTACCTTGATATGCTGCGACTGTTGCATGATCACAAAGCAACAACTGCTGCTCAAATGTGACATTAGTAAGCAGAAGAGGGCAATGGGGGCGGTCTTGGCATTCCTCCCCCCGCTTGCTCATAAGCTGCTGGTGTGGTTGATGATGCAGTCATTGTTGCTTGCATCAGAGGTTAAGGTCTTGTCAGCCATCAGATGCTCGTTATCAATGGTACATGTATCAACAGCACCTGTTTACACTGTGTAGGCCGATCTCCGAGAGGACCGGCTAGCACACCAAGAGAGTACAAGCGGGGCAAATCAGATTCGCCCACTGCAAAAATTCCTTCTCTCAACTTGAGGATCTTGAGATGGAAGAGCTCCAGACTGTTCCAGGTGATCCATTTGGATTCAAAAGTGGTTGACAGCACTTTGACTTACATGCATGCAGGCCTTCAGCACCACATTGTGTTCAAACACAAACTTGATTGCTTGATGAGCTCAACTGTGCCAATTGCCCTGGCCTGGCTGACACACAGACTACATGCAAGAGAAATACAATGGCCTGCTGCGGTAGCTGAAGTGACCGCTGAATATAATGCTGCTGCTGTTACTGCTGATTGTGTGTTGCCAAAGGGCTTTCAAGGGTTGACACTTTCTCAACTCAATCCAAGGGTTGAGCTTGGGCACAAGCGAAGCTGAAATGGTTGAATTAAACGCTTCATCACGTACTGTACAATCCAAAATGTTTATGCAGTATCCCTTGTCAGCAGTTGAAGTTGGCGTTTTTGACACAGGCAGTGACACCTGAAGGCTGCACCTCAACAACAGCAAGACACGGGAAGCATAAGGAACGCTCCATCACTGGTGAGGGACAGAACGTGCCTTGCTTTTGCTCAGCAGTTTGGATGAAGAGCGTGTGCAACCTTGTCTTCACCACTGCAGGTCAGCCCTAACCGAAACAGCCTTTTTTCTGAAATGGAACAAGCAGTTGGCTTGCATGCACGCAGATCGTGTCCATAGTTGTCCCGCTAGTTGGCTCCACAATGCTCAGCAGAAACTTTCAGCAGGATGTCAAAGGCTGGTGAGCAGTGTTGCCTTGCAATCCACACTGCACAGCGCCCATGTCCCTGGTAGCAGCTGTCACAGGCTTACTCATCCTGTCGCCTGTGTTGGTCGCCAGCAACTGTGATCATTGGCTTGCTTGCCACCTTATGCACATGATGCAGCAATGCTTTCAGGTATGAGCATCTGAGGCAGCCAAGCTAGAAGCCACCTGGCAAGGCTTTTGCAATTGTGTGGCCCATTCTGTACACTCTGATGGGCACAGCATCCTGGCTCATATACCACCAAAGTGGTTGGCAGAAGCAAAGCATTGCACTCTCGGTGTATGCAGTGCAGTTGGCGCTGAAACTGGCCTGGCCTCCAATCTTCTTTAGTGGACACAAGCTAGGCCTGGCCTTAGCTGACAGCACAGGCACTGTCCCAGATGCTACCTAACTGCACCCCAGACTTGTACAGCTCAGTCATGAAGGTTCATTGCGTCTTATGTGGTGCCTGTGCGTCTCTATTTGCTTGAAGCATCACTCACTTTGACATGTGGCAAAAAAGGTGACAAATGGCTTCATTGCCTTGCCTGACCAAGGGCTCTGTTTGAAAGCAATATTAAACACAATCTTTGCGTAGCATATCACAATTCAACAGCCTATCAGCTGCACATTAAGACTGTTGTTGCTTCCGCACTCATGCCATCAGTGCTGTGTTGCACATGATTGCATCATATTTCATCCTTCTAGCCCACATCCACATCTCAGTTGACAGTAGCTTTAAGGTACGACTCTAATTTGTAGGTGCCTGTGACTGCATTCTAGCCTGACCATTCTGACCTGTGCTGTTAGCAGCTACATCATCTGCGACACATACTCACTCGTGCTGTCAGACCTTTGACAGGGATGCACACAGCACTGACAGCTGTGGCCACCATCATGCAAACATCTCACCTGATGCAGCCATGAGCCACCAGACTGTGCTTGCATCTGCTTACACCTATTTTCAATTAGCTTGGGCTGATACTGGAATCCTTTGAGCTGTGTCCACCACAATGTTGCTGTGATGTGAATGCAACAGCTACATTTGCATCATCCCTGGACATGTGGACAGGGTGTTTGTCCTGTTGCTGAACCTCTGCTGGTAGCAGTGGCCACCACCACGCAGGTCTTCTTGGATGTGGAGCCTGCAGCTGGCAAGCTGTTTCTTTCTTACTTGGCCTGGACTGCTTACGCTACTGTACTCAATGCTTGGATCTGGAACAAGAACCCCAGGGTAAGCTTACAGAATCAACAAAACTCATACTTAAAGCAATGGATCTGGAGTAGAAACCCTAGGGTAAGCAGCAGCCCTCAAGAAAGCCCCAGGATCAGCTCGGGAGATTGGTCAACATGCATGACGACTGTATGATTTTGTCAGGCATTACGCTTGGTTTTGTCAGCCATTACGCTTTTCACAGGTAGTTACATGCAGCAACAATCAGAAGGCTCTGTTGCATTGCTGCATGTAATCAGGAGCTTGTCAATGTCAAGAAGCCAGCTGCTGTGAGTGAGGACGGTGAGGGCAGTGAGGGCAGTGAGGTGGGTCTTTGTCTTCCTCTCTACTGATGCACTGCCTGCCGCACTGTCAAGGTCCGCAGCCACTGATCCTTTCTGTGTGTTGTAGACCTCTTCAGAGAAGCCAGAGAAGCCAACAGCCAAGAGGGCTCTTCTGCAGCAGGCTGCAGCAGTTCCTCTTCCTGACGCCAAGAAGCGCAAGTCTTCCAGTACCAAGGTCAGACCTCTGTCAGTGATGCATGAACCTTCATGTGTTGCACTTCACTCTTGTATCGGCATGATTGTTTTGCTTGTCCTGTATTCACTGCGCTGGTTCTGTTGCAGGCACCCCATACCCCCCTCACAACCCCTCCTGGTGCTGGTGCCTTTTCCTCTGTGACCTCTACTCACATCACTCCTATAGACTTCATGAACCGCATCAAGCAACATGCAAACTTCGAATCGTGGCAGCCCCTTGCCAAGATCATTTTCAAGATGGCATTGGATTGTGACCATGATGGTGCACGGCGCTTCCTAGAGCTTCAGGAGGCACAGAAGGCTGTATTAATGTTGCAGAATGTTGATGTTGGAGGTGGTGACATGCTCACACCAGCTACCGCTGCTTTCAACAAGACCCATGCTGGAAAGTTGTACAGGGCAATCACTCTTGAGTACAAGATGCCTTTCTCTATTTAGTAGTTTTGGCGTGGGTGAGTCTACATAGCTTGTTTGTACATATACATATATTGATGTTTGTTTTGACCAACACTTTGTACAGTTAGAATGCTTATAAGTGGAGTCGAAGTCGACCATGGATGGGCTGTCATTTTTGTAAACAACACTGGGAACTATACCATATAATTAGACAGGAGTCATCGAACTGACTACGGCAACGGGGGGGCGTTTTGTACCCCCGATCTTACCAGGACCTTGAACGACCTCAGTGCCAAATGGATATCAGAGTCAGTTGGCAAAGGTATGGCATGTGATAAACTCAGGATAAACTGCATGCTCAATGCATGCAACTCAGGATCAATGGTCTCGCTGGCTAGGCTAGAATCATCATTCTGCAAAGCAGGTTTGGTTTCACTGTTTAGACTTTTATTGTTCAAGAGCCACCCATACTTGCCTCGCTTTTGTACTTATTGCAGCAAACATGAGTATCACTGTTGCCAATCTCACTGATGGCATCAGGGTTGACCAGGCCACTCAGAAGGGGTCTGTCTATGACGTGATTAGTGTCGTGACCAAGAGTGCCAACACTCATGCGACCCAGGCATTCTCTCGCATTACCAGGACCAATTCTGAGTTTAACACAAAATGTGTTAAACTCAGAATCAATGGGAAAGGCAGAGCAACACCAGTTGCAGATGCTGCAACGTTGGTGGAGATATCCTGGCTATGCCCTGGCAAAGCAGCTGTCAACTTCAGGCGCAAGGGGGCAGAGACAGTGTGCCGCGTGCTCGGTGGTGACCTGACTTTGTGGGACGAGATACAGCGCAGGCATGCACAAGTGGCAGGCACAGCTGAGCAGGAGTTCTTACTGGCAGACACTCAGGGCACCGGCAGCCACGTGACTCTGCCAGAGCTGCCTTACAGCATGGAACAGCTGCAGCAGATGCAAGCAGTAGCAGCAGCGATCGTGGCAAGCAAGGAAGGCATCCAGCAGTGTTCAGCAGTGCTGCATGAGTTCCCCATGGAGAAGTACAGCAAGTACACAGAGCTGAAGGGGCAGGAGCTGCAGCTGAAAGCCAAGGATGTACAGTTGAACAGAGAGCAGCTGGACATAGACGGCCAGCACTTTGGTTTGAAACAGAGAGAGGATGAGCATGGCCTACGCATGGACAGAGAGAGCGCAGAGCTAGAGGACCGCTCTGCAAAGAGGCAGCGCTTTAATGCGGAGACTGATGGGATTACCTTCAGGTCCCTGCTGGCAAAAGCTGCCGAAGGCAGCAGGGATGCAAAGGCCTTTGAAGACAAAGCAAGGCAGTTAAGTTTGGGGCTAGAGGTCTACAAAGCGTTCAAGCAACACATCATGGGAAACCACAAGCCGCTTCAATACAACACAGAGGCAACAGAGGCCATTGCCAAGTTCATAGCAGATAGCGTGGCTGCTGGTTCCGACAACGCTGTTGCTAAGGACCTGCGTAGCTATTTCAGTGCGGTGCCTAGGGAGCCTGTCGACACTGGTGACCTGTACAGTTGAGGGTAAGAACAGATCATTCAGAGGCAACAACCTGACAGCCTTTTTAGAGTACGCCCAGCCGAGAGTAGCACTCATCAAGATTTTGAAAACTCGTAATACCAAAACCTTTGCCGAGCTATTGCCACAAGTTGTTTCCTCTGAGGAAACAACCCTCTCTTGTATACCATGACCGTACTCGCTTCGAAGGATGTACATACAGGCCACTCGCAGGTCGGCTAGTCAAGACTGGTGTCGGAGTCGCGGTCCAGAATCCCATACGATAGGGTTTCGGAAACTTCTCGTTCGTCTTCTACGGCCGCCTCGAAAGGACCGTCTGACGCTGTTACGGTCTGGGGCACCGTACCTCAGACCGGCTCAGACAGGCCTCAGACAGGCAGATTGCAAGCTTTTGCAAGCCGTGACGAGTCGCAGGATTGCTAACGAGCTTCGTCATGCATGACAAATCGGCCCTCGCTCCGAATCCAACGCCGTGCATTGATCTGCCTCACCTGCCTAACAATCAAAAAAATGCTCTAGACTAGCCAGTACTGTTGCATTCTGATGTACATACTGCCAACGTGCGCTACTGCCTGATGCCGCTATTGTCATAACTAATTTCTTGTCACTACTGCTTTTGTCACTTCTGCTGAGGCTGTTGTCCTTGCTCCTGATACTGCTTGATCAGTCATGATGCTGCTGATGTGGCTGACATGGGCTGAAGTGAGGCAACTAGCAAGCCTTTGACGCAACGTCAGCCTTCACAAGCTCTTGTTTCAGATGTTTCTAATAAGCGTTGATATGAACGTAACCTATGCCCGATATGTTCCAGAGCTACAGCAGCAGTCAAAAGTCTGCATCCAAACATTTGCATTGCTGTACATTGCAGCATTCCTTTGCATCCCCAACTGCCTTGGTATCATGAGTCAGCTCATCACTGGGGATTACGTGATCAAGTTTG
>JAABUK010000752.1_pt1 | contig 65967 bp, 63 predicted proteins | sample 5559141 | NCBI WGS metagenome assembly JAABUK01 (sample SAMN10711869, study PRJNA513367) | rock metagenome | isolation source: Antarctica rocks | place: Antarctica: Victoria Land, Pudding Butte nord | collected 2016-01-03 | reverse complement strand
ACCCGGTCGGCGGCCTCAAGGAGCAGCCGCCACCGGGTGTACGCGCAGGGCGGGCACGTCCCGGGGTCCCGCCCGTACGGCACGGCCTTCACCGTGCCGCGGGCCTCCTGATCGGTTTTGGATGTCCGCCACCGCAGATGCAGACCGTCCACCCGATGCGCCGCCACATCCCCCACCGCCAGGCCGACCAGTTCCGAGCGGCGGGCGGCGGTGGCGAACCCGACCAGCAGCAGCGCCGCGTCCCGCCGCGCGATCACCCCACCCGGCCAAATCGAGAACGGCGCCATCGCGGTGAGCAGCCTTTTGATGTCCTCCAGCAGCAGCGGGGCCCGCCGATTCGGTGGAGTCGCGCGGAGCCGGCGGATCCCGGACAACGCCCGGCGGACCACCTCGGAGCGGCCCGGCGCGGCCAGGCCCGCGGCCGTGTGGAACTGATTGATCGAGGAGGTCCACCGGGTCAACGTGGCCGGGCTGTACCGCCACTGCCCCACCACCGTCTGCTCCGCGGCCGCCCCGGTCAGGTACGCCGCGACCACCATCGGATCCGCCGGCAACACCGGATACCCCGCCCCGGCCGCCCACCCTTGGAACCGGGCCCAGTCCGACCGGTACGCCGCCTTCGTATTCACCGACGTCGACGCCTCCACCGCCACCCACACCCGGCGGACAGTGTCCGCATCCAGGTCGTGACCGGGGTTCCCTTCAGCCAGATCGTGCGGCCCCAAGGCTTCGGTGGCAAGAACGGCCGATGTATCGGCTGATGCCGGCTGCTCCCCCACCCGCTCCACCTCCTCATGCCCTGTCGAACCGGTCGGTGCAGCTCAGCACCCGTGCACAGATGGGCGCAACGACCCGCTAAAAGATCTTGAACGAAAACTCGTCCCTGCGCCCAGCCAGTTACATACTACCGGGGAAAGGTCACGATAATGGAACATTATACTAGTCAAGGATTTGGGGTCCGCCAGTCGCTGAACGGGCTCTTTCGTTGGGTTGGCGGGCGGCCAGGCCTTGCGTGGGGTCTACAAGTACCAATCCGTCACGTGACGGATTGGGGCGTTCGGTGTCCGTTCCCATCGCAGGTGAGGCACGTCCCATCTACCTGAGGCATTAGGCCGGGAGTCCCAACTATCTGAGGCATGAGGCCCGCTGTCCCGCGCCCGCCCGGGCCGGCCTGATGCGCCGTGGCACCCGCTTGGTCGGCAGCCACTTGCGCTGGTTCTGCTGCCTTGCGCCTGGTCAGGGCCGCTTTTCATCGCCCAAGGGATCCGCATCGTCGCTCTCGATCGATTCGTTCGGCGGTCTGCCGACGACCCCGCGTCCGCGTGAAGTTGCCTCAGATAGATGGGACAACCACCCACCCAGTCCTGTCCCATCTATCTGAAGCAGGCCACCCAGCAAGCGCGAGACTGCCTCAGATTGGATGGGAACGGACAGTCGTGTCTCGTTTGATCTGAGGCAGGTCCCTAAGTTGAGGCACCGAGTTGAGATGCCTTAAAATAGTGAGACAATCTGGCCTTGACCTGCGCAAACGCTGTCGTACACGACGAAGATCTGCGCGGAGTTGCCTCAAGTTAGTGAGACGAATCCCGGCCACCGCCGTCTCACTGACTTGAGGCACCGCAGGTCAGAGCCCCCTACCCACGCCTCATTTCGAATGACACAGGACAGTGTCTGAGAGGCCCGTAGAGCGCCCAGCGGGCCAACGCCGGGGTTTGATACCCTCCTTGCTGGTCACGCATCCGTGCGGTCGAGGTGCCATGGTGTTGTGTGTTGTGAGTCGATGGTTGCTCGGACCTACAGCGGTTACCCCGGCGACCAACGCCGATGCTCAACTTTCATCGACTTTGATCCGGCCGCCGCGAGGTCGTCGCCGATCGCCAACAAACCCGGGCTGCTGCCCGGCGGGCCTCACACGTTGTCGCGGAACGTCCGATGCACTGACCAGTCCCCCACGGTCAGTCCGAGAGGTTGCCGGTCAAGGCGGGCAACGTTGGCACCGTTGTCGAGCTCGTCCCACAACTTCAAGTTGTCGTCGAGCGACCTGGCCGTCCGCGTCGAGCACAGCGCTCGGCCACTGCCGCAGGACGCCCCCTCGGCCCCGATCTTGACCGACAGCAACTCTGCATGCGTGCCTGAGCAGCCGCAGCGGTCGCCACCTCGGCGTCCAGCTGGGGCGCTCCCGGACAGATCGTCAGCGGTTGAGACCGGGCAGGGGACACGCCGGGGTCGGCTGGATGGTCGACGGTGCCGAAGCGTCCGTCGTTACTCCTGGGCTATGCGGGTTGCTCATGCAGCGGAGCCGTGGGCGGAACCTCGGTCCGCACTATGCAACGGTGGAACGGTGGAACGGTGGAACGGTGGAACGGTGGAACGGTAGAACTGCGAACCATTAGAAGGGCGGCCCGTTACAACGGTGGAACGGCAGACCGTTAGAACGTTGCCCGGTCTAACGTAAATGACGGCTCAGCTGGATCCCGCCGATGTCTCGCCTGGTCGTCCCTCAGGTCCAGTCGGTGCTAACGGGGCACCGTTACAACGCCTGGCCATTACAACGGTATACCGTTACAACGCTCGGCGTCCCCGCGTTCTAACGTCTCACAGGCAAGGACATCCGACTGGCCGGACCTGTGGTGTGATGGTAAGCCGTTAGAACGGCCTGGGCTCCAAACGTTCTAACGTTAGAAGCTTACCAAGCACGTGATGGCGCCCGCCGGGCACCCACCGGGTTATTTCGCCGTTACAACGGCGTGGCACCCAGTTGTTGTAACGGCGGACCGTTTGAATGCTTCTATGCCAAAGATCATCACGGTGGCCGCCCGCAAGGGGGGAGTCGGAAAAACGACTATCGCCTACGAGCTCGCGTCGCTCCTCGACGCCCCGCTTGTCGACCTGGAGTTCGACCATGGCTCCGCAACTCGCATGTGGGGTTATCGGCACGAGTCCAGACTTCGGGCCCCGCTGCTGGACGCACTCGAGCGCGGTACGGTCCCGCGCCTTCTGACCGGCTATCACAAGCCGGACCTCATCCCTTGTCACCCGGACTTCCAGCTCAACCAGCCGCCGCCGGACGTTATGGCCGACCGGCTGACGGAATGGGCCACCGCGTGGAATCGCGACTATGTGGTGGTCGACACCCACGGGGGAGGGTCACCCTCTGGCGACGGCGCCATCGCCGCAGCAGACATGGTGATCGTGCCTACGCCGCTCAAGACTAAGGACCTCAGTGCTACCGAGGGCATGGTCGCCGAGATGCCGGACTACCCGTTGGTCCTTGTGCCCAACATGGTGCCCCGAGTACCGGGGGCGGCGGAGATCCGCCGTATCGAGGCAATGGTTGCGGGCACTCCGATTACTGTCGCCGAGCCCATCCCGTACGTTCGCGGAATCGAGACGAGAAAGAAGCGGGTCGCCATCACCACCGAAGACCCACCGGCCAAGGCCAACGCCGAGTTCGTTGCCGCGCTCCATGCTCTGGCTTCCTACGTCAAGGCGCATCATGGCTGAGCCGCAGCCCAACGGTCTGGCCAGCATGACCCAGGCGAGAGCGCGCCGCGCACGACGCACGATGCCGCCGCCCAGACACCCCGCTTCGGCCAACCCTTCGCCGGCCGACTTGGCTCCGCTACCGCCCAGCGAGGCCGGACCGGCTGCCGGCGACACAGCGGTTCCGATGCCAATGCCGAAGGAGGACCCAAGGCAACGGCCACCGCTCGATAGGCCGATCACTGCGGAGAAGCCGGCCGCGTCGGCGCGGCGACCCAAGGCCGCGCCAGCGGCGGGCGAGGCCCGGGGCCCAGCCAGACCCGCGACGCTCTATTTGGAGGAGGCTCACGTCGACTTCCTGGAGGAAGCTCGGATGGCTGGCCTGATCAGTCGGCCTCGACTGGACATCTCGAAAAGTGCCGTCGTCCGCCTCGCCCTGATGCGTCTGCAGCGGCAGATGACGGTGGGCGAGATCCGGGAGTACCTCGCAGCCCAGCCGCTCGACTCGACCAAGACCGGTCGAAAGAAGCGCTAAACGTTATAACGTTGGAACGTTATATGCTTGAAATGTAAGGCGTCCCAGCGGGGCGATGATCAGGTCGATGCGTCGAGATAGCGGTAGATCGTGGGTCGGCTGACGCCGAACTCGGCGGCGATCTGGGCGACGGTCCAGCGGCTCTTGCCGTCGTCGCCAAGCTGGTCGTACATCTCCCGGGCCAGTTCTGCCTGCCGTGGTCGGAGCTTGAGTTTGGGGCCGCCGACGCGGCCGCGGGCCCGGGCCGCGGCCAACCCGTCCCTGGTCCTTTCTGACATGAGGGCGTGTTCGATTATCTCGACACGCCGTGACGCTGAGATCCTTGATGTGAGGGCTGCTGCCTGATGCAGTGAATACCGGCACCTATGGAGGCCGGTATGCAGGTGGTCAAGTACGTGGACGGCGGGATCGTCCGGCGGGTCGTTCTGTTAGACGACGCGGGTGTGGAAGTCGTCTTGGTCACGAGGTTCTTGGCCCATTTGGCGGATTCTGGCTTCAGTCCGAACACGTTGTGCGCTTACGGGTATGACCTGCGGCGTCTCGCTGAGTTCCTGAGACGAGATGACCTGGGGTGGGATGACTTCACGCCAGCGAAGGCGCTGGAGTTTCTGGGGTACCTGCGCCGATTGCCGAGTCGTCGCTCGGCGCAACGGCTGGGCTTGACGATCGCTACGGGGCAGGGGCGACTGTTGTCGGAGCACTGCCTCGGACACCAGCTGGGCGGCGCCGACGACTCCGGCGAGGTCACCCAGTTCCGACAGCACGATCGGCAGGTTCCCGGTCGCCAGCGGAAGTGACTGGCGATACACGACGCTGCGCACTTCGGCCAGCAGTACGTGGCCCAGTCCGGCGACGCCCCCGCCCAACACGACCAGGCCTGGATTCAAGAAACTGACCAGACCTGCCAGTACCTGACCCAGACGGCGCCCGCCCGCTCGGGTCATCTCCATGGCCACCGGGTCGCCCGCCGCGGCCGCCGTCCCGACATCCACTGCAGTCAATCGCCCGTCCGCTCCCAGGCACTCGGCCAGCCACGGAGACATGCCGGCGAGCGCAGCATCGGTTGCCATACGGGCGAGCGCGGCGCCGCCGAAATAGGTTTCCAGGCAACCGTTGTTGCCGCAGGCGCAGGACACCCCGTCCTCATCCACTTGGATATGTCCGATGTCACCTGCGCTGCCGCTCATCCCTCGGTATACCGAACCGCCCAGTAAGATGCCGCAGCCGATGCCCGTTCCGATCTTCACGAACAAGAAGTCGCGAACCCCCCGGGCAACCCCGAACTGCCGTTCGCCATCGCCATGATGGTGACGTCGTTGTCGACCAGCACTGGTGTGCACAGCCGCTTGGCAAGAACATCCTGCACCGGAAAGCGGTCCCAGCCGGGCATCAGCGGGGGCGCCGACGGCGGGCCTTGCGGGAAGCTGACAGGTCCGGGCACACCGACACCCGCCCCTTCGAACGAGTCGATCCCCACATCCGCCCGCAGTTTGTCTACCAGTGCTGCCGCGACGTCCAGGACCGCCGACGGGCCACTGCGCACATCTGACGGCTCGCTGGCTGATCCAAGAACGCGCAACTGGCCGTCGGTGACGGCGACGGTCAACGAGGTGGCCCCGATGTCGATACCGACGAAATGCAGTTCGTCTGACAGGCGCACCATGCTTGAGCGGCGCCCACCGCGCGACGCCGCCGCTCCGCCGTCCTGTGCTGTGCGAGGCCGAGGGCTATCAGCCGGTCGACCTCGATCGTCAGCCGGGCACTGGGCAGATCCAGCTCCTCAGCGAGCTCGACAGGGGGCCGGTGTCGCGGAGAGTTTGCAGAACACGTGCCTGCTCAGTGTTCTCGGCCCGGCCGGCCAAGGTACCCAAACTGCCCTCCGAACAACCGGCATCGTAGGTGGTTGGCCTTGCGCGAGAGCGGCGGATGGGACCCTCGCCGTTGCCGCGGGTGGTGGCGCCTCGCACGAGCGTAAATCATCATCGGCGACTTTTGCACAGTTGGGCAAAAGCCCGGACAAGTTCAGTAAAAGTGGTTGCAAGACCTTCCAAAGATCCTTGACGCGCCCCTAACTTGGCCCTAGCTTAAGGACAATAGGTGCTGGGACAGGGGAGTCATGGCCGGGAATGTGCTGCTGGAGATGCTCGGCATCGTCAAGAAGTTTCCCGGTGTCCGCGCTCTGGACGGTGTCGACCTCGAGGTGCGGGCCGGTGAGGTGCACTGTCTGCTCGGCCAGAACGGCGCCGGAAAGTCGACGCTCATCAAAGTTCTGGCCGGTGCCCACCAACCCGATGCCGGAGCGCTCCGCTGGGAAGGTGCGGACATCACCTTGTCGTCGCCGGTCGCGGCGCTGCGCCGCGGGATTGCCACCATCTACCAGGAGCTGGACCTCGTCGATGGCCTGTCCGTGGCCGAGAATGTCTTCCTCGGACATGAGGTGGCTCAGGGCGGATTCACCCGACGACGGGAGCTCCGGATGCGTACCCGGTCGCTGCTCGCGCGGCTCGGTCACGCCGAGATTCCACCGGGCCGGGAGGTGGGGCGGCTGTCGGCAGCGGGCAAGCAGATCGTCAGCATGGCCAGGGCGCTGTCGCACAATGCCCGGGTGATGATCATGGACGAACCGTCCGCAGTGCTCGCGCATGACGAGGTGGGCAACCTGTTCCGGGTCATCCGTGACCTGACCGCGTCCGGAGTGGCGGTGGTCTACATCTCCCACCGACTGGATGAGATCCGTGAGATCGGCGACCGCGTCACGGTTCTTAAGGACGGCAGGACAGTGGCCAACGGATTGCCGGCCCGCACCACCCCGACCCGTGAGGTGGTGACCCTGATGACGGGCCGTGATGTGGAGTTCCCTTTCCCGCCGCGCACGGCCCCGTCGACGGAGCGGGCTCAGACGATCCTTTCGGTGGAGGACCTCGGCCGGCCGGGCGAGTTCGAGCACGTGTCGTTCGACATCCATGCGGGTGAGATACTCGGCCTGGCCGGGCTTGTCGGATCAGGACGATCGGAGATTCTGGAAACGGTCTATGGCGCCCGGCGCCAGGCCACCGGGACGGTGACCCTCGCAAATCGAAGGATGCGGCCGGGCAACATCCCGGCCAGTGTGGCCGCCGGCATGGGTCTTGCCCCGGAAGAACGCAAGAGCCAGGCACTATTTCTGCACGAGAGCGTCGCCACCAACATCACCGCGGCATCGCTGCGTCGCTATTCCCGACTCGGCTTCCTCGACCGCCGGCGGGAGCGAGCGGACGCCGCCGCCCAGGTGGAATCTCTCGACGTCCGCCCGGGGGATGCCGAGCGCGGGATCGTCACTTTGTCCGGTGGTAACCAGCAAAAGGCCGTGGTGGCCCGGTGGTTGCTGCACGGCTGCCGGCTGCTTCTGTTGGACGAGCCGACTCGCGGCGTCGACATCGGTGCCAGGTCCGAGTTGTACGCGCTGGTGCGGCAGCTGGCCGATTCGGGAGTCGGGGTGCTGCTGGTGTCGAGCGAGGTGCCGGAAGTTCTCGGCCTGGCTGACCGGATCCTGGTGATCCGGGAGGGCCGGGTGGTGCAAGAGGCGGCCGCCGACTCGATCGACGAGTCCACCGTGCTCGATCTCGTCATGGAAGGAAGTGCGGTGTGAGTGAACAGAGCACCGAGCAGGTGCAGGAGCAGGAAAGGCTCGAGCGCACAGCGGCCAGGGCCGGCGGGCTCGGTCGCCGGATCCGGCTCGGGCGGCTGTCCGAGATTCGCAACCTGGGTCTGGTTGGCGTTCTGGTGGTGCTGATCATCCTCGGCGCGGTCACCCAGGCGACGTTCCTCACCAAGTCGAACTTCCTGACGATCCTGACGCAGGGCTCCGATATCGGAGTGGTGACCGTGGGAATGACCTTCGTCATCATCGGCGGTGGCATCGACCTGTCGGTCGGCGCGCTGCTCGCGCTGGCCTCGGTGTGGGCCACCACGGTCGCCACCCAGGCCTACGGCACCGCCGTCATGGTCCTGTGTGCGGTGGTGGTCGGCATGGGCTTCGGTTTGATCAACGGTCTGCTCATCGCCTACGGCCGGCTCGTACCCTTCATCGCCACGTTGGCGATGATGGCCACCGCCCGTGGTCTGGCGGAACGCATCTCGAACAAGCAGAGCCAGCTGGTCACCGACACCGGCGTGACTGACATCGCCAACACCCGCCCGCTCGGTGTGCCGCTGCTGGTGTGGATCTTCGCGGCCGTGGCGGTTGTGGGCTGGGTGGTGCTCAACCGGACTACCTACGGTCGGCGTACTTATGCCGTCGGCGGTAACAGCGAAGCCGCGCGATTGGCCGGCATCAACGTCAAGCGGCACATCGCGTCGCTGTACGTGGTGTCCGGATTGTGCTGCGGTATCGCGGCGATCATGTTGGCCAGTGAGACCACGACGGGGTCCAGTACGCATGGAGACCTCTACGAGCTCAACGCCATTGCCGCGGTGATCATCGGCGGCACGCTGCTGACGGGTGGACGTGGCAGCCTGATCGGATCCGTGCTGGGAGTGCTGGTCTTCATGACCATCAGCGACATTTTTGTGCTGAACAACCTGCAGACCGAAGTGCAGAACATCGCCAAGGGCGTGATCATCGTCGTCGCTGTCTTGTTGCAGCGCCGTAACCCGGCCGCCAGCCGGACGTAGCCGGAAGCCGCTGTCCCAGTACTGCTACCCGGATGGTCCTCCCACAGTTCGTTCGCCCTACCGCCCTACCGCCCGCCCTACCGAAGGAGCGTTCCACATGGTTGAACTACAGAATGGTGTCAATCGCCGCGGTTTTCTCGCCGGGGCTGTCGGCGTGGGCGCCGGCGCGGTCCTGACCGCCTGCACCAGCAACTCCACGGCGCAGGCGTCCACCACATCGCCATCGTCAACGGCCGCCGGTGCTGCCAGTGCACCGGCGCCGACCGGTGGCAGCAGCGCACCGGCGGCGACCGGTGGCAGCGGCGCGCCCGGAAAGGCTGTGACGATCGGGTTCTCCGCACCCGCTGCGGACCACGGCTGGACGGGCGCCATCGCCAAGAACGCTATCGCGGAGGCGGCGAAGTATCCCGATGTGAAGCTGGAGTCGGTGCAGCCGACCAACGATGTGACTGCGCAAATCGCGGCAATCCGTACGTTGATCAACAAAAAGGTCGACGTCATCGTGCTGTTGCCCAATGACGGCAAGCAACTGACTTCGGTCGGCCTGGAGGCGATGGCGGCCGGTATCCCCGTGGTTAATCTGGACCGCGTCTTCGACACCCCCCGGGCGTCGCGGATCTGGATCGGCGGCGACAACTACGGTCTGGGAGTCAGTGCGGGCGAGTACATCGGTCAGACGCTGAAGAACAAGAGCGTCAGCAATCCGGTGATCGGCGAGATCGCCGGGATCGACAGCCTGCCGTTGACCCAGCAACGCAGCCAGGGCTTCAAGGATGCGTTGCAGACCTTCGGTTTCAAGGTGGGACCGCGGCAGGCAGCGCAGTTCACCGTGCAGTCCGGTCAGTCGGTGACCACCAGCATGCTGCAAGCCACCAGCCACTTCGACGCCATCTGGAACCACGATGACGACCAGGGCATCGGCGTACTGGCCGCGATCAAGCAAGCCAATCGCAGTGAATTCTTTCTGGTCGGGGGAGCGGGTTCGGCGAACGCGATGCGGCTGATCAAGGCCGACAACAGCGTGCTGAAGGCGACCGTCCTCTACCCACCCACCATGGCGGCGTCGGCCATCACCATCGCCCGGCTCATCGGCCAGGGCAAGGGCATGAGCGACCTGGTCCAGCAGGAGGTTCCGGCCTCTATCACGCTGTATTCCGCGACCGTGACCAAGGCCAACGTCGATCAGTACCTGCCACAGGGTTTCGAGTCCTGATACACGACCGAGCGTGGGATTGTGTTGCGGTCCCTGCGGGAGGGGGTCGACACGTCGACCTCGACCGGGCGGATGGTGTTGGGCATCTTTGCCAGCTTGGCAGATTACGAGCGGACGTTGATCGCGGAGCGGGCGGCCGCGGCGCGGGAGGCGGCGCGGATCCGAGGCCGGCAGGTCGGTCGGCCGTCGGCGTTGACGGGTGAGCAGGTGGCGATGACGGTGCGGATGCGGTCGGCGGGGGAGTCGGTCGCCGACATCGGCCGCACCTTCGGTGTTGGGCGGTCGACGTTGTACCGCCTGTGGTCGAGCGCCGGTGAGCTGCCGGAGGCGGCGATGATCCGCCCGGACCGTGGAGCCCACCGATGAACGGCCGCCGACCGTTCCGGGCGGTGATGGCGGCCGCGGCGGTGTTGCTGTTGGCCGGTTGTCAGCTACCCGGAGATAACTTGCCGCCGCCCCGGCCAACCCGACCACCGGGCTGACCGGTGCACCGGTTGACGGTGCGGGCAGTACTGCCGGTGGTGGGTTGCTCCATGCCGGGCGCGGGTGGACCGCCACCGGGATCGAGGGGGTGTTCCCGCCGGCGGGGAGCTGCCATCTGCGGTTCACTCCGGCCGGGGAGCCGCTGCCAGATCCGCGGTGCACACCCGGCGCCGCCGACCAGGCCGTGACGCAGCAGAACCTGCACACCACCGTGTGCCGCAAAGGTGGCTACACCCGCACCGTGCGCCCACCGCGGGCGGTCACCGACGCGGCGAAGCAGAAACTGCTCGCCGCCTACGGCATTTCACGCTCCCACACCCACGAGTACGAGCTGGACCACTTGTTGGATTTGGCGTCCGGCGGATCATCGGCGGTGCAGAACCTTTTCCCGCAACCAAACGTCCTGAAAACCGCTACCGGGTCGGCCTACGTCCACAACGACAAAGATCGGGTCGAGGCGTACACCTTCCACGCACTGTGCGCGGGAAAGGTGACCCTGGCCGCGGTGCAGCAGGCGATGACCTCGGATTGGACCACCGCCGTGAAAAGTTTGGGGCTGCCCATGATTCCCGCCGGCTACACCGGATGACCGACGCGCTGATGGCCGCGACCGTGGTGGTACCGGGGTCGGTTGCCGCGTTGGCCGATCGGGTGTTCGGCCCGGTCGCAGCGGCGGCCGCGGTGGTGGTGGGTGTGCTGCTGCTGAGCCTGGTGGTGTGGCTGGCCCGGAAAGTGGTGCACAAGATCATCGGGATCGCCGTCAGCGTCGCAGCGGCGGCGCCACGCAAGCGGGGACGCAGACCTGGATCCATCATCTGATCAGCACTCTCACGCACAGCTGAACGTAAGTGGTCGTACGTCGTCAGGTTGGACGTCAGACGGATCGGCATCTGCGAGGAAGACCACGGTGGAAGATGGATGATCCGGACGGCGGTGGTGGGCAGGCGGCGCTGGTCGGGGTGACGCTGGCGGCGTTCACAGCGCGGATCGCGCCGCGATACCGGCGGGTGCGGTTTGTGGTGCCGCCGTGGGGGTGGGTGGATCTGGACGAACCGGACCCGCAGCTGCGCGCTGTGGGTGTGGTCCAGCCCGGCCGCCGTGACCTTCAAGGGTTGGCCGATGCGCAGGATGAACTGCCCGTCGCCGCCCGGGCGGCGCTGACCGGCGCCGCCGGAGTGGCCGTGGGCATCGCGGTGGGCGGCGACCTGCGATGGCCGGGGTTGCTCGAGGCGTTGATGACTGTTGGATTGGGCGGCGCGGGAGTCGCCGCGCAGGTCGGTTGGTGCCGCTCCCTGATCCGCCGCCGGCGAGACTCTCACCGGCTGATCCCCGTCGACGAGATGTTCCCGCAGGCTTACAGCGTCCTGGCCGCGTTGATGCGCAGCCAGATGTTGGGGTCTGAGACTGCAGCGGTACAGGATCCGGCGCTGACGAAACAGTGCAGCTCAGAGGGCATGTAAGTGAGTGCGTTCTTCGGACCTAGCAACCCCAGTTGCGAGGATCTCGCATCTGATGCGACCGCATTGCAGAGCCGCCTCCGACATGTCCGACGTCGCGAAACGAGGGTTTACTGACACGGACAAGTGGGGCGCAAACCCCCGGTCAACGACGTCGACAGGCTCGTGGTGACAATCAATGTCGACTTCCTAGAGCCGAACGGTCGACCACGCCGGCGGCTCAGCAGGCACCGCGGCGGCCGCGCCGCATTCCCGGCAATCGCCGAGCCGACCCCGGACGGCGGAGCTTCGCAGACCGCATGCGCGACGTCGTCGCCGAGGCCGATACGCGCGTCGATGACGTCGACCTGTTCGTTGACGACGAGCCCACACAGACCGTCGACGGCTACGACATTGATGAACGATGAACGCTCGGACCGGCATTGGCAGACCGGACCGCGGCTGTAGAACGCATCAGTGTCTGGTTCGTTCGCCGTCCCTCGCGGTGAGCGCTGGGCGACTTTTTCTTGTGCATGTGCATAGGTGTGCGAGGGGTCGGGCGGGTCTGACTCACCAGTCCGGGGCGTCGAGAACACCGAGCCTCAGCGCCTCATCGATCAGTTGGGAAAGATTGGGCGCTGGGTCTGCTGCCCGAAGCTGCTGCACTACGTCCTTGAGGTAGTGACCGAAAAACCCGCTTGGTCCGGCGGTGCCCCGCAGCAGATGAGTGATGGCAGTCGCCCAATGTGCTGCATCAGAGGTCAGGTCGAGGTCGTGAACTTGGTGCAGGAAGCGTTGGGGCAGAGCGGCGGGCGTCTGGATCAGCAGTGTGACTGCCTCTGCACGGACGGTGGGTAGGCCAATCAGCCAGCGTGCCATCGCTGATGCCTCGGCGCTGGCCAGCGGCAGCGGTGTCGACTGGATACGACCCGACCAATAAGCCCGCATCCAGTGCTCCCACTGCGCGCCGGCCTCGTCGGGACCGAGCTCTTCGACGAAGGAACCGACTTGCTCGGCCCACCACACGCGCAGCTCTTCGGGCGAGGCGAGCACGAAATGCGGGAGCCATTGCGCCGGATCCTGGCCCACTTGTAGCGCAATCGACGCCAGGTGTGTGCCGAGCTCGTGCGATAGCCTCGATCCGAGCGCATCCTGATGACTGCACGTCTCTACGTAGGCATCGAGTAGACCCGCGGAGAGCAGTCCGTCGTTCGGGCGCCCCCATGTCAGGAACCCCTGCCATGCCCCGCGAGCTCGTTCCTCGTTGCCATTCCAGTCGAAGAGCGGAAGCAGGCGGGACATAGCCCAAGTCGGATCGGCAGCGAAGTAGAAGTGCAATTGCGATGCGAGGAAGCTGCCAGCGAGCAGCCCGTTTCGGTCGTCAGCGCAGACCATTCGATCGAGCTCGGCCGTCAGTTCGTCCGTGAGGCCGTCCCATGTGTCACCGGCCTGGGTCCACTCCCACTGCACGACTTTGGTCCAAAACTTGGCGAGATCTCCGGCTGGATGGTTGATCGTTTCCATGACGAGGTCGTCGCCACTGCTGATGACGCCGGTCACCGGCTCTGTGGGCCACAGGTTACTTGCGCTTACTCGGGCCCCGGGATAGCGGTGCCACGGAGTCGGGTTGGTCTGGATGCCACCGTTGGAAAGCATCCTGGCAGCTGCGTTTCCGATTTCGTCCCGGTCCCAGCCTTCGATCACGGCAAGGAGGTCGACAAGCGTTTGCTCGTCGAGGTCTGCGGTATCCCACCCATGAATGATCGCGTTCCGAAGTTCGCCATCGGCGGACCTCAGAGCGTCCGCAACCACCAGACCGTCGGCGGGGTGAGCGGACACGCACGCCTGAAGCGAGCGCAACGCGCCGGTCCAGGTCGGACCGGTAAAGGTGAACGAATCGGTCTGGAATTCGCGAAGCTCCGCAATACCAGTCGCTGGATTCTCGGCAATTCGCGCGTGTAACTCGTCGGCCGAGAAGGGCAAGGCGTCCTCAACGGTGCCGGTGATCAGGTAGGTGTTCAGATCTGGACGTTCGCGGGGCGCGAACTCCGGATGCGCTGCCTGATACTCAGCGAAAACTTGGAAGACGGTGATCCGATCCGGCACCGTTTGGGCGAGCCAGGCGAGGAGGTTGTAGGAGCGGTAGGGGGAGGCTTCGGACTCTTCATCGGCCGGTGGGCCCGCCGTTGCTGCGTCGACGAACGCCTGCACGATCGCATCGCTCGCGGCGGGGAGCGCGTCCTGCAGGAGAAGGTAAATCTCGTGCTGTAAGGGAAGTTCCCAGAGCCAGTTGCGTGCATGAAGCCACTGGAGTTTCTCGTCGGCTGATCGATCGGCCCTCACTGTCCAGCTGTGAACGGCCAGACGCTGAAAGAGCGCTTCTTTGCGGGTGATCCAATCTTCGATACGGCGGTCCGCGCGAGCGATGTCATGCGTAAGGGCGTATTCGATGCAGTCGCGGGCGGCATCGATCAGCACGCTGATCGGGTCTCGAAACGAATCCTGTTCGTGGGGCTCGATGGCCGAACGGCGGAAGCTGATTGAGTCAAACTCGGAGTTCAAGCTGCGCAGTGTGCGGTAGACGCGGGTGATCTGCTCCTCGACCGACGCCATGATCGGCGCGAGATGCTCATTGAGCATCGGGACGAACACCTTGGACCATGCCTTGGAAAGCCAGAACTCGTCACCGGGGAGGTCGACGTCGAAGCGGGCGGTGTCGGTGTCCCCGAAGCTGATCGCCGACTTCAGAACGGGTCGTGTGCGATCCTCGAAGAGCGTGAGGGCTGCGTGAAGGTTGTTTCCCCAGTTGGCTTCCGCGAGCAGCATGTCGAGTAGCTCGTCTTGCGAACCCGGGGCGTTCTGAAGGGCGAGAAGGAGCCACTGCGACAGCAATGGGCCCATATCGCCGTTGTAAGCGAAGAGGCGGTGCACAACGGTCTGCCATGTGTCCGACGGCCAGGGCCGCTCACGCATCGCTAGCAAGGTCAGGGACGACGTGGATTCATCTAGGATGTAATTGTCGCCAACCCATGACATTAGGATCCGTGCCGGCTCCGTCCGTGCGCGATCGCGATCGAAGAGCCTCTGGAACGCTGGTCGTTCGGCGACCCAGACGAACCAGTTCAGACCTCGAGCCTTCTCCACGAAGTACCTGATCCGCTCGGGGTGGTCGAGCACCTCATCGAGGTAAGAGATCTCTTCCGGGATTGTTGGTGGCTCTCCCGCGACCAGGACAGCGATCTGGGCGCGGTGCTGCGTTTGGCCCATCGCGGTCAGTTCAGACCAGCGCGCCATGAACGTCGGCAATGCAGCGTGGCTGCCGTCGACCACCGCGTAGGGGACCGGCGTCAGTCCGTACCGTCGCCAGGCTGGATCGTCCCCGTCGCTTGTGCATACGAACCTCTTGCCAGATGAGCCAAGGGACCGTGCCAAGTACTGCATGACGACGTCGCCGTGGCTGTAGCCGACGAACAGAACGGTGAAGGCGGAGAACATTCGTTCCAGGAAACGGGCTGCCCAGGCCTCGAGCAGATACGCCCGACCGAAGTCCTTGTCGGTGACCACCAACCGACGCGCATCCTGCTCGAGCGAGCCGTGGAGATGAACGATGCCTTCGAAGTCGTCACCAATGGGAAGTGCTGGCCCCTCGTACACGGGAAGGGACAGTCCTTCGGCGACGGCAGCCGTCATCAAGTGGAGGTCGTAGTTGGTCGTGACGATCCGCGGTGACGGATGTGCACTGGCGAGACTCACGATCGCCTTATGGAGTCCGTTCGGCTCGGAGTCCGGTTTGTTGATGGCGTTCCTTACGAGGCGATGGACGTCAAGCCCTTTGTCTGCTAGGCGACCGAGGTATACATCCGGACGTCGTACGTCGTCCTCACTTGGCGGGCTGCCAACCAGGGCACCGATTTCCTCGATAAGCGATCGAAAATCGGGCAGCGCGGCCGGTGCGTCACGCGATGCGCCCGCTCCGACGAAGATCACCAAGTGGCCGGCACGGGCGGCGTCGATCAGCTCAGAAGGGACATTGACGTCGCGGATCCACATGCAACCAGTGTGTCCCCGATGATCCGGCGATTTCGTCGTAGCGCAGGTACCGCGACCATCCCGCACTCGTGGCCACTTCAGTCGGATTACCCAGATCCTTCGACCGTATGGGGAGGGCCGACGTCTCGCTCGGGCGTGCGCGGTGGACGACGAGTCCGATGAGATGCGGACGCTGCGGATTTCACCGAAGACCGCGGAGATCGTGAAGTGGGCGACGGAACTGCCGGGACGGGTGGAGGTGGCCTATGAGGCCGGCCCGACCTGGTTCGGCCTGGCCCGGGCATTGATCTCCGCTGGCTCGAGCTGTTTTTCAGCCACGAGCGAGGCGATGTGTTGGCGCAGGTTTCGAGCGGTGTCGCCGCCCTGGACGAGCAGTCCGCAGTCGAGATTTTTGCCGAGGGCGGCGCCGGTAATGTTGGCGCTGCCGATCAGTGCGGAGTCATCGTCGATGACGAGCAGTTTGGCGTGGAGCGAAGCACCTGGTGGCCGGATGCCAAGTGGCCAACAGAGTCGGGTCGCGTCGAGGTCGGGGAATGGTTGAGCGGCGCCGTTGAACTGAGGGTTGTCGGCGCGGCGTTCCAGCACGAGCGTCACGGTTGCACCACGTGCGCGTGCGGCGTTCAGCGCGGCGGTGACGGTGGGCTCGCTGTGTACGGCGTAGCCGACGAGCAAAACATGCTCAGTAGCCTGGCCAATCAGATCGACCACAACGGCGGAAGTGAGTCGGGCGGCGGCGACGGTCACTGGGCCGGTCCACACCGGGGTGACGCTGGTGGAACTGGGGTCTGGTTCGAGAGCCCCGAGCAGGGCACCTGCGACGAGCGGACGGTCGCGGTCGTCCAGGTGGAGATCGCGCAGCGCGGTACAGGCATCACGAACGCGGTGTGCCGCGGTGGCCTGCAGCTTGCTCAGGCCGTGGGGTTTCAGCAGCGCGGCAGCGATCTGCCGAACGTCTGCGCCGGGGAGAGACCGGCTGAGCCGGACCGCCAACGTGATCACCGCAGCTGTTGTCAAGGCATGAAGGCGAGCTTGTCGTGGGTCAAGTCGACCAGGACAGCCCGGTCAAGCCACCGGTTGCCGGCCTCGCAGCTGGTCTCGGAGGCGAAAAGGCAGGCGTGGCAGGCGGCGGCGTGCAGGGTCTCGGACGGGTCCTCGGGTACGTGCTCGGCGCAGAGCGGGTCCGACGAGCAGCGTTGGGCGTCGTTCAGGGCATTGTCCAGCAAGCGTTTGAGGTGGATAGGTTTGCCGAGGGCGACGAGGCCGCCAAGGGTGCCTTCACTATCGCTAGCGGCGGTGGACAGCAGGATTCCGGTCGCGGGTTGGCTGGTGGTGCCAACGTAAATGCGTTCGCGGATGCTGGAGGAGCCGTAGCCGCACTCGAGCGCAACTTGTCGGATCAGCAGGTGACTCAGGGTGTGCAGCAGCAGGAAGCGGGGGACGGGAAGGGTGTGGTCGACCGGCCGGTCGCGGTTAGCCGACCACCGACCGAACGCCTCCTGCATCGCAACGATCCGGCGGTGGTCGGCGACTTGCTGCTCCCACGCGTGCACGCGGGGTTCGGGGAGTTCGAGGAATACACCTTCGCCGCGTTGCTCGAACGCCGGCACCCAGGTTGGGGTGGAGGAGCGGCTGAGGTTGAGCCGGTTGACAGGTTCGAGCTCTCGACGGTCAGGTGCGGTGAGCCGAGTGAATCCGAGCAGAGCCTGGACCTCCCGGAGTTTGCTGACCAGCACGACCTGCTGGAGGAGGTGGTCGTAGCCGGGGGGGTTGGTGGTGGGGATGGCCCGGAAGTCGTTGTCCTGGCGCTGGGTGGTCGGGTGCGACAGGAGGTCCCACTCGGCGCGGAGAAGGTCCACCTGAGGTGGTGTGACGACAGGCCCACCCTGGGTGCGGATGTGCAGAATCGCTGCCCACACCTGATCGCCGGGAGTGTCTCGGAGGGACCGAAGCTGGTCCATCCCGTTGACCACCGCTCCGACGACGACGGCGTTGGGTAGTTGACCGAGCAGATCCCAGTTCGCGGCGACGATATCGGCGACGGTTTGGCTTTGCGGCAGGTGCAGCGCGCTCGCCGTGACGCTGAACCAGAGGTTGGAGGCGCCCAGGACCATGAGGCGGAGGTTGCGTCCGCAGTCCTCGAAGCGCTGCAGGTGGGGGTGGCGTCCGCGGCACGCGGGTAAGGCCGCCCAGCCTTCCTTACCGCTGGCCTGGGAAACGTTGCGGGAGGCGTTGCATTCCAGACACCGGATGGTGACCCGCGGGCCTAGGGTGCTGGAGCTATCCCGAAGCACCAACCTGGCGCCGCCGCATGGGTCAGTCTTGCCGTGATGCACGAAGTCGACGTACGGGAAATCGTCGAGATGCCCCACCTTGCAAGCCACCAGGAAGCGCGCCGGTAGGCAGGCACGCTTGTTCCGGGTCGCCCGCTGCGTCTGCTTCTCGCAGGTGGTGTGTACGTACTTGGCGAGGTCGGGGCGCCGTCCGTGCCGGTGCACGAGGTCGAACTGGCCGGGCTCGAGGGGTCCGAGCCGGTAGCACGCCGGGCAACGGACCCAGCCCGGGAACGGCGACACCGGCACCCCGGTCCTGGTCCAAGGGTCATCACTGTCTTGCGGATCCCACGGCGCAGTACGCAGCGCCGCGACCTGAGGACCGAGGGTGCCCCGGATCTTTTCCAGTAGCCGGGGCTCGATGATGGTTTCGGCTCGTTCCAGCGGCCAGCTGTCGGTGTTGCGGACCATCACACTCATGCCAGGCAGGTCGATGATCGAACCGCTGCCGCCCGTCGTGATGAGGTGGCTCGGCCTAGCACCGCCGATCCGGCTGGGCTGACCCTTCGGGCCGCTGACCTTTGCGGCGGGGAGTCGGCCGGCCGAGCGAGTCATGAGGTCCCCTGATTGCGGTCGTAGGTCCAGGCCGGCGCGGCGTCCGCGCTCTGATCGCGGCGGTCCAGCTGCAGCAGCACCTCGGGCTCCACCTCACGCAGACTCATCGGAGCGGTCCAGGTGGTCCAGGTGGATTCATCGGGCTTGTGGAGCAGACCGGTGACATCGGCGGCTGTCTGGTACCCGAGTCTGCCGGTCTGCAGGTGGGTGCGTTGGTGGTGCCAGCTGTCGAGCCGGCTTTGCACCAGGTCCCGGACTGCGGCGGTCTGTGCGTTGTCGTGGGTCACCCGGTCGGCCCGATCGGCGAAGAGGTCAATTATGCGGGTGGCGGAGGGACCTGCGACGGGCACGGTAGAGGCCGCGGTGTTGCCCAGCCACGCCGTACCGGAGTGACGCAGACCAGCCGTCAGCACCGCGCTCAGGCCCCGGTCAAGCGCACGATCGCTGTACGGCGTGGTCGTCAGCCCCTCCACTCGCATACCAAACGTTGCATGGTCGTGGGCGAAGGTCTCGAAATGGCCGAGGTCGCGGGGCCGGCTCCACTGATACAGCGTGACCACCAGCCCTGGCCGGTTCGTGTCGCGTCCCACTCTGGAGGTGGCCTGGATGTACTCGGCGGTCGACTTGGGCTGTCCGGTCACCAGCATCAAGCCGAGCCGCTGCACATCGACCCCTACCTGAAGCATGGATGTCGCCAACAGGACATCCAGAGCTGGTGTCCGATTGCGCATCTCAGCAAGCAACGCGTCCTTGTCGGCGCCAGGGGCCCCGCGGAGCACGTCGCCTGCGGCATTGGAGTCCAGCCGCGGGACGAACGGGCGCTCAAGGTCGGCCAGCGTTGTCGCGATGCGGCTGCTGGGCATCCGGCTGGTCAGCTCGCTGACCATCGGACGCCGCCGCCGAGTGCCCACGGACAGCGAGGTGAGCCGCTCCGCGACGTCGTCCTCCACGAGGCGCCGCATGCCGGCGAGCTCCCGGGTCGAGGTGAAATAGTCGACGAGAGTCATGTACGGGTCGGCCGCGTCGCCGTACCGGTCGAACAGCGCCTGGGTGTGCTCCATCAGGGCGGCGGCCACCCGAATTTCGATGGCCTTGAAACGCTCGCCGGTGGCGCAGATACCGCGGTAGCGGCGGCTCGGAGTCGACGGACTCGGGGCGACGACGGTGGAGAAGAACGTCTCCCCGGCGTCGATCACCTGAGGTGGGAAGATCGCCAGACCACGGGCAAATACCTGCTCCACCTGATCCCGCGCCCGACGGACGGTGGCGGTGGAGGCGACGAGCACTGGCCGCACCGGTTCTCCGTCCAACGTGCGGGTGCAGAGGCTGTCGATGACGGTCTCGTAGAGGCCGACCATGGACCCGAGAGCGTCGGCGATGAGATGCAACTCGTCCTGGATGATCAAGTCAGGTGGTCGCAGCGCCAGCACCGGCTGCGGCCTGGTCGACGGCAACGGACCGGACTTCGGGTGGGTGCCGGAGCACCAGGTGATGTCGGGGCTGATGTAGCCGTGCCGGGGGCAAAGCTGGTCCACGGTGCCGAACAGCGACGCGGTGGAGGCGCGCCACGGCAGCTGCGCGAACTTGTCGACGGTGCCGATGATCAAGCTCGGCGTGAGCCGGTAGATTTCCTCATCGGTGACCAACACCGGCAGGCCTTCACCGGGCGAGTTCCGTGGGCTGTAGGCACAGTCGCCCTCCGGGTCACTGCAGTAGACCAATACGCGTCGCCGCTTGTCGTCCGCATGCAAGTCGCGCCCTGCGGACAGCCGCACACCGCACCATGGGCAGGTCGCCAACTGCAGGGGCCCACCCACCGCGTCCTCGACACCTTTGGTGTCTTCGATGGCTTGACGTGCGTTCTCGAACGAGTTGGGCGTGACCGTGCTGCCCACCCACAGCCCGATACGGAAAGGTGTTACCCCCCAGCGTGCGTCACCGGCGGCGAGGCGTTCCCGCCGCAGTTCTTCGCACGCGCACATCAAGGTCGATGCACGCTGGAACTGCTGAGCTGTCAGGAGCCGCAAGGTATATCGCATCAGGACGGCGACCCCGTCCGTGCCGTCGCGGGCTTCCGACCCGGCCCCGACGACACCTTGCAGCCGGCGCAGCCCCAGCGTGTAGGCAGTCAGCCCGAGGTAGGCCTCGGTCTTGCCGCCGCCGGTCGGGAAGAACAGCAGCTGAGCTTCACCCCCGGCGTCCCTGTGCGCATCCGGATGCGTGGGGTCGGTCAGTCCGGGCAGGCACAACAGCACGAAGGCAAGTTGGAACGGTCGCCAGCTCCGGTTTTTATAGACGTCGAACTTTCGCAGCAACGTGTGCAGGTCGGCGCTCGGGTCCGCGGTGCGGGCCCGCACGACCTCGCTGCGGACACGTTGCAATGCCATGGCTTGGTTGGCGAAGCGGAATGCCTCCCGGGCCTTTGCATCATCTCGGAGGAGGTCCACCGCGCGGTCCAGCCGATCAGCCATCGCGTCAGCGTCATCTAACGCCAACCGACCCGCGGGTTCGTACCGACGGATCTCCGGCTCATCAAGCCGGATCCGCTGCGTTTTCAGCCACCGGCGGTACCCGGTGGCGAGCGGTCGCAGGGCACGCTCCAGGTCGTCCCGCGTCATCTCCGGGCTACCGAGCCGAGCCATGTCGGTGACCAGGTTCGGCATGGTCGCCGGGTCGCCGGGCACGGTGAGGGCGACGTCCGCGGCCGGGAAGCTGGTGGTCTGCAAGCACCACGCCCGAATGTCGCCATCGTGGACTTCCGCATCAACGGCGCATTGCCGGCCGTGGGCGTATTCTCGGCGCTCGCGATACAGCAGGGCCAGGTGGCGACGCTCGGCGTCCTGGTCGGTGGACGCGGGGCTGGTCTCTGGATCGTTGTGCGCGACGAAGATGGGCGTGTTGCCGTCGAGTTCGGTGACGGTGATGGATACCTGGTAGAGCCGGGCGGTGTCCGGGCTGGATTCTGGTCGGCCCTGGTCGTTGATCAGGGCGAGGTCGACGAGTCGCACGCCGGATCGCTCCCGGACGGTTGCTCGTAGCACCACCCGCTCCTGCGCGGCGTCCACAGGTTGGGGCAGTTGTTCGGCAGCGGTCAGGTCGACCTCTACTTTTCCTCCGCGCGGTGTGCGGCGCCACACCGTCCTGGGCTTGCCCTGCTCGGTCACGTGCACCTCCGATGCCGCTGGCACGTACACCCCCCACGCCGCGGTGACCGCGATCCGCTCGACGTCCAGCGGCACCTGAAATGACAGGCCCACTGCGGAGGCGGCCATCGTGCCGCTGCGGATCGTCTGCGTGATGGGCAGGTCGTCGCCGGGGGAGCCAGTGGCGTCGGTGACCTCGTTGTCTACCAGGTCCGGGTCGTCATCCTCGGTCCCGTCCATCACCTGGGGTGCGGCCACCGGCTCCGACGGTCGGGTCCGCGGGACCAGACGACCCACGAGATAGCGCTCCGCAGGAGGCATCCCGGGTGGCAGCTCCTCGGTCTCACCATCGCGGGGTCCTCGAAGATCCAGTTCTAAGAGGCGTTCCAGTTCAGCCCGCACCTCATAGGACGTTGCTGACCTGGGAGTTGCCGCTGCGTTGGTGGTCACCCGGCGGACCGTACAACACCGGGCCGACAGGAACTTTTGATCACGGCGAAACCAGTGCAGCGCGGCGGTGGTTCTCCTTAAGAAGAAGGTCGAGGAGCTCGAAGCGAGCACGGAGGCTGACGGTCCAGCGGGTACCGATTTTGGTTGAATGGTGTCCGATTTCAAGGTCGACATCCCAGCCGTAGGCGTCCATCACAGACTGGTCGATCGCCGTATGCAGGTCACGAAGGGCGACGACCTCGGGGTCGCGTTCGGCCGGACTGTGCACGTGATTGTAGGTAGTCGTCAAACCCCAAGCGCGATCCAGCATGAGCGCTCTGCGCTCGCTGTCTAGGCGCAGACCCAGATCCTCTAGCTCAGCTGTGAGCTGAGGTCGAGGAAGAGTAAGGAAGACGTCGGACGGCGTATATCGCAGGTCTGTTCGCATCGTAGAGGCGTACCTGAGCGTCCATGCCGTGTGTGCGACGCTCGAGAGGATTGCAAGATCGGCGAAGCCATCAAATGCGAAAACGATGGCCGCCTCCGAATACACCCGACCTGTAGGTACTCTTACAGGGATTGTAGTGTTCCCGTGCCGAGATAAAGCCAACACATGGTCCAGAGTCTCAATTGCGCGGTACAGTTCCGGCCGGGTTCGCGCGAACCGCCACCAAAACTCCTTGCTGGAGCGCTCCCTATTTTGGTCCCGTTCCGGTTTAACCAAGCGCCGAACGATCTCGAATGCATCAGAATACGCCTCCGCGCGCTCAAGCGGCCAGTCGCGAAAGTTGATGACCCACCGGCTGGCGGAGCTGTCAGGACGCTGGGTGAGATCTTGGCCGGTGACGTACGACTGCAGGACGTCGGCGCTGCGCGGATCGCGGGCGATTAGTTCCTGAGCTTGTTCCACGGTCATAGCAAAGCCGAGTCCCTCGACCCTGACCCCGTTGAAGGCTATGGTCTCGTTCTCTTCAAGCCTCAGGGGACGTCCGTTCACTCGGCCGACCGGCTCGAGATCGACACCGATCGCCGGCACAGGCTCGCCGTCCAGGACCCGCAGTCCTCCGGGCGCGACCGGGGCTCGACTGGCCCAGACGTCGATGATCTCAAGGCTGGCGCTAGCGCTGGGCCAGGGGTGGCTGGACCGGGCGCGTCGAATAGTCAGCCCCCGGTTGGCGGCCTGCGAAAGTCCGACCTCGAGGGTGTCGCCTTGCACAAGGGTATTGGTAGTGATGTAGCCGAGTTGTCCACGGGCATTGAGTAGTGCCTCCGCACGGAGTACGAACCGTGCGGCAAGGTCCGCGTTGCCTTTAATAGCGCGCCCGTCCCACCGCTGGAGAGCGGCTGCGTAATCAATTCCGAGGGTGCCGGTCAACTTTGATCCGCCGAGAAACGGAGGGTTTCCGATGACGGCGTCGAACCCAGGGGTGTCGTCGTCGACAAACACCTCGGGAAACGCTAGCGGCCAGTGCAAGGGCTTGCGCGGGACTACACCTGCCGGTCGCCCGGTCTGAACCGCGGCGACCTGCTCGGCCAGGCCAGCTATGTAGTCCGGTGCAGCCCACTCGACTCTCATGGCCAGGGCGGCGAAGGCGATGTCGATCTTCTTACCCTTGAGCTCTCCTGACCTCAATCCGACGCCGACAAGCGCGTCGGCGACGGCCCCGAGTTGGTGGGTGGTGCGAAGAGCGTCGGCGAGTAGGCGGGTTTTGTGGGCGACGTCGCGGCCGGTGACCACGCTGTGGGCGGTGATTTGCCGGCGCAGGTCTGCTGCCCGCTTGAGCTCGTCGCCGCGCAAGATGGAGTCGAAGGTGATGGCGGAGCCCTGCGGCGCCATGTGCAGGTGCTCGAGTTGGGCGGTGCTGGTAATTCCGAGGAGGCTGTCGCCGGTAACGAATCGGTCGTCGAGGAAGCCGAACGGGCGCTCGCGGTCCATGGTGACCAGCCACAGCGATAGTTTGGCCATCTCGACGGCGAGGGGGTTGATGTCGACGCCGTAGAGACAGTGTTCGGCGATGAGGCGCCGCGCGTCGAGGGCGACCTGTTCGACCTCTGCATCGGCCGATAGGCGGCCCTGCTGTGTGTGTCGGATCGAGAGGATCGCGTCGGCTTGGCCTTCTTCCCGGTAGGCCTCGACGATCCGGTCGGCGAGGTACCGGCAGGCGGCGACCAGGAATGCTCCGGAGCCCATTGCGATGTCGGCGACGCGGAGGTCCAGGATCTCGGAGGAGGGGCGGATCTTCCAGGCGCTCCGGTCGGCGGTTTCCAGCGGGCCCGGCCGGTAGACGAGCGGTTCGAGGGTGTTGTTGGCGACGTCCTCGGCCAGTGACCGCGGGGTGTAGTGAGCGCCGGTGGAGGCGCGACGGGTGGAGGGCGCGACGAATCGGCGGCCGGGCATGACGACGGCGGGACGGCCGAGTGAGTCCCAGCGCAGCACAGGCGCCAGCGGCAGGATCTGCTCGGCCAATTCGACACCGACGTGACGGCGCAGCGCTTCGAGCTCGTGCTGTTCCAGGGCTTGGGCGAGGTCCTTCTCGAGGCGGCTCTCGCTACGTCCGGTGCGGCCCTTCAGTTTTGGAGCCAGGCGCGGGGGTACCTCGGCGAGCCACTGTGCGGCCTCGCTGAGCGGCAGCTCGCTGGGTTCCTTGGCACCGGGCCAGTCGCCGGACCGGACCAGCTGCAGCATCACCCCGGTGGCGGTGCGAACCTCCAGCTCCAGCAGGCCCTCGTAGACGTAGCCGATCTGCTCGACGTCTAGGGCGCGGAAGGTGAGTTTGCGCCGCTCGCCGCCGATCTCGACGTACTGCACCGCGCGGAGCAGCCGCAGCACCGTGGCGTCGTCGACTGCGGGAGGACGGGTGGCCCGGTCGGGTGCCCGGTCTGCGCTGCGGCCCTCCAGCCAGGGGAACCGGTCGGGGTCGAACAGTCCCCCGCCGTAGGCGGGAAGTCGGAGGTCCTCATGGGCGACGCCGGCATGCAACGCCCGCGCGGTGGCGAGCAGCCGGTGCCAGGCGCCGGTGCGGTATTCCAAGGCTTGTGCGCCGCTGAGGTTTTCGGCGGCTTCGAGCTGCTCGACGAGGCGGCTGATGCTGTAGGCGGCGACGTAGACGTCGTCATCGCTCGGTAGCAAACGACGCTCTTCGGCGAAGAGCAGGAAGACGATCCGCATCATGACAGTGACGACCCCGTCGTACAGATCGTCGTCACTGACCCCGGCCAGGACCCCGGACTCTGCGTCCAGGCGGTCGAGGGTTTCCAGCAGCAGCTCGACGGCGTCGCGGACCTGCAGGCCGAGGGTCTCGGTGACCGCTTCTTGGGCGTCGAGGCTCTCAGCGAGGAGCTCGGGCAGCGTGTCGTCGTGGGCGACGGCGAGGAAACGGGAGCGTTGCAGCAGAGCGACGAACGCGGCAAAGGACTCCGGCTCCTCACCCCACAGGCTCGCGTCCCACACCGCTGCGCCGGTCGTGCCCCCGATAGGTGCCCAGACAATCGCCCACCAGCGCCCGTCGGTGACCACACCCACGGGAACGCCCCGGGCTCGTAACAGCACCGCAAGGCGCTCCACAGGGCTCGCGGACCAGCCGCCAGTGGTTGTGCGAGCCAGTGGGTGGGTGCCCCACTCGGAGACGGTGCCGAGCATCCGCCACGGCCCGGTGGCCACGGGCGCGGCTGGTGACTCCTCCTCCGCCTCGGTGTCGTCGTCTTCTTGTTCGACGTCGTCGACGAGAGCGGGTTCGGCGTAGAAGCCGAGCTCGGGACTGATCAGGACGCAGTGCTCCGGCACCGGTTCGGCGAGCGCGGCGGGCAGCTCGGTGCCCCAACGCAGATGGGTGCTCCAGTCGAGGGCTTGGGCCAGGACGGTGTGCACCGCGAGCCGCCGGGAGGCTCCGCGGGTGTCCAGGGCGTCGGCCACCGCGGCGCGCACGGCCCGTCTGGGCTCGGCCGGCACCGTAGGTACTCCGGTGGGCCATACCCGATCCACTACCGGCAGGGTGAGGAACGGTCCCGAGGTCTGCAGCAGCTCCAGCCACGGGTGGCGGCGCCGGGCGGCTTCTCCGGCAGGATGCTGGCGGCGACGTCGGCGGGCCATCAACGCGACCCATCGATTGTGGTGGCGACGATGTCTGGGACGGCGAGCACCACGGCGAAGGGGAACACCAGCTCGCGGACGTCGGTGTAGCGGCGGTCGAGCTGCGCGATCTCTTGTTCCCGGTTCTCTTCCAGGGTGTCCAGACGGTCCTGCCAGGCACGGCGATCCCGATCGAACTGTTGCCGCTCGATGCGGTCGAGGTCGTCGAAGCTGAGCTGGACCACGCCGTCGGCGTTCAATGCGGTGGTGAGGGTGACGCGGAGCTGATCGAACACGGCGTTGGTATGAGCGGTCGCCCGCGTGTGCTGGGCGGCGAGATCCGTTGCCCGGGCATCCTTCTGAGCCGTGGCCCGAAGACGCAGATCTTCCACCAGGCGTGGGGTGAGCTCCTCCCACCGCTGAGCCAGCCGGGCTCTGTCCTGAGCGGAGGCGGGACGGCACGTCCCTGGTTCCAGGGCCGCCTCGACGGCATCGCGCAGGGCGGTGTAGCTGGCCTTCTGAAGGTCCATACGCTTGGTCGGGCCGCTCGTGGGCAGCTCCCGCCCGGCCAGGAAGATCTCCTCATGCAGGCGCCCACCGTCGGCGCCGACCACCACCAGACGCGCCAGCACCATCACCACCGGTCCACGCAAAGCCAGCTCGGCCGGCGGCGTGAAGCGGACAGCGGTGACCCGGTGCAGGTCGGTGCGTCCACCCCAGACGGCGCTGCGCAGCAGCCGGGTGGCCTGGGCGACCAGAGGGTGCCCGAGGTGCCCGAGGACGATGTCGTCGCGGCCGCGGGCTACGTCTGCGTCGAAGGTGAGGCGACGCAGCGCACCGGAGAGGGGGTCTTCGAGGCCGGCAAGGGTGCGTTCCCAGCCGCTTCGCAGCTCGGGGGGTTGGATCTCGCCGGGCGCGCCGTCGATCAGCGGCGGCTGCAGGGCGACGGCGAGGGCGGTGTCGACGACTCGGCGGACGTTGGTCGGGGCGACGTGCAGGCTGGTGATCGAGGCGTCAAGCTGGGTTCGTAGCCGCTGGGCCTGGGCACGCAGATTGTGTTCGGCTTTGAGCAGGGTCGCTGCGGGGCTGGCGGTCACGGTGAGCGGGTCGATGAGTAGCGGGCGTCCGAGCATCTGGGCCTCGACCGCCCCGGCCAGGACGGGGTTGACGCTGCCCAGGTCCTTGCGCTCGGCCGCGACCTTACGGGCCACGCGAGAGAGGAATTCAAGGTCGCCGTCGTAGGAGCCGGCGGCTGCGGACTGCCACCCGGCGCCGACGAAGTGGACGACGTCGACTTGGGTGTTCTGCCCGTAGCGGTCCACCCGGCCGATGCGCTGCTCGAGACGGTTCGGGTTGAACGGGATGTCGTAGTGGATGACGGTGTGGCAGTGGCGTTGCAGGTCGATGCCTTCGCTGGCAGCGTCGGTGGCGAGCAGGATGCGCAGGGGGTCGCGGTCGGGTGCGGCCTGGAACGCGTCCTTGAGGTGTTCGCGGTGGGCGGTGTCCATGCCGCCGTGCAGCAGTCCCAGCCGGTCGCCGCCGAGGCCGCGGGCGGCCAGGATCTGTGCGAGCCACACCTGGGTGTCGCGGTATTCGGTGAAGACGATGATCCGGGTCTGACTACCTTTGGGAAACAGCCGGTTCAACTCGGTGATGAGGGCGTCGGCCTTGCTGTCCGCGGGCTCAGCGCGGCGCCGGGCCCAGGTGCTCAGCTGCGCGAGCAGGTCCGCCTGCGCCTCGTCCAAGGCACCGGTGGCGAGGGCCGCGCGGTCCAGGATGTCAGCCTCGGCCTCGTCGGCGTCCGGCTCGTCCTCCCATGCCAAGGCGTCGGCGAGCCAATCGGGGACGTCTTCGGCGACAACGGGCTTCTCGGCGCGGGCCACAGTGGCCTTGTGTGCGTCGAGGGTATGGGCGAAGGCGGCGGGAGAAGAGAAGAGCCGTTTCTTCAGCAGCAGGCTGATCAGGTCGCCCGCGCGCACTGCGACCGCGCCAGGTACTCGCTGCCGGGAACGGGTGTAAGCGATGAGCAACTCGTGGCCGGTGCGCTCGTCGTCGTTGTATGCCACCTCGATCGCACGGGCGACGCGACCAGGAAACCGCGGAGTGCCATCAGGCAGCTGTAGATCGTCCTTCAGTCGGCGGACCATCACCTGCTGAACCACCGCAGGGTCCGGCTCCACACCGCGGGCGAAGCGGTTGGGGTCCAGCAGCTCCAAAAGTGCCTGCCACGACTCGGGATAGCCGTTGTGCGGAGTGGCGGACAGGAACAATCGGTGCTGGGAGAAGTCGCCTACCCGGCGCACGGCCTTAGTCTGCTGGCTGTCCAGCGCATACTTCTTGCCCTTGGCCGGCGCCGGCGGCGCGCAATGATGTGCTTCGTCGACGATCAGCACATCGAAAAAGCCAGGATGGCGAGCCTGCTGCACGAGCACCTCGTCGAGCAGTCGCTGCACGCGCGGCGTCCGCAGCCACGGCAGGCTGACGATGGTCCGGGGGAACACCGAGAACGGGTTGGCCTCCAGCCCGTGCGTTCGCCGCAGCGACTTGAGCGCGTCAGCATCCAAGACAGTGAAGTCGAGCCCAAACTTCTCCGACAGTTCGTCGCGCCACTTGCCGGTCAGCGGTGCCGGACAGACCACCAGGACGCGCCGCGCCCGGTTGCGCAGCAACATCTCCTGGACCACCAGGCCGGCTTCGATGGTCTTGCCAAGGCCGACATCGTCGGCGATCAGCAGGTTGACCCGAGGCATGCCCAGTGCCTTCGCGACGGGCTCGAGCTGGTAGTCCTCAATGGTGATGCCCGCCCGGAACGGGGCCTGCAGCGTGTGGTCGTCAGCGCTGGCCACGGTTCCCCAGCGGACGGCGTCGAGGAACGCCCCCAAAGTCTGGGGGTTGTCCCACCCATCCGGGGTGACCGCAGGTAGCCGCGTCTCCGGGAGCACCTCGCGGCCCGGCTCGATCTCCCACGCAACCGTTAGCTCATCACCGAGGTCGTCGTCGCTCACCGACGTGAGGGTAACCAGGGTGCGACCCGGTACTTCTGCTGCGAGCTCATCCCGTGGCAGGCCGCTGACGCTGCGCCGGTTCACCACCCACTGCTGGCCACGAACCCGGACCAACTGTCCGACATCCGGAGCGGTGTCCACTGACAGTCCTCCAAGCATGCGCTGACTGTAACCAGGAACGAACCGTTGCAGCAGTCGGCTCAAACAACTGCGGCAGTCGACGGCAGCCGTAGCGCCCACCAGGAACTGCCGCGCTGGCCGTACCGCGCCCCGATGGCACACTGCCGCGCGACCGGAAAGGCCGAGCTGTTGCCAAGACAGTTGTCCTGACCGCGGACGGCTCACAGTCGCCTGCCACGCTCAGGCACGACAACCCAGGGCTACTCGACGATGCCGACTGGCGCTGGATCACAGCCACCCGGTCACGCCGATGGGACACAGTCGCCGCGCGATTCAGTGACCGTGCATGGGCCAGCACCGTCACGCTCATCCAGGCGGGCGTGCTGACGGTGAACTGCACCGTCGACAAATTGCGTCTCGGGGTGCCCAGCAGCATCAAACTCACCGCCCCGTGGGCTGCAATCTCCGACGAGCACAAGACGGACCGCAAGAGCGCGGTCGCCGCGGCTCGCGAGCTCGCCGTCGCGCTCGCTGAGGAGGTCGAGACCGTCGACCCCGGTCTGGCTGGAGCCCTCGCTGCTGCGCAGGGCCACGAAAAGACTCTGCCCGTCTTGATCGCGGCTGCCCAGGACCTCCTCGCGGGAATCGATCACGACGGCCCCCGCGCGTTCTCGCAGGCACACTTTGGGAACACAAAGGCTCGAGACGACGCACCGGACATCCTGGCCGCAGCCGGGACATTCCCGGCGACCGTCGCGGCGCTCGGTCTCACCCGTAGCCCGTACATCGGGCTCGGCGGCGGCATCGTCGTCACCGGCCGCACCGGCCACACGACGCAGTTGTGGCAGTTCGCCGGCCCGGTCCGCTTCCGCGTCCACCCCGCCCCGGGCTGGTTCAGCGCCGAGCTGGAACCCGCAGACGGCACCATCACCCTGGCCGTCGTGGAGAATCTGCAAGCCGCCGAGACCGTCTGTGACGCGCACGGTCGCAAGATTGCAGTGGCCTGGTGCGCCGGCCACCCCGCCGCCCGGCCCCTCGAGCTGATCGCGGCCCTCGCCGCTGGTGCCGGTCGTGTCCTCGTCGCGCCGGACGCCGATTGGGGAGGCGTCCGCATCGCCGACCGTCTCGTGAACGCCCTCCAACCGGGCACGCCCGTCGAGATCCTCGATGCCGGCCACGGCCGGCACCAGCGCCGAGACCCCTTCGGCGATGCGGCCTCTGCGGGCCTCGAACTCCTGGAACACTCAGCCGCTGATCAGCTCGTCCGCGAATTCGCTGCAGCCGTCCGCGCCCGGGGGTACCCCGTTGAGCAGGAAAGCAGCGTCCGAGCGATCCTGGCCGCAGCGCTTTCACACCCGCGCCCGTCCCGAGATTCCTTCCTCGCTCGGTGACAGCACCCCACAAAACGCACTCAGCGCCATCCCGAGCTGTTGCTCCGTTCGGCCGGCCGAAGGCTCCGTGTAGGTGGGGCGTAGGTGACGGACCCGGCGCGGAGGCTGTGGGCGCTGTAGTTGCTTTCCAGGCTGGGCCCGGGTGGTGGCCTGCTGGACAAGGTCGTTGACTGATCCGAGAGCCGGCGGGGGAGCGGCCGGTTGCCTTTGCTGACCGGCAGCAGCAGCGGACCGTCGGTGATGCCGGCAGCGGCGATCCAGTCCTGCAGCAAGTGACCGGGCAGCGGTCGGTTTTGGTGGCTGCAGGATGACGACCAGTTCGGCGTGCGCCCCCTGCGCGGATCGCCGCTGGCGTCAGTGCCGGAAGTACGACAACGCCGTCTACGGATGCACCGCTGCCCGGGCTGCGTCTGGACCACCGGGCCGGGTGGGCCGACACTCACCCGGCCGAACGAGCGATGGGTTAACCGCAGCGGCAGTGCCCGTCCCTGGTAGGGACCAACCCGCAGGCATTGCAGCGATCGGTCTCCTGGGGACCCGGGCGGGATCGCTCGTACACGCTCGGCGTCTGCTGCTCGCTGGCCGGCGAACTGCTCTCGTCTTCGCTCTGTGCGCCTGACCTCCGCCAGAACCATATTCCGCTCATCGTTGAAGGCCCGAGTTGGCGGCTCGACGCGAGGCCTGCGTCAGCCCTCCCGCCGCCAACGCGTTGATCGACATCGAATCGTGGCCCTTGGTTGCTTTGCTTCGTTGGAGGTCAGAACGCTTGCTGCGTCGCTGGGCATCAGCGGTCGTGTTCATTACAGACACACCACCGCAGCTACGCCTACCGCGCCCACACCTACTGCGGCTACGGTTCCGTACCGGAGGACATTCTTGCCAACCGTCACCCCGAACGAGTCCTCAGACGTCGGCGCCAGCTCCTGGTAGAAGTCATGCGCCGCGCTGAGCCCTCCCCCGATGATGGGCAAGCCGTAGATGCCGCTCCGTGTCTCGCGAGCTTCGACGGATTCGTTCATTTTTCCTCCTGAGGCCCGAGGCTGCCGTTCAGGCAGCTGTCACTTGGGTTTCGAAAATGGCCGTGGCGGTCGCCCGAAGTTCCCTCGCAATGGGCTTACCCGCCAACGGGTTGATGACTGTCAATGCGACCGAACTTCCCAGTCGTGCGAAGTAGTGGTCGCAGCTGGCGATGCAGATCTCGGTGTAACCCGAGGCGATCAGCTGCATCGCGCGCTCAACGATGCGGCGGTCTGCAGCATCCGGTCCCTGCTCGACTTGCTCCCACCGAATCCCGAGAGCGGCTAGCTCCGCACCGACCCGGACATTGGTCCGCCGCGGTGCGATGGCTTTGACGAAGTCGACCTCCCCCGCGAGGTAGAAAGTGCGTTTGAACACGAAATGAGTCTCGGCGTTCGACAACGTGCGCCCGTTCAGGATCGTCACGTTGTCCGTGTCGATCAACAAAGCACGGCGCCCGCGGCCGGTAGGGACCGCCACAGCTGCCCTGCGCGTCCTGCACGTTTTGATGTTCACAACCCAGACGCTAGAGCTTCTATGACCCAGTCGCAATCTGAAAACTATGTTCCACCCAGATGAGCACTGAGGTCGCCCTGTAGGGTGAGAGTGGTAGGGGTTCTGAAAACCGATGTTGGGAAGGTGGGGCCATGTCTGGTCCGATGGAGCGACTGAGTGCGTCTGACATCGCTGAACTAGCTGGCGTTGAGCGGTCGACCGTGAGCAACTGGCGGCAGCGACACGACGACTTCCCGAAGGTGCTGCCCGACTCTGGCCCCCGCCCGCAGTTCTCCGGCGCAGAGGTTCGCAAGTGGCTCGCAACGCGTTATCCGGCACTAGATCTTGAACGTGATCATGCGGCGGACCTGGTCCGCAGTTGGAAGCACGCGTTTAACGGCGTTCAGGACGCCAGTGCCGAGGAGACGCTGATCTTGTTACTCGCCCACGTCTGCGACGACCCCTACGACGCTAGACCGGACGAGGAACGACGGAACTACGCCGTGATCAGGAACGACACTTTCGACATTCGCATGTGCGTCGAAGACTCCACCGCCGATCTGCTGGAGAAGATCGCAGGGGATGCCGATGGCTTGGACCGCGACGCACTCATCGCAGCCATCGCCGAGGACTACGACGCCGCCGGATACTGGCGCCGGACGACGGGCGCGTTGGCCGCCGACGCCAACCTCCGCGACTTCCTAGCGAGTTTGGTTTCGCCCGAAGCCACGTCGGTCCTCGATTTGGAATGCGGCCCCGGGGCGCTGCTCAACGTGGTCGGGAAGCGGCACCCGACGGTCAAGCTCATTGGACTAGAGCACGATTTCTACAGCCAATATGTCGCGGCAAAGCGTCTGGCCGGGCGTGGCGGCGTCACGCGAGAGGGGAGCCTCCTCAAGAAGGATCTGATTGCAGATGAGACTTACGACGTTGTGCTAGGTATCGAGCCCGTTAGCTCTTCTCTCCCGCCAACTGCCGACGTCCAACGGCGCCTTTCCTTCGCAACTGCATCCACCGCCGAAGCCGCGTGGCCACAGCTGGCAGTTCAATCGCTGACGCCAGGCGGGTCGGCATACCTCATCCTTCCGCGCAGCGCCTCATACGAGGAACGTTCTGACCCAGTTCGACGACAGCTCGTCCGCGAAGGGGCAGTCGTGGCTATCGTGACCCTCCCGGCAAATGCTTACCCGCTCCTCAAGACGCCCGTCGATCTGTGGGTACTACGGCGGCCTACCAGCGAACTTGGGCCGATCCTGTTTGCCGACATGACTGACCTAGACCCCACGCAGGCCGCGGACTACGCCGGGCTAGGCGACCTGCTTCTCGGGTGGGCATCTGAAAGCCGAGTTCCCGATGACGATCCCCGAATCGCCAAGGTTTCGGTGCTGGACCTTCTGGGGCCAAACGTGAACCTCGACCCCGAGTACTGGAGTACCCGGGCTTCTACGAGCGCCTCAGCCGACGAGCTGCTCAAGACGGTCGAGAACGCTTCGCGGGAGGTCATCGAACTAAACTCCAAGGTCCGTTCGGCTGCACTGCCAAATCTCCCGCTCACTGCCCAGCCAGCCATGGTGATTTCAGTGCGTCAGGCCCGCGACGAAGACTTGCTCTCGGTCGTCAAAATTCCAACGATGCGGGAACGGGACGAGCTTCTTGAAACATTCTTCAAACCGAATTCGCGCTTCACCGCCGCGGATGCCGCAGCGATGCGAGCTGGAAATTTCGTCGCGAACGAGTCACCGGTCGCCGCGGGTGGGCAGGCTGCCGAGGGGACGACCCAGCTGGGTGATGTGCTCGTGTGGGTCTCGAGTGAACGCACGATCGACTCGACGGTCTGCACGGTCGCCGGCTTACGTCCAGTGCCCTCCATCGCCGTACTTCGTACGTCCACGTTCAATCCGCAATTCCTCGCGATGGTTCTCCAGTCTCGGCGGAACGCAGTACGCGCGACAGGCAAGACCGGACCCGCGCTGCGCGTCCTCGAACTAGAGATCCCTCACATCTCGCGATCTCATCAGAACCTACTGGTTGCCGCGCTCGAGTCGGCATCTGAGTACAGCAACGCAGCCCGAACGCTCGCATCAGCTGTTAACGCTTGGCAGCAGGCGGCCACAGACGCGATGGGGTCTGGGATGACAACGTTCGAGCAGAAGCCGAATTGACCCGGGAATCGACGAGCTGGCTCGTGCTTTGCCTGAACTGAGATTTATGAGCGGTGACGTGGGGAGAGCGATCATCCAGTAACTTGGCATGAAAGATCTTCCAGTGCAGCCGCCATCGACTGACCGGTGCCCATCACCGAGTGGTCTTGTTCATGGGCGGCCAGGCACGGGCCTTGTTCGACGGTGAACTGCAACCGCTCAGCCAGCACCGCGGTGCCGTCGCCGCCCCCAGCGAAACCCGGTGATGTGCGCTACTGGGAAAGCTCATCCCGGCGCCAGGCCACCGGCAGCACCTGCATGCAGGCCTCTCATCAGCCGCTCGTGTCCTGTCTCGTCGAAGTTGAGGCATTCTGACCGTGCCGTCTCACGTAGTTGAGGCAGATTTGCGGTCCGGGTGCTCAACTGCGTGAGACATCTCGTCGAATGTCGGCGGAGCGAGCCGTTTCGCGGCCGCCGTTCCTCACGGCTTTGACGAGGCGAACCGACTACCCGAGTAAGCGGCGCGACCGTTGATAGCCCGCTCTGCACGGACATCGACGAAGTGCCTCAAGTAGGTGAGACAACTCGACGTCTGTCTCACGTACCTGGAATCTGCCTCAACTTCCGCGAGATCGGACAGCTCGGCCGGCGGTGGGGCCGCAGCCGCCGGCAACGCCAGTGCGCCCGCATCCAGGGAGTCCATGCAGTCAACCTTAGTCGTTATCACCCACGATTCCGTGCATTATCGCGGGTAATACAGCACGGAGGAGAGCCTGTTGTGCTGGCCGGACCGTTGCTACCGGGGAGTGGCCACAGAAGGCAATCGGCTACGGAGCCGCTTTCTTCTTTGGACGCAGACCGATGAAGGCTGTTTTCGACTACGCACAATTGCGGTCCGTTTCAGAACATATCAAGGCCAAAAAGAAGCCCAGACGTTTCTGGTTACCCAACTACCGCCGCCGTTACCTGCACGTGCTGGATCACCGAGAACTGGCTGTCCGGGTCAGATTTGCCCGGCTCAAGAGGTTTATGTTTATCGGCTTGCTGCTGATTGCGGTCGGCCTAGCCGTGTACGGCTGGGTAGTACTGAACAGTATCGCCGCCTAGCCTGTAACTAATCGAATTATTAGCGGTAGTTGTTCGCATAGGGTGTAGCGGTCGTCGCAACACCTGACCTTCAGGAGTTCGATGTCAGTGCCGAAGTCTTCCCCCGGCCCGGCGCCCGGCGCGCCGTTGACAACCGAACAATACCGTCGGTTGACCGGATTCGGAGGCCGATGACTTCGTTCTCAGCAAGAATCTTGCCTCGGCGTACTTCGACCATTTCGAACCACACACCGGCTGACGAGAGGCCGCTCACGGTGTGCTCCGGTAGTCGTCCCATTTCCAAGGTTTTCGAGACAGGTCCGAAGCCAGCAATGACCGCTCCAGCGGGCTCTTCGTTTCTGCTGGTGTGAAGCCTCGTGAAGTTGTCACTGGATTCGCTCGCGGAGTTGTCACCATGTCGCCGGCCGGGGTGACGGTGCCGTCATCGGCTGGCGGCGGCCAGGTGAGATCTGGTGGTCAGTCGGCTTTGGTGCCGCCTGCGCGCTCGACGGCGCGGTAGACGGTGGACCGGGCGACGCCGAACAGTTCGGCGAGTTCGGCGGTGGTGTGTTTCCCGGCCCGGTACAGCCCGACGAGGTGTGTCTCCTGGGCGGCGCTGAGCTTGGGTGCCTTCCCCCGGAGCCGGCCCTCGGCTTTGGCGACCTTCATGCCCTCCCTCGTTCGCATCCTGATGAGGTCGGATTCGAATTCGGCGATCATGGCCAGGACGTTGAACAGCAACCGGCCGATCGGGTCGTTCGGGTCGTGGACCGATCCGCCGATGTTGAGTTTCACGTCGGCGGCGGTGAGTTCTTCCACGATGTCGCGGGCATCGGGCAGTGATCGGGCCAGCCGGTCGAGTTTGGTGACGACCAGGGTGTCACCGGCGCGGCAGGCGGCGAGCGCTTCGCGCAGGCCGGGTCGGTCTCGGTTGCGGCCGGTGAGACCGTGGTCGACGTAGGTCCGTTTGGCCTTTACGCCCAGTGCGGCCAGGCCGTCGCGTTGCGCGGTCAGGTCCTGGTCGTCGGTGGAACAGCGGGCGTATCCGATGAGCATCGCGGCCATGGTCAGACTGTACCGGTTGAGCTACCTTCACCGGGCATTAAAGCGGACAGGTCTTACGGGACGTTTGGCCGGGGGTCCCACGAGGGTTTCAACATCGGACCGACAGCAAGCCGAGTGTCCCGGTCAGCGTTCGGCTATCGGAACGGTGCGAGCGGATCTTCATCGCGGCGTCGCAGCCCGTCGCAGTCCTGGATTGGACATCTGATGGATCGAGCGTCGCTCATTGGCGGACAGTCGCCGGGCCGGCCTTGCTGATCGTCGGATTCATCCTAGAAATAGTTTTCATCGTGGCCCGAGTAAGATCGGGCCAGTTCAAGGCCGTGTGGCGATCGCCCTCAATGGTCCTGAGCCGCTCGCAGCGCAGGCAAGTTCTGCGGCAGATCCGCGGGCGGGCCGCCGTCGATGAATCAATGTTGCCTGTCTCGCGTCAACTTGCCGCGCTGTTGTACAAGAGCCGCTCCATCATCGGGTTGTTCGTCGCACTACCCCTGATCTTTCTAGGTCAAGCGTTGCCCCAAAACGACCCGTTCCGCTGGTGGCTGGCCATCGTCATCATCGTCCTCTGTTCCGCCTTGCTAGTGCTGATGTATCGCGACACCGTCCGCGCGAAGCGGTTTTTGACGCACTACGCAAACGACAGACCGACACAGCAATAGCCGTGGGGGTCGGGACCATCAGACTGGCTCAGCGCAGCCGCGCCCGCCCAGTCGTGCGCATTTGGCCTTGGCTGATGTCGCGGACTCACACCAAGGAGGTCAGGGCGGTCGTGTCCGCTTCAAGCTCGTACTGCTGGTGAACTGGGCGGCATCGCGGACCGCTCGTGCGCGGTTGCGTGCTCCGCGGCGGTCGGCTGGGTTCCGCGTACTTGGTCGCGTCGGCGGGTGTAGTCCTGGCTGTTGGCGCGGCGGTTCGAGTCCCGCCAGCATGTCGGGTTTTGGCAGAGAGGGTTGTCCCAGCGATGCCGAGGCGATCGGCACGGCCAGGAGCGCGTCGACGCTGTAGGTGAGCGCGTATCCGAACCGGTGGGCGATGACGACGAATGTTTGCCGTGCCGGCCGGCCGACTGCGGTCGGGAGGTAGTTGGTGGCGATCTGGAATCGGCCGTGACCTTTCCCGGAGATCGCGCCCGGTCCAGAGCCAACATCCCGGCTCGGTCGGCAGGCGCATATGCGAGAAGTACCGCGCGATGATGACCTTATCGGTGACGGCAGCGCGCACAAACGGATCGGTGCCGTTGCAGCGCCAGGGCGCGCAGCGTTTCGGTGACGACGGCGGCGGTGGCGTGGGGTGCTCGAACTGAAGTTCGGACATGCCAATACCGAGCTCGCCAAAACGGGCCACTTCAACGGGCTGTAGGGGGAAGCCAAGGGTCGGCAGTGGACTCTGGGGGGTCAAGCACGTGGTGACGTGCCAGAACGTGGTCGCTAGTAACCTGGACCTAGCCGAGAGCCTGTTGATGCCTTGCAAGTAGAGATGCTCTACATTGATTCTATGGCTTCTACTACTCCCGAGCAAAGACGACGCTTGATTGCCCTGTGTGTCCCCACGCCCTTGTGATGGCGCTGGGGGTCTTGACCATCATCGAAAACTTCGGTGCGGGAGGAGTGATCCATGGCGTAGTTGGACTGATATTTCTCGCTGGTGCGTTCTTCGCGGTATTTGAAATCGGTCGGCAGGTAGGACGCACAGACAGCCGTCGTGTGAATAACTCTGCCCCCACAGGGCAATGACGCGCCCCCTTATTCACCAGCTGGTGAACTCTACGTCTGTATAGTAGGGGATTATTGGGTTGGCAAGGGATGTGTTCCGGGGGGTGTATTCGTTGAACTACGGTGAGACGACAAGTCATTGCGACAGATTTAAAATGGGAAACGGGCAGCAAAAGCACGGGTGTCTTCTGAGGTCGAAACGGCTACTAGGCGTCGAGAGTGTCACCAATTCTGTTCTATGACGGCTACGCTAAGGCTAAGTCAACAATCGCCGGCTGTATAGCAACTTTCGGGAGTTCCCCCTATTTGTTGACTAGCCTGATACTGGCTTAAGGCCTTGTAAAAAAATCCCCCTGCGCCGATACCGCTGGCAGCGGAGGCTAGTGCAGCCGGGATTGCCACTTCGGGTGCGGCAGCAAATCCAATCGCGGCACCTACTGCTATTAATCCGGTCAAGAAATCGCTTGCGGCATCGAGCCCGTTGGGGTCAGTCATCGTGGTGGGATCGTCTCAGGTGTAGGCGTAGCGGTTGGTTTCTTGGCCGGAGGGATCGGGTTGGGTGAAGCGGCCGGCGGTCGGGTCGTAGTAGCGGGCGCCGAGCTTGTACAGGCCGCTGGGATCTAGATATCCGCTGATGTAGCGGAAGGGGTTGGCGGTGGCTTGCGGGCCGGTGGCGGTGCGGGTGGTTCCGTACGGGTCGTAGGCGTAGGTGGCGGCCTTGGTGCCGTTTGCGTCGACGAGGCCCACTACGCTGCCTTGAGCGTCGGTGAGGTAGTAGTAGCTGCTGGCGCCGCCGACGCGGATGCTGACCAGAGTCCCGCCGGGTGTGCGGGTGAAGGCTGTGGTCGGGGAACTGGCAGGTGTTTGACTACCTACGCCGAGCAGGGTGTTGTTGATGCTCAACCCGCCGGCCTGGCTGGGGACGCCGACGCTGGTGCGCTCGACGTTGCCGGACCCGACGTAGGTGAACGGAGTGTTGGTGTTCGTGCCGCCGGTGACGGTGTTGATGGCGACGACCTGGTCTCGAGTGTTCAGGGTGCTGGTGCGAGCGGGTAGACCCAGGCTGGGGGTGCCGGGGTTCGCCGTCTCGTTGCCGTTGGCGTCGTAGGTGAATCCGGTGGTGCTGCCGTTGCGGCTGGTGAGCTGGTCGGCGGCGTTGTAGCCGTAGCTGATGTTGGTGGTGGCTCCGCTGAGCAGGCTGCTGCTGGAGGTGCGGTTCCCGTCCAGGTCATACCCGTAGGACCAGGAGGCGTTCGTGGTACCGCCGCTGGTCTTCTCGGTGGCGGTGGTCAAACGTTGCCGGGTGTTATAGCCATAGGTGGTGATGCTACCTGCGGGTGCGCCGACGCCGAGGGTGTCGACCTACGACAACGACGGCAAGCGGGTCAGGTTCAGCGACAGCCCCGGCCCCTTGATCGTTAAGTCCTTGCCGGTGATCACCAGGTTGCCGTTGCCGACGTTGACCTGCGCGGTCAGAGCAGACTCCAACGGAAACTTTTCCAGGCCGACCCCGCCGAGAATCCCCAGGCCGGCCGGCCCGACACTGGTGCCGACGGGAGCCGCAGCGATCGTCACACCCCCACTGGATGGTCTCGTCGCCGCCGACGATCCGGTCTTTCCGCCGCGGACCCGCGACGTCGGCGTCCAGCTGCCCAACGGCAGCGACCCCGTCGGAGTCCGGTTGACCGAGCTGGACGGGCTGTACACCACCGGCGACTTTGACCTGGCGGCCTTGCGACCGGTTCGCACTCGGTTGTGCACCAGACTCGACCAAGACAGCTCAGAAAGTAAGCCCGACACCAGGATTTGTCAACGCCCGCAACCAGCCTGCAACCGGCGACCGGGGAAGACCTGACAAGGCGTCGAAAGATACTGTCCCGTAGGCGGTTTCACCTACCGTTGGGGAACCCGTTATACGAACGTTAGCTACCCGCCTGTGCCACACCCCCCCCAAACGGGGACACGAGAGTGACAATCAGCAGAGCCAAACGGGTCAATATGATGATCTTCAGCACGTTTCTGGCTCATTGCTGCCCAAATGGCGTTATAAAAAACACCCGTTTAGCCGGGCAGCTCATCGAGCGACGATATTCCATCGTTGGCATTGAGAAAAGGCAGCGATACACCTGTTTATCTGCGGTAATAACTGACCGGCATCAGCAACGGGGCGGTCCGAAGGCAACGCCGATCCTCAAGCGCATCGGGCGGACCGCGTTCCGAGTTTTCCTCACCCGGATACCCTGAAACCGCGGATACGGTTCGCCTGCACCCCGCGCATCGCGCCGGGCGGCACAGACGCTCAAGCCTTGGCGAGTATGAAGAGACGCTTTAATCATTGAACGCATAGGTCGATCCGACCATGTCCGCAGAGGGGATGTTGTGATGAGCCGTGTCAGCTGGATTATCGGTGGCGGTATCACAGTGCTGTTGCTAGCCCTTGTGGGCGGCTGGCTAACCGCGCCCGCCGTGATTCGCGGTCGGCGCGCCCACCCAGGCGACTGGTCGGAAGGCGATGACCGGTGAGGCCGTCACCGATGCATACGCCTACGGGGAGGCGGTTTGCGGACAGGTCGGTCGACGATTCGGCCGAACGACATCGTCCTGTGGGCTGCTGAAGCCGCAGGACCTCTTCGGTTTGCGATCGGCTTGCGCGCCGCGAGGGCGGGATGTGCACCGCTTGGGCAAGGTCGTGAGATCGCCGTTCTCTTACCGATCGTCGGCCGCGTCACCTTCAACGGCCACATCATCGAGACCAGCGCGTCGCCAAACGCACGGGCTGCGCCGCCCAAGTGACACGATTTGTTCATGGACACTGACCTTTCGACGGAGATCTGAATCCAGCCACCATGGCCGATGGCGGTCCCGCGCCTCGGCCCTGGAGATACAGCTCCATGTCAGACCTGTTTCACGCCAAGGTGCCGGTGGAGTTTGTTCGCAGGTGTTCGCCGATACCCCGCAGCACACGTATCAGGTGCTCACGAAACGGTCGACCAGGTTGCGGCGGCTCGCCGGGGAGCGGGACTGGCCGGCGAATCTGTGAATGGGGTCAGTGTCGAGAGCGCCGACTACCTGTATCGGGGTCGATGACCTTCGGGTGATCACAGGCGGAGAGTCCGGACCAGGTCCTCGCCCGATCAATCCGGACTGGGTTCGGAGCATCCGCGATCAATGCTTGACCGCGCCGCCGCCGATCCCGTTCCACCATCCCCAAATGACGATCGCGCGATCTTGGTCGTCAGTCGGCCCGGAGTCGCCGATCGTGACCGGTAGGCGTTCGGCTTTCGGGCGCTGTGAGGTCCGCACGCTCACGATCGAACCACCGGTCACGCCAGGTTGCGGTCGGCCCCACTCAAGCAGAGTGAGTGGTCATCATGTTTTCGGGCGCGGCAAGATGGGCGCTGTGACGTCGAGAGTTCAGCCGTAAGTGTCAAACGGGCTGCTGGGTCGGCTCGTCGAGCAGACCCTGGACCAGGGCGGTGGTGGCGCACTGCCCGCGGGAACGTCACCGGGCCGTCCGCCTGCGACATACTCGCTGGTGGCATGGCAAGTTTCTGCGGTCCAGGAAGCTGTCACGGCGGTCATGGAAAGTGTGCCCACTTTGTGAGTATCGGCCAGACCACCGACGCAGCGCCCACCCGGAGGGCCGGCCGACAGTCCACCCGATCTGGAAGGGGTGCTGGCGGTGTCAGGGCGCTTCTGTAGCGTGCCTCTGATGTTGCCTGCCAGCCCTTCTCCTCTCGATCGACAGCCCGTCCTGCAGTCCAAGGAGGCTGCCCGCAAGGTGATGTTCGACCAGATGTGGACCAGGCTTCGAGCGGATCCCTTGTTGGACGAGCTGAACGCGGCGGCCTGCGGCGCTGAATATCCCCAAGACGTGACGGTTTTCGGTTCCTGCACCCGCACCATCTTGGATTTGGCGCTGGCTGGGCTGAACCTGGGGGCGGCCGACACCCTGATCGATCTCGGTTGCGGGCTGGGCGGACCCGGCCGATGGCTGGCCAGACAAAGCGGCGCGAACGTCGCCGGGGTCGATCTGAGCCAAGCTGCCATCGACGGTGCACAAGTCGCCGCGGCGGGTTACCTGCGGCCAGGGCAGTACGAGTACCGGTTGGGCACCATCACTTCGACGGGCCTACCGGACGGCAGCGCCGACGGGTTGGTATCGATCGACGCGTTGCCGATGGCCACCGATCGGGCCGCCGCGCTCAGCGAAGTGCGGCGGGTGCTGCGTCCCGGCGCCCGGGCGGTGTTCACCTGCGCGGAGTGGCACGGGGACCAGCCGCTTCCGCATCCCAGGATGGCGACCAAGTGGGCACCGCTGATCGCCGACGCCGGACTGGTCCTGGTTGACCAGTTCATCGATGCCGGTAAACAGGACAGGCAACTCCGCATGTACAAATTGTGGCTCGAGCACCGAACCGACCTGGCAGAACGGTTCGGCCCGACCGGGCTGAGCCTGCTGGAAGAGGCCAGGAAAGCACCTGGGCTGCTCACCGCCAACTATCGGGCGTTGCTACTCACCATCCAACGGCCGACGGCCTGACCGCTTTCGTCCCGGTAACGGCGGTGTGACCGTCGAATGCCGCCTCACCCCGATAGCAGCGGATCCTGGCTACGGCCGCGGTGCCGGCCTGAACATGGACAGGTGCCGATCATCTCGCGACGACCCGCCCTGAACGAGGCTCTGATGAACCAAATTCTGGATACCGGCCACGGGACCGGCATCGACGTCCAGACGCTCAAGGGCGTGATTCATGATGAGGCGGCGTTTGCGCGATGGGCGGGTGAGGGCGCGGATCCCGTCCTGGACGTCATCGGACCGCTGTTCCGCGGTGACCTCGACGCTGCCCAAACGGCGCTGGATCGGATCAGCGTCGACGCTGAACCGGAGGTTCAGTTCCGGCTGCGTGCCCTGGGAGCGGACATCGGTCGCGACCGGGGCAAGTTCGCTGAAGCTGTCAGTCGCTATGAGCTGTTGCTCGCTGACTATGCGGGTACCCGTCGTGAAGGCGTGCTCAGGCAGCACCTTGGAAAGGTGCACTTCGCTGCGGGAACTTCTGGGCAGCGCGGGATGAGTTCGCCGCCGCGCTGCAGCTCCGCCGCGCGCAAGGCGCGGACGCAGACCTGATCGAGTCTTCGCTCATCGCGCTCAGGCGCGCCGATGAAGAGATCAGCCGGGCGGCGCAACAACCTCAGAACCAGGTGCCGGACTCATAACGCCTATCGCCGACACCGATGCTCTTGGACATCTGCTGAATATGGACAGCCGGTGTCCGCAGGTCGCAACCGACGTTCCGCAAGCCGATCCCCAAACGACGATCGCGCGATCTTGATCCTGGCAGTGACGGAGGGTCGCGACGGTCGCCGTTAGACCTTCCCGAGGAACGCCCAGCGCCGGCTAGCGGAGGGTGGTGCCGCCAAGCCAGCTTCCTACTCCTGTGGGTGCGGAGGGGCGGGGAGCACCTGGGCAAGCCATTGGAACGCCGAGTTCTGCATGCCCCGGTCGAAGCGGTGCGGCCCCGGGTACCACTCGGCGCGGTATGCCTCAGGTTTCCCGACGTGGTCGTACTGGGCCTGGATCTTTCCGTCGGCGGCTCGCATGCCCTGGATCGGGAACAGGTGATCGTCGTGGCAGTACTGGATGAGCAGCGGCGAGGGCGCCCGGGCGGACGCGACGTCCGGCCAGTCACCGATCTGGGCCAGGCCCGGCGGGAAGAACATCCAGGTGTGGTCGGCAACGTGCCGGTCGAGCAGTTCCGCGTAGGTGGACATCATCCCGACGATGACGCACGCTGACAGGTCGGTGGTGGCGGCCAGCATCGCGGCCCTGCATCCACCTCCGGACAGCCCGACAGCTGCTGGCGGCGCAGAGGCGACGTCGTCCCGGCCGAGCAGGTAGGACGCGGCGGTCCGGTCGTCGCGGAGCACCTGCGCAGCCATCGAGGTCCCGAGCACGGTGCACAGCTTCTCCAGCACCAGCTCATGAGCCCGGCTCACCTGGTCGTAATGCCGGGCCTGGCCGGCGACCGTTTCGCCGGGGGAACCTGGCGGGGAGCCCATCGCGTCGAGGGTGAATCCACGGCTGCCCCAGCTGAACCCGTCGTGAGCCAGCACGACGTAGCCGCGGCGGGCCAGCTCGTTGCCGAAGGCACGCCCGCCATAGACCTTGGTCAGCCCCTCTTCGGCGGCGGGATGCCGGCCCCGGGCGCCGTCGGCGACCATCTCCTTGCCGACGAACTTCACCCCACCGTGGGAGTGCAGCGCGAGGACGCCGGGCAGCCGACCGGTGTGGCCCGCTGGTCGCAACACGAATGCCTCCGTGCGGGGACCCCAGTCATGGGCCCAGCTCACCAGCTCGCCATCGACACCGTCACGGGTCCAGCGCGCCAGAACCCGAGCATCCCTGGGCTTCGGCGCCACCCCGACAGCACGGAGCACCTCCGCGGCCCGCAACGGGAAGTCATCATCGCGCTTCCATAGGCCGCCCGCCCGGGCCATGCGCAACCAGTCACTGAACGACCCCAGGGCCTGCACAGCGGGATGGCTCTCAGAACCAGTCACCCTGCCAGCATTGCGCACGACCACCCAGCCAACCCCACCGGCACACCGAGCGCGTTCGCGGCCGCCCGGAGCCGGTCCTTGTCCGATCCCGGTTGGCGATCGCTCACCGGTCGCGCCGGCACCGTTCGGCGACGGACAGCGGGTGGTTCGAGTGGGTAGCCAGGGGACGCCCGTTGTCGGAGGATCATCGGCTTCAGGCAGGATCAACCATCGTGATCGACGTGGAGCAAGCCCGAGCAGTGGCCCACTCGATTGCTGAGGTGACGCTTGGTGCGGACCCCGGGCAGTTGGACAAGATCGAAAGTTCCTCGCATCAGGTTTTCATAGGCCCGACGGTTGCCGTGAAGATTGTCGATGCTGCCGATCACACACGGCTCGATCGCGAGATCGCCATCACCGGCGACCTGCCGGGCGGCCTGTCGGCACCCGTTCTGGCGAGCGGCCGCCTGACCACAGAAGATGGTGAACTGCTCTATGCCTGCCTTGGCCGGGTGCCCGGAACAACCCCAGGTATGGGACTTGACGGTGTCGATCGGGTCACCGCCCGCCAGTGGGCGCAGCAGGCAGTGCAGCAGTTGCAGCGCCTGCACGACTGGACCCCGGCAGGCCAGACCGCGGCCATCTTGCAAGAGAGTCTGCGGTGGCGTCACCGTCGATCCAGGTGACGGTCTCTGCCCCGGGCTGACGGCGCGCGTAGCTCAACATGGTTGCGCTGGGATCGACGCCGATGACCACACGCCCCGGCGTTGCCAGGGCTCGAGTCAGTAGCCCGGTGCCGCATCCGAAGTCGAGGATCTTGATGGCTTCGACCGTGTCGGCCAGGGTGCGGTAGTACTCGTGGTCGTCGCAGGCCGCGTTGTCGCTGTCGTACAGCTCTACAAGCTGCTCGTCGCGGTACGAGTCCTCATCCATGCCCGCAGGCTACGAACGCCGCCTGATGAACGCAACCAGTTTCCCCGGACTATGCAGCGGGTAAGCGTTCCGCAGGACGATCGGTCACCGGTCAGCGGCGGTCCGGAGCGCCCGCACGAGGATCAGAGAAAGGTCGGTCCAGTCCAAACCGTTGTGCTCTTCCAAGGGGGTAGAACCCCGTTGCCTTATGGAACTGTCGCGTGTCTGCGTGTGGCTCGCTATCCAAGGACGGTCCGACTGTGTGTACTGACGGCAGGCGGCACCTATCGTCAGTGAAGTCGGGTAGCTATGCGCTCGACGAGTGCGCGGCCATCCCGAGCTTGGTCGTCGCCCGTGCCGGGAAGCCATTTGCAGGTCGCGCGGATCGTCTGTTATTGCTGTGGGTCGCTGTGAGGACGTTGGGCCGTCTCCAGCGCTTCTTCGTCGACAGGCAAGGCGGCGAAGGAGTTGTGCCGGTACTCCGTACCGGCGGGGCGCCCGTCAACGAGGCGAAGGTAGGCAAACGGCCCGCAGGCGCAGTCGGGGGTCAAGCGATGCGTCTGAGCCCGTCTGTCGTCCTCGAGACCCCATGTCTGGTCAGCGATGGGGACAACATGCTCGTGAGGTTCGGTAGCCATCAGGTTCATGGCCGGTGACCCTACCGGCGGGCGCCTCGCCTCACCGAGCAACGTTCCGGTGCGCCTTCCTCATTTGGAGCGGCCGACCGGCGCTCATCACGGCCACATGGACGATGGCGCGGCGCAGGCGCACGCTCATCGGATCACGACTTGTCGAAGTAGTCATGCAGCTCATCCTGCCTGCCGGACCGCCGTGCCGACCTGCCGTCCTTTCCGAGGACGGCGCGTGAGCCCGCCATCCCTTATCGGGACACATCAATTTTGATCGACGAGTCCGGTGCGAACGCTCCACCCTGACCGGTAGACGTTCCCGTTGCGGTGACGGTGGCGATCTTGGTCGGCACACCCCCGAAGCGGGAATCCGTCACCGGGAGAGGTTACCGAGGCGGATCGGTAGCATCCGATGTCAAAGCAGCAGCGGGTGCCGCCTGACAGCCGTTTCAGCGAATCGCGTTGCACAGTCCCGGTGTTGCGCCTAACGAAGGACGACGAGTGACGATGAGCGGAGCAGGTCCAGACCGAAGCGATCAACAACGGGCGGTAGCGGCCCTGAACTTGGCTGGCGGCGGCGATAGCGCTGGGGCTCAACAGTTGCTGCAGCGCAGTAAGACGAGAGCCATCCGCCTACGGATCGTGTTGGTGCTGGGCTCGATGCTCGTTGGTGGGGCGATTGCTCTGATATTCGGCGACCGGGGCAGGTCATCTGACGGATCGAGCGTTGCTCATTGGCGGACCGTCGCCGGGACGGCCTTGCTGATCGCCGGGTTCCTCCTAGAAATAGTGGTCATCGTGGCCCAAGTGAGATCGGGCCAGTTCAAGGCGGGGTGGCGATCGCCCTCACTGGTCCTGACCCGCTCGCAGCGCAGGGGAGTTCTGCGGCAGATCCGCGGGCGGGCTGCCGTCGATGAATCAATGCTGCCTGTCTCGCGGCAACATGCCGAGCTGTTGTACAAGAGCCGCTCCATCATCGGGTTGTTCGTCGCACTACCACTAGTCCTTCTGGGGCAAGCGCTGCCACAAAACGCCCCGTTCCGCTGGTGGGCTGGCCATCGGCACGATCGTCGTCTATCTCGCCTTGATCGTCGTGACCTATCGAGATTCTGCCCGCGCGAAGCGTTTTCTCATGAACTACCCACATGACAGACCAACACCGCGATAGCCGTGAGTTTCGGGATTGTCGGACTGGCTCAACGCAGCTGTGCAGTCCCGGTCGTACGCACGTTCGACTTGGCTGATGTCGTGGCAGCACCCCGAGGAGGCCACGCAGGTCATGTCCCCCAGCGCACCCCAACACCTCAGACTAGTTCTGCCAATGGAATGTCGGCCGGACAGGCCCAGAACTGGCCCTGACAGACCGTCGACAAGTCGTCAGGGCTATTTCGCAAAGCGATCCCCTGACCGGTCAACGATGGTTGAGCGGGAAACTCGCCGCCTTTGTCGGTCGCTGCGAAGGTTCCGGGAACCGGCGGTACGGTGCTGATGTGGCTACCCGCCTTCCGACGATCCTGGCGACTTCTGGTGGTTTTGCCGAGTCCGCACGCCTGGACTGGGAAGTCGGCCCGCTGACCCGCTTTGCCGTCGAGTTGGTGGGCGTCATCGGTCGCGCCCCTCGGGTCTGCTTCCTTGGTACCGCCAGTGGCGACGACCGACGCTTGATCACGACGTTCTACGACAACGCCTGGCGGGAGGGCTGGGTGGGCAGCCACATCAGCCTGCTCTCCATGCCCAACATCGCGGATTTGCGTGAGCACCTGCTGGCCCAGGACGTCGTGTGGGTGTGGGGCGGCAGTGTCGCCGGCCTGTTGGCAATGTGGCGACTGCACGGGCTCGATAGCGTCTTTCTTGAAGTCTGGCAGTCCGGTGTCGTGTTGACCGGTGTCTCGGCGGGTTCCATCTGCTGGCATGTCGGGGGCACCACTGACTCGTTCGGGCCCGATCTGCGTGCCGTGACCAACGGTCTGGCCTTGCTGCCGTGGTCCAACGGCGTTCACTACGACAGTGAACCCGTTCGCCGACCCCTGTTCCAGTCGCTCATCGCGGCCGGCACCCTGCCGATGGGCTACGCCACTGACGACGGGGCGGGCCTGCTGTACCGAGGCACAGACCTAGTGGAGGCGCTGACCGAACGCGTCGGCGCTGGGGCCTACCGCGTCCGAGCAAATCCGGGCGGCGGCGTCACCGAGGAACCGCTGGATGTTCGGAGGCTTCGCTGACGGGCAGCATCAAGAACAACTCGGCAGTGGAGACTTCGTTATCGGCTAACGTCCTGCGGTGACCGCTCCGGGGCAGCCGACGACCAAGATCACGATCGCGTCGATTGGGGATCCCTGACCGGGCAGTTTCGTAGTACGATTCCTTGGTGGAAGTCCTCCGATCGGCGTTCCGTCATGGAGTGGCCACCGAGGACATCCTCCATGTCATTCGTAACGCCATCGTCGTCGAGGAGATCGCCGAGGACCCAACCCGATACCTGGTTCTCGGTGCTGACCGAGCGGGGAACCTTCTGGAACTGGTCGTGCTCGACCGTTCGCAGGGTCCCGCCGTGATCCACGCGATGCCGATGACCGCCCAGTACCGCGACCTGCTTCCGGAAGGATGGTGAGTATGCCTACGACCCACGGGACCACAGCCGATGGCACCTCGATCACCGACGAGATGATCGAGGCGATGGCCGATGAGGCTGAGCGCGGCTACGACGTCGAGGCGATCAGACGGCGCCGGCAGGGCGGACGACCGCCGATGGGATCAGCCGCGTCCTCGGTCGAGTCCGTACGGCTGGACCCTGAGCTCAAGCGTGACCTGCTGTTACGCGCCGCCGACGAGCACATCAGCGTGTCCGAGGCCATCCGTCGCGCAATCGGGCAGTACCTCCGCGCAAGCTGAGGGACACCCCCCCTTCCGGTAAGCGATCTCCAATCGGTGATCGCGCGATCTTCGTCATCGCAGTGACGGAGGGTCGCCACGGCTCGCCGGTTGTCGTTCCGCAACTGAGACGAGTTCATTCCCGCCAGGTCTACACGACGTCCTGAGTAGACAGGCAGAAGGGATGGCCGGCCGGGTCGGCGTAGACCAAGCAGTGGTCGTCGTTTGGCTGGAAGTCGTACTTCGTCGCGCCGGCTGCCAACACCCGCGCCTCGGTAGCCGCCAGGTCATCGACGTCGAAGTCCAGATGCATCTGGATCGACGAGGTCGGGTCAGGCCACGTCGGCGGGGTGTAGCCGGGCACAGTCTGGAAGTCGATCCGGCCCCCCGCGCCGTTGACGGTAGCCCAGGCCTCGTGGAGGAACGTCACGGTCCCGCCTGTGATGTTGGCGTAGAACGTGGCTAACTCCCCGGCGTTTGGGCAGTCGAGCGCAACCGAACTGAGTCTTATCGAGTCAGACATGTTCGTCCTTCCAGGGCAGAGGCTATGACGGTAGACCGGGTTGCCCCCGAAGACTCGACGCCGACGCCGTCCAGTCCGCATTCGGGCCTCGGTCCACAAGCGGATCCCCGATCGGGACGAAACGATCATGCTCAGCGAGCCCTGGTGCGATCACTGATCTTGACCGGTAGACGTTCGGTTTGCGGGACGGGGTCCTCACTGCCCATCGGGTGATCCGCAGGTTGGACCGGCACCGTTGGCTTGGCGTCCTCGGCGGGGGGCCGATGCTGACGGCGACCATGACGGAGTCCCCGACGTCGACTTGTTCAAGCGTGCGCACGGCGATCTTGACGGGTAGGACATATCCGCCGTTCTTGGGTAGCAGCGAGGTCTCCCATTGGGTGGCCCCGATACAGCCGAGCACGGGGATCACGCCCCATCCGTATGACGCCCCGGCGGCCTCGGCGCGGCGTAGTCGCAGCTGTATTGAGGCAGGGCCAACCAGCAGAACGGCGCCGGCCCGCACCATTGGAACACGGTGCCGCTGAAATTCATGTCCACCGGGCGAGGCTAACGCTGGACCGCAGTTCTTGCGCCCTGTTCGAATGCCGGCTGAAATGTGCCCACACAGGCCCTGTTGCCGTCAGGGTCGGCGATGACGGTGGTCCGCGGCGCCTGACTGTCGTCGATGATCACGGCGCCGGCGGCCACCGCTGCGGCGATGCGTTGCTCGGCGACCTCGAATGGCACCTGGACGTCGAGGTGGAATCGTTGGCGTGGTGTGGGATGCGGATCGGTTTCCTGGAACGACAGGATCGGCACCCGACCGGTGGCGTCTCGCACGTCGTCGCCGATGGTGCCGCGGCCGTGGGCCTGGGGGCCACCGGTCAGCAGGGCCGACCACACCGGCGCCACAACTGCGGCGTTCGCGGTGTCCAGCACCAACTCGATCGTGGTGATCGACCCCGGGTCGGCGCGGACCGACTGCTCGGCGGCGATCTGACTGATGCGGCGGGCAAGGTCGACATCGCCTTGGGTCACCCACTCGACCTGGTGCTCGGCGCCGGCATCGTCTCGGTAGATCGCGTCGTTGCTGATCAGCTTCAAGTCGACATGGCCGGGGCCGATCCGAACCTGGAGATGATGCCCTACGGCCGTGCCGGTCTCGCTGATGGCGGCCAGGAAACGGACGCCTTCGGAGAAGTCGCCGATGACGAATCTGGCGTGCAGCCCCTGACCGAGTTTGCGCCATTCTGGCAGGTTGGCGGCGGTGATCTGCTTTCCGCTGAGCATGTCCATCGGGCAATCTCCTCTTCCGTTAATGGTGTGGCCGACGCTACGGTGGATTGCGGATGAAAGGCGTCCTGAACCTGATGAGTAGCGATGTGGGACCGGTCGGCCGGGCGCTGCTGGCACTCGAGGCGATTCAGGTCGCACCGGGCATCACGGGCGCCTCGCGGCCCGTCTGGGTGTGACCGATCGGGCGGCACGTCGCTACGTTGCCGTGCTGCGTGAGGCGGGGATCCCGGTCGAGTCGGTCAGCGGACCGTACGGCGGCTACCGGATCGGGCGTGGCGCGCGCATCCCACCGTTGATGTTCAGCACGCCAGAGGCTGTCGGGTTGGTGATGGCAGTGCTGCAGGGCTGGCACGGATCGGTCGAAGCCGACCACCCGGCCGCGACCGCGCTGGCCAAGATCCTGCGCGTGCTGCCGGCCGCGACTGCCGCCGCGGCCGAGGCGATGCGAGGCGTGCAGGCGCAGAACCCGGGCGACAAGGCCGCCATGCCCGACGCGGAACTGACCGCGACGATCACCCAGGCCTGCCAGAACCGCAAGCGGATCCGCCTCACCTATCACACCGGCAGCCGGATGCTGCTCGAGCCGTGGGCCGTCGTCGTGCGGCACGGGCGCTGGTATCTGCTCGGCTGGCTACCCGATGCCGACGCACGCCGCGTACTGCGCCTGGACCGCATCACCGCCGTCGAAACGACCGATGAGGCATGCACACCACCGGACGACCTGGACCCGGTAAGCCAGGTCGAAGACCACCTCGCCGACGGCTGGACCCACCCGGTCGAGGTTCGCATCGACGCGCCCCTGAGCAAAGTCGCCCCGTGCATCCCACGCACCCTTGGCCGGCTCGCCGAGAGTGGCGAACACAACTGCACCCTGCGCGGCAGCACCGACAATCCCACCTGGTACGCCGAGCAACTCGCAGCCATACCTGCGCCCTTCACGATCCTGACCGGCGAAAAGGTACACGCCGCGGTACAAGCCCTCGCCCAACGGTTCACCCACGCCAGCGGCGCGGCCATCAGCAAAGATCCACCACGCACCACACGGGTATCCCGCCGCCCAAGGTCCGCAGCCGCTACGCCCACAGGCATGCCCGCCCGCGGCCTCGACTCGACCTGAAAAGCCCGGATGAGGCACCCGATCGACACGGTCCGCCGCCGCCTCAGGGAGGATCCGCTTTCGACACGGCTCGGGTTGACGCACATACCGAGCCGGCAGCGAGCTCGCGAGATCGTTGCCGATCTGCGACCGTGGACCCATGCCGATCACCGTGCAGCCGGTCAGCGAGGCGCTTTTTGATGACGTTCAGACCATCTTGGGGACTCAGGGCCACGCAGCCCGCTGCCAATGCCAGGGATATCGGATGGGCTGGCACGCCCGGCATTCCGAGGATGTTCAGGGCCGCCGCGAGCTGCTCCTCGACCAGGTGATCGAGGGACACGGCCTCGTTGCACACCTCGACGGTGAGCCGGTGGGCTGGTGCTCAGTCGCACCGCGCCGCGACTACACCTACCTGCGCCAGACAACATGGAAGGGCCGCAACGAGGACAAAGACGATCCCCGCATCTGGGCGGTCACCTGCTTCGTGACTCGAGTCGGCTTCCGCCACCTGGGCGTGAGCCGCGCGCTGGTCGGCGGCACTGTCGACTTGGCCCGCGATCGGGGCGCCCGGGCCGTCGAGGCCTATCCGATGAAACCGGCCCCGGGTAAGGACGTTTCCTGGGGCGAGATGCACGTCGGCGCGCTCAGTGCGTTCCTCACTGCCGGGTTCCGGGTCGTGCGCGTGCCATCACTGCGGCGTGCAATCGTGCGATACGACTACTAGAACAGGGGAACGGCATTCGGGCGACCAACAGCCTCAGGGCAGCTAGTCGATGGTCAGCTGCAGGTGCCGCTAGGCACGAGGACGCGATCAAGGCGCAGCTCCGGTCTACCGATCGGTGACCGTTCGCCCATCGGTGACCGGTCACGGATCCCCAAACGACGATCGCGCGACTTGCTCCGGACAGTGACGGACGGTCGCCGGTAGACGTTGGTCTAACGAAGCGTCTTGAACCGAGTCAGGACATAAATGGCCGTCCCGGGTTTCCGTCGGAGGTACGAATTTCACGAGCCGCAGCCACGATGAGGGGTCAGCCATCGGCTGGCTGCTTGAATCGCTGGGTCGGTGGGGCGCCAGGTCGCGAAGTAGTTCGCCGTGCCGACCTGGACATCGGGGTCGATGGGCGCATCCGGGTAGAGGTGGCCTGTGCGGTCGGCCTCAAAGGCTGTGGTGAGTCTCAGATCGGCGCCATCACTGAGCCGGTAGTCCGTGTTGCCGGTCGGGACCCCATATGTTGCTGATCCCATGGAGGTGGTGCATAGGCGTCCCCGAAATACGATTGCGGCGAACTCTCCGGAACTGCCGGTGGTCGGGCCGGTCAGGACCACGACTGGGTCTGTGCTCGCGCCCTGCTGGGGTGCCGCGGACATGCGGATCGACACCTCGCCGCCCTGGGTGATTTCCGTTGGCGTCACCCGGACCACGCTGGCCGGTGCAGGCGGTGCAATAAACGAGCCGAATAGGCCGGAACCCAGCAGCGGCTGGATTCCACCGAGCATGGGCCAGACGTCGCCACCGTCGTTGCTGCGCAGGTCAAGGATCCATCCGCCGGGTTGTCCGGCGAGTAGGCGACGCATCACGGCACTGCCGGCGGCCAGGTATGGATCGGCGAAAGCCTCGTTGATGCCGGTCAGCGCAATATACCCGATCCGCCCGGGCAGCATCCTGCCCGAGGGCAGCTGCGAGGGGCTGTGAGGCGGTAGTGCGGTCTTCCTTTCGAGGGGCACCAGGCGGGAGTGTCCGTTGACGCCGAGCTGCCCGAGGACCACCGCGATCGCCGAGTAGGTGTCGCTGGGAGTCGCCGCTGCCGAGGCCGAACGCAGCGCCTGGTGTCGAATCGCCGGCCAATTCAACTTGGCGCGATTGACCGCGTGAAGCTCGATCAGGTCCAGCGCCGTATCCAAGTACTTCCGCGCGGTAGCGGACATCGTCAGCGCCGTCGATGGTGAGCTTGTCGGTGCCGCCGAAGTGAGCTTCGTGGGTGTCGTGGACGCCCGTTCGGTCGGTATCGCAGACGAAGGCGTCGCCGGTGGGGCGGACACCGGTTGGGTCGTTGTCGCGGATGAGGACAGTGTCGGTGGCGGAGGACTGGCCGTACAACTGACCAACGCGCTCGCGGTCGCGGTCGCCAACGATGCGATGAGCATTCGAAACCTCATTCGATACCCCGACATGGACCGGCGGCGAGGTCGTTCAAGTCGAACCGATGAGTCGGCCGCATGCATGTGCGAGCGGCGGATGTGGACCAGCGCATGCGCCGGAGCTACGAGTGATCGTCATCGCGGGGGGTCAGGCTCTCCTGCTTCCGGCATCGCCGCCGGTGTGACGGGGCGGCGGATCAGGCAACGGGCGGCCGCTGCCCAACAGCTGGTTCTGCAGACCCTGCGCCTTGATGCGCTCGAGCGTGACGTCAGGGCCACCCTCCAGCGGAACGAAAACATGCCTGCGATTGGTCCGGAACTCTGCGGCCAGTAGTGCAAGCCCCATCACCAGCAAGATGGCGCCCAGCCCCCAGGCCCGACTGATCGCAGCGCCGATCCCGCCGAGGAGCAGAACGCCGCCAAAGACGACGTACAGACGGTTCACGATCAAAGCCTCACATCCAGCGGGACCGCCCCACTGAACGCAACCGTAGGCCCTTTTGCAACAAGCAGGAATTGCCCGGTCAGCGATCCTCGACCGGACACGGAGATCATTCCCGGGGCGCGACCGCGCGCGTCAACAGGCAGACGCACGGCGGCCCGTCGTTAGCATCGCTGTGTGCCTGTAGATGCAGAAGACCTGTACGCACTCGCCTCGGAGCGCGAGGCTCTGGAGAAGAACCTTGACGCCCAGCGCGAGGGACTGCTGCGGATGATCGCCGGAGTGGATGATGCGACAGCGCGGAAGGCGCCGACCGCAAGCTCGTTGTCATTGCTCGGTTTGATCAAGCATGCCGCAACCTGGGAACGCCGTTGGTTTCAAGTCATCATGGGCGGACGCAAGTTCCTCGACGAGTGGCCTGCGGTCAGGACCGTCCCCCGAGACGCTGACCTGATCGTAGATGAGCACGACACCGTCGACCACTGGGTCAGGTACTACCTCGAGCAGATCGAGCAGTCCCGCGCTGTCACCGCGTCGATGGACCTTGACGATGCCTGCGCGCGCCCGGACATCATTGAGTGCAATGTTCGCTACGTCCTGTTCCACATGATTCAAGAAACGGCACGCCACTCCGGCCACGCCGACATCATCCGCGAAACCCTCGACGGCACACGCGGAATGTGAGCCGCCAGACGTCACGGTGGGCCAGTTCACCCTGACATAGCCACTCCGCCGGGATTACCAGCCGACGTCGTCTGAGAGGGCATCACTTGCCCAGTCACGGATCCTCGACCGGTCAGGGATCCCTGTCCGGGCACCGGCGGGCCCCTAGACGACCAATGTGGCATAATGATGGCATGACTCGCGCACGATTGAGTACGACTGTGGATGCGATGCTTCTCGACGATGCCAGACGTGTTCGATCCGGAGTCACCGACGCGGTCCTCGTAGACGAGGCTCTGGCAGCTCTACTCGCCCGCCACCGCGCCGTCGAGGTAGACGCAAGCTACGTCGCCTACGACGAGCACCCGCTCGACGAGCCGGACGAGTGGGGCGACCTGGCATCGTTTCGACAGGCTGCGGCCGCATCTTGATGGCTCTTCCCGGCCGCGGTGACGTGTGGTGGTGCGAGATGCCGCAGATAGGGCGTCGACCGGTCGTCGTGCTCTCCCGCGATGCAGTAATCCCGCGGCATCGTCGCGCATTGATTGCTCCATGCACGACGACCGTTCGGGGACTCGTCAGTGAAGTGGTGCTCGAACCCGGAGACGACCCCGTACCGCGTCGTTCGGCGGTCAACCTGGACTCGGTGGAGAGCGTGTCTCTGGCAGTGCTTGTCGACCGAATCGGCCGGCTGAGCGACGCTCGGATGCGTCAGGTATGCGCCGCCCTGGCCGTTGCCGTCGACTGCTCTAACTGAGCCGCGGCGGTGTGCCGGTCGCCGATCCCGAACCGGAACTCGGGGATCGTTGTGCAAGGCTTCGGTCCATGGATGAGGTTGTGCGAGTGGCTCGCGCGGGGACCGACGACTGGCAGGCGGTTCGCGACATTCGGTTGGCGGCCTTGCGCGATGCTCCGTTCGCCTTCGGGTCGACGCTCGAGCGGGAGCTGGCTTTCGACGAACACGAATGGCAGCGCCGGGTCAGCGACGGCAACTGGTTCCTAGCTTGGTTCGGGCAGCAGCCCGTGGGAGTCGTCGCCGGCATCCAGGAGACCGGCCGGCACGACGAGCGTCACCTGGTCGCGATGTGGGTGATCGCCGAACACAGAGGGACCTCGGTGGCGGCTGAGTTGGTTGAGGCCATCTGCGACTGGACCGGGCTGCAGGGGGCGAGTCTTGTCACCTTATGGGTAGCGGACGGAAACCCGCGCGCCCGTCGGTTCTACGACCGGCTCGGGTTCATCACGACTGGTCGTCGACAGTCGCTGCCCAGTGCCCCTGAGGTCGGTGAAGAGCTCTTACAACGTCACGTCGATGCCCACAAGCGAGCAGGAGGCGGCCATGCCTGAGCTGAGTCCGGCGGTCCTCGCCTTCTACCGAGACCGCTACGACGAAGAGCAGCGGTTGGTCAGCTCACCACACGGCCAGCTCGAGTTCCGACGTACCCAGCAGTTGCTCCGCCGCTACCTGCCGCCACCGCCCGCGGCGTCCGTCCTGGACGTGGGCGGCGGAACCGGGATACACGCCCGCTGGCTAGCCCAAGACGGCTTCATGCCACCGACCCGCGAGGTCTTTTGCGCCTGGCGCGAAGGCAGTCTCAACTCGGCGGCTCAGGTGCAGCTATGATGCACCGCATGCAACATGAGGTTGATGCTTCTGCGCCCGGTTCCGCAGCGCTCCTGCTTGCGGACAATGTGGTGCTGCTGGATCCAGATGCGGCCGTCTTCAACGCCATGTTGGAAGGCTGGCAGAGGCAACAGCAGTCTCGGGTCCTCCAATCGACAACGATTACCGGGCGGGCGGGGGTAGTCCGCCGGCTGGCGGAGTTCTGCAACCTGTATCCGTGGCAATGGTCGGCAGACGATGTCGAGGCGTTCTTCGCCGGTCTACAGTCCGGCCCTCGGCCATTGGCACCATCCACCATGCGCAACTATCAGGTATCCGTCAGGCTATTTCTGGCCTTTGTCACTGACGTTAGATACGGATGGCGGCAAGTCTGCCAGGAGAGATTTGGCGAGGCTCCTCGTCAGCTGCTGGATGAATGGAATACGGTTGCGCACAAGGTGGATTTCGAGGGCAAGCCGGGACGGCGCCCATTAACCTACGATGAGGTGCAGACGCTTTTTGACGCTGCGGACAGCAGGGTCGAGCAGATCCGCGCCACCGGCCGCAAAGGCGCTCTGGCTGCACAGCGAGACTCGGCACTGCTGAAGACGATCTACGCCTTTGGGTTGCGGCGGAGGGAGGCTTGGGGGCTCGACTTGTCGGACCTGCGTCACAATCCCAAGGTTGGGTCATTTGGCCGCTACGGGGCCGTTTTCGTCAGGTGGGGGAAAGCTTCTCGTGGGTCGCCACCGAAGCGACGGACGGTGATGACGGTCCCGGAGATGGACTGGATCGTGCCGGTGCTGCAGCAGTGGGTTGAGGACATACGACCCAGGTTCTCGCCCGGGTCGTTGTCCGCCATGTGGGTTACCGAGCGGTGCAGCCGCCTGAGCCGCCGGAGCGTGGATGAGGCGTTCGTCGCGGCTCGAACGGCAGCTGGCTTGGACCCGACCTTGGAGTTGCATTCCTTGCGGCATTCGTATGTCACCCACCTCATCGAGTTCAATTATCCGGAGAAATTCGTACAGGATCAGTGCGGGCACGCTACTGCCAGTACGACGGCCATTTACAGCGGCGTTTCGGACGATTACCGCAATCGTCTGTTGAACCAGGTGCTCCGAGATCGGGTGCCTGATTTGTGGTCGCAGCCTCGGAGCCGGACAGAAGGAGCGCAATGATTCGCAGGATGGGCTTTGACTGGCAACTTCGGCTCCGGATGGCTGAGCAGGGCATGTATGCCACCTCTGATCTGCAGCCCTTACTGGCTGAGCGCGGCGTTCACTTGTCCCGTGAGCAGGTCTTTCGCCTGGTCACCCGTCCGCCGCAGCGCCTGAGTATGGACACTCTGGTTGCCTTGTGCGACATCCTGAGTTGCACTCCGAACGATCTGATCAAGTCCGAGGTCGTGAACGAGCAGGTCAAGAAGGCGTCTGGATCGGCGGCGGGCGAGGCAGCTCCCGACCCAGCACGGCGCACCACGATCCGCCGCCCGCAGTCGACGCCCTGACCGGCCGGACGCAAGGCAGCAACCGATGACTCAGTACGAGGACGACGCGGCGTGACCGGAGCGATCCCTCTGAAGCAGGAGCTGGTGGATGAGTCGGTGCGGCTAGTGGCGGCGGCGGTTCCCGAGCTTCCGATCAGCGGCGTATTCGCCGCGGTTGTCCAGGCGACTGGGCATGCTCGTCCGTTACGCGAGCTGCGCGATCACCTCGCCTCGCATCCATTTGCTTTGACCTCCGGGAGCGCCGATCAAGTTCCGCCTTCTGTGGTTCGGTTGATCAAGCACCTTGCGGCGCAGGGTGTTACATCCGTTAAGATGCCGGCTTGCTTTCACTGCGGACGAACAGACCGCAATCTGCCCCGTCGTGTTGCCGGCGGCCGTCTCTGCTGGACGTGTGCACAGAACGCTAATGCCCAACCCTGCGCCGACTGCGGGCAGAACCGGCCGGTGCATATCCGAGCTGATCGAGGACCGCTGTGTGAACATTGCGCCGGACGGCCTGAGAGGGTCTGCGGCATCTGCGGCAAGACCAAGCGAGTAGGGCGCCGCGCCAACGATGCCTCCCCCGATATCTGCCAGGAGTGCGCTCGGGTTGAGATCGGTTCCTGCGAGGTCTGCGGCCTGGTCAAACAGTGTCGACGCAGACGGGATGGCCGGCGCCTCTGTTCTAGATGCATCTTCCTCGAGCGGTCGTCCGAGGAGACTTGTTGCCGCTGCGGAAAGCTTCGACGGATCGCCGTGCGCTGGCCGGCTGGACCAATCTGCCACGGCTGCTACGAGCGGTCGGTCGGCGGACCCCAGCCCTGCTCGGACTGCGGGCGCCGGGCGGTGCTGACCGGCACAAATGAAGCCGGCAAAGCCATCTGCGCGACCTGCGCCGGATCACCTCGAACCTACGACTGTCCAGTTTGTGGTCAAGCGTGTCGTCCCTACGCCGGCGGCCGGTGCGCGCGCGTAGTCCTGATCAACCGCATCGACAGGCTCTTCAAAGTCGCTGAAAATCCTCGATACCAGTTACTCCAGAATGCCTTTGCCAATACAGACGATCCTCGAGGAACCATACGTTGGCTCGCCGGGCAGGGAGGCGCCGCGTTGGCTGACCTTGTCGCCACGGGGCAACCACTCACTCACGCCGACGTGGACGCCATACCTTCCAGTCCCGCTGTCGGGCGATTTTTGCGGGCGCTGCTGGTCACCACGGAGGTGCTGCCCGACCGGGACGACTATCTCGAGCGCGTCACGGTCTGGATAGATCGCACCATGGCCGGTCGTCCGGCCCACCACACCAACGTGCTACGCCCCTACGCTCTATGGGACGTGATGGCACGAGCCCGCCGGCGACAAAGCCGACACGGCAGACCCTCGACCAGCGCCACCGGCGGATACCTGCGCCAAAAGATCCGCGTCGCCGCGGACTTGCTGAACTGGATCGACGGTCGCGACAGCACTCTGGACCAGCTCACGCAGGCCGATCTAGAGTTCTACATCGTCGACGACGGCGGAAAACCCCTCAGGTTGCGGGGCTTCATCACCTGGTTGCGTCGCCATCACCTCATCGGCGACGTCAGGCTGCCGCGGCCGACAAGGGTGGCCCAGCCAAACCCAATCCCCGAACAGGAGCTCTGGCTTAACTTACGCCGCTGCCTGAACGCAGATGAACAGATGCCGCTGCACATCCGGGTCGTCGCCGCCCTGCTGCTGCTCTACGGGAACCCGGTTACCCGCACGGTTGCCCTGACCTCTTCTGATATCCGCCAGGACGGCGACCGGTACTACTTGACGCTGGCGAAGCATCCACTGCTTCTGCCCCCGGTTCTTGCCGACATGGTCAACCAACTCAGGGACCAGGCCCGATCGGATTCCGTTGTCGGCCGATCAGTCGCGGCTACAACGTGGTTGTTTCCTGGTCGGCATCCAGGAAGCCACCGCGACGGCATCGGCCTTACAGCCACGGTCGCCAGCCACGGGATCGATGTTCGACCCACTCGAACTGCAGCCTTGATGTCATTGGCCGGCCAACTACCGTCAGCTGTTCTCGGCCCGCTCTTGGGGTTGCATCCCCACACGGCCGTCAAGTGGAGCGATCTCGTGAAACGAGACTGGACCGCCTACCTCTCCATCCGCCAACGAGAAGGACAGTTGGCCGTGGCCGACGAAGCACTGGCTCAAGCCGTCCGCCGGCCATAGTTCGGTCAAGCGCCCTCCAGACGCTGATACCGGCCACCTCGAATTGACCTCGGTTCCTGGCTTGCGGCAGGTCGAATCGGTTCGTTCTCAGGGAATACCGCACGTTTCGAATAGCTACATCCTGCCAGTCCACTTCGCCCCGGTGGCAGGTGGCACCGACACCGCCCGCGCGGAGCGGGTCGCCACGGGCGGAACGGTGACCACCGTCAAGGCCCGAGCGTTCGAGATGCTCGCCGCGCTGTAGCGAGTAGGTGGCGGGCCAGGAAAGCCGAACAGCTTTCCCGGTCCGCCCGGTCGCTGGCCCAGGTAGTCAACACCTGGCCCAGCAGATGCACTCCCCAACCTTCCCAAGGATGAAAGAGGCAACACCCATGATCCCCACCCAGCACGCCCCCGGCAACACCACCCTCACCACGCCCGCGCCCGTACCCGCGCCCGCACCTATCGGGGCCGGTGTCAGTGTCGCGGCCCTGTACACCGCGACCGCCGCGCAGCCGTACTACACCCACTCGGCCGGCAGCGGCCGCCTGGTCGATGCGTTCTACCTCCTGCCCGGCCAGGCCCAGCCCGCCGAGGGTGACTACCTCGACGCCGCCGAGTTGTCGATCTGGCACCACAAGGACGCCAAGTGCTACCGCGCCACCCTGTCGGCAACCAGCATCCGGCTACACGGCGGCATGTTCGCGCAGCGGTTCTCACTGTTCGCCGCCCGCACCACCACGCAGGTACTGAGCATCCCAGCGGCCAGGTTCAACGCCGCCAAATTCGCCCAGTTCACCACCGACGTGCACGCCCAGCTCGCCGCCCACCGCACCGCCGAAGGCGACCAGTCATGACCGCCCCCACCATCCCACCCGTCCCGGTGGCCGAGGGTGAGGGTTCGTCGTTCACCCGGCTGCACGAGGTGCCCCGGTTCGATCTGTACTGCCGGGCCGACGCGATCGGGAACCGGTCCCTGGTCGAGGTGCCCCGACTGTTGGCGTCGGCGTTCCGGTTGCCGTGGCCGGTGGCTGTCACCGCGCAGGCGTGGGATGAGGTGATCGGCTGGCCGACCGAGGGCACCGACCTGATCACCGCCGAACAGTTGCTGATCGACGTACCGACCGAATCGGGCCGGATCGCGGAGGTGCTGCACGCCGCCGCGCAGGCGTACTACACCGACGTGGCCCGCGCCCACGTGCAGAGGTTCACCATCTGGCGGGTGTCCCCGGAGCATCCGACGACCAGGGCCACCCCGGTTCGGATGACGTTCACCCTGCACCCAGGTGATTTCGGCGAAACCGTCGCCACCATCGCCCGCGCCGCCACCGAGCGGGCCGGGTGGTTTCACCTGACCCGGCAACCGTGGGTCCGTTACGAGGCCGCAGCGTTCACCCGCCGCGCCGGGCGGCTGTCCCCGGTGGTCACCCCCGAGGTGCTGGACGAAATCTTGGCCCACGCCACCGACATCACCGAACCCCCCGGAGTGGAGGTCCACCCGGTGGCGGACGGAGTGATCCACCTGAGCAACGGCGGTACCACCTACTGCGCCACCCTGGCCCCCAACAGAGCCGGGCTGTACGAACTGGCCGGGCTCGGTTGGCCGACCGTCAGCACCCCCGACCAGCCGCAGCCGGTGAAGTGGTGACCGCCGCACCGATCACCGCGCAGCCCGCCGCGCCGCCGCTGGACGCGGCAGTGTTGGACGCCATCGCCTGGACGTTGGCGGTGTCCCCGGATTGGTCGGCCGATGAGCTGACCGTCATCGCCGACCTGATCGGCACCGTCCGCCCGCATCCCGGCGAACTGGACCCCGACGCCCCCGACTGGGTCGGTCAGCTCGCCGCCTACCGCCTGCAACTCACCCACCGCACCAGTACCGAAGGGATCACCCGATGACCACCACACTGACCACTGACCACACCACCAGCGCCGCCGCACCGGACACCACCGCCCCGGACAGCGCCGCCGAACCTGCCAGCATCGAAGCGACCACCGCCGCCGCGCAGGTCGAGCAGGCCGAGCCGAGCGGTCCGGTCGCGGTGGTGATCGAATTGCACCCCGACGCCGTGGCCCAGCACCCCGACAACATCCGCGACGCATCACGCGGCATCAAGGAGCTGACCGCCTCCGTGGCCGAGGTCGGAGTCCTGGTGCCGCTGATCGTCGTTCCGGTCGCCCTGGTCCCCGGCCACGACTGGCCCGACACGGTCACCCATGTTGCGGTGGACGGGAACCGCCGCCAGGCTGCAGCCGAAGCGGCCGGTCTCCTGCTGCCCTGTCTGGTCCGCGCGGACCTGGCCACCGCGAAGGCGACCGCGCGGACGATGGCGGTCACCGGTTTGGTCCGCGACGGCCTCACCGCCACCGAGGAAGCGCACGCCGTCGCCGCCCTGTTCGACGCGAAAATGTCGGGCGCGGCGATCGGCCGGGCGATCGGCCGCAGCACCGCCCAGGTGAAAACCGCGCGCCGCGCCGCGCAGGTCACCGCCGACATCACGCAGCGGGCGGACTACCCGCTGACCCTGGATCAGCTCGCGGTCCTGGCCGATCACCAGGACAACCCCGCCAGTGTCGCCGCGCTGTTGGACGCCGCGCCCCGAGGTTTGATGGATCACGTCGTGGCCCGGCTCCGCGCCCAACAAGCCGAAGACACCGCCGTGGCCGCAGCGGTCGGCCCGGTGTGCGCCGAGTTGGCCTCAAACGGTGTCACGGTGTTGGAGGACGAGCCGAACATCTACACCCCAGGTGGTCCCCGCGCCGTCGAAGACCTCAGCAACGACGACGAGGGCCGGGAACCGTTCAGCGCCGAATCCCACGCCGGGTGCCCCGGTTCCGCCGCGTACGTCGCCGCCGAGTACTACCCCGCCGACCCCGACGACGACCAGCCGGAAGAAGTGGAAGTGACGGTGCTGTACGTCTGCACCGACCCGGCCGGGTTCGGGCACAAGTCGCTCCGGTGGGCGGACCGCAACCCCACACCCGGCCCCGGCAGCCCCGCCATCGAACCGGCCGAGGGGGAAACCGGCGGTGACACCGCCGCCCGGCTCGCCCGCGAGCAGGAAGCAGAAGCCGAGGCGAAGAAGGCGCAGCGGCGGGAGTTGATCGCCCGGAACAAGCAGGCCGACTCGGCGCAGGAAGTACGAAGGGCGTTCGTCCGCCAGTGCCTCGCCGTGAAGTCGAAGCACAAGGCGATGGCCGGGTGGGCGCTGGAACGAGTGATCCAACGGGACCCGACGTTCTGCCGGTGGGCCGGGGAGTACTACTCCCGCCCCGCGATCCTGGCCGAGCTGCTGGGCGGCGATCCCCGACAGGTCACCGCCGACACCCCCGCCGCGCGGCACGGACTTATCCTCTGGGCGCAGGTCGCCACCGCCAACGAGGAGGACCTGCCGCGAGACGCGCACCGGGAGCGTTCCCCGTCTCGCGCCCGCTACCTACAGCACCTGCAGTCCCTGGGCTACGTGCTGTCCGATGTCGAGCAGATGATCCTCGACAACGCCGCTGACGAGCGGCCGACCGAAACCAGCTCCGGCGACCACACCACCGCCGACGCCGAGCAGGACCCGGAGGTGACCGCCGCCTGACCAACCCGCAGGGACCGACCAGGGCCAGCAACTCGACCGCCGAGTTGCTGGCCCTGCCCGCGTTCCAGCACTGCGCCGTTCAGGTTTCCAGGTCGAACAGCGGCGCGGTGTGCACCGTTGGAACCTCGCGGATCGGCGCGGCCCGGGCGTCGAACAGATCGACCGGGAAATCGTCCGGCCAGGCGACGGTGACCGGGGGTGGCGCGTCGAACAGCGGCACCAAATGTCGCAGCGGATCCCCCGCCGCCACCGCCGCCGCCAACACCGCCGCCAACGCGGCCTTGCCGATCCCGGGATCCGCTTGCACCGCCGAGACGATGGCCGCCTGAATCGCGCGGGACGCGCCGACCACCCCGCGAGTGTCGACCAAACCCGGACGGGGGCCACGGGAGCGGCCCCGCGCCACCGCCTGCCGCATGTTCTCCTTTTGGGTGGCGATCCGGACATGACCCGGCGCGGAAGAACAGCACAACCGGACCTCGCAGTCATGCATCAACGTGCAGTCCACCGGCAACGGCCCGAACCCCAACCGCGCGCCCACCTGATGAGGGGTCAGCATCCGGGCGCCGTCCTCCGGGTTGGTGATCCAGAACCGGCCGTACCCGTCCGACCCGATCGCCCCCGCCCAAATGTCGCACGAGGCGGTGCCGATGACCTGCCGGTGATACCGGTTCAGGTCACGGTTGCTCAACCGCAACCCCCGACCCAACGACTTACTCACCGCACCCGCCGCCCTCGCCCGGTCTGGACCCGGTTATCCGGCCAGCGCCGCAGCGTCGGCCCGGACACTGTCCACCGCCACCGGCAACACCGCCGCCGCCGTCGCGGCCGGTACCGGCGCGGCCACCGTGGCGACAGGTGCCGAACTGGCGGCAGGCGCGGACTTGAGTAGCCGTTTCACTTCCGCGACGGGCAGGTCCGTCAACGCCGCCACATCGGCCGGTGACAGCTTCTCGGCGGTCAGCTCGACCAGCCCGGCCGCGACTGCCGGTTCCGCCTTGCCCACGGCCGCCGCGCGGGTGGCGTCGATCCGGGTCAGCGCCGCCTCAAACGCGGTTCGGGCCTCGGCCCGCGCCGAATCGGCCGCCGCCGTTGCGTCGGTGAGCTTCCCGGCCGTGGTGATCACCTTCGCCGCCGCCGCCTCGATCCGGGCATCGCGCGCCGCGCGGTCCGCGTTCAACGCCAACAGCCGCTTCCGGGCAGTCTCCCGCGCCGTCACCGCATCGTTCGTCGTCTTTCCCATCAATCCATCAACTCCCCACGCCCACCGGTAACCACTTTGACCAGCTCAGCCTATCCGCCGACTCCGACGAATCCCGGCACCACCGCACGTCCCACCAACTAACTTGGCCCTCGACCCGACTATCAAAGCCAAAGCTCACAGCCACAGCCACAGCCAAAGCTCACAGCCACAGCCACAGCCACAGCCAAAGCTCACAGCCACAGCCACAGCCACAGCCAAAGCTCACAGCCACAGCCACAGCCACAGCCACAGCCAAAGCTCACAGCCACAGCCACAGCCAAAGCTCACAGCCACAGCCAAAGCTCACAGCCACAGCCACAGCCAAAGCTCACAGCCACAGCCAAAGCTCACAGCCAC
>JAABUK010000750.1_pt1 | contig 66309 bp, 103 predicted proteins | sample 5559141 | NCBI WGS metagenome assembly JAABUK01 (sample SAMN10711869, study PRJNA513367) | rock metagenome | isolation source: Antarctica rocks | place: Antarctica: Victoria Land, Pudding Butte nord | collected 2016-01-03 | reverse complement strand
GAGGGGCCCTTCAGTGACGCCAGCCCGTGCTGCTTGCTCATGATCCTCAATCCACCTGGCAAGACATCAAGCTCAATCAGCTCACAAGCCAAGCTGCTGTGACTAAGCAGATGTACTGTTGCAGGGGAAAAAAGACAATGCTGTTAGGCGTTCAATATTGAGAAGCTTGAGATGATCCCAAATTGGGCCCAAGCTTCCCTTGGCCTTACATTGCTGCAGGACTGCTATGGTGCTGCTGTTGCTGTTGCGCTGTGGTGTTGCTGCTGCGCTGTGGTGTTGCTGTTGCGACGTGGTGTTGCTGTTGCGCTGTGCTACAGAAAGGCTTTCAGTGACCTCACGGGTTGCTTACAGGCCTCAAACAGGACTCAGACAGAACCAGCACAGATTGGAACAGCATCACCATCTGAACAGCATCACCATCTGACCTTAAGCTTTTCACGTTAGTCAATGCAGCAGATCACACTCGATGAACGTGAGTGCATGCAGGCAGTTTGGATGGTGCCAAATGCGTAGTACAAGTTCACTATTGCGCAGAGCATGTGTGCACACACAAACCTCCATCAGCAAAGTAAAGCGTATTTTGATCAAATGCTGTACACAGGAATTGCTCAAGATGGCGAGGCAGATCAGATACCAGCACATTGATGAGCACAGCCTTCACATATAAGGCTGACCTGTAGACGTAGTGCAGCATATAGGTGACTATATCATCAGCCTTGGAGAGCCATTGTCGCAGCACTTGCTGATCCTTTGGGTCCAGCTACACCACAACAAGAAAAGAAAAGAAAAGTTTATGCTTTTCAGCGATCATAACCGGAGCCTCCTAAGGCGGCAGCCCGGAGCTATGACCATACGCCACAGCCCTAAGGGAAAGGAAAGATCCTAAACCCACCACAAGAACACCAGATATCAGGCAGCCAAGGTGAACTAACACATGCATGCTGCATGCAGCATTGTCACAGAGCTGATGTCACATTGAATACATGTATGCCTTGGCACATGCATGCCGCATAATTACAAAGCTGAGGTCACATTGGATACATGTGTGTCTTACAAACGGCTTTCAGCTGAACACATATATGCCTCACAAAAAGCTTCCAGCTAAGGTGTCAGGGCACATGCATTTGACGTCAACACCACATAACAACCAGGTCAAACAGCACATGCATGTCTCATACGGCAATGTCGGTCGCATTATGCATGCATGCTGCACGCAGCAAAAAGCCAAACAAATGCTGAAAATGACAGCTACGCAGCGCTTTATCACAAGCAGCTGACACAAAAAGCGCCCTCTGCATGGTATATACCCTATAGCCAAGGCCCTACTGTGTGACGCTCACAAAATAAGGTTGTTTGAGCCACACACAAAGCTTCACCCTGTCAGTGGTGCTGATCGGAGCCACTGATTGGAGTACTGATTGGATTACTGATTGGAGTAAGAGTGAAGGATCACCTTGTCAGTGGTTAAGGTCTTGTTGGCCAGGTCTGCTGAGCTGCAATACAGGGAGACCACGCTGTCCAAGGCAGCCACATGGCGCCGCAACCAGATGTCCTGCAGAGAACATGTGTATGTAACATCCTAACAGTGAATACACTAGAAGGTAATATAATGCAACGTGTTATAATATGATATAGTAATATGATATAGAGATGTGGTACAGTAACATGATATAGTACAATATGATATAATAAAGCATGACATGACATGACATGACATGACATGACATGACATACTACATAACATCACAGCATGGTGTAATATAGTATATAACATATGCATGGATATACTGTGCATATATATATTCGTATCGTGATAAACGAGTGATACAAGCCTCTTGCACTTGAGATTTGATGTTGTCGTGTGCTACTTTGAAGCTCTTTCTAGAAGTTGTCTGGTGGACCCTACTGTAGTTCTCTGGACTGGAAATGGAGTCGGTGATCGCTGGCAGTAACCACACGAAGTTTCACAGCAGGAGCAGTTGCTGGCAGCTTGCTTCACGGGAAGGTTGTGATCGTGCTTGCTTGATCAGGCATTCATGAAGCCATGTGGGCAGTCATGAACATCAAGTGAGACCAAAAGTCTCCTTGCTGATCCAGATTGTGAAGTAAAACAACTTGAGGTGTTTGTGTGACCTATACCAAGTGGGGTGTCACAGACACCTCTTTTGTCGACGTTGGTACGTACACACACTGTATCACTCGTCTGGGGACTGACTACTGTAGTACCTGTCTGACAGCTTTGGCGGTTGGATCAGCCACGTCCTGCAGCACTGCTAGCTTCATCATGTCCACAGCTGTGGCATAGTATGCACGGTTGTCATGCTGAGCATGCAAAGCGTGATCCACTTTTGAAAGCAGGTCAGCCAGCCAGTCGCCTCCTTGCAGGGTGGCTAATGACTTTATGCTCTGGATCACGTCCCAGGAGGAGGAGTGATTGACCAAGCTCCAGAAAAACCTGCATCGTGCACAGGCCTAGTTACCAAGCAATACATAGTACGACTTTGGTATTACCGTGGTATGACGAAATCATGGTATAAACATGGTGGTTCTATAGCACTTCATTGTTTCTGCTTGAACATCTGCAATGCTTGCACATGCTTAGCCTCAGTACAGTAAGAATGCGTTACCAGTACAGTCACATGCTCATGCACAAGTTTGTGAAATGTATGCGAAGGAAGGTGGGCTATGCTTTGTGGGGTTCCCCCAGCAGGGGGGCTTCATTGTGTGCTTCATCAAGATGTCAGAGACACGCTGCATGTCACACATCTTACACCCCAGTCATGCAATCCACAATGGAGTAGCAACACACACTGAATCAGCAAACAAATGCCTTCAGCCCACTGGCGTTTCATCCATGCAGTCTCTTTCCTACAGATATCAAGCCAGACCACCAACAAGGGCTTTTAACAACTGAAGTGACTAGTCACAGCTCACCTGTCTATCAGAGCAGCACTCAGCCGCTGTGAGCCTCCACTGTCATCTGCTGCTGCTATCACTCTGACACTGCTCTTCTTCTGCCCATGCTCATGCTTGACTTGTGCTGCGATGCTGCCACTGTCTCCGTCATTCTGAGCCTGTACCTCTTCTGTTTTGAACCCCCCTCCTCCGTTTTGTGACGATTGCTCTGTGCTGATACTTGCTCCAGAGACTTGGCTTCTGGTAGAAGAACGCCAAACTTGACCATGGTTTCTGTGGCCCAGGGGGACATGTCCACTGTGTTGTTACCAGTCTCCTGCAGACTGTCTACCACTTCTGGGAGATGCTCATGTGTGTCTACTGCTCCAGCACCAGATTGCTGATTTGTTGTCTGCCAGATGAGTGAGTGCAGCTGTAGGCGTGTTTGAAGCAGCCCCATGTATCAATGGCTGGTGTGGGGTATCAGCCCTGGTCAACAAAGGATGCATGCTTACCTTCTGTCCCTCTGAAAAGTCATCAGCCATTGGGTCTGCATACTCAAGCTCAGCTGGCTGCTGACTCACTGCCTCAGGCTCAGCTGGCCACTGAGTAGCAGGCTCCTGCTTGAGGCTCTTATTGATTGCCTGTGGGGCAATTGATTGAGAAGACTGATGCAGGGATGATAGGTTTTGGTCTGTGGGCTGGTGAACAGTACCCAGGGTGCAGCCATTAGGTGATACGGCTGCTGCAGCGCAGCTGCCGGGAAGCTGCCACTTGGCTTGCAGGTGGAGTGTGTGTGGATGAAGAACGTGGGCTTCCAGCTGAAAGGGGTTGCCTGCAAACACCAATGACACAACCTGTGGTGAATATACACATGTACATATACATATGCATGTACGTATACATATACACATACACATACACATGCACATGCACATGCACATGCACATGCACATGCACATGCACATGCACATGCACATGCACATGCACATGCACATGCACATGCACATACACATACACATACACATACACATACACATACACATACACATACACATACACATACACATATACATATACATATACCTATACCTATACCTATACCTATAAATATACATTTCTATGTCTATTGGGGCAGTGATGGTCATGTGTTCCATTGGACTTCTTGAAGGTGGAGAAGTAATGAACAGGATGTGACATGTGATTGTGACTGTGACTGCAACTTACCCAATGACCAAGTCCCAATGACACAAGCATGTACATTTCAGCAAGCAGGTAAGCATGTGAAGATGACACTTGGTGAATTTACCTGGAGCTGCTGTGATCAGTACCACATGACTGCCATCACTGCTGGCCATCATCTGAGCAGACCCAAATTGATGTGGGGGTTGACCCTTGTTCTGGAGGGGCCTGCCTGGGTTCTGATAAGAAGCCTGCAATGTCCATCTGGCGGGCTCAGACATGGTCTCGCTGCCTGAATGCTGCAGATAGCGACCCACTGCCAGTTTGCTTGGTGATGTGTGGCTGAGGATGAATAGAGCATTGCCTACACATTGCACAGAGCAGCTGTTGGTAGACTGTGTGTCATCTGGTATGGAGGCTGTCCTGCCTAAGTATACTTACTCACATGCATTGTATGGAATTACAGGTTCCGTGAAGAGCTCTCTCGGCATCCAACTTGATGGTGACCACATAAATGATATGAGCGCCTCTTGCGTATGGGAAGTCAGGATCCATTAAACATCTCCAAAATGTAGAAACGCATTGTTATTGTCCCCAGACGTTTCTCGATTCAGATTTCCAGTGTAGGGACGACATTTCTGAATTGTGATAGACCTTTTTGGATTGGGATGACGTTTCTGAGTTATGATAGACCTTTTGGGATTGGGAAGAATAGTCTGCATACAGCTTGAAGGCCACGGTGACCACAGGGATGTTGTGAGCACCTGTTGCATAAGGCAAGTCAGGCGGGAACACAGAGCCCGCAGTGAAGCTGCCTGGTGGATGTACCTGCTGATTGTGGTGCAAACATGCACTCCAACACAGCATCTCCAGCAGGTGTCTCAATCATGCCAACTTGCTGACATTCCACTGACTGTTGCCCACTTGCATGGTCAACCTCGGTGGGATTTCCCTTGAGAGAAATCATATGCAGCCTGTTGGGCTGCTCCAGGGTTTGGATGGCTGCCGTGAGGGTGGCATTGGGGCTGACTGCAATGGCTGCATGGGTGATGGTGCCGGCGCAGTTCAGGGGGGTGGGGGGGCTAACATGCCAGGTAGCCTGGCCAGCAGCAGCTAGAACATTCCAGAAGAACTGCGATAGCAGGATGATTGTCAGTATGCCTTTTGAGTTGACTAGTGGTCGGAATGTAATGGTAACGGCAGTATGGACTGTGCCAGCTTCCTTGAGGGGAACTCATTTACTATAAAGGCTTGACAGCAGCACCTAGAATACTTCACAGCATTTCTGCCTGTTGCAAGGTGTCACCAGGGCAGAGACAGGCATCTCATTAGGAATGACAAGGCTACAAAGCTGCCATGTATGATGCTTCTGAGGCATGCAACAGCTGAGGAGTCAATCTGAACATTGAAGGTCTGTGCTGGTGAGCATCAGCAGTGGGCTTTATGCTCCTGTTGCAGGTCACGACGTTCCCGTGACACAGCTATGCACAGTGCATATGAAGCTTGAATCACAGCTTGCACGTTGACGACAGCATTCATTTTGCAGTTGAGCTCACCAGAATAGTGCCGTCAGATGAAACAGCAGCTCCACAGAGACTGCTGCTTCTCACCCAATGCGGCACCCGTTCTGTTTGTTCTTGGGTACTGCTGAAGGCTTTGCTGGTTGCAAATCGGGCATCAATGCCTGGCTCAGAGGCAGTGTCTTGCACAATGCCTTGATCCTCACGCATTGGCTCAAGTTTATGGGCTTGTTTTTGCCCTCTGGCCCGGGCCGACGAAGGGTGTAGGAAGGTAGCTGTCACTGCAAAACAGCGCAATGCTGGTGCCTGGCTTTGTCGGTGGCTGTTTGCCAAGTGCAAGTTGCTCGTGGCCATGGACAGAACAGAGAGCAGGGTAACGGGCCAAGAGACATGTACCAAGATTTGAAGCAGCATTTGTAATGAGGCTGTTGTGCCAAGCATGGCTGTGTGAGGAGGTTGTGGTTCTAGACCAGGCCTGGATACAACCTGATCTTGCCACTAGAAGGGAGACGTGAGTGCCAAAAGGTGACCAGGCCAGAGCAACGTTGTCACCTTCGGCCTGAGGGTCACGCTTGTCTATAAGCAAATGGTGCTGCAGAGACACACAGATTGCTGTATCATGACGTTCTATGCTGTGACAAAAAGTGAAATGACATACAAAGCTGTATTCTGTGTGGAACAATTCTGTAGCGCCCCAGATCACCTGAGCTTCCGCTGGTGACACGATAGTGATATAGATTTCATCAGACAACGAAGCTGACTGCAGTGCCAGAAAGTTGCTGTTGACGTCCCAGCAAACCTTGCTCACAGATGGTTGGCCCGGCAGGATTGTCTGCTGACAGCTGAGCATCGCGGGTTTCGGACGCAAATGCAAGTTGAGTCAGGGGAGACAGGGGCTCAAGGAATCACAAATGAAAAGGGTCAGCAGCAGGCAGCACGAGCAGCAAACATGGTTCGATCACTTTGTGACTACTGATTTGCGTGGGTTCGGAGCGATTGGCGAAACATGTGCATTGGCAACGGCAGGGCAAATGCGGCTTGATGCATGTGAGCAGGTCACTTCTAGTGTGATGGCATAAAGCTGAAGCTTGAGCAACTTTGGCATCAATCTCTTCGACAAGCACCCCTGGCCTCTGTCATCATGCTGTTCTGCATGCAGCTGCAGTACCGTGCATGCAAGCCCAAACTGATTGCTTGGTTTGGCAAGGTTTGATCGCCTGAAGTTGGTTGTGCATGCGAAATTGCAGGTAAGTTCACTCCCTTTCACTGTCCTTGCATTGCTGATTTCATATCATTGATTGCTGTTCGTGTGCAAGCATTGCGTTCACTCAACACATATGTAAAACCTCTCTCTGGTCCCGTTCTGGTCTACAGTGCCCACCAAAACAAATGTGGATGATTGAGGTCATGCAGCAGCCGCAGTCGCGCCAAGAACTTTTTTTTTGCGTCTGTACCCTGCTATACAGAGTGCTCATGAACTGTTGAGCCTGATATCAATGCTGCTGAACCAACAGCCTGTCTATACAGCGTTGGACAGACAAATTGTCTGCACTGTTAGCTGCTTTGCAAAGTAGTGAGTGGTTCCTACTGCTGACATTTCAGCGATTTGTAAGCTTGTGAAACACTGCGCAACTCGCATTTGCATGGCACAGCTGTCTATGCAATGCAACTGATGATCATATAGTGCAGCACACACCAGGTTCTGTCCAACACGAATGCAGTTGTGCTTCCAAGAGGTACGGGCAAGCCGCACAACAAGTTGCTCTCAGTTGCATAGCCATGCCTGCTGCAAAGCCTCATTGGCTGATACTTTATTTTTGAGAACTTGAAGAAGATCAACAGCATCTAGTGGAAGCTCTTGGCCCTTGTGCCTGAAAAGATCTGCTTTCAAGTCACTTAGCATAACACCAATCTGGAACATATCTGATCCAAAAGTGAAGTAGCCATTGTCCAGCGTGTCAGGGGTCCAAGCTAGCTGTACCGGAGGGTCCTACAATACAGGCACATCATATGAGACAGACAGCTGCACAGACAGCTGTACATAACCAGGCTGCATGACAAGGCCCCTAACTACACACGACCAGCTGGCCTTGGGACGCACCACTCATGAGCAACAAGACCTCATGCAGGCTCAACAAAGTCTTCACTCTACATCTGTTGTCAAAGCTGGAAAAGAGGGAAGACAGGTTTCTCACCTTCCAAGGGCGGTCTTGCTGCCATCTCCAGGTCAATCACAAAGGGACCTTCAGTGTCCCAAAGGACATTTGCATACCTGAAGTCTCGGTGGACTAGCTGCTCGGCATGCAAGGCTGAAGCACTTTGCAAGCAAGCCCGAATGACCTACACTACAAAATTGGTTGTACCAGACCACATCTTCTGACAACAAGTGCTCGTGGCATATTGACATGTCAACATTAAACAGGCTACTAGCACTGCTGCCCATACGCTGGCTTGATGACTAGTTGCTGGCTATCCTACCTTGCAGACATCGTCCACAGTCAAACTGGATGAGGGACGTGACCAGCCCAAGCGACTTAGACGAACTTTCAGGTACTTTTCGTTTTGCAATAGCATATCGTTGTCACTTTGGAACTTGGCCACAGGGCCATGTAGTGTGGGTGACTCCCTTGCTTCATCTGTGCTAACCATGGCAGAGCATTGGTTGGCAACTGCATAAGCAGCCTGCAAACAAGGTGATGGGGCCTGCATTATGTTGCAGTACAATAAGGCGTTGAACCATGCAGTCAGCAGAGTAGGTTTCCTCAAATCAAGCGCCCTTGTACCTGGACAGGTTCAAAGCTGTGACCATACAAAGTGGCAAAGCTGTCCCAAAGATACAGGTACTTGTGGACCTCGTTTCTGTGCCTGATGATACATGTGTTGATGGTGCGAGATGGCTGCCAGTCCTCAACGCCTTGAATAGCACGCATCTGTCTTTCAGGAGCCTTTACTAGCAGAGCTTGAACCAGACGCTGCAGGTTGACAACAGCTAACAGAAAGGCTGCTCTATGATGCTGAAACTGCAGATTGTAAATCCCTGGGATGTCTGCGCTCTGCAAGCAACAACAGAGGTATTGACTTACAAAAGTGCATGCATGTGGTCGACCAGGCAGCCAAGCATGTAAATGCTTACCGAACCATTTGCAAGGAGGAGGTGAAATCGGACCAGGTTGCCTGTAGCTGTGTAGAAGGGGAGCTATGGGATGCTGCCATAGAACAAGGGTGAGAGACCGTGGCGAAACTTTCTGACTGCATCGTCTAGTGCTTGACTCCCCTTGTTTTCACGCTTCTCTTCACCATAAAACATTAGCAAGCCCTCTGTGACAATGATCATGTCAGGGCAATAGTTGCCCTTCAAGCAAATGTAATAGTAAGCCAGTCAACAAGTATTGATGCAAAGAGCAAGCTTACATCATAGGTGACATGCTTGCAAAAAGATGAGGGTTGGAAGCATACCGCAGTGGGATCGTGCATGGATCCTACAGTAGCAGAAACTCGATTGTTCTTGTCGTAGTCAAAAGGAAGAAACCTCTCTGGAGGTAAGAACTGCTGCAAAAATGTCCAGGTCTCGACAATCAGACTCAGCATCAGTGAAGAGGTCACTGCATCATTCCCTGTGCAGGTACAAATTTATCCCAACATCAGACGGCATGGTTGCTTTGATGCCACAATGTCAAAAAACTTTCAGTAAGGAGTGGTGTAACCAGTCTCTCAACGTAAGCACAACATCAGCAGTACGAGATTGACCTGTGAACAAGGCATTGGCCTTGTGAGGAGCAAGGAATAGAAGCTTACAAGGCAATTGCCTGTGGCATCGAGTAGCCCACCATTCCGAATTTTGTTGCTGAAAAACTCGGCCAAATTCCCTGAGCTGCCAACAACAAGCTCCTTTGTCATGGCTGGGAATGCCTCAAAGTTGCCATGCGGCACCGGCAAGTGTCCCTGCTTAAGAAGGTGACTAACGGCTTGTGCGTCCTTAGGCAGGGTGTCCACCTTTGCCAACAGCTCTTGAGAAAATGCAACAGCCCCATCAGGTGCAGGGCCTGCAACCAAAAAGAGGTATGAGTGTGGCACAGTTGTGCATATGCCAAAATATGGGCTTGATGGACCAAAACCAAGGCTGAGACTCTGCATTTGTGTGATACCGTGAAGCAATCACATTCAGCTGTGGTTCCTGAATGCAATGTTGGGGAAGCAGGCTGCTCAGACGCCAGCAGAATGCTAAGAAGTGGCATATCAAGGTTGCTTGCTGATTTCTATCATGCTTGCATTGGCAACTTTCAAGGACTATTATAATCGCCTCCCATAAGAAAATGTGCTTATCTTCTCTACAGCTACATGACAATGCCTTCCAGGTATGCTTGTGACATCAACAAACCCCCCTCCCCCCCCCCCCCCCGCCAGTAGCCAAACGCCACACTTGCTACTCAGGGAGCAGTTCTGTGACTTGTCAGCCCACCTGTTGTTCCCCCAGCAGCACGCCAGATGATCCTGGCACTACCAATGGGCAGATTACACTCTTTGCTCAATTTGTGAGGGCTGCCAGCCGCCAGGATGCTAGCAGGTGTATGATATCGCTGCTCCTTCAGCAACTTGGCACAGCCAACAGGGTCGCCAAGATCAACAGCTATTGACTGCAGGAGATCATCCAGGTGGTCCATCTAATGCTGCACAGCGTAGAGGAGTAGAGTCAAGCATGCTCCAGCTCAAAGCATGTTACCATGAGAACTGGGAGGCATCATTGCACTTTGACCAACTGCAAAAGGGTAGCCCTGCAAGGAAGCAGACATACTATGTCTCAAGCAAAGAATGCGAAGATGAGACTTACTTGAATGTCACAAGGGAAGAATCAGCATGCAGCTCAGAGCAATGTGTGGGAGACAGCACAGCTGTATAGGTGAGGGAAGAGCTGCAGCCTTTCCTGCGTTCAGCGGCCTGCAGATGCACACAGCGTTTACACAATTGGGTCAAACCAAAAAAACACAAAATCTAGCCAAAATTTGCAGGCTGCAGCAGGCATCAGGCAAAGGCCAATTTTCGCAGCAAATATACGGAGACACAATCAAGGTGTATCAAAAACATGCTGGGCACTTCACACCAGCACGTCCGCACTGGCTTTTGACTATGACAGAGCATGGTGCAGCAGTACTCAAAGCAAAACACATGGACACGTGGCTCTTGCCTGTGTCTTATCAGTCAGACAGGCACCCGTCGGCACAGGTCTATCACTGGACTAGACTGACACCGCAGCTTTCAGACCGTTTATGACAGCGAGGCTCCAACGTCCTGCGGCTGAGCCGTGATTGTGCAGAGCGTATTACGGCTGACTTACTAAGCTCACAACGTCAAGGCTGAAGATTCAGATCAACCTTCCCAACCAAAGTTTTTCGAACTCGGGTCACATTTTCGTGGGTTGATGAGCTCGGAGCTGTCGTGCATTGCATCTGCATCGCAAACATACATATGCATTGCACTCACACACACATATGCATGGATAATTGCACATGCATACACACTTGCATGGACATCTGCACATGCACACATTGCATGGACATCTGCACATGCACAAACCGTCAAGAGGAGAGAGACCACAGGTACAACATGTGTGCAGATTCAAAAGGTTTGTGCACAAATAGCCATGTGTTAACCAGCTGCACTCACAGACTCGTACAGGCTAAGGCAAGGGCAAGTCTGTTGGCCGCTAGGACTGCGAAATACATCAAGTCATACACACTGCGCTGGCAGCAGCCACCCTTACATTTTGGCGTTGCACTTCATCTACGAAATATGAGACCAACATGAGCTGTTCACACATGCCAGGTAACAGACTCTGTTGAAAGCACATGCCATAGCTTGCCTGCACAACATCACAAAGGAAGGAAAGTACATCAAGCTCGACAAATATACAACAACCCATGATCTTATGGCCCTTGAGGGACGTACATGAAATGCCAATTGCAGTGTCAACACACATGATGTGATGTCACAGCACACTGGGGGCAAAAACAGGTGCTCCCTTCCTTCTTCCCTGACCTGTCACTCAATTGGCTGCAAGGCTTGCAAAGGACTGACTTTGATCACGTCACGCTTATCTATATTGAATGCCTAATGGCTTTGGTGCTTTCCCTCTGCGGCCAGGTACAAATTGCAGGGAACACAAGGCTGCAAGAACTGAGCCTAAGATACTCTGCTACAAGAGAAAGAAAAAGCATAAAAAACTCAAAAGTTCACACTGTTCAGCAATCATAAAGCGCGCCACCTCAGGCAGCAGCCTGAAGCTACATATATGACCATAGGGCATGGCCCAAGGAAAAGACTTTTCCCGAAATTTCTAAAGAGACAGTACTTGTGGCATTCTTTTAAGATTCTTAAGCTGTTTGCTGGGCAGGGTTCAAGCTTAAGGTGAGACGGCCGCAAAACAGTTGAGAAACCTTCTATAGCCTGTCATATCTTTGAATACTGCAAATTTGAATCAATGACGAGGCGGCCTGGCATTGTATTCGGCCAGTCTGGCACCCCATTCCAGCAAGTCCCCACTGCAATCTTCGGGATGAAGAAACACCTCCACAAAGCATACCCTGCAAGAATAGAAGGATGTGTTTTAGCAGTCCATTCCCATAATGCACAGTGCACCATGCATACTGCGAACATTGTACACATCTGACACACCACATGTGCTTGTCTGTAGGCTCAACACAATCTGGCTGAACTCTTGCTATTGTTTTTGGTGTTAAGCAACACAAATGATGCTTGCACAAGTGCTCACCGCCCCTGTAAGACTTTGTATATAACATTGAAAGTATGCACATGTGCTCACGGCCCCTGTGAGACATCGTAATAGCATGCTCAGGTGCTGACGGCCTTTGTGAGACATTGTATGCAATGGACATAGCATGCATATGGCCTTTGTGAGACATTGTACGTAATGATGATAGCATGCTTGGGAGCGTCACAGCTTACTTGTTGCTGTGCTCTTCACTCCGCACTGTCTCCAGTGTGCTGATCAGCTCTGCCTCGGTTCGCACCTGCAGAACAGGCAACACAACGTTGCCAGAGCAAATTGTTCACTTGACTGGCGCTTTGTTGTCTGTGGAACTGTGGCAATATCAAGCAGGGCTGGCTGGCTAATGATACTGAAAACATGATACCTTTCTCACAAGAGCAGACTGAGTGCAGCTGCTGCTGCAAGCCATGTAGACAAGCTTGCACATAGCGCATTGATTCTTAGCAAGGCTTCAGTTAAGAGAGTCAGATGTAGTACGCACACTTATGCCATGGCTGACGCTGCTGAGCTGGCTGGAGGACAGGCTGAGAGTATGGGATGTGCTAGCAGGAGAGGAGCTGCTAGCACCCCAGTTGCACCCAACAGCCGTGCAGCTAGGGGGGCAGACCCGAACTGCTGATGAACTCATCACACAGGGCGCACTCACCTTTGTGTGAGGGATGGTTAGTCATGGCCATGCGTATCTTGTAGAGGCAAGCTGTAGTGTTGCCAATGCAACACAGCAGCAGCAGCACAAGATGAAGGATGGCAGAGATAGGAGACCCAGAAAATCAGGAGAAGAAGAGGAGAAAGCAGGCAGGGGGGGTGGTTGGGAGGGGCAAGAAGGGTGGGCTAGATCCGAGCGATCACAGGAAGGAGAAGACAGGGGAAAGATAAGTACCTTGGCTGTGAATAGGTTCTTGCGTGTGCCAGCCATGCCCTCCACTACTGCTGTGTAATTCCAGTCCGAAATTTTGTTGTAGGGCCCACTGTGGATCTCCTCCTCTATGACGTAGCCACTGTTGTTGATCAGCAGGACAAGTGGACTGATGCCCACTCTGATCATGGTTGACATAGCCTGTAAAGTTCGCAGGCCACAGATATGACAGACTCCTAAGATGTGACAGACTCCTAAGTAAACTTCAAGGTGTAATATGCTGAAGACATGATCAGATTATACAGCAACAGAAACGCTTGTCGGGGGGTTTTATTATTATTATGAAGAGTCTGAGCTTGGCTTGAGCTGGCTGCATGGTTGACTGCAGTGACAGTACATTCTGCGTGGAAATCAGCTCTGACTGCTCTTTGTGTGTGGTACATGCAAACATGTACATTTCAAAAATACCACAGACTGCCTTTTGTATTCATATGATGAAGTTGTTGTGCATTGGCGCTACAGGTGTTGCAGCCTAGACAGGCAGAAGACCTCATGTACGCCCACTTGCAGCTAGGATCAGATCTCGCGCAGTACATTTACAACATGCAGCAAAACAGTGAAGGTCTGCACTACAGAATGCCTAGCAATGAGCTCGGTTCGTACAGAGATGCAACCGATTGATTAGGACATCATGCAGCAAAGACAGTGCCTGGGCCCCACGTCACTCACACCACTCTTGCATCAAAGTAAGGAATATAAATACAGCAGTACCTGTGCAGTGACTTGAAAGCTGCCATCGCCTATGAGAGACAGCATGCGGGTCTTGGGGCGGCCCACAGCATACCCCAGGGTAGCCCCCACAGACCAGCCTATTGAGCCGTACTGCAACTGCACCTCAAACCTGAACAGCAGCAGTTACAGCTGAGATACTGATCTCAAACTTGCACAGCAGCAGCTGCAGCTGAAAAGCAACCATCAAAACCAAGGTGTGTTGGACAATCCCTCTAGGCAGACAGGCCAAAGGGGCTAATGCGGTAGTGGCTCATGCGCTAGGGCCAAGATGCTCAAACGAGTCAGGAGCATGCATTTGCCAAATCAGAAAGTTTCAAAGGTAAAGTCAGAAGCGCAATTGTGAGGATTTGCACATGAGCAGGAGCTTGGGAGCAAGCCTGAATATGTAATGCAGCTTCAAAGTGTTACAAATTTTGCAGTGGCACAATATAGCAAACAAGTGCATGTCAACCTGTCTCCCTGCAGCAGAAGCACTCACAGAACAGAACCACATGCCTAGTTGCCAAAAGAGCACGGGCATTTGGAAGGACAACATGATCAACGAGACATCAAGATGTCTGTGTGACTGTGCTAAGCCTCATTGATTATGCAAGCTGATAACTAGGATGGACACAGCTTTGTGCATTGGTGAGGTATGCAGCTGAGAATGGCTGCCATCTGTGTGAAGGGGCACCATCCCTGAAGATCAGGAGCATGCTGTAGCCTGGTCATGATCAAGCGGTACCAGTCATACTTTTTATGCCCTTCGCAGCCATGTCTTGTATGCCATGCAAGACAGAGGAGAAGAAGCAGAAAATGCTGAAGAAGAAGCCGCTCACCCAGCCTTTTCAGGCAGCTTGAGCTTCATGGCGTTGAATTGGGCATCTCCTGTGTCTGTGAGGAGCGTTACATGGTCATGTAGCCAATCCTGCAGCATACACTAGCAGTCGATGAGCAAATGTCGCGCTGCATGCACATCAGTCTTTGACCAATCAGGAGCTGAAACAGTTGCATGCTCATATACATGCAATGCTGCCATGTTGAATGTACGTGCACCTGCTGAAACATAAAAGCATTTACTTGCAAAACAGCTGGCTGTGGCTTTGTGGTGTGACTGGGGTATGTAAAAGCACAAGAGCAAAACTACACGTCCCTACGAGGCAACACACAAGAAAGACAACAGTACAAAGATGGGCTGACCTGCAGGTGCGAGTATAGGATTTTGCCCTTGAGAGGCTCATCCTTCCCATTAGAAGGCACCTTTCCAGGGCCTACATAGGTCCTCTGAAAGGCCTGCCATGTGGTGTCATTGGGCTTCAGTTCTTTGGCTAGCTCAGGCAGAAACTCAGCCATGTTGACACAGCCAAAAGTTTGTTTGCCTGCTACTGTCACTCTTCTTGCATCTATTCGGACCATCTTTGATTCTGATAGGAGGTGGGAAAAGGCACACGTGCTGTAATCATTAAAGGTGGGGCCAACAAAGATGTATGCATCAGCTGACTCAACAGCTTCGCACACACCTTCAGAGCTGATCTGGGCAAAGTATAAGCCCATGAATCTGCAGGCAGCAGTATGAGGAGCTGTCAGTTTAGCTGTGCGCTGGTCTGAAGGCTGCAGCAGTATGAGTGGGCAAGCAGAGGCGCCTTGGCTTCATGAGGCATGTCTTTGAGCTAATGATGAAGACTGTTACTGCATTGCTTATGATGATGCATTGGATCTATGTTATGAGGGACAGCTTATTAAGGTGAGCCAAGTTCAAAGACAATGGTGATTCTCCAAGCTGCTGGAGACACCATGTTGTCTTGTACCATGATGATGTTTGTGCGAAGCCTTGCCAATATTGCAATCTTGCAATGCTTTCTGGTTCTGAACATGTGCAGCAAAGCTGCTTTGTGACAAGCAAAAAAAGGTATGATCTGACCAGGCTTCTACGACACACATCAGCGCTCTTTGGCACAAGTACACAATATGGCATGTTGGAATGAGAACACCCACAAAGTCATCTGGTTCTGACCACAGGAGCAGACCAGTAGCACAAACGATTTCATGACTGAAACAATGAATCGATCAAGGAGCAGTCACTCAGTCAGTCTGTTGGTCTATCAGTTTGACAGTCAATCAGTGAGTCAATCAATTGCTCAACCAGTCCATGAACCAGTCAAGCAACCAGTCAATCAGTCAGTCAAGCATTTTGACAGTCAATCAGTGAGTCCATCAATCCATTAACCATGTCACCTGTCGTGGGTCTCAGGAAACATGCCCTTGGATCTGGGCATGACTGCAACAGGGTACTGACATGCTTCTGCCAGCTGAATGGCTTGCTTCTGAGCTTTGCAGGTCTTCACTTGCGAGCCCACAACCAGAACCACCTTAGCTGCTGCATTCATGAAGTCTGCGGCACTCTTGATTGCGCGCTTCATGCTGATCTGCAACAAAGGCATGCCAGCGCAAGATCAGCTCACGGCGTCAAGTAAAGCTGAAGGACTTGAACGGAACCACCGCCAGACGTTGCTCTGTTGCTGACACAGGCTTTGAGTCTGTCACAGGCTTTGAGTCTGTCATTGACATGCATAGCAGCAGTGCACTCAAGTGATCAACTGCTGGCTATCAAAACAGTGTACATACTGCTGATGCCTGCAACATAGTAACAGACGTGTCAAGGCAGGAGTACAGGACAGCTCTGCTGCATCCAGTACATGCAAGAACTGTTCATTGCAACAGTGTTTGTGAACAAGCCTCCTGCTTTTCACTGAATCGATTCTTAGTCAGAGGTAGATTAGGCGCTCAAAAGTCAGAGATACCAAGATGAGTTTGTGCGCGACGCTTCCAACAGTAGAGGCGCACCCACTCCATACACTCTGGCGAATTGACCCTTGTCTGCTTGATAGACGTCATGATGAGACTGGAGGTTATGATAGATGTGATCTTGTCAAGACTCTGTGATTATGAAGCTCACCACCTTCACAAGAGCCAATGGCCCCTCACGGGGTAGAGCCTTAGCCTCAGCAGGCTTTGCTGGCAACCATTGGGGTAGCCTTGTACAATAGGCCTATCGTGACTAAATATATGAAAGACTCACCTCATTGGTTGTCTTGCCTGTCATGGAGAAAGGGACCGGCTGCTCCTCAAACAAGGGGTGTGTGAGGGATCCCATGTTGCTGGCGACTTGGATGAGCACAGGCTTGCTTTGGTACAGGGCTTCTGAGATGGCGTGGTCAATCTGCTCATATGCGCCTGAGATTGCCCTGATGGTGGTCTGCAAGTCCAGGTACTGTCAGGAAGTATGGTTTGGAATGTTGTGACTGATGAGCGCAATTGAACATAACAGAATGGCAGTGGTTGTTGGGGTTGCAAGTATGCAAGATGGCCCTGATGCTGGTGTGCAAGCCCATAGGGCAGCAGGCACTGTCAGCAAGACAAGGTTGGACTATATGTTCTTATGATATGATAATATCAATGATAATAATAATATCAATGACTGTTGTGACTGAAGAGCACAAGTGAAGACAATACGGTGGCGGTGACTGTGGGGGTTGCAAGATATGCAAGATTGGCCTGATGCAGGCCATAAGTACGGAGTACATTGTAAAAGTGGTGGGACAGTAGAAGAGTCAGCACCTGACAGCAGGTGACCTCTTGGAAGCATCTATGCTCCTGATTGAAGTTCTCCTCTGCAGTCGTGTGGTGCAAGACCTTGGTAGGATCACCAAAGTCATTGGAGTTTGGCACCTGCATAAGGGAAAGTGCAATGAAGCTTGAGGTGCTGGTTGAAGATCGTTAGATGCTACAGACTGCTTTTGACATTGTGCGCTGTGATATTTGTATGATGCTTACTCCTGTGATGCAGATGACAGGCAGGTTCTCTGCAAAGGCTCCAGCAACTGCATTGATAGCACTGAGGCCCCCCACAGTGAAGGTCACAGCAAGACATCCCACTCCTGCGAGTACACCGCTTCGATTGCGCTGAGCGCCTCAAAAGTGCTGACGTATACACTGCATCAGTCAGCACTGCTCACCCTTAGCCCGGGCATAGCCATCTGCGGCGTAGCCTGCTTCCAACTCATTGCAGCAATTGATCATCCGCAAGTCTTTGTTGGCGTTCAGCTGGTCAAGCAGCGTCATGTTGAAGTCCCCAGGCACACAGAAGTAGTCCGTAACCCCAATTTCGACAAGCCGAGCAGCTATGTGCGATCCCAAGCTAGTGGTCGACATGTTGTTTCACAAAAGCAGGCACGCGGCAACCTGAAAGTGAGCTGGTACGCAGCTGAACGGTACAGGAACTTTGAGAACAGAGCGAGAACGCTGTATTGAATGCGGATCAACGCGGAGACCAGGCGTGTTGCGCGTTCCAGCAAATGCGCACGTGCGATTACTGCAAGGCTATGCTGCGGCTAGCATTACGGCTTCGTTGCCTCACGCGAATCGAAGCACAGCACAGCATGGACAGCATGTGTGCTACACTTGGCAGGTCAACTTCGCACCTGGTGAGTTGTGCTAGTCTTTCTGCGATGATAACAAGTGTGCACATTATGCTACTACACAAAGTACACTCTGTGAATGCGGTTGAGCTTGGCAGCTCAATGAGAACTCAGCTTTAGCGTGACAGTATTTAATGCTGCTTGTGCTGATAAAGCTTGTCCTGTTCCACACGGTCTGCCTGAATTGACTTTTGCTTAAGGTGGCCATGGTGATCAAGTTCACCGCTGACTTGGAAAACACATATGCTTACAAGCCCTGCAATGGGTGTGCAGCCCAAGGCGCCTCAACTGTCACAGCCTAGCAAGCTTGAGCCTAGTAAAATGTTACCACAGACCCAGCCCTGTGCACTTGCTCGAAAGCCCAACTTGGCTCTAGATAGGTTGAGGCTAATAGGCCCCAAACAATGTCATAAATCTTACATAGATCAGACAACAACCGCATGATTGTGCTGTCTGTCAAATAGCTTGTTGTCACTGAAATACCAATACCGTCAGGGAGCTATTGTACCATGTGTCAAGTACAAGTAAAGGGTGGCAGGCAAGTGCCAGCAACTGCGTCATCATAAACTTCTCGGCAGAGGCTGCGGAACAAGCCGCTGCAAAACTCAGGCAGACGCCTATCATGGTCTTTGCTACCTAGAGCTCATGGGTAGCTCGGTGGAAGTGCAGATATGCCCCCTTGCTCTCATCATTGAGCCTCCAAGCTGTCATAGCAGCAGTACGAACCATTGCCTCAGGACCTGCAAACAGAACATCACAATAGATACACTGGCGCTCTGGGCTGCCGCCTTTTGAGGCTCCCACGACTGCTGAAAAGCATAAACTTTTTCTTTTTCTTTTCTTTGGATACACTGGTGGGTTGTAAAGCAAACATCCAGATGCCAAACTGACAGGATGGGCTGTACATCTCAAGCAGCTTCCACAGTAGTTGACCTTCATAATTGCAAAGCAGATGGCTGTAGCGCACACATCGGGAACTCAACTTTTCAGCACAGCGCTGCCACTACCATAGACATTGTCACATTCATACCTCCGCAATAGAATCCAACACGGCTAGAAGCCTTCTGTTGCTGCACTGTCTCCTGCAGAGTGGCTGTCAGATCTACCCTGCCAATCTTGATAGGCAGGGACATCCCACTCTCCTGGAATCCCACTGTCTCATCCATCTGTCACACAAACAAGACCATCAGAAAATGCACCATGAACACTGTCTCATGCATCTGCCACACACACAAGTCACCATCAGCAACTGCACAATGAACACTGTCTCATCCGTCTGTCACACAAACATGACCGTCATCAAAAACTGCACAATGAACATGAATATGACAATCAACAAGCCGTTGTCAGGTCCAGCTGGGTAGGTTCAATGCTTGAGATTGTCAAACCCAGCAACATGTGTTGCATGCAATGTGGTAGGTGTGATGTCAGATGATTGGCATGCAAAGTAGAGACAGGCTAGATGCAAAGCAAGCATTATGACATGGCCTCTCGGGCAGTTAGAGGTCTCAGGCTGTCTCAGAGGCTGAGGTCAGCAAAGTTGAGCAGGTATCAGAGGGCAGGGCCTTACCAACAGGGCTGCTGTACGCTCCATGCCCTGACTCATGATAGCAGCATCCTTCTCACGACCCATTTTGCTGTTGGACCGCATGTACCTGTATGGCACACATGCAAAGTTAGGCATACTGTTTGTTGCAGGTAATCTGCTGGGATCTAGGCTTAGGCTACTGCATCCCAGATGCACTTTTGACAGCATCACAACTGCTGCACTGCCAGATCAACCTCACAGATGCATTGCTGGACAGGATCAATGTTGTGCATGATGTTGCAGTCTGAAGCATGCCACTTCAGACAGAGACACAGGCAGGCATGCAGGCATGCAGGCAGGCAGGCAGGCAGGCAGGCAGGCAGGCAGGCAGGCACTGACCTGTAGAACTGCACGGGAAAGACTACCAACGCAAGTGGCAAGCCCACCGCGGTGACCATGATGGTGCAGAAGATGACCAGCCCACCCTGCACAGCAGCAGACCCTGTCACTTCCATTGTGCTGTTCAGACAGCAAGAAAAATGATGCTCAATCAGCAAGACTAGGCTGTTTAAGTGACAAGACTATGCTGTTCAAGCAGCAAGACTAGGTTGTTTAGTTAGCAAGATTGTGCTGTTCAATCAGCAAGACTATGCTGTTCATACACACCTGCAAGGTCTTGATCAGGCTTGATCATGCAAGATATGTGGAGACAGATGCAGCAATCCTTGAATCTGAGCAGATTGAATCTGAGCAGAGTGATCTAGGTGCAAGTCACAGCAATGGCTAGCTAAGCACAAGTGTGAAACAGAAAAACCAGAACGGGCTGTCTCTTGTCTTCTCCATTACTTCCTTCTGCCAGCAGCAGGATACAGATGTGCACAGAATGCACATTTCCTTCTTCTGCCAGCAGCCCTAAACCTCAAACCCTTAACCCTGAATATAGTGTCAGCAGCAGGACAATAACATGCACAGAAAGATAAACTACTTGAAGAGGTGCAACAGGGCAGATGCTGACCTGCCAGTAGCGGTTGTTAACAGGGTAAGCTGTGTAGAACTCGTTGATGAATGAGTTGCCTAGCACCACACCAAAAAGGCCCCAACAAATGCCATGATGGCACACGCCATGTAGTGCCACTGGTTCAGGGCCTTGGGTTGAATGGGCCTGCACCGAAACCAAAACACACCTCATGCATGTGGCAATAATGATTATTGAATTGGGAAATGATTGTGAAAAAAGGAATTTATCTTTGTTGGAAGAAAATACAAAACACTATTGGTGGAGGCATAAAGGTTGAACAGTCACCAAAAAATGTTATACAATACAATGTTGTGTCAAGTTTCTTGTGTCTGATGCATCTAGCTGCTAGCCGCATTGTCAGGTGAAGCACTCTTCACTGATGCAATAAATGTCCATTTGCATTGTTATGTAAAAGCCCTGCACATATGATGCAACAGGCCGCAAGTTGCTTGCAGGTGTTTTGGGTGAACATGTTACACACAATGCAGACGTTCCATGCAGCATGCTGCTAATGGTAATTGCCATGCCTGCAGCATCACATGGGCAAATGTTTTGGATCATCTACATAAAACCTGTTGCTCAGGCGTACAACCATGTGCTCAGAGCAAGTCCAGGACATGTGAGTCATAGTGTAAGAGCATGCAAATGTGAGGCTTACAAAAAATCGAAACTTCCTGTTCTGCTGTTAGCATGCTTTTGAAACCAAGTCTTGTCAAGCGTGCCTGAGGACCCATGCATCCTTTAGCATTGCAAGACAGCATTGTGACTAACCTGACTCTGTCCCAGAACAATGCCGAAGCCCCAGGGAACTTCAGAGGGCATCCCCCGTTTGTCCTGGACTGGGAGCTGACAGGGCACCGCCCAGCAGCCCTAGGGCTGGAGCTCAGGGATATTGCACCATTGGCCTCAGAGAAATAGGTTTTGCCCTCTGGGTGAGATTCAACCAGGTTTTTCACGGCAGTACCTTCTTCTTCAAGCTTGTTGGCCTGTCAGATCAAACATGAGAGTCAAGACGCAGTGACCAGATACTGCATGAGGCTTAGATGCTGGTTGACTGGTGTGATGCTCAGACTCAATGGCAGACAAGCTTTTGGCTGAGCTGTACTGATATGCTAGCTCAGGACTCAGACTCAAGAACAAACATGCAACCTCCAAACGCCACACTTGCCAATTGACCTTCTGTGAAACTTGCACTCTAATCACTGCACATAACGTCAACTCAGAGATTCAAACTGTGAATGACCAATCATGACTTGGGCCATGACAAACATCTACTTTGGAAATGCGGGTGCATTATGTGCGTGTCAAAGATCCAATTTTGCACATGCATGAACACATCATGGGTAGTGGTTTGCACCTGCAGTTGGTGGGGAGTGCCCTTCAGGGGCTGTTGCGCAGGTACTGTAACTGCCCCAGAGTAGATCAGGTCAATGGTCAGCCATCCATCTCCACAGCTGCACACAACAACATTGGAAGATGACACTTCTGCAGCAGCGCAGCACAGCACAGCACAGCACAGCACAGCACAGCACAGCACAGGACAGCACAGCACAGCACAGGACAGCACAGCACAGCACAGCACAGCACAGCACAGCACAGCACAGCAGTCCCTGTGAGGAATCAAGCTAGCCTTTTTGGACAAAGCTGAAGGTCAAGATGCAAAGCCAATGACCAAAGCATTTTCCTCTACATGCTGATGGGCAAGGGACAGAAGGGCCAACGCCCAGTCAAGAGGGCAACACAGCCCTGTCAATGGGCAGAGCACTTGCATCAAAAGGCAGCCAATGTCATGGTGCAAAGGTCTTTGGTCCTGTTACTGCCATGTTCTGTTTACTAAGAGCAACAGCAGATGTCAGCTGTATACTTGGTAAACGGCAGTCTTCCAAGAGCAGTATAGCCGTCTCATCTTGCATTTGTAGATTTCAGGACTCATTCATTTTGCCGAAGGGCTGTCAGTGCCCGTCAGAGGGTAGAACAAAAGGCAGTCAGTGCCCTTCACAGTTTGTATGGGCTCACCTTGCTGCTGCCATGATGGTCTCGCTGAGCAGCGTGAACTCTTCCCTCTCTCTGCTGGTCCAGATGAGACTCACACTGGCAGGCACCAGCATTGCATCTGGGCCCCCTGCACTCCTCTGCTTCACCATGTCTTCAATCACAGACAACAGTGGCACAGCCTGCGATACACCAGAACTCAGTGCAAGTGTTTAAATTTGGAAGTTCCACTGTCAGTTGATGCAGTTGTTGCCAACACTTGAGATGCACAGTCTGGCAGTAAAGGATCTTGAGGTTGGTGATGTCAGCTCTGCGCTTGATGTTGCCCACTGTTAAGAAACAAAATGTTGCTACAGAATGCTGCTACAGGACACTGCTACAGAATGGTCGGCCATCACTTTCAGGAACAACACTAGATGCATTAACACTCCTGCTTGAGCAAGGACGCTGTATGATGCTGCAAATGCTGCATGCACTCAGGATTTCTGGCATGCTTTCAGGAACAACAATAGAAGCTAGACTTACTGCAACTCCTCCTGCCACAAACAGAAGGTGGTCATAGCTCTGGCTCAAAATGCTTTCGCCTCCAATTGGACCGTGCACTCTGACCGGTACGTGCTCTGTGTTGATGATCTCATCAATGACAGCCTGCAAGCACAACACCCTGAGCAGCAGTACCCTGAGCACCCAAACCCTGAGCACCACACCCTGAGGACCCATATATGACAGCCTGCAAGCACCAAAACCCTGAGCAACAGTACCCTGAGCACCCATACCCTGAGCAACCAAACCCTGAGCACCCTGACCACACAAACCCTGAGCACCCATACTCTGAGCACCCATACCCTGAGCACCCTGAACACCCAAACCCCGAGCACCTTGCCTGTTGGCAACAAAGGCCTGAAACTGCATAGGCCTGAAGATTGAGATGCAGATGCATGATGTCAATGCAGTGTGCCCTGTTGTGTGCTTCTGCAAATCAGGCTTGGATGCAGCATGCATTTCATGGAGTCATGTCATTGACGCAAACATGTTTGCAGATCCTCACGCTTTTTTTTTTTTTTTTTTTTTTTTGGCACATGAGCGAGACAATGTGCACAAACTGCCTTGGTGGGAAACGGCATCTGAATAACAACTTGTTTAGTTCAGAGACTTCCGACAGCTATATGTAACATCTTTGCATGCAGTTTGTACATACACAAAGTTGCGCACCATCTGGGCAATGCACCGAGTGAGCATCTAAGTCACAAACACTGGATATATGTCATGACACACATCATGCACTGTGACTGCTGACAAGCAGCTCCCCTTACCGTGCTCCATTTGCCCTTCTGCTTCATGCAGAAAGTCACAGATCCCCCTGGCTGCCCCTGCTGCCCCTGGGGGTACAGGCAGGTCAAGGGGTGCCAGTGCCAACGACTGACACCAGGGAAGTTGACAAAGTAGTCGTGCTGTGGCTTCATCTCCACATCCTGCATGAGTGAGTGAGTGAGTGGGTGAGTGGGTGGGTGAATGGGTGGGTGGGTGGGTGGGTGAGTGAGTGAGTGAGTGAGTGAGCAAGGTGACTGAGGGCAATTGCAAGGTACCTTGTCCACTGGCAGAGTCATCACGATTGCTCTGTTGTTACCCTTGCCTATCACCCTCCAATTTGTGACAGTTGACACATTGCTGGACTGACACATACGCAAGGCGATGTCTGCCGCATACAGCAACAAACCTGCAGACAAATGCATTTACTCAGTCTACACAGCAAGCTTGAACGCTGATCATGTAGCAAGCACAAATTGCCAAAACAACTACTGCCCAAGCAGACTTGTATGCCGGGTGCTTGCTGCAGCATGATTTGAATTTGTGCAACATGGGCATGGGCAAAAGGCAGAAAATTTGCAGGACATCAAACTCTGCGTGCCAGTTTGCAGGGCACCATTGCAAATCTTGCAGCTCTGTCCAAGGCAGGAAAGCACGGAAGCCAGGTACAGCAAGGGTTTAGGGCTCAGATTTTGGAGTTTGTAGGCTGAAATGCAGCAATTACTCCTGCCCTGATGCTGATGACTAAAGCACAGCACAAAAGAGGCAGGACAGCATGTTTGTGGGCTGGGCGTGTCATCTTGCCATAGTCAGTCATGGCCATGCATCATCCCCTCAGCTTTCACGTGATTACTCAGATCAGACTAGTTTCAACTCACCTGGCACAATGGAGATCCACATGGCCGGGTAATGGATCAAAGCAAACAAGACGTATCCAAGGAACCCCACCATATGTACTGACTGGTACACCTGCAGACGCACAAAAGATCTTGCATGATCGCTGCAATTGCCTTCCTCTGCAACGGCCAGCACCCTGTTCTGCAATGTGAGTGATCACCAGACCTCACCATGAATGTGTTAATATGTTGAAGATACTTCCACACATGCACATGTTGCCAGCGTTGCCAACATTGCATTTTGTTCTGTTGATCAATCCCTATTTGCATCTCACATGACATGCAATGGCAAACATTCAAACTACGAGGAGCTTCCTGTAAGAGCCATCTCATGTGAACAGGCATTACCCCACAAAGATCGTTTAGATTCTTGCTTACTCACCGAGTACCAGCGTCGCCTTACATAGTTGACTGAGGTGACCCAGAGGGCAAGGCCAAACCACCAGGACACAGAGCCTGCCAGGTTGTTGATTGACGACACTTGTCCCCAGTCAGCGAACTTTGCCCACCCACTGCAGTACAAGTCAGGACAAGTCAGCAAGCGTAAGAGACAAGTAAGAGCTCTCAGCAAACATGGACAGCACCTCAAGCACTGAGCAGACATGCAGCACCGCAAGAGACAACACTGACATTCCAAGGTGACAGCTGCCCATTGCACAAACATAGTAAGTTGTGCGGGGTCTGTATAAAGTGTATATGAGCTCCGGGCTGCCGCCTTAGGAGGCTCCCGTTATGATCGCTGAAAAGCGTAAACTTTCTTCCTTTTGTCATGTGCATATGTGCATATATGTTTGAATACAGTGGTGGGTCATGCACGCTGCATGACTCTTGTCAAACAATATCCTGAAGGCAAGGCGACCTGCATGCATAGCTGCAGACCCGCACGCATGCACAGACACACTGTGTCTCTCATGTGGTAATGCAGCAGTACTGCAGCAGCTTGTGGGGGCTTACTTGACGTCATTGTCAATGCCCCAGTAGATGTAGTAGAAGATACCGTGCAGTGTGGTGGACCACATCGTGGTGTGCCCTACCCACCTGCAAAGAGGAAAAAATCCGGTTATGATTGCTGATAAGCGTAAACTTTATTTTCTTGTTTTCTCTTTAAAGAAAAACTTATAAAGCACAGCAGTCATACAGCCGACACGCTTTTTTTTCTTTCTTTCACACCCAGGGACAGAGTAATGAGCAGCTTGAGGTTGCTGAGGCCCAAGCTTGCAGAAGCGAGGTATGAAGTGCAGAGCAAGCTGCTAAGCACCAAAATTGCTTCAGAGTACATGGTGTGTGTCTAGAGATCTCTGCTGGACAGACACATCAGCATTGTCCACAGACACCTGGTCTGAAATTAGCAAGTTGCTACCAGGATGTGCGGCTCATGCTGCATTGCTCATGCATTTGGAACTGTTCCCAGTCATGCAACAAGCGCCAAGAAAGACCAGGTGGTGTAGAAGTATAGCAATACTGTGTGTCAGCAGATGATCAGCGTGCTATGGAACTTGCAAAGAGTTTTGGTACCTGTGAAACCTGATAAGAACCGGATATGGCACCCCTGTGAGCTGGTGCAGGAAGCTGTTGTGAGCAATAGGCCAGAACAAGACTGACACGTCCAGAAAGCATAGCCAGCCAAAACATAGCGCAATCCTGCATGCATAGCACATGAAAAGGTTACAGAGCAGACCAGTACAAGAACTGTCACAACAGCACAGACAGAATGCATCTTCCCCAGCAAAGTCACAAACTGCAAACTGCAGCAGAACTAGTTTTCTAGTCCTGATGGTGTGTCTCTGAGAGTCAGGAGGTGGCTTGGACTGCAGTGACTGTAAGATTGCCATTATGAAAGTTTTGCCATCATAACAAATGCTCATTGCATGCATCAGTCATCACCCCTCATGGACCTAAGCAAGTCATGCAGTTACATGCACACAGACAGTGACTGACAGTACAAAGCTGCAATTGAGTGAACATCTTGTTTTACCTCTCAAAATTCACCTGTGGCCTTGGGATGGCAAAGTCCATGCCAATCACTTTTTGAACTGCAGCAGCCACACTTTTGCCTGTGATGATGCTGAGACAAGACAAAAGTGCAACGCTTGTTTGCAATTACGATGGTATTGTGTGATGGTAATGCATCTGCTATCTAGCTTAAGCGGCAGCAGCAGCATGCAGTGTGTAAGTGTGCGCCATTGTACAGCTTTTGCATGAGGTTCAACATGGATTTTGACATGGATTTTGACCTGAGTCTTATGCAATCGCGTAGACTCACCATAGTCGTATGGTTCAGTGTAATAGTAGTACCAGTTCCAGAGCATCACAACATTCAAGGTGATCCAGATAGCCAGCAGGAATGCCTCTAAGACAGTCAGACCACCCATCACTGTCATCCAAAATTTCCTTGGGTACATTTGGTAGCTTCCAGCCGATTTGAACTGCAAACAAGCAGGAGTTGCCAAGCTTAGAATGGACAGCTCAGTGAATAGACAACCGCTTAGGACAATGGCAAATTGAAGGCAAATGACAGATACTCACCTGGTGTGCGACAGTTGCGAACGCACTGCGGGCCCTAAGTCTTTTGGCGTAAGGCACACTGGGAATAGCGGCCACAAGGATGACAGCTGCTAATGTGGGCGCCCACCACCAAACTATAAAAAGAGTATAGTATCCACCACCGAAGCGGTCATTATACAAGACTGTGGCCGGAAGCATTTTGTCTGGGGTCGTCCACTTCGTCTCCAGTGTAGCCCAAAAGCTTTCAGAAAGGGTGTACGAATACCTGCGCACGGTTCAGTATGAGCGTTCAGCAAGCAAGATGCGTATTTTGTAGACTCCGCATACAGACGGTTCCTGAGGCTTGAAACCCCGTGGCCGTCCCTGTACATATATAGATGCAGCGAATTCGAAGCTTCAAAATCACCTCCAAGTGGCCAGCACGACAGACCATAGCTGAAGCAAGAAGGGAATGATAGCAATCCATGCTAACAGGATCAAAGCGACACGGACAACGCTCAGAATGTTCATGCTTGCGCTCGGACGACGTCGAGCTTGAGGTGTATCATCCATTGACTGCTTCATCCTCTATAGCTGCTCGCAAAGGGTTTGTGCCGCAGCTTCAGCGATGCAGCCAAAGTGCTGCAAGTGCGGACAAAGTGCAATGTGTCAGCGGGAGAGCCTTGTGGCGTCTTGCGGATAACGGCACATCTGCAGACCTGTGCCAAGGTCACCATTCCGCTGTTCGTCTTTGATGTCATAATGGCGGCCGCTGATATCTCTTGAGTGTATGACTAATCAAGGGGCATCGACAAGTGCTGCAGCAGGTCACATGTCCGTGCACGTGTCGTGTCCGCCAAAGCCATGACGGCGGGCGAAACATGTTTGGATAGACTGCAGCACGCCAAGCACGCTCTGAAGGTCCCACGTGAAAAAACTGCACTAGCAAAGCACAAGCACTTCGCCGGTGTGCAGGCGGCTACGAGCAGCGCAAACAGCTCTGGCTGCGTGCTGTGTGTCTAACCTGTACCATGAAGCTTGACAGTGGCAGTCGGGGTCCTTTGATATCTGTATTGAATCGATGTGCACAGGCAACTGTAATACTGGCATGTCTGGTTGACAGCGCTCCTTTGCCGTTGCCGACGAACCCCACCACAGCTTGCGGACCTGCTGTGACGAGAGCTTGGTCCCAACAGTATCCCAGCTGTCCGCGAGCTATACTGGGAAACTCTGTGATCTATAATACACCTGAAATTGATCCAGGCACGCCATGCCCCGTTCTGCGCAAAATGTTCGTTTGCCGCAAACGGTTGCACGCCTAGCCGCTAACAGGATGTAACCGCTCTACCAACCACATCTGGTGTGGTTCGGCCTATTTCGAAATGCCATTTGAACTCATTTGTGCTCGCAGATGACGAATGCTGTGCCGGAACCCTCAAATTCTTCGGATCAAACAGCACCATGTCATCTCGTAACTGTTTCTGCGTGCCAAGCGTCTATGAGCGCTTCACGGCCGGTCTTGTCGATGTTGCCGTAGGGGAGTACTTCGGGGTCTGCACGTGAGTCACCTCAAGTGTTGCACCACCCACGACTTGTGACCTTTGCCCAAACACATCAGGCATGCCTTTGTTGCAGTCTGAGAGGTTACCCAATACCTGTATACGAGGCCGGTACCGGGGCCTGCTCCGGGGCCCCGTACAATACTTCTGCTCTCTTCTCCACAGTGTTGTATGAAACTGAACACTTGGCCCCTCAGAAGACTCTGCATCAGTGGCTGAAAGACCTGCACCAGGATAGTCTCATCCTGACCTCCTTTGTCTTTGGTCTAATAGCAGGTGAACACTTGTGTCTTGCTCTTGTGAGCCATGCATGGTTCACGTGCAACTTTCTACTCAACTGCACAACTGCAGAGCAGTCGTCTGCCTGGAGCACAGTGTCACACCATCCTCTTTATGCACCATGAGTATGATGGTGACTGACCTTCCTCTGTACCTCGTTAGCATCAAAAGCTGACCTGCATGCTCCCTACCCATGTGATAATATGTTGCTGACTAAGCGCAACTGTGACTACTGATGTGGTAATTGCAGCAATCGGCTTTGGAGGGGCAATCTGGATCTTTTGCTTCAACTTGGTTAGAAGCTTGACCATGAGGAAGCACAAATAACAGAGTTTGCCATACCCAGTAAGCACATAGAAGTTGCAATCCATTCTACTTTGTCAGCAAGCAGGAGGCAGCTGCTTAGCAACTCAGAACATCTTTTGAGCTGAGTGAGGGCATGTTGCTCATGACAAGCTGCTGAATGTGCTGTAGCAGTTTATGCAGGATGCAACATCAAACAAATACTTGCCTTTAGTGCTGCTTCACTCATGAAAAGCCTCAGGCATGCCATGTGCAATCATTCACAATTTGAGCTATTTGCCTTGCAAAAATACCTTGACCTATAGGTTTAGCTAAAGCAGACACAGAACAAAGATTCTTTGTTGGTGGACCTTGGATCTGCAGTGCTGTCTTCACAAGCTGTAATAAATGTCCTTGTTCTGTCACTCGACAAAATTGTTTCTCAATAGTCCTGTCATTTTTGATTCAGTGTTAAGCAATACTCTAGTAAAAGCTGTGTAAACTTACAAGTACAGCTCAATTGCCTCAAAGAACTGTTCTTGCAGGATGTGACAATATGCTTGCTGCATGCTTTGTGAGCATTTGCGCTGAAGGGTCTGCATGCAAAGAACAATGCTTGTGGTCTGTCTTGGCCATGTGTGCAGCCTGGTGCAAGTTTGCACAACTACGTGTTTAGATTGGTGTGCATGGATGTATGCATCTATGTACTACGGTATGCATCATAAGACTGCAACTTCACTCCACTAGATGTCATGCTGACAGTGAAGGTTCTATAAGCTTCTTTACAGAACATCGTAGACAGTAACAAACACGAGATGACAGTGCGCCATTGCTACAAGGGCTGAACGTCAATTGCCTCAAAACAAATAATCAGAAACCCCTCACAATGATAAGATTACAGAACACTCAACCCGCATTCAAGGCATATTTCTCAGCTCCAACAATGGCCTTGCAGAAAATGTCAGTGAGCAAAAACAACAATCCCTGCTGCATACCAGAAACAGTCAACAATTGCTCCAAAGAGTGCGCTTACACTCACCCCAGAAACTGCTGAACCTTGGTTTGCCACCAGGCGTGATCATGCAACCTCTGCTCTCTTCAGGCAACTCTGTTGGTCAGGCTATCAAGACCCTCAGTCCTTGTATCTCATGGCAGCCTTCTCAAAGCCAATTGTTGGGAACTGCTTGGCAAATGTCTCAACATTGTCCTTGAGCTCAGCAATCTCTGGAGGCACATTGGTCTCCAGATATGCCTTGAAATCCTTCAGCTTGGGTCCGTGCTTCTTCTTGAGGTCTTGGGTGATTTGTACCCCCCTGAACATCACAACAAATCACTCTTAACAACCAAGATCAATTTCACAGGCATGAACAAAGCCTGAATGGGGCAAAGCGCAGATAAATCCAAATCAGTGCCTATAGAGCACAGGGATATTGCTGTGCAGCAAGATACTGATCACGGTATTCTGTTGCGCTCATTACAAATTTGCATGAATCAAGCAAGTCCATGAACCCAAACATCATTGCAAGAAAATTGAAAGCATTAGCTCACGCCATTCTACAAGCTGCCTTGAGCAAGTGTTTCATCTGGAGAAGGCATCAGGTTTGACTTTGACATGAACATCAGCAACTGTTGCCTCTGCACAACAGACTTTCATCTGCTGGATGAATCTAAGAATCTGCTGTTGTGCAGACGCAAGGTGACATGCAAGCATTGCACAGCAGCATGGCAACTGAGGTAGGGCTTTAGTCTCAGCAGGATTTGTAAATCTGTGCTGGCAACCATCGGGTTATGCCTTGTACAATAGGCCTATTACCACTAAATAATAACAATAATAACAAAAATAATAATGACAATATAATGATAATAATGGCAACTGAGATAGCTCCCAAATAGAGACACGCACTTGAGTTCTCCCCAGCTGTTGTTTGATTCAGACTTTTACACTGTCCTGCCAAATGTTAGTTAGTACAACAAGAGACGGTTCTGGAGCCGACCTGTCAACAAAGTCTGCCACTTGTCTGAAGTCATCCTCTGTGAAGCCTCTGGAGGTGAGGGCAGGGGCTCCCATGCGCAGCCCTCCTGGCATCAGGGCAGATGTGTCACCTGCATTACCACATCCCAAGGTCAGTCGTTGCCCTGACACTTGCACATGCACTACTGCATCTCAAGATTATATACTGCTCTGACATTTTGGCTCATCATTGTGTCCAGTCTGCAGCTCATGCATCAGCACATATGTCATCCCCAAAAAGCTCGTTTGCCTGAGAAGAGATGTTTGCTATGTTGTTGCTGCACCATGTAAGGCAGCAAATCCTATGCGCAGCGCCTTGGCCTTCAAGCCAGCCAAGCTATTGCACTCAGGGTCCAAGCAGCAACTAGCTGGTGGGTTGCAACAGCATATTGACTATGGGTACTGCAGGAGGTGATACAGATGGTGGTTGACACTGTCATGTTTGAACATGCCTACTGCAGGAGGACAGACCATTGTAGCCAGGCACACCACTGTTGAGGTTCATAGATCACACCATACCCACTTGTGAGTTCATGACACACACCGTACACACCACATGGACTATTGCAATGATAGAGCACACCGTGCCAACTTGTGAGTTCATAACGCACACCATACACACCACACTCGATGTTGCAATGATAGAGCACACCATACCTGCCACACCCACTGTTGCATTTGTACAGCACACTATACACAACATACCCACTGTTGGGCATATAGAGCACCATTGGTGAGTTTCGAGTTCCAGCTTCAGATCAAAGCTACAAATTGCAGTCTGAGATTGAAGAGTACCTGGGACAGTATTTTTGCTGGTGGCGATGTGAGCCATCTCCAGGACACTATACACACCATACCCACTGTTGGGTTCATAAAGCACCCCAAGTGACTTTGAGGTTGCAGTTTCACAGTCAAGCTTCAAAGGGAAAGTGGAAAAGTACCTGGCACAGTGTTCTTATTGGTGGCAATGTGAGCCATCTCCAGAACACGCTCAACCCTGCTGCCATCCACACCCTTGGGTCTGAGGTCCAGCAGCAGCAGGTGGTTGTCAGTGCCTCCTGAGACCAACTTGTACTCCAAATCAGCAAAGCGATCTGCCATGGCCTTGCTGTTGAGCAGCACCTGCTCCTGGTAGGCCTTGAACTCTGGGGTCTTGGCTTGCTTCAGGGCGCAGGCTAGACCGGAGATGGTGTGGTTGTGAGGGCCGCCCTGCAGACAGTCACCAGACATATGTATTAATCATATTTGTAAACGTATGTACATAAGTGTATATACACATGTTGACAGATGTACAGATGTTAATAGTATGGATGCGACATGTACGCAAATATGCATTTTACACAATACGCATGATGTATGATATATGATATCATTACAGATGCATACAAAATGTATTTCATTACTGCATTTATGTATTTCTTTGCGAGATGAGTTTGTGATGAGAATTAAGCACATCATGACTGATGTGATGCCCAATGAACTGCAAAGTCGGAAAGCTTGACCTGCAACACCTTCTGTAACAGATTGCTGTCATGCTGCACAGCGCTACCCAAAGAAGACAGGCTGGAATGCACTGCACAGTCAGCAAATGCAAAGCAAAAGGAGATGAATAGGTGTATGCAGCGTCAGCACAACCACTCCCTGCACATTCTCAGGCACATCTGCAGTGTACAGTACGTCCAGCGAAATTTGCTGCTTTCAAGCGACAAAAGAGCAACAACAAAGCCAGAAAAATTTCAAGCCGCACAAAGTCACTTGTCCCGCCGCATCTTTGAACAAGTACTGCATCATGTCACTTGAACTTGAAGGACAAGGTACTGTTTTGTTACTCTGTATCATGTCAACTTGAACATGAGAGAAGGCACTGCCTTGTTGTACCTGTAGTCCAGGGAAGACCGAGAAGTCAATCTTCTTGTCAATGTCATACATGACCTCCACCCCCTTCTTGGTGACCTTGCGCACCCCCTTGCGGTAGAAGATCATAGCCCCCCTGGGCCCCCTTAGAGACTTGTGGGTTGTGGTTGTCACCACGTCTGAGTAATCAAAGGGAGATGGCACCACGCCTACAAAGCACAGAACACATTCTGTCACAACAAAAACATCTCCACAACATAGAAACGCATGTTTACTGTCCCCAGACATTTCTGAGTTTAGATCTCCAGTGTAAGGATGACGTTTCTAAATTGAAATAGACGTTTTGTGATTGCATTGGGATTATCAAGAGCTTGCTGACACTTCACTGCTTTACGGCACAGAGCCAAGCAGGTCGTATTTGCAAGCAACGCCTCGCAGCAGCAACTCAATCTGCCTGGGAGTTGCATTACTACAGACTTTGACACACAGCAATCATACCAGGAGGGACACCTGCATATGTCCCAACAGACTATCATTCATGTCAGGACACAGCATGTCAGCAGAAGCAGACTAGCCTGCCTTGCACCAACAACACAACAGGGGGCTTTGTGTTCCCAAACCGCCTGCTGTGTAATGCCACCTAAACACGAGAGCTTGTACTGTCCATCTGGTTCTGGTTATAGTTGGTCCAGCCGTCTCTGAGCAGAACCCTGTTATGTTGTTGGAAGCCTTAATGGATGCCTCTCAAGATGCACACTCAGAGGTCAATCAATGGCAACCCATACCTGCTGCGACCAGCCCACTGATGTGTGCCATGTCAGACAGCAGCCAGGCGTTGTGCTTGTCTGCAATCTGGCGCATGCGAGGGTAGTCGTAGTGGCGAGTGTAGGCAGAGGCCCCAGCCACAATCAGCTTGGGGCGGTACAGAGCTGCATTGGCCTCTAACTGGTCGTAGTCAATGAGACCACTGTCCTCATGCACCCGGTATGGGAATGTCTGCAATCAGTATGAAAGTCACTCAAATTTGAGTCTGAGTCTTGCAGGCGTTGCATCACTGTGCATGCACCCGGTATGGGAATGTCTGCATATGGTATGAAACATTTGAGTCTGAGTCTTGCAGGTGTCGCATCACTGTGCATGCACACGGTATGGGAATGTCTGCGTGCGGCATGAATTGTGTGAGTGTAAGTTTGAGTCTTGCAGGCGTCACAACACTGTGCATGCACAGAGCTGCTTGACTTTCAGCAGGTTGCACCTGGTACAAGACTGTCTGCATATGTTATGCAGCATGTGAGACCAGGTCTCTAACAGGGGTGAATACACTGTGCAGCTGATTGGCCGTCAGCTGATTGTACTCGGTCATAACCCTGTCCTTGTACACCCGATATGTGCAAGGCAAGCCTTCGTTATCAACAGCACTTAACAACGCATTCAGGTATGACTCTAGATGCTGTAGGTGTTGAAAGTTTGTTGTGACGTCTTTGGTGACATTTTGGTCCTGCTTGTCAATCATAAAAAGCTTTCAAACATACTGGAAGCATGAGGAGACCAATCTACTTGAGTATGTTTGAAAAAAGCAGCCTAGATGCTGCAATTGATCCGAGCGCTATCTGCATGTATACATCCTGTGCAAACTAGATGAATGCTTCTGCAGGAAGGTTTCTTAGACAAAGTGTGCACCATGGTGCCTGACATTTGACCAGCATCAAGGACTATGCACATTTTTTAAAGGGTTTTTAGGGTAATTTTTAGGGTTTTTAGGGTAATCACCCAGCATGCACAACACTGCAGCAGAGACAGCATCACTGCAGCCATGCATGCAGATGTGCAGCTGTTGCAGCTGAGCAAGACTGGCTCACTGAGGAAGTACAAGAACGCCATGCAAGACAGATTTGCTGGATTGGGCATCCCAGCAAACAAAACCCATTGCCAAAACTGTTGTGACGAGTTGACCCGATGTTCATCAGCCTAGCATGGGTGTGGAGCAGCCTAGCATGGGTGTGGAGCAGCCTAGCATGAGTGTGGAGCAGCCTAGCATGAGTGTAGATCAGCAAGAGGGTGCACCTCAAAGAAGATGGAGACTGCAGAGATCTTCTTGGTGTCTGTCTGGTAGCCATGGCTGAGGTGACCGCCGTGAGGCAGATCTAGGGCCATGATACGCTCATGTGGCTGCAGCAGTGCTGTGTACACCTGCATGTATTCATTGTCATTTCAGTCTATACCGTCTGTAGCAGTGCTGTGTACACCTGCATTTATGCGTTGTCATTTCAGTCTATACTGTCTAGACCTTGCAGCCTGGGATGCGGAGCCAGTTGTGTGTCATGTGGCTGAAACAGTGCTGTGTACACCTGCATGTATTTATTATCATTTCAGTTTATACCTTACAGGCTGGGATGTGGAGCCATTTGTGACTCGTCAGACATCCTGGCTTGAAACAGGTCTATGTAAGCAGCTTGTAGGCTTAGGTTGAATGGTGAATGTCCGATTGTGTGTCATAAGGATAAGGTCTTCTGATTTACAGACTATTATTGCTCTTTTAGAATCCGGCATTACAATATGTTTCGTTGAAAGGTAGGAATGCAATAAAGTATAGGCCTTGGGCAAGCCCATGTTAACAGGAGCCAATCCAATGTTTAGCATGCGAATCCAAAATTGCATTCAGAGGCTGTGGCAATCATACTATACATATCCATCTCTGAAACAAATAAGCTGTGTGGACCAGCCGTCATTAGTGTGCTATACCACATGGAGGGTTGACACATGTCAGCAGCTGACCTGGAAGTTGGCAGGAGAGCCCGAGAGGGATTGCACGTTCACACCCCACTTCTTAGGGTCCAACCTGAACGCCTCCAGCGCTCGTTTCTGCAGCCCACATGCATTATGTCAGACAGGTGCAAGAAAAGAAAAGAAAAGACAAAGAAAAGAAAAGACTACGCCTTTTGGCGTCAATTTGATGAGAAGCCAAGTATTATACTGGGCTGCCCAGGTGACAGGTGTTATGAGCTGATGGTAATCAGCATCAGACAGCAGGAGATCAGCCTTGGATTAGTGAAAACTGAGTAACAGTGTGGTTTTTCAGCCATGGCAAGCAGATGACTGTCACCCACAGATACAACTGCGCTATGTCAGTGAAGGTTTTTTTGCAATTCCAGCACATGGCGCAGTTTGCAGAGAGAACATGCACAGTAATGGTTGTCAGCTCTCCTGCAGTTGCATCAAACCAGAAACACATCTTCAAGAACTAAGCTGAGATTCTGTTGTCAGTTGTTGAAGGGTGTAACACGACATGTGCTTCCATGACTGCCATGCCTGATCCAGACTTGAGGCAGTTGTTGTGGGAGAAGGACAGATGGCCATGCTGCTCATGAAATCTTGTAACCACATAAGTACCACACAAGTTTGAATCTGACTGACAGCTTGCTCTGCACATGTCCACATGTAATGTGCCTGGAGACAAGGCAGCAGACACAAAGGGCTTGCTGCAGACCCTGCCATGTGCATTTGCAGCAGCAGCAGCTTGCAGACACAGCTGAGCATATACATGCAGGCCAAAAAATTGGCTGAGACCACTACTGCAGTCTGAACCCTGTTGGTGTTCTGCTGTGCATGCTACAAGGCACAAGAGCTTGTAGGAGCGTGAAGGCTGCTGAGTGATAGCTAAGAGGGGCCAGCACCATTGCTAGCTCTGCTCTGGATCTATTGGGAAGTTCACCTGACAGAGGCTCTCAGCCTGATCAATGAACTCATTGCCTCCATAGTAACGAGTGCCTGGGTATCCCTCTGAGTACTTGTTGGTCATGACAGAACCCACTGCCTCCATGACTGATGAGGAAACAAAGTTCTCTGAAGGAATCAGTTCCAGGCCCTGAAGGCATGCAGAGGCATAGAGCGAGAGCGCATGACTGAAAGAGATGAAGCAGCAGCGTTGAGCGTCCATTGTAGCTAAAAGGGCAGTCAGCATTATTGAACCAGAGCTGCAGAGCAACCACGCTGCTGTTGAGCGTGACAAGGGATCAACATCAAGGTGGTGCTGTTTGGCAACAGTCTACATGAGGGCACAAGGGACATGCATATCTGCTCAGACTGGTGTAAGATATAGCTCATAAGACAGCCCATGTGCCTGGCAAACATTCTGCAACTTGTCACATGCGTCAAACACAACTGTTGCTTTTACACTTAGTGCATGCATGTATATGGATTGCAGCCAGCGGTGGTTGTGTCCTGTGTCAAAGCAGCAACACTATGACCATAAAGCTGTACTTGATCACTGAAGAGTAGTCAACCCTTGTGTTGTCACACCTTGAACTGCCTGTTCTTCTCCTTCTCAATGATGTCATACAACTCTGGATCAACCTCCTCCAAGGAAGCATTTAGCTGCTTTGGCCACTGCATATCAGCAGACAATGAAGTGCATTTCCAGTTTTAAATTTACCCAGGTCCTGCAACAAGATGTCCTATATAGACTGATGCATGCAGCTGGAATCATCAGCAGACCGTGACGCTTGACTTCTGGCTGGTCAGCTTGTTGTACTCTTCCTCGTTGGACGCTGCTGGCTGCAAGTGCAAGAGCAGGGTGTTGCAACAGAAGTGTGGATAAGACTTGGCCTTTCTGATACGCCACATTCTCACCTGAGGCTGTGCAGCAAAGAATCGGGAGTGGGAGCTTGCAGCCTGCCGAGCTGCTACCTGCAGCAGAAGCAAGTAACCTGGATCCGCAGAAGGACAACCGCACTGCAAGCAGATCAGCCACAGAATTTTCGTTACAAAGCAAGTCGAATGTTCAAACCAACCTGCGCAGCTGCTACAGCTCTAGTAGTCGCTTCGGCGCCCCCGAGGCCGCTCGCGCACCGGCGGAGCAACTGTGCAGCCAGCATGGCGCGTTGCTACGTTCTTGCAAAACAGCGCTGCCTCAAAAGGCAAAGAAAACCGCGCTGTTGAGCCGCTCTGGGCTGCTTGGCTTCTGTTTTTGAACACAAGCAAGCTATGCGGTGTAACGTGAGAGGATAGGCACGATGACAGCTGAGCCTTCCTGACGTCACGTGAACGGCTTCAGAATACATACAGGCTCATCGCGCGTGCTGTACGACAAGACTGTGCAGCAGCAGCGACACGCTTGTTTGCTGTAATCAAATCAACATGCAAAGTGCTTGGCTGCAATGCACCTTGCAAGTTTCGCCACCTGCAGCCGCCCACAGCACACATGCATGCCGGTGTCACCATGCGCAGCGGTAAGCTTTCTAGAGACCCGTGCTGTCTTGCTTTGTCAAGGCATTCATGTTATTCGATGTTGCAGAGCTTGCAAACCTAGAGGGCATCCCTGGCAGCTTGAGCACACTGGGAGATCAGGCAGAAGAAGTGTACAAGCCCAGGTAAGACCAACCCCGCAATTTCAGTCGTCACTGTATGCAAGATCCGTAAGCTGCATGCATGCTTGTCAGCCAGTGATGCGCGACTTGCTCAAAAGCTGCAAACATACTGCTTGCAGTATTGCAGGCCAAGAAGAAAGGCGGTGGCAAGAAAAAGCAAGCTGGGAGTCTCATGGATCCGCCGAAACCAGCCGCACCTTATCTGCAGACAGAAGTTATCATGCATAATTTGATGATGGTTGAGAGCTACAAGCGCAAGGTTGGCAAGTAAGCGCAGCTTAAGCATTCACAGCACTTGCTGGCATGTAGGATAAACCTGAGAAGTTAGATGGCTGCCTACACTACAATCTCACTGTGCTGCACAGGAGCTTGCCTTTTGTCTGGAAGAGGGTCTCAACACTTTGAGTCGACCAGAATCAGCCAGAACTCAGCTTTGCCTTGCGCACCTATAGTTGAGCTTTACGTGTAGCAGCATGGAAAAGTTGTGTGACCTCAAACATCAATGCTGAGTCAGTGACAAGCAGTGCATAAATGAGATGCATTTTACGCTGCAGGCCAATCATGGATGACGCAGAGATTCACGAGATCAAAAAGCTTATATGGGAGGCTCCATATGCTGTGCTCAGCCAAGACATGGAAGAAGATCCAGCCAATCCCAAGTGAGCTCATCAGATTGCACTTTGCAGAAGTTGATACGCTGCAGGCATGATCAAGTCGTGACATTATCCTCACTCATCTCAGTATGGCATGTGATTTCAGCAAGCCCAGGGCATACTGCATAACACCGTCAGCGGCACCCATGTATGTGCTGTACCATATCACACTGTAGCATTGATGCTCATCACCGACTCAAAATTTGTAGCTGGTATGCATCCCAAGCACAGTCACAAAAGCCATCATGTTGCAACAGGTATGACTATGCAAACAAAGCTGCCCTGGACCTCTTTCAGGCAACCTGGGATGAGCTGATTGGACAGCCCTCCAACTGCACAACAGAAGACGTGAACCAGGCAAGTGAGTCTCAAGTCTTATTACTGCTTGCAGCAAGCCTTGATGTGTGTTGCACATTGTGAAAGGCACACTCTGTGCCTTTCAGGCATAGACTCTCATCTCTTGCATGCATTGCCTGTAAACATGGGTATCAACGAGGCTGTATGCAGTGCTCGTCCTCAGTGTCAAGAGAGTATAGACATTATTGTGTAGACACATCAGGCCTACATCTGCCAAGATGGACTAGGCAGCCCTTTGCAGCAAATCACCAGCATGTGTGACCAATGCATCTGTCAAGGACTGACGTCCCGCCTGTGCAGCTGCATCAGCACTTGTTTGGCCTTCTTGCATGCCTATCCAGGCCGCTGGCACTTTGCACATGTTTACTGAAATATGTTCTGTTTCTAGCCGCATGCAAGGAAAGTCTCATTGGTGCACAACGCAGCAGCACTGGCACTGCCCACTGATCTGCAGTAGCTTTGAGATACAGCACCCCACTTGATGATTGTTCTGCAGAACATGGCAGATCGGCAGAAGTTAATGAAGCAAACGCAGGATGAGGGCACAGCAGCAGTGCACAGTGTTTGGAGGAAAGGCCTTAAAGGGCGGCCTGTATGCATCAGCAATGGGCTGCTGTGGAACATTGAGGCTCCATCAGGTTAGCCCTTCAGCTGCTGACAGAGGCCTTTTCGCTTTGCTCATTGATGATTTGACATGCGCTCAACATAAAGCAAGGCTTACAACTACTCCTTTGGAGTGACTGTTCTGGTACAATAACTTGTGGCGCACCAAAGTTTGTCTTCCAGAACCCCATTGGTGACCCTGTTGTCTCCTGCTCATTGATGCTCAAAGACTTTCAATGGGATTGAGCCAGTCTGTAATCTACAAGCTTGTCAGGGCTTATGGCGCTAGCAGGACTGCGAAAAAAAGCAGGACCATATTCATAGTCAGCGTCGCATGCCGATGTGCTGCTGATGATCACACATGCATGTGAACAACAGATGCTGAGGTTGATGTATGGACTGGCTCCTTGCTAGCATGGCCTGTGTAGACTACACGCAAATGGAAGGTCATTCCTGTTGAATTTTGGTGTTAGAAATTGAAGCCTGGCATCAAGGCAACCTCTTGTGGATGGCGACACTTGTGGCTCATGCTACAGCTGGAATTGCATGTCCTTTAGCAAAGAAGGCTGTTAAATTTTCCAGCTGTGAACCAGAGGTGTTGACAACCTCAAGGCAGGGAAAGGAGGCCCAGTGACACAAGCTGCAAATCCAGACTGTCTGCTACTGACTACAGCTGTTCTACAGGTGCACTGATCGGGCAGGCAATCGCCATTCATGAGTGGGAGTTTGAGGATGGGACCAGAGGCGGACCCATTGCAGAAGCAAACGCAATGGACACCCGACAAACAAAAGCAGCAACAGAGGAGTTGCAACTTGCAGGCAAGTCGTGATTTTGTGCAAGCCATGTACTTGGTGCTTGCTTTTAATTTGGGTGTCTTTGTGTGCTGCTTGAAGTATGCTGCTTTCCTCATGCCTCACAAGTGTGCTGCTTCTGCAGAGCAACAAGTGACAGAGCAAGCAGACCATGTCAGACATCTCAAGGAGGCAGACGGCCTCACAAAGGGTGATGCAGTGTTGGATGCAGCTATTGCAGAGCTCTTGAAACGCAAGGAGTTGCTACAGCATTTACAATAACAGTGACAGACTGCTTGAGCAGAAAACCATGAGTCTTCACTTTCCCGATTTGGCACCTCTGGTGTGTGCAGTATGCATGGCTGTGCAATACGATTGTGTGATGATCTGTTTCGACAGAAAGACATTGCACAAGCAAAGCTGTGCTGAAACACTGCGTTGTGCAAGAGTATGCAACATACCAGACATGCTGCATGCTGCATGCATTGTCTATTGCAAGGCTTAAAGCAAAACCTTGGCAGTGCAGCAGGCTCATAATCAATTTGGCCAGCAGCGCTTCATCTGCACGTGTTTCATGTACGCACCTCAAGTGTCCAAATTGGCAATGTGATCAATAAATTGGCTGCACAGCTGATGGAAGGTAAGGCTAAATAATCATTCTTCTTCCCCTTACGAGGAAGCGATACGAAACGACATGCCGTGAGCGCTGCACTGATTCCGATGCAAGTTTCGCCACCGTCACCGCTCACAATACACATGCATGCCGGTGTCGACAAATACAGCGGTAAGCTCTCCAGACTCCTGTGTTGTGTGCGTTACTTGCTTTGTCAAGGGGTGACGTTACCCGTGTTGCAGAGCTTGCAAAACGATATGGCATTCCTGGCAGCTTGAGCGCATAGAAAGATCAGGCAGACGAAGTGTACAAGCCCAGATAGGACACTCGGCCGAAGCCCAGCCACCTGAGTTGTCACTGCTTGCAAAATCCGTAAGCTATATGCATCGTTGTGAGCCAGTGATCCGTAAATTGCTTGAAAGCTGCGAGGGTGATGCTTGCAGTTTTGCAGGGCGAGAAAAAAAGTCGTGGCAAGGAAAAGTAAACTCGGCGTCTCATGGACCCGCCAAAGCCAGCCACCCCGTATCTGCAGACAGAAGTTGTCACGCATAGTTTGATGATGGCTGAGAGCTACAAGCGCAAGGTTGGCAAGTAAGGGCAGCTCAAGCGCTCATGGCGCTCGCTGGCATGTAGGACAAACCTGAGAAGCTGGGATGACTATCTACTCTTTCAGCTACAAGCTCTTTGTGCTGCAAAGGACCTTGCCCATTGTCAAAGGAAGTGGTCCCAGTGCTGTGAGTCAACCAGAGACTGTCAGAGCAGCACATGCAGCTGAGGGTACCTGTAGCAAGTTTGGATGTTTGTCTGTCTGTTTTGTCATCAATGCCACGGCTCAGTGACAAGCAGTGCATGAATCAGATGCCTTGTATGATGCAGGCCAATGATGGATGATGCAGAGTTGCATGAGATTGCAAAGCTTATATGGGAGGTGCCATATGGTGTACTCAGTCATGACATGGAGAAAGATCCAGCTAACCCCAAGTGAGGTCATCACTCTGCATTTTGCAGATCTGGACAACTGTCAGGCATGACCGAGTAGTGGTGTCATTCTTACTCATCTCAGTATGGTATGTGATGACAGCAAGCCTAGGGAATTCCGCAATAGCGTGACCAGCACATATGTACGTGTTCTCCCATGTCACAGTCTAACCTTGATACCTCTCACTAGCTCAAAAAGAGTTGCTGGTATGCTATTCAAGCGCAGCCACAGTGACTATCTGTGCAACAGGTTCAACTATGCAAACAAGAATGCTCTTGGTCTCTTCCAGGCAACCTGGGATGAGCTGATTGGACAGCCCTCCACTTCCAGAACAGAGGATGTGAACCAGGCAAGTGACTGTCAAGATTGAGTCGTGTTTGCAACAAGCCTCAATGCATGTTGCACTCGCTCTGGGCCTGCCAGGCATAGACTCTCCATTCTTGCATGCATTTTTTGTGAAAGCTGATAGCAGTGAGAGTGTATGCTGTGCTCATCATCAGTGTCAAGATATCCTGTACCGTGTAATGTAAACACCTGGCTTGCATCTGCCAAGATGCAGTGGGCTTCCCTTTGCAGCAAACTACCAGCATGTGCAACCCAATGCATCTGTGCACGCCACACATCTTCTGTCACACCAGTGCTGTGCAGCAGTGACGTTAAGTGATTCAACGTCCTTTCACACCAGTCGCAACAGTTGGTCCCCAGTCGTAACACTTGGTCCCCAGTGCATGGTTACTGGTATGTCCTCTCTGCCTCAGAGGCAGAGTCTGCCTCTGAGGCAGAGAGGCAGGGTCTGCTCTAGGCAGAGTCTGCTCTAGTTGCAGGCAAGTGTCTGTTGGCTGCAGTGGCTTGCATGTGCAACAACCCACTCAGTGTTTGTTTCACAGAACATAGAAGACAGGCAAAAGCTAATGAAGCAAGCACAGCATATCGGCACAGCAGCAGTGCACAACCAATGGAGGAAAGGTCTTAAAGGCCGTCCCATTTGCGTCAGCAATGGACTGCTGTGGAATATTGAGGCTCCATCAGGTTGGCCCTTCAGCTGCTGACTGAGGCCTTACGAAATTGCCCTTCAGCTGCTGACCGAGGCCTTCATCATTGCCTATTGACGTTTTGCCCTGCGCTCAACATAACTCAAAGTTCTCACCACTCCCTTGGAGCGACTTTTCCGGTATATTGTCTTGCCGATGTTCTCGTCTGTCAGGGCCCCACTGACGCGCACTTTGATTGAGACTACGCCAGTCCATAAATCTGTAAGCTTGTCAGGACTTACAACAGTAGCAGGATCTGGGCGGCAAGCAGGACCAGAAACATGGTCACATTGTTGCGCACATGAACATGCTGCTTATTGTTGTGCATACTGTATGTGCAAAATGCTTGTGACAAACAAATATGCAATTTGCTGCATGGACTGGCTGGTTGTTGGAACACCCAGCCAGCACGGTTGTATAGACTGTACATGGTGCATGCAAATGGCAGGTCAATCCAGTTCAATCTTTGAAAAAAATAGAAACCATGCACTCAGTGTTTTCAAGCAGACGGTGACGCATGTGGCTCATGTTACAGCCAGAAATTGCATATCCTTTGGCAGAGCAACGAAGGCTGTTGGATTTTCCAGCTGTAAACAGACGTGCTGACAAATTCACGCCGGAAAAGGAGGGCCAGGGACACAAGCTGTGAATCCAGACTGTCTGCTACTGACTTCAGCTGTTTTACAGGTGCATTGATTGGGCAGGCAATCGCCATTCATGAGTGGGAGTTTGAGGATGGGACCAGAGGCGGACCCATTGCAGAAGCAAATGCAATGGACACCCGACAAACAAAAGCAGCAATAGAGGACTTGCAACCTGCAGGCAAGTCGTGCTGTTCTGCAAACCATGCATTGCTATTAGCAAAACTGAGTTTGTTGTTGTGCTGCTAGAAGTTTGTATGCCGTCCACAAGTGTGCTGGTTCTGCAGAGCAATAATTGACAGAGCAAGCAGACCATGTCAGGCATGTCAAGGAGGCAGACGGCCTCACAAAGGGTGATTCAGTGTTAGATGCAGCTATTGCAGAGCTCTTGCAACGCAAGGAAATGCTGCAGCATTTACAATAACAGTGACAGACTGCTTGAGCAGAAAACCATGAATATTCAATTTAACAGTGCCAGATCGGCACCTCCAACGTATGCAGCATGCATGGCTGTGCACAGCGATTGTGTGTGCGCTACATGACCCCACACAATGACAGTCAGCCTCGACAGAGAGATCATGCACAAGCAAGGCTTTTATGGAAACATGTCGTGCCATCAGCTGCAAAATTATGCAAGATGCCAGACAGTACAAATGTGCTGCATATCGCATGCATTGTGTGTTACACGTGTTACAATCCATATGGTGTTTCAAAGTAAAAATCGGGCAGTGTAACAGGCGCATGTTCAGCTATAGCTAGGCCTGCAGTGTTGCAGCTGCATGTGTTACATGCTTGCACCAACAGTGTAGGTTTGGTGCATGAGTAGATACTGATCAATGATATGTATAAGATATATCAGCTGCATCAACTGCACTTTACGATAACTTGTGAAGTCAGCATTCATATTGAGAGCATATGTGTTGTTGGCTGCAAAGCTGGCAGTACTGCTGCAATCCGTGAAGACAGAACTTGGCAATCTGATGAGTAATAAGGCTGCATAGCTAATGAAAGTTGCGCTCCTTGCGGCCGGGGATGTCCACACTGGGGATGGATACTGTGGAAGCATTCAAGTATGTGGTCAGAATGCCCTTGTAGCCCATGGTGGCATGAGCTCCTGTGTTCACGAGGGGGTTTGGCTGCAAGCATGCAACCAAAATTCAGATGTGGGGCCACGACCAGCATTTTGCAGTTGAGCAAAAGCAGCTCAATTGTCTGAAAGGTAACTGCTGAGTCAGATACAGACGTATACAGACTTCTTGAGTGCTGGCACAGTGAAGCACTGTTGTTGAAACTAGGCAACGCCTGTTGCAATCAGGTGCACTGACTTTGAACAATGCAACTTCATGCTTGCTGCACCTTTGGCCACCTTGCTGCTGAGGTGTCATAGACGTGGGTGTTGTGGTTGAATGAGTCACTGAATTTGCTCTTCTTTGAGAGCAGGTATCCACGGTCGTTTGCAATTGCAGTTGTGGCCTCCCTTCTGGGGTTCAACGTCCCGTACATGCTGGCTGCAGACGTTCTCTGCATGGCAGAGGCATCTGTGGCGACGCTTGTCACAGGGTACACAACTTTTACCCAGAGCGAGCAGAGCAGCTTGGTACAGCTGTTCGCAGCCAGTGCAAGACCGGCAGGTCTTTTTGGGCTACCTTCACAGCTGGCACCTCCCAGTTGCACAGTCGGTGTGGTATAAAGTCCTGCTCATACTGCTCACCTGCAGTGGCAGTGTGCGACAAAGTCGTGTGCTTTCACTTTGCTTGCAATGGAAGGGTTGCACCGCTAGTTGTTCGAGAACCATGGGAACGGCACGCTTACCGGGAAAGTTGCGCGACATAGTGCTGAAAGGAGTCTGCAGAGGAGTAAGCAACACTGGCTGCTACAGGCGAGTAGAAGAGAAGTTACTCGTTGACACGTCCGCCGTTGCGCAACCTCGATAAACCCGCGCGCACCACTTATCTGTAGCAGCGCAAGTAGCAGGGTCAATCGAGATCGCACCGGTGGGGAATCTGAAGCTTGCAAGTACGCTAGGTGGAAAGTTTTCTTGTAGAATGGTGGTGACACAAAGGTACAACCATTGCAACGACCTGAACAACAGTGGAGCTTTGCTTGCTTGAACATGCAGCAGACAGGTCGAAGACTTAAAGGCGAAGTGTGCAGTTACCATGCAGAAGAAGTTGTGCAGCGTGGCAGGTTGAACAGTTTGTCCAACTTTACTTACGCAGCATGCATGCACACATATGTGTGTTCATGCATGAACATGCAAATATGCAAGCAAGTATGCTACAGCTAGCACGACTTCCTAGTCTGAGTCAGTGTAGTCTGAGTCAGTGAAAACACATTCTGATGGCTGAGTGATATGACCATTGTCCAACAAATAGCTTTGCTCACCAATAAAGATAGGTACAGGGGTGTTGTGACAAAGGTCACGAGCAAAAAATGATGTCAAGTCATGTTCCTTGAAAGCAAAGTTCCCCTCTGCTACGCCAAGACGCCAATACTGTGTTGACTCAATGTGCTGAATATGAGGAACAACAGGGACGTTTCCAGTCCAAGTTGCACTCGGATTGTAAAACTGGGCCACGACCCTTGAAACCCGCTGTGGCATCTGCTCGAAATCTATCTCTGGGGGCACGCTTCGACAATCGATCCCATCGATTGTCCAGCTCAACTCTGAATCCCAATGTGTTACTCGCAACTGCTCTCGGTCAGCAAGGCGTTCTGGGAATCCCCGATCTTTCATATAAAGTATCAAGTGCCCTTTGCTGTTGCACAGAAGGGCATACCACCTTGTTGTAGATTCCTTTAAAACGTGCCAATCAGCTTGTTCATGTGTGGAGAGTGTTATAGATGCTGCTGTGATGGAAGGACCGCTGGTAAGCCTGTCAAGCAGCTGCCTTGGAGGCTGCTGGAGGCACCTCACTACAGCCTCACAGCTTTTATCAGGAAGTCGTCCCTGAGGACCAAGCAGCCAACTGACAGATCTGCGGGAGTTCATGGTGCCATCAAGGCTGGGCAACTTATTTGCTTGCACCTCAATGATAGTCTGATCCGAAGCACAGTAGGCTTTCAAACATGTGCCGCCAAATTCACAAGAATGGAGCAGCGCTGAATTGCTGAGGCTTTGGTCCAGAAGGCTCACAGCTCCAAGCAGAAACTGGGTGTCAGGGTTGTGGATCCTTTTGCAGTGAGGAAGCCAGTGCCTGTAGAGCTGAGGGCAGCATGTGTAGAACGAGCGCTGGTCTTTCAGTAACAGATTGTCTGTCACGAGGGCTAGCAGGCCAGAAGGTAGCCTGAACAGAAAGTTTTCCCATGCAACCAAAAATACCTGCCTGAGTTATTCGAGAGTGACTCGTGCAAGTGGGGGCCCCACTGCCTTGTGACGGTCCCTGCAGGGTCTTTGGTGGAGCTTACCACGACCTGATGCCTGCCTGTCAACGTCCATCTCTACAGTTCTACAACTGTGACTACGATCACCCGAGACAGCATCTATGTTCGAGCTCGACTAAGCCCTCACAAGCCTTTCCACACAATCAACTTGATGTCAATGCAGCGAAACAGGGTAAAGTCTCCGTGCTAACACGGTGCAAAGGCTCCTCCATGCCAGGTGATATGAGGATTCGTCATTGAGGAAAGAATTTCATCCACTGCAGCAGGGCTTTAGTCATCAGGTAGCAACGCAGTCAGTACGGAAGGCGGCGCTGCGGGTCACGTAGAGGATGCCAACAAAGACAGCTTTTGTACTGCGCTTTGGAATTGAATTGTGATTTTGTTTAGTTAACAATGTAGTCTGAATGCTTAGGCTAAACAAAGTTGTCATTTGTCACCACTGTTGCTGAATTGCTTATACCCCATCAGTACACATGCACATGTAGGCTTGGTTCAAAGACAAGCTTGCCTTAAGGGCTAAGGCACAACAATTCGTCTAATTGCGCTGTTCCCTGAGAGACCAGTGGCCGAAATGGTCGCTGTTCATTGAGGACCTATTAGCTGGAACGGTTGCAAAACCATTCTAAAGATCCCTTTAGGAACAAAGAGTCGCTGGAAAGTTCTGTCTGTGTCTCCAACAGCCTTGAAAGCTTTTACTGTTTGCCATATGTTGACCTTGTGGCAAATCTAGTTTGCTGAAGATAGATGTGATCCTGTCTACTGCAGAGACCTTCAGCGAGGTCACCATCCCCCTGTGGAGAGGCTTTCAGCAAAGAAACACTGATCAGAGCAGCAAGCAGCAAGGCATTTGCTGCATCCACAGAAGCTTGCATAGAGCCTCAAGCTACAGCATGCAATTCAGCCAAATGTTGTTGCAAGCCAAGCCTGAGTGCCTTTCTCCTCACTGTATAGTCTCTAACCTGCTGGTGTTGAAAAGGAACTTTTTCACAGGCTTTGGGACCCATTTCTTGCAGCAAATTCTGCATCAAACATTGCGGAATGAAGTGTCAAACAGCTGATGAAACTGCAGGTATACAAGCATGCTAAACATGTATTGCCCAACTTGCACCTACCAGCTCTAAGCAGCTGCAGCTGCCTTACGAATGACCTTTGTCATTGCCTGCCCCTGTCCTGTACCATGTGCAACTGCTTAGTCATGATGTTAGCAGCAGCTCTCCAGAAGCGTCACTAAAACCTTTGAAGTTCAAAACAGAGACCCGTGGAGACTATACGGTCTAGGAGAACCTGTATGCCAACACCCTACATGCTGCACAGTAAGTGGCACGCTCGTCGATGAGTTCACATGCATGTAATGGCATGAGCACCAGACACAGTACCAATTTGACTTCCCAGTAGGCAGTCAGCAAAATTGCTGCAACCTACCAGCCACGCAAAATAACAGCTGATAAGGCCGAGAACACACATTGAGTATCTTCAATAATTTTGTGAAGATGCAGGTAAGCTGGGCATGCCGCAAGCCACAGACAAAGCTGAGGCTATATTGAACCTGCTCTACTGCTGTGTGACGATGCCTTTCAGATATGCTATGCAATCAGCAGCAAACCCTCCAGCACAGAGGAGGCTGAGAGGCTTCATCGCCTGTAATCAGACACTGTGAAGTGCTGCTCATGCAGATGAGTGCAAAGTTAATATGGAAATACTAATATGGAAAGTCACCTGGAGCATGACAGATGACCTTGACTGTGAGATCGCCAGCGGGTAAAGCCTGCACATTGTCCCACCTACGCCAACAGTTATTAGACAGGAGTCTCAGCTGTAGAACAGCAGTAAAACCGCCGTGGCGCAAGAGCTGATCTTTGACTTCATGTTTGTCGGCTGTATCCTCTATGTCAAACTCGTTGCAGATTTTTGGCTCGCGGGAATGATCAGGGACTTGGCCCCAGCGCACAGTTTTCCCCATCTGCAATTACAGCAACAGCTGTTGCAAATCGTTAGGGAGGTTACACAATTTGCCAATACTGTAACTCTTAACAAACGGAAAACGAGCAGGAGATTAGTGGCAGCAGGCCATGAGCTGAAAACCCAGGAGGCATTTTTTTGGTGCCAACTTCTAACAAACCTTAAGTTTGAGGAGCTCCTTCAGGGCTCAGTAGCATAAACTTGCCGTCTCTCTGTTCGTGTTGTGTGAATGTGGCAACTTGAAACTTAACGTAGCATGGTACGAGAGCTGAAGGCGTGCGTCTGTTGACGTCTACTTGGTGCGCATGGTACTTGTGCAGCACAGAACTCAAACTACACCATAGCAGCGGCGACACAGTGCCTCAGGCGCGTGCATAACTCGACTGGACTTGTCTCCGTGTAATCCACCGCCACCTGCAGTTCTTAGCGATCACATCATGTGTAGCAATTCTGCCTCAAAAATTCGCCTGCACCGAAACCACAATGGCGAAGGCTTTGAGGTCTCAACCTTGAACTGTGATCTGAGACTACTGCTGAGGCTTATTTTACGCAAACTATTTTACAACGACCGTGGGTCCAAAATCAATGCCGCTGGCGAACAAGTCCGGGCGGGTCTGAGCTGACTCCTTTGACCCACGATGCCTTGTCTCTTTGAAGGGTAACAGGAATAGCAACCTGCAACTCCTGAGACAACAATCGCCCCGCCACCAGCATGCCAGCTCCCAAGGAGGATGAGCTGTTGCCATCTGACGGAGTTGTAATCAAACAAGTTTTGGACTCCATGGTCTGCCTTGTTGTACATCCAAGACTTGTCCCTTGCCACGACACAAGACGCCAGCTTTCTCGTTCATCCCTCACAGCCTTGTGCCTCGTACCTTCAGGGCATCAAAGAATATGAACCTAGAGTTGTACACCAGCTCCTGGACTTCATGTACAGAAATGTGGCAGAGGTCTTGCAGGTTGCAGAGGCAAGCACTACGTCTGACATTCCAGATGATGTGCTTGAGTCATTGCTTTATGCAAGGCCTGGGACCTCAATTCTTGCAATGTACACCATCTTAGGTTCTGTACAATGGTCTGCATGTCTCCTGGCTTGTGCCTGCACCACATGCAAATTTGTGGACTGTGCAAACTTGTATATGAGTCAGTTCATGAACTGAGATAATTTCATGATGCACAGGCCTTCAGCGACAGAGCAGGAAGCTTGAAGAGAGAGGTTGGCATGGAGGATGTCATGCTGGCGATACAAGCTAAAGCAACAACTTCTTTTGTGACACCCCCCTCTCAAGATGTGAGTTGACTTAGAAAGCATCTTGAGAAGCAACACTGCTGCATAGCACCTTGCACTGCATAGCATGTGGTGTGTAAGGCAGACTTGTTGCTCAATGACAGATAGAAAGAACGATTCTGTTAGTGTTCCAGCAACCTTGCCACTGTGATCATTCATGAGTGTTACAGAAGGCACCGTGATTGTCACAGCAAGAAGCCCTTTATTACTGACAACAAATGTTACCAGGCGCGTCCGATACTGTTGTTTACAGCTTCAACATGTATGGCAGAAGCCAGGGGAAGATGTGCTTGATATTGTCTGATGCTGACAGGCCTCAGGTATAAAGCATACGTGCCACTGCAAACAAGCTGACAGAACTATGTGCAAATAATTGCAGGGTCCGTAGCCAGTCATTATGAGCTTGATTTTGTGCACCTGGCTTGTACATCAGCCCTTACTCCACACCATGCATGTTGCAGAGCAGCTCCTTTTTGTTGCAGGCGCTACAAAGCATGGCAGACAGGCGCAACAAGATTGCCTTGCCAGCTCTTGCCACCAAGTACGGCTTCAGATTACCACCTCCAGAAGACTGCCTGATTGCTCCAAACTTCCAGTTTCACCCCCACAATGCACCAGAGCATATGGACTGGGACGAAGATCCCATACCAGCAGGTGATACATATTCATTTTGGACATCTGCTCATTTGCTCATTTCGGACACCGGCCATCACATCCAGTCGTGATAGAGTTTGCTGCCTGACAAGCCAACATGAAATTTCGCAACCAAATCATCACAGGACTTACCAAGAGCTGTACTTCAGTCAGTCACAGTACTTGTCACTTTCAGCAGCATCTGGATGCGAGTTTGACTGTGTGCAGGCCACACAGGTGCAGCAGGCCTCAATGCTGCACTCTCATGGATGCACATCCATCTTGATGTGACCCACACCCTTTTGTGACAACTGCATCAGGGCTAGTCAAACATGCGTGCTATGATCTGTTGCACTTTTCTTCAGGCATTGGCACAGAGCCCACAAGAGGGCCCCCTGCCAGAGGCCTCAAGGATCATGTTCATGATATGAAAGCACAGCACCCAGCTTTTCAACAAGATGCAGATGATGCAGCTCAGGATGGTGCTGGAGGTAGTCATGCAGCGGAGGGCTCAGAAGAAGAAGCACAAGCAGTGACAAACATGCAAAGCTGACACGTCATAGCCTCTTCACTCTGCATCTAGACTATATCCTGATTACTCAGATCTGAGCTTTTCCCACTTTGCATGATTGAGAGACAGGGTTCCCCTTTGCAAGCTGGCTGTTGATGTGCAATGTTTGTCTTGATCGTTCAGTGCTGCGCTTGCATCCAACACTTGTGTTTTCACATTTGCACACCATTTTCATGCACCTATGTGATTGTATGCCTGGATCCCGCCTTATGTTAAAGTCTCCTTTCAGGAAGCGACCACCATGCCACGACCACTTGTTTACCCAACAGCTTGTAGTCTGGGGTGTGGAGCCAATTGTGACCGAGACATCCTGGCTCGAAAGCACAGGTGTGTGTACTTGTTGTGTGCAACAAAACCAAGCTGATGGCAGTTTTGCTCGACAAAAGTTTAATGTCCGTACTTTGTTGGTAAGGACAGTCAAAAAGGAAACATTGCTCGTCTTCAAATGCTTGCATAGAACAGTGATGACAAATACGTTGTTCTCTGAGTGGTGTGGATATCAATCACTGTCAAACTCGACCCTCAATGAGTGACCACCTGACCTGATTGGTAGTGCCTGGTATGCCTCCTATTGAGTTGTGAGATGCAACACTGCTGTTTAAATGTAGACATCATCAATCTTAATGCATTGTTGTACTACAATGCAAGATGCCAATACTAGACTGATACCATGAATGCGGGACATGCAACACACTGTGAGTACATGTATGATCCCAGGAGGACATCCAAAACACAAACTCACTCAAGCACTCCTAAGCGCAACTCTCTATACAGCACTGTATGTGAAGCTAGCTTGCTGTTTGTTTTGCCTTGCAGGTGTATGCGTGCCTTAGTAACCAACCAGTGGGCGGAGTGTGGCAAAGGAGTCGACTGATGTCACTAATAGTCACTAATTTGCGTAAACGACTTAGGGCTTGGGAAACTCAAGTGGCTTTGGCATCACACCCTAATACCACCTAAACCTTTGCATTATGCATACAGCATAGTAACACATTTGCACCATGGTTGCTTGGTTTCATGCAAGACAGAGTAAAGCTGCACTCTCAAGCCTCAAGTGGGCTGCCAAAAAATGATATCAACATGGCACGTCAAAGCAGTCAAATCACAATACGCATCATCTATGGTCACTACCAGACAGGTCAGGGGTTGCAAACGAGTTATCCCGTGCTGCCATGTCCCCATCACGACTGCTCCTCAAAAAATCTGGGTCACTCTCATGGGACCCCTCGGCTCGCCTTCTGTTCTCTTCCCACTCATGGCGCATGTGCCAAGTTTGCTGATTGACCTTACCAATCAGATAAGAAACACCAGAGTTGTTTTCAGCCATCTCATTTAGATTGGTCTCTATTGTCTCGCACATGTTCTCTGCAAGCACAACTGGCACACTCAGACATCATTGCGGTGGTCGAATACGCTGGAGTGACAGACTTTGTGCTTTTCTGCTGCTTTGCTGTCATGCTATGAAAGGCAGCAGACAAACTACATTTCCAACATCATCAGCTTTGATGTCAGAGCCAAGATGACCAATCAGCATGCATTTAAATAACATGATTGTAAGAATGCAAAACTGCAACATTTCTCATGGTCATGCAAGATGTCTTGACCAAAGCAAGCAGACTGTCGCCACAACAGCAATCAATTGCACTTTGCCCTGGTATTGCATTGCAGTTCCAAATCTGCACCACATGCCATGTGTCAAGCAGACGTATGAGAGGCAAGTTTCCTAACCTAAAGGCAAGATCCCAAAGGGCTCTTCAATCTGAACACCAATCTCTTCAATGCCCAGCAGCAGGAAAGCAATGATGGCTGAAACCGGAACCATGGCCCAGTGACAGGACCTCCACAAAGTCAAGGGCATCAACCCCAACCAGATGACCAGGAATCTGGAGGTATGCCTGCATGGCATGACACATTATGTGAAGAAATCAGTCAGGTCAACCAGTATATTAGGGTCTGCCCTGAATTTTGCTGTGGATTTCTCCGCAATACGAGTCGACTCTAGAGCTGACATCTGTCAACACAGGCAGGAAGAGTAAGCATGCTTTATTTGACACGTAATATAGGCCACTCTCTGTTGACAGCAGGCAAATGTGCAAATGCAAACTGTCCAGTCTATCTGAGGCTGGACAATTGAGCAGCAACATCATATCCACTCCAAGATCAGCCAGATTGCTGCACCTGTGAGCATGTGCCAGCAATCTAATGCTGTTCTAATGTCAACATATATGCCAAATGCAGGGCAACCTTGGTGCAAGAAGACAGCTGAGCTGACACGACGCTTAGCAAAATAGACAGCATACATGTGCTCGTATACCTCCCGCGGGAGCACTACACATCCTCAAAGTACACACAAACATGGCAGTACACCTAGTGTCAGTATACCTGTGTGTGAGTGTGCGTGATGCTAGTAACAACATGATTGCAAGAAATGTACAGTGGGGCTGGTGGATCATGGGTTGACACGTAAGTGTGTTTCAGTGCAGCATGCATGACAGATTCCCCTGAGATATCAGCAACAATGACAATAATGACAGTGATGACAAGAACAAGAACAAGAACAAGAAACAGCAAGAACAAGAAGAAGAAGAAACAAGAACAAAGAACAAGAACAAGACCAAGACCAAGACCAAGACCAAGAAGAGCCACAACAAGAACAGCCCACCTGGTGTACGAAAGAGGTATGGGGGTTTTGAGGATGCGCTCACAGCTGCCCTGTGCATCCATGAAGAAGGTGATGTTCTGATCCATCCTGAACCTCTCAGGCGATACAATGCACGAGCTCTCCACCAGGCCACTCAGTATCTGGAGCACGTAGTTGGGCCTGTGCTTGGAAGCCAGCAGCAGCTCTAGCTCCTCAGGCTGCAACACAGCCTGCATGGACAGACAAGACTGTGATGCCCTGTCATCTGGCCTATGCAGCAGTGCCTTGACGATTGTGTATGCTGTGGCAAGGTTGGTCAGAGAGCTGTGCTGGTGCTTCGACGTGCCTCACGGCTTGCACTGTGACTGAGCACCTGTAAGCAGCTCTTCATCAGGATGGTCATGCAGCCAAGTTGAATGCGAGTCATATGCCACTGCATGATTGAGGTGTACATTGAGGATGCCAGACCATATGCTTGTGATTGTGCAGCTAGTATAGCAGGGACATCACGGATGAGCAACGAAAAATACGTGAATAGAAACCATGGTGCCATCACTAGAGCCATGGTGTCATCACTGTACAGAGAGCAACAAGCATGTCGCAAGACTAATGAGGAGTGTAGTGGTGACTGACCTCAAGCTCAGCCTTTACATCCCCTTCCTCTCTCAGATGACACATGAGGGTTTTGGAGTAGGCTATGCTCCAGCGCTTGAACATGTCCACAAGCTCAAGTTCGTTCCCTGGTACAAAAGTGAGAGCCTGCGGCACAAACACATGCGTTTGTTGTGGAAAGGTCAGCTCATAGCCAATGTTGAGTGGATCTGAGCTTTGTGTTGCATGTGACCTCACGTTTCATCAGCACAAAGATTGTTGGGAGCGTCTAGAATCTATGTGCTTGTCATGCCACACATGGATGCTCATGTCCTCTGACGTACAGCAACAGTTGAGTAGATTGCTGGTGGTGCTGCTTATGTGTCTCTGCAAAACCCTGAGCTGCAATGTGGGCTGAATAGGCACCTACACCTCTTTTCAATCTCAAAACGTCTGTTTATATTCAGAAACGTCATCCCTACACTGGAAATCTAAAGTCAGAAACGTCTGGGGACAGTGAAAATAACATTGTGGAGATGTTTTAGGTGATGCTTATGTGTCTGTGCAAAACCCTGAGCTGCAGCAAGCGCTGAGTAGGTACCTAAAGCACTTGCCACATGACTTCCTTCAATCAAACTCAGCATCCTCAGAATTCACTGAGCTGATTTTTTCGTCTGTTGGCTCCCAGTTGCCCCCCAGGACATTAAACATATCGAATCGAATCAAATTGAACAGGGCTCACCTGCCGAAAGATGTCCCGGGAGCGATTGGTGACTCCACCCCAGATGCTGCGGGCTTCCTGCCATCGTGCATATGAGGTGTTGGTCCTGAACACCAAGAGGAGGGACAAGGCGAAGCTGGTGAGACTGAAGGGGGCTGTAGCTTCTATGGACAGACTTGGAGAACCAAGAGCTAGGAAGCCACTCTGTACACCAAAGGGTATTATTTGACTGAGGTTGAACTTTTGTAGCACCAAAATTAGTGCACTAGACTGCTAGAAAGGAAGTCATTCTGTGTACAAGGTGGTACAGGCCAGAAGGGGATAGACTAGATGGGGTCATATAGCCGAAGTTGGGTAGGATTCACGTGAAGTGAAACTTGAGGATGGACATCGTGGTCCAAGATTGAAGTTCCTGCTGTGTAACAGGAACACAAACTGACAACATGATGCATGCACACATGCTGAACTGAGCCAACGTGTCATCACCACGGCATGCCCACATGATGTGCGGTAGGTGGTGGCACGTCAACAGCTTTACCTCTAGTAATGTCTCGTATATGGCAATGACGCTAGATATTGCTGTCACTACCAGCAGTGGCTGAAGTAAACCTCTGACAATGCGGCTCTGCAGGTGGAATGGGAAGTTCAAGACATCTGGTGAAGAGTGATAAACTTTATGGAGTGTTACAAACATTGCAGCACCCCACTTACCCCCAGGATTGTGAGCAGATGCCTACTATATCGTTTTGTGCTCCTATGTGCGGCCCAGTTCTTGAAGTTGAACACCTGTGTACATGCAAGCTCAACTTTGTCTGAGCTCACTTTGGACAGTTGACAGGGCGAGGACAATCAGCTGCGCCTCACGGTTCTCTTGTACTTTCTGCTATCTTCCTTGTCACAATCTCGGTCTACTTCGTTTGTGGCGCATATGTGTAACCGACTGCGAGCCTGCTTTGCATGCTTGGGGCCTTGTGCTAGACTGCAACGTCGAGCCAGGCGCCGTGGCTGCAACTGACGTTGAAAGGCAGCCGAGCGTTGGAGGTAAGTGGTGTTGGAATGCTGAACATGCGCAGCTGCCGATTTGCAACATACACAGCTCGCAACAAACTGTTGCATGCTGGTCAAGGACTACATCCGAGCACCACTTCTGCGGACCAAGGCAGCAGCAAAGCTACACAGAAGGTCGGTGGCAGCAAGACAGCAGCATGCGCTGAAAACATGCAATTTTCGTGATGCAAGACTATGCACAAGTTTGAGCAATGCATTGCGCCCGGAGGGCCTTTGAAATGTGTGGCTGGTGAAGCGGTGAAGGGCCCAAACTGCATGTCTGTAACGTCAGAAGATCATGTTGCCGTTCGCTTATGCCGTCTTGTTGATTGGCAGATGCAGGTGATCCCCAGTTGGTCACCTGACCTACGACCTATGCATGCTGCATGACCAGCTGACATGCTCACACGGCAGCTTGGTCTCCGCGCCAGCAAGCGCTGGCCCTTCCTCAGCCTGAAGAATCTCCGATCATGTCAGCTCACAACAGCATCTGTATCAGACACGCCAAAATCAGCACCTGGAGTGAAGCGCCGTTGCGCCAATCAAGCTGCTGCAAGCACTGCAGCTGAGTCTGGCACCCCAGCGTCGTTCGTATTGTCAGCAGCTAGAGAGCTTGCTGATGCTGGAGTAAGTGCTGCTGGCCTTGCAACCTATGCTGAAAAAGCCAGCAGGTACAGACACAAGGCATGTTTTTTCTGCCTCAAAAATTGCCCTATCATGTGGCTCATGGGTGTATGGGTCACTCTCCTCTCAATATGTCTGCCCGATCTGTGTATGTATGCGCCAGGATCCCGTTTCTGCTCCGCTGTCGGATATTGGATATTTCAGGCGACGATGCAAATCCTCTAGCAGACTGCTTGCTGAGCTTTGGTTCACTTTCGGTCAGGTGAGAGCATCGTAGGCATTTTGCATCAGCTGTAGCCCTTGCAGCCAGCATACCGGCGTACTTCTGCACCTGCTGCAGAAACATAAGCATACATCCAAAGGCATGACATGCATGCATGCCCATTTGCATTCCAGCATGGCGTGTTTGAGCAACCTCAGTACCTGCTTGATGCTACATGACGTGCATGGTAACAAGCACAAACCTTCTCAGCATGCGCAACACAGCTCATGTCCCCTTAGAATGCACAGCCTCTGTTGCTGTTCAAGTGCATGAGTTCTATCTATATTGTGTATATATTCTGGTACTACTTTCATGAATTTTGCTTACCTTACACTGCATCCCAAAACCTGGTAGCATGCAGCACAGAAGAGTACAAGGCACCAGGACAACCTGAGCAAGAGGTCTTCCAAGACGGGTCAGGCAGAACTTGGGACAGGTGCACAGTCACAGGACTCTTCTCATCAGAGGTAAACTATGGGAGCTGTGATTGCAGTGTAGCTCTATCACCAGCCAGACAGCTGCATATGCAGAGACTGCTTTGAACACACGGTGTCAACTGCATTCTGCTGTTGTGCTTGTGCAGCCTTTTTCTGTTCACCTGAGCAACTTCGATACAGAGCAGCGTACTGACTCTGCAATTTATTGCTGCAGCATGACATTGCTCAGACCCTGCAAATTGTGCAAGATGTGCTGAACATCAAAGTGACTCAGCATCAGATAGAAGAGGTGCCTGATCAAGAATGGGTCAATGCAATGAAGGTAAACTCACTCACTCACTCACTCACTCACTCACTCACTCACTCACTCACTCACTCACTCACTCACTCACTCACTCACTCACTCACTCACTCACTCACTCACTCACTCTCTCTCTCTCTCTCTCTCCAGAGCAACAAGGTTTTCCTTTTTGATTTGTCCACTCATATGGTTGCTACTGCAGGACAGTTATCAGCCAACAGAAGTCTGCAAGGGGTTGTGGATTGTGCCTGACTGGTGTGAAATTCCCGACCCCAGTGCCCTCAACATTCGAATGGCTCCAGGCCTTGCTTTTGGCACAGGTGGGCTGGCACAAGCAGACACAGTGAGACTGTATCCTTGAGCCCAACAGCTCATTGATACAAGATGCTTCACATTGCATTTCTCATGTTGCATGACATGGCGATCATTCCTGTTGCATATGTGTGCATGCCACACAAGGGTCTGATGCTCAGAAGCTAAACTTGTTTTCTGGCTTGTGGACTTCTGCAAACGTGCTGCCGAGCTGCATGACACGTGACTTGCTTACAAACAAGATCAACATTGTTCATATTCATTCAACATATATCAATGGCTGCGTGTCTCCCCTAACGCCATGACTCAGCTCTTGGAAACACAAAAGTGCCATTTGTCTTAGAGCATTGTCAGTATCTTTACGGAAAGCAAGACCTGATCAGGCCTTGCATGCATTCACACCTGTTTCACCTCCTATGCGGGGCCACCTTGGACCTGTACACAAACACTGTTGATTGCTAGCCTATGACTTGTGTACCTGAGCTTGCTTTGCTTTTTAATACATACCAGGTTGACATATAGCTGCAATGCGTGCCAAGATGTGTTGCCAGATGTGTGTGATGATACAGGGGAGCACTCCACCACCAGGCTATGTCTTCAATGGCTGTTTGACAGGCGTGACAAGATTCAGGGGGCGCATGTGATGGACTATGGCATAGGATCTGGAGTGCTGGCTGTCGCAGCCTTACTCATGGGAGCAGCTTCTGCGGTGAGCAAGCAACACTTCTGAGCTTTTGCGCAGCTGTTGAAGTTCATCTCTCCTGGCTTTGATGTCAAACGGTTCTGAATACTGTTTGTTTGATTCTTTTGCTTTTCGCAACCTCCTTTGGCTGCATGAACATGGAAGTCTATCAGCAGCCTTTGGGAAGACACGAAAAAGTCACACATGTCTTTTAATTTGCATGTTGTTTGGATCTGAAGCAGGATGTTACAGTGGCGTATAGCTGCCTTTTCTATTGCTGACTGCAGAGTGCAAGTTGTGCTTGTACCTTGCAATGCAGGTCTTCTCATGTCGCTGCTTTTCATCAGCATGGCTGCTTGCAAGAGGACCATGACGTCTGCTTAGAGTGGATTTCAATCAGCATCTGACACGGCAGCATTGAGACAAACAGCAAGGCTGCTGAGCAGTTGCCTTGCTAAGCGTATCAGCCTTAAAGAAAAGCTTCATGTTCAAAACTGGCATCAAGTTGAAATGCAAGGACAGGGTATGAGCGTGACATGTGTAAGAGTGTGACAATGACATTGCCTTCCCTCATTACAGCATTTCCACAGCAATTTCTTTGGTGCTCTATTGTCGAACGCCTTGAACATTTAGTGCTTAGTGTATGTTATTTTCCCGATTATTGTCTGTTGACTGCCCTGATGAGTCCTCAAGACAGAAAATGTGAATTGATTGATTGCAGGTTGGGACAGATGTGGACCCTCTAGCAGTGAAGGCAGCCAAGGACAATGCAGCTCTCAACTCTGTTGGGGACAGACTCATAGCTCTGCAGTGCTCCCCCTCTGTTCAGGTCTCTTCATCCTCTCTCTTCGCCTCTTCTGACTTGGTCTTACGCTCCTGTCTATTCCTTCTCTTCTTCATGTCCTTCTTCTTCTGATTCTTCTGACCCTGCTTCTTCTATTTCCTATATTTGTTCATTTTCCTTCTCTCCCTGTGCATTGTCCACCTTCTTCTCGCTGTTGCTCTGGCAGTCAGCTTCTGCTTGTACTCACAATCTGTGTCAGGCGTAGCCAGCATTCCATGCTCGCTATTTCTTTGCACATCCATGTACCAAGTCCTTCTAGCGAACCCTTCTATCATCAGACCTGTACGTCAGCAGACCTACACTGCATGATGTGTGATTACTGTCAGCTCTGGTCAGCTGCAGGCCTTCTTGGGTCTCTTTAAACTGTGTTGCCACTCTTTTGGGTGAAGATGCATGATCTCTGTTCTTGCTGTCTGTGACTCAGCGTGTCCCCCCATATTCAGACGCTGTCATGTGCATATCTCCCCATACACAAACCCTGTCCTGGACATGTATCCCCATACACAAACCCTGTCATGAGCTTAGCTCCTCGGACACAAATCCAAAACAGTAGTGTGGTCACAGTCATGCGGTGAAAGGCACGTTTCTGTAACAAAAGTGACATTGCTGTACTTGCAACAGCTGATATTCACTGAGTAGGTACTTGGCAAGAATGATTAGCTGGAACACCTAGTAGGTACCTGGCAAGAATTTTCAGCTGGAACGCCTGTAAAATTTTAATACTGTTCTTATCAGTAACAGCTGGAATTGTGGGTACAGGGGGCTGACCCGGTAGCATGCATAGCATCCAGTCAGCAGCCCATGCAGTTTGACATCTGTATAGCAAACATACTGAGAGGGCCCTTATTGGACCTGCAGCCTCGCCTGACTGCCTATGTCAAGCCAGGTGGCCACTTGCTGCTGTCTGGTATTTTGGAATCTCAGGTGCGATGCAGACCCAGATTTGATGATTTGCCAAGACAAATAGATCTTTCAACAACTCTAGCTTGCTCCTCTATGCATCTTGTCAGGGTGATGAGTGGACAAGGTTGGTGTCAATGAGATTGTGCTTAAACGTTAGTAAATCTATGCTCATGACAGTGTCAAGTAGGGAAGTCTGGCGCTTCTATGTCAGCAATAAAATGCCAGTCTCATCATGGCATGGCATCCCATGATGGCAACGTGTGGTGACCGCACATGCATGTTGCCTGTCTAGACTCATGCAATGCAAATGAGCTGATCTCACAATGCTTGTCAGTGTGCACATGAATGCACTTGTGGCAGGTACTTGCATGATATTAAAAGATTCCTGCCTGATCGCAGGTGACAAAAGTACAGGATGCATACCAGGGCAGTTTTGCAGAGATGCAATACAAAGAAGAGAACTCGTGGGCTTTGCTCACAGGAGTCAAGCAATGACCATTTGGATGCACACATGCAGAACAGCTGCCGTCGTGCTGTCTCAGATGAATGTCACCATGCATTGGAGCTGTCTGGAACAGGGAATTTTGGGTTGTCGAGTTATGTAATGAGTCATGGTACATCAGTGTGCAAGTTGTGTATTCTGTTCTTTATAGTATTCAGCTGTGCACTAAAGAGTAAATAGTAACACTTCATTGAAACACACTGTAGCAGGCTACAATGAGCTAAGAGGTATCTAAGGCGCAATGTGGGATTTTGCCCTACAACACACACTGCATATCAAGGCAAGTCAGCTGTTGCACCAGCAGTCAGGTGCCATAAGGTACCGTGAGCTAGGGCAATATGTACTACATGCAAACTCCAATTAAACTTGTGTACATGCTGTACTTCATAGAGAGCATAAGGATCTTGCTGGACGTTGCAACACAGTGATAAAAAACATCAGCAACTTCACACTGACAGGTGGCACCACAATCGAGGACACCTCATAGTTTTTTACTGCGTACTGTTCAATTGCAAACTCACACAGTACACGGCCATGGCAGCGCCCCCTGTCCAGACCAAGTCGGTGCCGATGCCCACACAATCAATGGGCAGACCTTGCCCAAACCCATCATCAGCATACATGTTACATGTCAAGTCTTAATGTAAGTTGCTTTTCACACATTGTTACTGCCTGGTCTACCAGTGGGGTAGGCTCCAGCACCAGTGAACCTAGCCATTCCTGTTGCAGGCTGGTTGCCATCAAAGGAGGGCTCCCTCCAAGGGCCTTGTCCCTCAAAGTCCCCACTGTCTTTTTGTGCCTTCATTGATTGGAGCTCTTCCATTGTGGTTGGCAGCCGCTTGCGCCTGATGTCCCTGCCAAAGGGCCACCTGCATGGAGCAGGTACAGAAAACATCCGAAAAGTTGGTGCCCTGCTTCTTGGCTGGATAAGACAATGGCCGTGTGGAGCAATGCACTGGTGCAGTCAATGCAAGCAGGCGGTTGGACGCCAACGGCATGTTCAGCGGAGACAAGTACAACTATGCAGCAAAGGCATCGTTGGCATCGGTGGGGTCCAACTCTGCACAAATGTGGCTTTGTTAAAGCATTTTGCAGTTGCCTGCTGGATAGAATTGGCAGTAATGCTGTGGACGAACGATGGGCAACTCAACTGCATGCATGCACGTTTACTGCAGCGACAAGGGACCAGCTGGGGCAAAGCTATGATGCAGACAGCTCACATGAAGTGTCACAGCCCAGTCAGTACAAGCCAGAGAAGAGTATACTCACAAGGCAAACAAGGACAGCTCAAACATCTGTAGAGCCGATCCAATGCCAATCACAGTCAATGCCTGGATGATTGCGACAGCCCAGAACAGCAGGACGATCTCCCAGCCAAAAAACACAAGCCAAATGACATTGGCTATGCAGGTGAAGGGGTGAATTGGGTTTGACCAGGGAGAAGTATGGTAATCAAACGTCCAGACGTCCGAGTAGGTTTCTCTTGGAATGGGATCTAGGCAAAACCTGTACATGTTAATCAGAATGAACTGCTCAAAGAGCCTTATCTCAATTGACATATCTACAAGCATCAGTGTCACCAAGCAGCATTCACGACGCGCAGTGCTTACACTGCAAACTTGAGGCTTTGAAGGCAAAACGGGATGCCTATAATGCTCATTGCCATGCCAACTGTAGCAAATATGTAAGCTATGAACAAAGCCCATCCGGCTGTCAGCACCCAAAGGACCCGACGAATGGTCAGCATGGGTTCGTTGTTGGACCAAACCATCAAGCGCTGAATGTTGTACCACACGCTACTGACAGTGACTGCCATGGTCGTGACTGGCAAAATCTACGATCAGCTTAGGTGGTGACCTCTCCTGGGCCTGCAAGACCCGCAAACTGCGACTACTTCACCCGAAGAAAGTGCAGCCGAGACAGCGCATATCAATACCAAGCTTTCCCTCTTTGGGCCGCGTGCAGACCAGGAAGAGAGAGATTGCAATGCAGGAAACTTGCACTTTGCTCCTTCATGTCATTTCTTCGTCTCATGACTAAGAGGCTGTCAGAATACTGAAAGTCTGATGCAAGGTGAGTGGACATCAGTTTTGTAGATGCAATGCTTCACGGCATTGTGCTAATGTTGCAGGTCACGCATAGAGCTTCAGCAACACACCTTTGGTGAACACGAAACCACTGATTTGCTGATGCCCTCTGGCAACATGCCTTTCCAGCGCTCTCTTGCAATGCATGCATATGCAGCATGCTAGCAATATCAGTGACAGCGCAACAGCACAGGCTGCGTTGCACTCACAAGCGTTGCTATTTCAGAGGAGAGTCTGCATACATAGCAGCTCACAGTGTTCATGTTCATGCATGTCCCATCCCACCATACACCCTTTAAAAGACCCCTCTCGTAACCTAAAAGACCGCTGACTAAGACCCTGCCAGGGCTTGACCTCCAACCCAATTTATGAAGGGGTCGACAAAGCATGGTGACGCATTCCGTATGGCGTGTATCAACCCCCCATCGCGTTGGTGTTTTGGTCAACAACGGTACAATACACAGCGCAGCCTGTCAAGTCTCAGACATGTTGACATCAAAGCTGACTGGGACACACATATGTCCTTCCTCTGCCGTCATGCCCTCGCCAAGCATGGGTGCATGCCATGACTGTCAGCCGCAGCACGCCCGGCGACATGTTGCACATCAACTGCAACATGTTTTCCGACGCCAGCTGTCTCAGCCATATGTCCATTGCCTGTCATGGTGTGAAAATTCACAGCGGCGCGTGTCGAGCAGACCACATAGGTCAAAGGCCACCCAGAACAGCGTATTTGCGAGCACATCGGTGGGTTTCCAATGCCGTTGATGCAAGCCGCTTGTTTACAACATGCCAGCATATCCTGATGGAGACACTTCGCAGGTCAGAGTGACAGACATGTGCCAGAGGGATCAGTCAGTGTTGTGCTTTTGGCAGGTGGCAGCGGCAAACGAATGAAGGTAAAGCATTTGCTTACCTGTGACTTCTGTGAAGCTGAATGCTTCTGTAAGCAGCTTCTTGATCACAGGCATCAATGCCCAAGCAGTACCTAAACCTGGTGGGTCAACCCATAGCCATGCACAGTCTGCGCACTTTTGGCAGCATGCCCGAGGTTGGACAGATAGTTGTTGTATGCGACCCGTCCTACAGGTAATCATCCTTCGGTGTGTTGTGCCTCAAGACACTGATGCCAGTCCAAAACACGAGGCAATCTTCCCTCTCTCACATGCAGAGACCTGTTTCAACAATACCTGGATCAGTTGCCAAGCAGGATTCAGCACAGCTTTGCTATTCCAGGCGTGGAACGCCAGGACAGTGTTTACAGCGGATTGCAAGCAATCAGATCTGAAGCCGCTCTTGTAGCCATCCATGACTCCGCACGACCCCTCATACACCCCACTGATGCAGCTAATTGCATGGCTGATGCCCAGCAGGTAAGATCACAAACTCTGTAGACTGACTTGCAGTCATGTACAGCGTCAACTGCACCTGCAATGCCACACATTACCACATTTTCCAGCTGGTATCTTCTAGTGCATGAGTCATCGCTCCAGTCTTGTATTAAGGCATGATACCGCATGCTGTCATTGTTTACACAATAAGATGCCTTTGCCAACAAAACCTCTATACACTCCCTGTTTCATTTCCATGCGCAACATTTTGTGTTGTATACCTCTCATCTCCAACATGTCCATACACACCGGTGTCATCTCATGACTGCAACCAAGATGCTTCATTGCAACAGGTGGGTGCAGCTGTGCTGGGTGTGCCTGTCAAGCCAACCATCAAAGAAGTGAACAGCGATGGCATGGTCGTCAAAACATTGATCAGAGCAAACCTATGGGAGGT
>JAABUK010000749.1_pt1 | contig 66313 bp, 57 predicted proteins | sample 5559141 | NCBI WGS metagenome assembly JAABUK01 (sample SAMN10711869, study PRJNA513367) | rock metagenome | isolation source: Antarctica rocks | place: Antarctica: Victoria Land, Pudding Butte nord | collected 2016-01-03 | reverse complement strand
GCTCCAGAAGAAGTACATTGCTTGTTGAGGTAACTGATCGTGACCGCTCTATCTAGGCATCTGTGAATATGATAGTGAATTCTATAAACGTCTATCGAGGTTTATCTGCTGGAGGTACATATAACAGACGATGCTAGCAGGATGATAGTATCTAGGGTTGCGCTGAGAGTTGAATAATGAATCCCTTTCTACGAAGTATGAATAGAACTTAATGTACGTTGACATTCGCTCGGCAACCATTTCAGAAACCGTGAGAGATCTGGCGCGTGAAGTGGTGTCTGATGGCACGACAAGGAGAGTTCAGTATCGCAAACTCAGGAAGATAGTAGGCAATAGAGGCAAGGCTAGGGAGATAGAGGGAAAAAGCAGCTCGTTCGATATGCATTGCCTTGAAAGTCTCATAGAAGCTGATACATTGGGGCCCACTGCACCCTCATTTGATAGGAAGGAAAGACCCAAAGTCGTGAGCTCGATCTGGGAATGGATTGCTAGGAACGCTCTTTGGTTGTATTAGAAATGGTCTCGAAGCTTGCTGCTCTCGGACAAATTCCCAACGATAGCAGAATCCCATGCCCGAAATCCTGGGGAGACATTCTTGCTGACACCCGAAAATGAGCAGCTGCCTGAGTCAATAACTACCTGGAAGCCCTGGGGCATGACCACCCAACTGAGGACGATCAACGCCTTCCACGCCCTCTCGGCCTAGTCAAATCGTAATCCATGGTACATGGCCCCATTCGACGTATCCGCTGGCCTGTATGCTGTGACTGTCAGAGTTTGTCCTGCGTCATTGAACTCTGTGTTGGTCGTACCGCTGATGCTTCCTCCCCCCTGATTCGAAGCCGTCTCACCAAATCGAGCTTGGTAGCTGGCCCAGGCGAGACCAGACGGAAAATGCTGCAGGTCATTGACGGCAGAGCTCTCATTCCCTTCGATGTGGTCTTCCAGCATTGCGGTGACCTCATTGACCACCCGTAATCCAAACAGAGGAACGGGTACCAGTGATTGCACTAACTTGCTGAGCTTCGCCTTGGCTAGTATCTCGAATGGGAGCATGAATGCCGCTGGTGTGGAGCTGACCACGGATGGGTCCGTTGCAATAGCTTGTGCCCAAGCTAGCATTACACGTGCAGCAATCTTCTGCAAAAGCGTCAGACAAACGATTCGGATGCCATTGAAATCGAAACACAAAGATTGGTACTTCTTGTTCAAGATTTTGTTCGAGCACAGCTAGGATTTGACGTAGCGTGGCCTTCGGCTTTCTGCTGGTGAGTTTCGGCAGCTCAGCCCTATTGACAATTTTTCCGGCAAGATCTTGCTTGAACTTGGATCGATCAATACCATGCAGAGCGGCATGCAAAACTAAATCCAGATTTTCTGCTGTTCTTTCGATGTCACGGACACGTGATCCAAGACGCCTAGCCCAGAATATATTCATGAACGGTGTATCATCGGCGTGCAGCCGTCAATGACCTGTTCCAGATCTCATGATTGGGTTGTCCATCATATTTATCGGACTTTGATTTCTGATGGAAAATCCTAATGCAAGCTCAACTTTGAGATAGCATTGCTCGAACGTACTTGGTCGGCCACTGAAGAAGGGGTATTCTGCTGTCTGATTGCCAATGACGAATTCCATATCAGATCATGTGGCGCATTGACTTTGAACGTGTGGGGCCTGATATAAATGAGCCGTGGCGATGTAGTCGCCACTATTCAGACGTCCAAATCCTGTGCGCTGGAACCATGCAATTGTAAAGAACACTCTTAGTCCGGCCCCAGGAGGATGTAAGACGAATACAGTTTGGAGGTCTTGGAAATTCTCAGGGAAGAATATGTCCCTAGATCTCTTGAGATCATATAGATCCTCATAGTTTTCATTGTCTTGATAGTTCAATCCGGCAAGCGGCTCAAGAAAGTCAACGTGCTACTGAAACCGCTGACAAACGATAGAGCAAGCCGATTGCAGATCGCGCAAGCCTCTGGATATGTCGTTTTTTAAGATGTGATGGGTATCTGAGTAGTTTTGAGTCGCCAAGAAAAACCAAGACGGGACCCCTTTTGACACCATCTCTCGTAGGCAATTCCTGAACGCGTCAACTCTAAGTGGATCAGCCTGGATGTTGAATGTGAACATGCCGCTGCCAAGTATGTTTCCGTCGTAGATGTGTTGCCTATCTCTCCATTGTACATCGAATTCGTTCCATAATCCGGCCAGATCTCTGCAACTGCACCCTCAGGAACACACACTTCATCTCCGGCCCGAAGCCCGTTCTCGAGGTTATGTATGGTGCGGTACTTCGGCAACTGCCAGGATGGCGACATGATCCGTTCGGCTTCATCAGCCATGGCATCGACCTACAACACCGTTTCTTGAGAGGTCGTGGCTGATGCATCAGAATCTCGTGTGGCAAGAAAAGAATGCCCCTGAACTGCACAGTGCAGGCTTGGCGGAACATCTTGTCGATGAAGCAGTCAAAGTGATCACCAGATTGGGAGAAACTTATCATGAACTCGTCCTCAAATCCAGTGCGGCAGGAGTGGCCAGTGAGGCAATTATCAGCGTGATTTGCCTTTGGATGTTTTCTCCCATGTCTCTCGCAGGGAGGAGCGAACCTCTTGTAAGTCTTGGAAGAAGCAAAAGCAACCAAGTATGAACTCGTCCTGCTGAGACTGATTTTCGGGTACGAACATCATCCTCTCCACTAAAGAATTGTCGACCTTCTTATGATTTCTGTGCTGCGAGAGAGCTTCAAGGTCTTCTTTTCCCTCCACTGTTTCCACGGTAAGAGCTTTCAAGTACTTATGTAAGCTAGGCCCTCGGTCGACGTTTTCTGGGCTTGTGGTGTCATTGCTTGTAGTGTCCTTCGTTTGTCCCAAACCCCTGGTTGGGTTGCACAACGGCTCTAGTATTTTTAGGGCTGTCTCGCATACTTCAATGAAATGTAGATGGAATTCGTTGCTAGCAAGTGGAACGGGCCCGTATGCTCTAACATTGAACCACGAAGCGTAACAATACCTCAAGACGAATGCTCGTTCCATGTTCTGGAGAACTGATCGAGGCAATACTACTGGATGCTTTGCGAATTTGGCGGTATGCTTTGCCAATGGCACAAAGTCTCTCAGCTGCAGGGTCTTTGCCACAAGCTTGGCTTTTGATCGCCCCGGGCCTGAGCTTTGGTCAATCTTGTCTGCCTCCCTGGCCAGCCTCCGTGCTTTGCCCTTGAGCCCGGGAGTTGATTTCGGGGTCGGAGGAGCCCAAGACTGAGCTATCGTTTGCTCGCTTATGAAGAGGTGAAGTCCACATCTCTCACCAATTTTAGCGAGCCATGTGGCAAAAGAGTCAGTGTAGCTTTTGTATTGCTTGTAGCTATCGACGAAGGACCCTGGCAGGGACTGCAATGAATCTGGCGATGCGATTTGCGCCATCGTTGAAGACACATCCAGTCAGGCAGAAGATCGAGATGTCCCTGGAAGTAACAGGATCCTACAAGTTGCAGCACAAAGAATTCCTCACCGGAGTTCTAGATCGGAATGTGGAGGGAGGTAGCTGATGAAGATAAACAACCACCAGGCCGGCTTGATACTGGGGAAAAAAGCTAAATTATCCATTCCTGTAAAAACCGTGAAATTAATTGCGCGTGTGAACATGATTGCTTTTGTCCCCCTTGCATGTTGCCATCGGTTCCCCAGTCATTAAAACATAACAGACAGACCTGTGATGAGTTGCAGCTCCTCAAGTTACTGCACCATGCCCCGGTAGTTGGTCTTGTCCAGGGGTAATTGTGCCCTCAAGCGACAGCAAAGGAGATTCATTCCCCGATGGTCGACATCACACACACACCTGTGAAGATTTTGACTCTTTCAAGACATATTGATATAGATGGGCAGTCGGTTCTGTCCAGAAGGCATTATGCCACCCACGCGACAGAAATGGCCCATCTCTCAGTCATACTTGTCGCAGAGAGACCGTTGCAAGACTCTATCCTTCCTCAGGTCATATTGATATAAACGAAAGATCTCTCCTGTCTAATGGGTGTGGTGTCCCCCAAGCGGAAGCAATGGCGCTTTCTACTCCCTGCGGAGGTGTTGAGTATCTGCGATGTCATCTGCTGTTCTTGGAAGTCTATTTCCTGTATTCAAAGCTGGTATATATTGTCGGAATTGTCGCACTGCAGGCCATTGCAGGAATTGTAATGGGATTGTATTTCATCGACTGTGAAGTGCTCAATCCGACCTCAGAAGGTCACCTTGGTAGTGTAGCCGAAATCGGCAGACGATCTTGTCTCACAATGTCGATTTCGATGTCGCCTGTTGCACAAGCCCCTGCCAATCTCGGAAAACGAGAGAACAAAACCACAACGAGATGGTGAAGCTGATGCTGTGACATGATTGACGAATCGCAGCAAATGTCCCGGAGGATGTTGCTAGAAGCGAGGCTGAAGCCCTGCGTGCCAATAGCTTGCCTCAAGCCACAACAACAGGTCTGGGCTGCGGTGGAAGGATTCCATGCAGGCACCTTGTTTCCCGCAGCTCTGCAGTTTTTCCATTGTTTGGTCGTCTTGATGATGCTGATTTCCGAGTGCTGATTGACACTTGCCTTTACTGCGTGACATGCTCTGTCGCATGTTGTCATCGTTGCATATGTAGTTCGCATGCCCTCGTCGCAATGCGCTCGCTATGCGTCCTCTTTGTGCTGCTGGCGGGGATCTTTCAGCTGGTCGCTGCGCAGGGCTCCAACGCCATCACCGTTCCACCAAATGGCTTTCAAGTCACAGCTGGTCAGGGTATTACCATAGATTGGACAAATCCGTCTTTACGGTCTGCATATGTCCTTCTCTGCTTGGGTTGCGACCGCTGACAGCTTTACTACAGCACGGTCACCATCCAGCTCATTCCTGCCTCTGCCAAAGGCCAAGTTATTACGCTTGCATGTGAGCATGAGATCGATTTGTTCTCCTCCACCTGCTTTACTTCTAGAAAGGTCTGACGGATTTCTGACGGACAGCCACGCTCCCGAGCAACGGTAGTGCAACAGTCCTCATTCCCTCGGACGTGCCCACCACTCAACAGTACCAATTCAAAATCACCGACGATTCTAATTCGAGCAATGTCAATTTCTCACCCGCATTCAATATCACCCCTTCCACCTCCGGCTTACCTACAAGCACATCAGCCGCCTCGAGCACAGCAGCCACAGCCGCGTCGACATCCTCAAACTTCTCCGCCTCGACTACCTTATACTCCCTGTCAGCTGGCGCCATAGCCGGCATATCTATAGGCGCTGTCCTTGCCGTTCTTCTCCTTGCCGGCATCGCAATCTTCTTTCTTCGTCGCAGGCGCAAGCATAAAAGTTGGATGCAACAACAACAGCAGCCGCCACAACAGCAAGCCGCAGAACTGCCGGCGGGTAGCCGAGCTCTAGCGTATGACATGAATTACCAATACGATCCGATGAATCCGCAAACACAATCAGTGAGGGAGACTGTGGTCCCTCTGAAAGCTACGGATCAGTGGGCAGCTGAGGGCGGTGTCGGAGGGCGCGAGCCGAGCGAGGTCTCAGGGAGTGGGAACTGGCCCCGAGAGATGGAGGGAACGTCGAGATTCCAGCAGAGGGAGGTTGTGGAATTGCCTGCTAGCCCGATAGATGCGGGCGGTGGAGTTGGGAAGAAGTAAAGAAGTCACCAATTCTGTGAATAGAGCGATTTATTTTCCGCTTTTGGGGACATGTAAATGATGTTGCCGGACTCGACACAAACATTAGGGTATGTGTGATGGGTAATGGTTGAAGGAACACGTAGGAATGATAAAGATCTTCATCGGCCCACAAGGTTACAAACCAGAAGCGCTTCTTCTCTGATAGATATGTCTGCTTCTATATCCATGATTCGAGATCGCCATGTAATGAAGCTTAGCAGAGGATGCATCTAACAAGCTTCCTAGATGGACAACCCCAACATCTCTAATCAATAAATCCATCCAGTCTCTACTGAGCAATGCCACGTCGCATGTACTTCCCAAATAGGCGACCCATCCGCTACTCCACTTCCTTCGTCAAGCACACTCCACAAAATTATTTCCAATCGCGCCCGTATGCGTGACTAGGCCCGCATACTCATTGTCCGCATTGAAGACAACGCGATCCGGCCCTGGTCTGCCGCCCGTATAAACCTGAAAGGACCGCAGAATGGGGTATTCGTAATACGGGGGCGAGACGGGGAAGGTGAATCCCTCACGGTCGTCGAAGGCGTGGGGGTAGGAGTGGATTTGGGATCCGGAGAAGTAGAGGGAGTAGCCTTCGTCTTGGGCGGCGGCGACGTCGCTCGAATAGTAGCAGACGGTGCCGCAGGTGTCCAGGCAGGTTTGGCGCGGAGCAAGGATGGGGTTGGAGGGGGTGGTGTTAATGTCAAGTGGCAGAGCGAGGGTGGTGGTGGTTAGGAATGTTAGGGAGAAAAGGAGGAGCTGGGTATGTGTTAGGTTTTGAGTTTCGAATAGGAAGTATGGATAGAGGCATGTTTACTGACGTTGGAAGCGCGCATGATTGCAAGGAGGGAAGGAATTGTGATTTGGACCAGATTCAATGGAGAACGACTGCGAGACCGCCTGGGGATTTCGCAATCTGGAAACCGGAAAGAAGACGTTGCTCTTGGAACTTATAGCATTTCCTCCTTGAGTCTCTCGACACCAGCAACTGCTAGCCGATGTCACGTTCTCCTCCTCTCACTTATATCCGATCCATGCTCCATGAGAGATTAATGTTACCTTGAACGGAGGAGCTATGGTAGTGTAGATGCACAATGATCATACTATGCCATCTTGTGTAACTATTGGTGGTCCTCGCGCAACGCGAGGTTGGACCGATGCGAGGCCAGACGTGGGAGCTCACACCAATTGAAGCCGTGGGAATATATGGTGGTCAGTTGCTGCTCAATTACAGGCGAGATGGCTTCATCTGACGCTGCCGATCGGTCTTTCGTAGATGTAATGGGCCTGTCGATCATGTTCATGTCTGGAAGTACTCCGCCGGGAAAGGTACATGGGCAGGTGTTCTCGTTGCAGTCAATGATTCGTCCAGCGCGTAGCCGCTTGATGTGTGGATCCGCCAGGGTGCATGAAGATGAAAGACGTTGGAAGCGAACCAGGTGAGCCACGTGACTTAGTCCCATCCGGTCACGTGGCAGCTGTTCTTCCCTTGGCGCTTTCTGCAGCCGCACTGAAAATCCAGAGCATCTTCCAGAACTCAATCATATCAAGGGCCAGCTAGACCATACAGATTTCATACTTCGCATCCTCCAGAGGGTAGTTGAGCAGAGGGCGGTTGAGATTTGAATCATCCTTTCAAAAGGCGACTGCAGACGCATAGCAGCCCGTGTGCTGACAAAACTCCAGGACTGCTGACTGTCTGCAGCGCACGGAACGCTTCCTTGCTACCTACTGCTTTGACAGTGGAAATGATCCGAGAACAGGCTCGTCTTCCTTCTGCGGAAAAACTGTCGCAGAACTAGGCCTTCTTTCAGCACCGCGATAACCTGCCGAACATGCTGCTTGATCTGCGGTGAATCGAGATGAGCCCACGACCGTGGGTTTGAACGCACGGCGGCACCCAGAGGACTGTACACCCTAGCCGCTCCTGCCAGGTGGATTGTGAGCACAGCAAGAAGGCGTTCACCCCGGCCGCTTTCGTTTTTGCCACACATAGTGGTGAGTGCTTTGGAACCTCTTCGCAACAGGCGCCCAAACAGATACCCTCGAGAGGCTCAGGAATTTGGCTGCTACGAGTTATTAAATACAGAGTCCTTGATTGGAAGTCTACCCAGCTGCTGAGCCTAACCTGTCGCCTGCTCGTCGCACACTTTCCGCCTTCCCGGTCAGCGGTTAGCTCAGTGAGGTCTCTTCACTGCCCGGCCACGTTACTACCAGCCTGGTCTCTATTGAAGGGAATTGCCGATGAAATAAGAATTTACAACCGTGTTCAGTCGACACGTACGATCGAGTCTGCTGGGGCAAAACGTCCTGAGCCAGGACTGCGATAGGAAACCAAAATCCAGGCACGAGAAAGCCTCCTGATACAAGAAGCCTCCTCATCTAACCACGCACCATATCAAGCGCCACAATCTTCCGTGATCATGACGAAGGATTCCATGCCGTCGGTGCTTATGCAAGTCCACGGCTCGTCAACGGTCGAGGCCAAAGCGCATCAGCTTGGCAGTTGCATAGGAAATCTGTACATGGCACTTTGCAGAAATTCGACCACAAGCTCCTAAGATACCTACATCTGAGCAATACAATCATGTGATCTTTCACTGCAACTACTTTCAAACAAATCCTTCAAACAGGGACTGCAGATTCAAGATTTGTTTAGTCGACTGATATAAGATCAATGCTGAGAAGTCCGTCGTCCTGGGAAGAAGCAATACTCGCGGAGGACCCGGATTCCATACTTCCTTCTCCTATCCATCTTCAAGCCTTGAAGCAAGGTCTGCTCTCGTTCGACGCCTCTAACCAGGAACGAAAAAGAAAACCCGGCAAGCCTAGCTAAGCTTTTTAATCAAAAGGGTCGAGACGTTTATTTGCCGCTTCTGATCTGGGGTTGCCAGCCCATAGCTTGCAGGCCTGATCACTAATCGATAAGTTCTGGTTATCGCCTCACTCGTTCTGAATTTCGGATCGGACATTGGTAGGAATATGCACGGTCAGTCCTAGTTCAAATTTACATTGCGCACGCTCCGCTACGGCTTGGCATTGATGTACTACACACCATTTCATAGTAGTCCGACAGTTATAAATCTTCCTTTCTGTATGGAAAATCCTTTTCTTCGGTTCTAGAAGTTGAACCACTTTGAAGATCTACACAAGATGCACTCTATCCTATCTTCCCTTGTTGTCATTTTCTTTCTATCATCAGCTATGGCTTCACCACAGTTCGCGGGAGGGGGAGGGAACTTTCGAGTCTCAGGCTCAGGTTCGGGTTCTTCTTCGGGCAATTCACGACCCGGAGCAAGCTCGCACTCTGGGCAATTCGACACCTCATCGCCTGCCTTCCTACTAGAACACCACGTCCTGATCGCCCATGCAGTCATGGCAACGTTAGCATGGGCCTTCTTCTTCCCCATTGGCAGCGTCTTCCTGCGCCTCAACATCAATCATCCCATCATGCTCAAACTCCACATCGTCGTCCAGATCTTCGCCTATGCCATCTACGTCGCCGCCGCTGGCATGGGAATCTGGCATGCCCTTGAAATCCAGCAATACTTCGACGTCTGGGCCGACCCACACCCCATCATCGGCCTTGTGATTCTCGGCTTCGCAACCCTTCAACCCATCACAGGCTGGATTCACCATCGCATCTTCAAATCACGCTCGCTAACCATCGCTGCCACGAACCGCGGACCACGACCCGGCCGCACCATGTGGGGTCGGCTTCATCTCTGGCTCGGCAGATGCCTCATCACCCTGGGAATTATCAACGGCGGCCTAGGGCTGAGGCTGATGGAGACGAGTCCAGTTCAGGCTAAAAGCCTTACACAAAGTGCAGAAATTGGGTATGGCATTGCGGCTGGATTCATGTGGTGCATCTACGTGTTCATCACCGTGCTTTGGGAAGGGACAAGGTCTGCCAGGAGAAGGAAGCAGCATTATGAGAGCTCGCGGCTGAGAAGGAGAGGCAAATCGCAGTCTTCAAGCAGTGATAGCTCGTTGAAACCGGAACCTAGGATCCCTGGTTAATCTTTGTAGAGGCGTCCGGCTACCCTGGTGGGCTTGGTAAGTGAGGCAGGAAGGGCAATTTCGGCGCGACGACCTCGTCTTGGCGATAAAAGGGTCCGAGATGATAGAAAGAAGGGGTTTGGAGTGGACGTTTCGATCATCTCGCATATCGCCTTTTCCCAAAAGAAAGAAAGAAACACAATAGTAGAAGTAGTACTTAGACATTGCCCCTGCCATCTAAGACAACTGCAAAACTGACTTTGTTTTGATAACTCTCTGCTCCTTCAAGGGTATCACCTCCTCAACTGTGAACGATTCGCCGACCCCTGCTAAGATCACGTTTTCGCAAAAAGCAAAAAGGCTAAAGTAGTTATCGCCCAACTATTTAAGCCGTTACAAACCACCTTTCCCCTAGAACTCCTCTGCCGTACACTGCACCCCACGCGTCTCATCAACATCATCTCTTCAACAACGAAAACCTCTTCGCCAACTCATCCACATCCGGAATTTTCCCACCTACCACATTCTTCCCTGCCGGCTTTCCCGCCGCGGGCCACTGACTAGTGCTTTCCGTCTTCTTGACTCCCTCTCCGCCCGGCAATTTGACCTGCGGGCTCGGGTTATCGGACCGCGGCGCCGGCGGCGCCACGGAAATGGGACTCTTTGTGCCCCTGGGGGCGAGGTAGCGCGGTGGAGTGGCGCGCCTGAGTTCTTCTCTGGAGAAGGGTTGGCCCAGATCTGTGGCTTTGGATTGGGGCTTGATGGGGGTGGAGGGGGTGGGTGTGATTTTGTCGGAGTGTTCGCCTCCTCCTCTTCCTCCAGATTGGGTATCTCCACCTGGATTTTGAGCTTGTGCTTCGTCGGCAACTTCGCCTTCTAGCACTTCCATCTCTCTTTCCTGCTGCTGCTCCTCCTCCTGGCCTTCGCGGTATCCAGGCCAGTCAACCCGATAAGTCCTAGCAATCTCCGTCAAATACGCCTCTACCAACGCCGTACTTGGGGCCTCAACCCGCAGTTTCTCCACCACCCGCTTCGGCACCACCCCACCCCCACCATCCGCACTAGCCTTCAGCGCAAACTCCTTCCCGAACCTCTCCAGCAGCAGTCCCCTCACGATACCTAACTCCCTGACTTCCCTCGGTAACCTCGGCGCCGCATAGATAATACTCGCTGCCGCTTCTTCCAGACCCGTATCACCTACCCCCTCGCTGGTTCTGTCCTTCTCCCGAGCATCCAATAGCCCGGCCCTAGCAAGCAGGAGCTCTGCATACAGTTCTAGGATCTCCATCAGCTCGACGCAGATGTCGGTCTGGATGATGTTCTCGACGCGGATGCGGGCCGAGGCTTCGCGGGATTGGGAGAGGAGGATCGACATCTGGCGCCGGCTGGAGATGGAGATGGCGGTGTCCTTTTTTTGGGCCATGCGAAGACGGGGGATTAGGAGGCGGAGGGTGGATTTTAGTTTGAGCTGGGGGGTGGTGAGTGGGTGGGAGGCAGGGAGGGAGGGAAGGGAGGGATAGCGAGAGGAAGGGGGGGAGGGCTCACTGTTTGGGAGGATGTGGAAGGCATGATGATGGATGGGATAGTGTTTTGGCGTAGAGGGCCTTGAAGAGGGCAGAAAAGTAAGATATAAAGGCTCAGGCTTTGGTGGGGAGTGGCTTGTTCGGTTGTCGTCGTCACCCAGTACAAGTCATCGCCCTTTGGTTTCCAACGTAGACGGGAAGTTTTGGATTTTCCGGCCAGGTGTCAGTGCGATCCACGTTGTATCGAGTTCTCGGTGAAGAAAAAGCTGGACGAGCTGAGTTGGAATGAAATATTGAATAACCCAACCTAAACTTGCGTGGGTAAGCGACGTTTGGAGGGACCGTAAAGCCGAGGTTTAGCCGCTCCATACTGGCTACGACGAGCATCGACACGAAAACTTGTCACCATTATACGAGTAATCGAGTTCAGCAATATCAATATTCAACCAAACATTATGTTCTCTGCTAACTTTTCAACGGCATGTGCTCAAGCCCATATAAGTCGTAGACCCCATCGTCGAATTCTCCAAACCATATACACCCGGCCAGCCAGACCCCGTTGGCTGGTCAAGAAATTGCTAGAAGTTGGGGTATCTTCAGGAGCAAAAAGATAAATGTATGGAAACTCTCCAATGCAAAAACGAGACCCAGTCTCTCAGTATGCAGACACCTGCCGTTATGAACGCGAATTATTCATATCGGAATGTGCATAGTAGATTCAAACAGAAGGAAAAGAGATTAGCTTGAGAATACGACTGTCATGAAGACAATTAACGAGCTCATCACCAGACTTGCGACGGACAATTGTACCGTCGACGCGCCTCCGGTGGTTGCTGGTGATATAGGTGAGGTTTTGCTCATCGAGGGAGTGACAGATGCAGATTTCCCAGTATAGGTTGAAGTTGCGTTTTCGAAGAATTCGTGCGGTGAATATATTGGTGTTGGTGTTGGTGTAGCTCTGGAGCTCGATGCGCTAATGGTGGATGTGCTATAATCCTGTGAGAAGGATGAATCGGACCAGCTAGAGCTTGATGATGAAGAAACCTGGTAGGTGGAGCTTGGAGCAGCGGAAGAGGTGGGAGCAGGAGTTGACGCAGGCGTGCTGGGCTTGTGGTCATCGTGTCCACTCCCGCCGGACCCGTCAAAGACAACGAAGTTGGCATTGACACCTTTGGGGACAGTGACGACGCAGAAAGCACCACCACCAGCGCCGTTGGAAGAGCTACCGATCATCTCATTCACTTTGTTGTGGGCAGGATCGATTGCACAAGGGAGACCGTTGCAGCCTTCACCATCACATTCGATCTTCACACCCCACTGTGGCATTTCGTCTTTGAAAGGTGTTGCAGCCTCCAGATAGATCGGGTTCCAACCAAGCTTGATGAAGGTCTGGCCACTGTGATCAACATTGGCGCCTGCCACATAGGGAGACCAATTCCCAACCGGGCTGTCTTTGCTGCCCCAGACACAAGCTTTCTCGCATCCGGTTCCGGGTGGATTGATATAGTAGCTACTCAGCCGTAAGCAAAGCGCAATGCAAGGGAAACCGGAGGTTTGACTCACTGAGCTGCAGTTCCACACCAGTAGTCCGTGCCTGGAACAGCAAGTTCGACCCAATCATCCACATGGGTGGGTATAAGCATGGCTTCGTTCCCAGGCAGTACAGTCTGGCAGAAGGAAACCGAGCCGCTGGCCTTGTTCATTGCACCGATTCCTGCCTTTGCGTCCTGACAATATGGTTTATCAGGAAAAGGCTTGTGAATATTCCCATCTTTGTCACAGTACAAGCCACCATTCTGGAGATCGTTAGCTACTACATGTTTCAGAGACAAGACAATCACTGACCATTGATTTAGGGTAAGAATACGAAGTCGCGTCCGGATCCCATTGCATCATCACTTGGCCTGGTGGGCAAGCATATGGACAGTAATTGTCTGGCTCGCATGGCTGATCCGGACTCATGGCCCATCCAGCATTCTGCTCGTGTGGTGTGACTGCTACCAACCCGGCCTCGTTCGGGAATTTGCATTGATTGCCATTCCCGTCGCCTTTCTTTGGTGACCTCAAGGCGATTCCACTTTCACCAGCCTCTGGTATTGATCTATGTTGGTCGCGATGCGCATGATGCCTTTTGTAGTGCGTGTGCAAGTCACCATGACTGTGCTTCGCGTCGACGACTGAAGCTGCAAGTAGGAGCAGAGCGCTAGCGCTCGCCGTGAAGGTTCTCGACCTCATCTGTATGATAATGTTGATTTGTTCAAAGAACCTTTAAATTGATTGTTCGGGTTGCTTGGAGCGAGCGCAAAAGGCGAGGCGACTTGCATACACAGTTCGTTAACTTCCTCTCTTCCGACCTCCCACCAAAAGCGTGATTCTGGCACCGTAGCTGGTAATTCCGCCTCGTAAAGAATGGCAAGAGGATTGTCGTTCAAAGGAGTGACTATGGTGAGCTCTGGGAATAGAAGGTGGTCAGAGGGCGACGCTTAACAAAAAGAGCGTAGAGGACAGTGGGAAAACATCAGTGAATAAGGGTCACGAATGTGGATCGCGACAGTCCTACCCCGTGCTCGAAGAGCCATGGCGCCAGCTGTTCTGGTCGGTGGAATCAACGAGATCGGTTCAAGGCTAAGTCAGGGGTACATGAGATTAAGCAACCTTATCCAAGCTGGGGACCCATGGTAGTTAATGCCAATTCCACCGGGACGGCGAAGAGCTTATTAGTCTGGGGACTCGAGTCTCGCCAACTGGCTGTAATTTCATCTGGCAGGTCGACTATTTGGGCGCCTCAAGCCTAGTCCCCTCACATCCTTTCTCTGATAGCGCGCAATGGATTGGCTCCTCAACATGAGAGGGAGGGTCTCATTTCCTTGTTCTGGCCAGTTGAAGGATCGAATGCTCGGAGCATTTTGCGCTGCTACCAATGTGTTCGAGTCTTCCACACAAGTAGCAGTGTGCGATATGTGTAAGGCTGAAGGATGAAAACTCCAGGTCGAAGTGACAGGAATCGTTCGAGGTCGAGAGTGAAGGAGGAGCATAACGAGAAGAAATTTCTCAGGAATGTCTTTGGTCTGGAATTGAGTCGGTCGATGGCTTTTGGATGGTTTGACAGTCTTGGCAAACAGGACATACCGCTCGTGGAAAAGGCTCCAACATCTGAGTCTTCATTCTTCATTCTTCATTCAGCATTCAGTATTCAGCAGCCGAAGTTGCTATCGAGTACGTTCTCTTCCGACGATTTGCACGATAGTTCACTTGGGCAAAGCTTAGAATTATTAGCTTGATCAATTCACAATAATGTGACATGAACAGTTCACACAAAATCAGCAGTCAACAGATTACACTTCTTCGTCTTGTACCGGGAGCTGGGCCCATTGCTCGAACAGGGACGTCTTGACCTGACCAAAACCTTTCTTCCATCCCCAGGCCACGCAATAATGCCTCGCCAGCAACCGCCATTCCTCAACCTCATCCATCCATTCCAGATTCTCCACTCTTTCCTTCTCCGACTCCTCCATCCATCTTCGCCAGATAAAGTCTACATCTGAAGCCTCTGCGCCAGCAGCTTCACTTCCTTTTACGTTGTCAAACCCGTGCTTTCTCAGCCTCTCCTTCTGGGCGGCCAGCGAGTCATGTGCCTTCAGGGTTTGCAGATGAATTCCTCTTGCTGTCAGGTTGGATATCATGGTCCGCCCAAATGCATCGTGAGGACGGATGGGCTCGTAGATGATGACTCCAATAGGTGCCGCTGGGTGGAATGCCGAGGTGAAATATGAGAGCACTGAATCTGCATCTTCTGGAGGAAGATAAATCAGACAGCATTCCGACAGCACCAGCGTTGGAACATCGACAGAGATACCCAGTCGAGAATAATCTTCCTCGATCTGGCCTCGATTGCGCCTTGGTCTTGTCAGAGTCCGTAAATCCAGACCATGAAGATGATAGTGACACTGGCCGGTCTGTAAGGAAAGCGACTCGTTCCCAGCATCGTCAGGCAATGAAGTGGTCCATTTTGACAGCAAGTCGAAATCGCAGAGTGTTTTTACGCTCTGAACAAATGGTGGCATCTGCATTTGCCGAATCTTCGCCTCCGTGTTCTCCGGGAAATCGAGTTCATGATAGATCAGTGAAATTCCCGGATGCTTCGCTTTCAGTCGGAAGAACCGAGTATCACTACCGGCACCGAGTGAGATTATCTGTCGATTACTCGACTGATCCCACCCTAGGAACGCATCTATTAGTCGATCGATGGCTGTTGTTCGAACGTATGTGCCTGAAACCTTTTGCTCAGTAATCACATGAGACAGTTTGACAGATCTAACCTCTATTCATGAGCGGGAGCCTTTTGTCGACGTTCACACCCCGAGTGAGCAATTTGGCAAATGGATCGTCCAGATAGCCAGCCTCGACAGCGCTCAATCGGCTGGTCGCTGCATCGTGATCCGTACTCTGCACTCCTTTGTCCTTCGCGAAAGAGTTGATCTCATAGCTGCTTTCTGTTCCGCGAGTCGCAGCTCCTCTGCCGCTGCCGCCTCTTCTTGCACCATCGCCTCTGCGCAGAGTGTTGAGATTGGGTATTTGCGGAGCGGGCATTGTGGGGTGGAGCGGAAAGGTGTGGGGTCAGTACAATTCAAACTTTATGCGAGACGAAGATCTTCCACGCACAATTATTGTGCGAGTGTGGGATTTTTGGCATAACCGAAGAGCAAATCGCATTAATCGTGAGGCATGATTACGGAGCTTACAGAGCTTATGGTACGAACAGAGGTGTCCGATGAAGTTGTGGTCGTGAGAACTGAGGCTACCTGTCCAGGATTCCCTCTCGCACACCTGGGTTGAGCAACGCACTACGGATGTCTCTTTGTGTGCTAGATCGTCAGCTTTTCACGCTCATCGCTTCCCAGCTCCTATCAAAATTCTCCCTGTGAATGGCAAAAGCCTTGATGAAATCCTTCTCAAGCTCATGAGTTCTTTTTCCGAGCAAGACAAGGCTGTGCAATGGAGGACCAAGGTCAAGACCACAGAGCTCTTTCAGCGTCCCAGCCGCCATCTTTTGGTCGTTTGCGCCAACTCTGGCTACTCCGACTGCCAAACTATCCTCACTGTAAACACCCTCCTTTCTTTCGCCCTCTGTTTCTAGCATTTGCTGCGCGCATTGCGCCACTGTCATATACCTTGGCGGCTCATAAATCTTCCTTCCTCTTGCCATATTCTCCAGTGACTGCTCTTTCACTTTGATATCGAGCAAAATCAAGGTATGCAAGCCAATCTCAACATTCTCTTTCACTCGGTCATAGAATGAAGATGGCTTCCAAGACTCGGTGAAGAAGACCATAGATACCGTCTGGCCAAAGTTGTACAGCTGGAGACCGGTGCTCCCAATTGCGGACATGATGGATGCATTGGAAATCGCTTGAAATGGTATGGCAAGTTCTCTGGCACGAAGAACCAAATCGGTGTGGGTAGTAGCACTATCATAGAAGGATTAGCCTGAGAACAACACCAATACATGTGTGTAACGTCACACCCAAATGGATCACCGACGACCAAGAATGCGATATCGAAATACTTTGCGCCATTCAGTATTTCGTCGCTAGAGGACTCGACCATTTCACGATCTGCGATAATGACAGACCGGCCATAGAAAGCTTCCTACTACTGGGTCAGAGGTCTGTCAGCTCTTTGCCCGCAGAAAATTATCGATTTATAGAACATACCAGTCTCTCCTTGTCAACTAGCAAGACACTTGTGTACGCCTCCAAGTACACTCTTTCAGCTCTTTTCACAACCTCCAATCCTTTCACAGTGATATCGGTCTCGTCAGCCAGACCAAGACCGACGAGGTACAGCATTTTGGATAGGATATAGTCTCCACACGTATGTGAAACAAGTAACCAAAGCAGTGGATATTTGCGGGACTGCTCCATTCAAGGAGCCGAAGTTACGCCGAGAACAGACTACCAGGCCGGGCAACTTCTTAATTACCGTACACTCCTTTGAGATCACCATCAAGTATTCAACTTTACTTTGTCATATCAACGAATCAGCCATAATCCCGCTTTGCCATAGAACGGACATCATACTTTGTGACAAAGCAAATCTCCGTCCATCTCCAGTAGCATCACCATTACGTGGCATTGACCTGCCACACTATTATCCACAATGGCAGGAGAACGCTCCGCAAAGTATAGGCAGGAGATCCAGCAGGTAAGGCCTATTCTCCGTGAAAGTTGTGACTGTGTCTGCATCCGGAGGCGGGAAGCCCAGATTTTGTCTTCGCGATCGCCTTCTTTGCTTTCTACGTCCCTTGGGGCAATTTCTGGTTACGTCCTAGTTCCCATCTGGTAATGCTTGATGGATTCGGACATTCTGCTTTGCCAGAAGGCATTCTAAAAAGAAAGACATGGCCTCTGTTCAAATCAAACAGTGAAGGAGTTGCGCAACTCCTTGGTCTTGCGGTCGGATACTGGACAGTATCTCAACTTCAATAAAGACTTCCACAAGCCGCATGTCTCGAGCGTTTACCATCTGCTCGTACTTGAGCTTGCTTTGGGAAAACTTGCAGGCATCCTATGTACAACGTCCGGACCGACTTTGAATAGACCTGCCACCCAGAGCCGCTTGCAAATTCTCTTCAATCTACAGACTGGCTCGGATATACTTGGCATCCCACCTGCTCCTGGGCAAAATCATGCGCCGCCTGCTGAATCCCTGATGGAAGAAGCTGACGACGAGAGCCAAGAAGACTTCAGGGAGAGACTAACGCAATGAATTACACAGATGATGTTCGTCTCTGGAGAGATTGCCGAACCGGATGCAGAGAGTACAGGCATGATGGAGGAGCTTGTGAAGCAACAAGTTATCGAGATGGTCAGTCAACCAAGTCTGGATTGTCCGTTAGATTGGGAGATCTTTCCCCGAAGAAAGAACCCCTGTTTGTGGCGCATAGCTGACTGCCAGCAGCTCACTCAAGCTACGGCGTTAGCTAACCGTCGAGGAGTCCGCTCAATATCTGTAGCAGATATCATCTTCCTGATTCGCCATGATAAAGCAAAAGTCTCGCGACTACGTACTTTCCTGTCGTGGAAGGACGTGCGGAAGAATGTCAAAGATTCAGATGACAAAGGAGGAGCCGATGCCGGTGACGCTGCAGATTTTGGTGACGATGTAAGTCCCCTTCTACCCTCCACATGTCTTCTGCAACTTGCTGATTCCCCATCTAGGCAGTCGGCTTACCAGGCGCCGGAGGTCCAATGGAGACCAAAAAAGCACCCAATAAAAAAGCCAAGCTTCTTCTGCCGTGGGAAGTCCACTCCTACTTCTCAGAACAAGTCCCCGAACGAGAAGACGAAGAGGACGAAGACGAAGAAGAGCAAAACGAAGCCTCCCTCGCCCGCCTCACCAGCGCTGACGAACGCACCCGCAACATGACGCGAGAAGAATACGTCTTCTTCTCCGACTGCCGCCAAGCGTCCTTCACCTTCCGCAAAGCCAAGCGGTTCCGCGAGTGGGCCGGCTTCGGCATCGTCACCGACAGCAGACCCAACGACGACATTATCGACATTCTCGGCTTTCTCACCTTTGAGATTGTGCAGATGCTCACGGAGGAGGCTTTGAAGGCCAAAGCGGCGGAGGATCTGCATAATCAGCGCACGTCGAATACGGCGGGCGATTCGAAGAAAAGGAAGAGGGAGACTGGGTCGCTGTTTGAGATGCCGGAGGAAGGGAGGACGCCGATGGAGCCTAAGCATTTGAGAGAGGCGTTCAGGAGGCTGCAAGCTATTCCGAACAAGTACAAGTTTATGAGGCAGGGGTATGCTGGGATCAGGACACCGCTTCGGTTGATATGAGGACTGGGGGGCCACCACAGGGACGTTTGGGGGGCTTTTTATTGTAGCATGTCCCCGCGATGGCATATGGAGTTGGAACTCGGCATCTAGATACACACATAGCATGTATGAAGGGTTTGCCGCCAGCCCAATGTGACATCTTTGGAAAAGAATTGGCTTGGGTAGTTTTATTTCTCTGGGAGCTAGACCTTTGTACCTCCTGGGTCTGCTATCTCGGTCGGCCCAGCAGTAGGAAAGCAGATCTGTAAACTACGAGTTGGCTTCAAACTTCCACTCAAGCCTCGCCTCGGGATTGTTCAGAACCAGAAAGCCACGAGGACCGCTATTAGAAGCCCCAGCACCCACCACAAAATTAGAGAGGCTGGCCAAGATTCCCCTAGGCTGCACCAAAATCTCATCTCCTTCCTCCTCAGCGTGCGTATCCCCTTCCCCACTCCTCTCACATGCGCCGGACAACTCTGTCCCTCAAAAACCAGACAACGCTTCCCATCCGAACAACAATCTAGATGCCAACGCCTCCTCTCAAGGTATGTCCGAATCTCATGTGAGCGGCAGAAGTCGGCATCGGTTTTAAGATTGATGTTTGATTTCGGGAGGCGAAGACCGCAGGGGGCGCGGGAGAGGAGCCAGGTCACGCGCTGAGGGATGGTGGTAGGGATGCTGTGGTAGAAGAAGGGATGGGCGTGTTTAAGGGCCAGAAGGTCGGGCCAGGGGAGGTGGAATATTGTGAGGATTTGGAGTTCGGGTGGGAGGTGAAGGAGGGAGGGGGATGGTCGGTCATTCAAAGGAGGGGATTCTGGGGGGAGAGAGCGTGAGATAGACATATATGGTGGATTCTGGTCGGTATTAAATTCAATTAACTGGGCATTGCGAAATTGGGAGGAACGATATGAGAAAGTGCTTGACCCGGACTCTGACTTCGGCTTTGTACTGGTGTACTGTTCTTGTTGCCTGCAGATCGTTGATCATGAAGCCACGTTTCCAACCATGAATAGCCTACCAGTCGATTCTGATGCAATTAGGGAGCGACGGTGCATTGAGAGATTGAGGCTTTGGCTTTGGTTTCATTGTGGCGAGGTCATGTAGCCCAGTACTGAAACAATGAAACAAGAAACCTTGACGGATGCATAGCTTCACGCAGCTGCAGATGTTGTAAGCTCCTGAAAAGCTTGCTTGCCTAAGACGACAATTGTTGAATTGAAGGGAATCAAGTGCCTGGCATTTGATGCGGAGTTCATCATTCCGCCCCTATTTTCCCACCTTTTTCAACGTATACTGCAAGAGACGATTTCTCAGCCCGTTTACATTCTATTAATGTGGTCAAGGACCGTACAGCAGTTGAGGACCCTGACAGTATGGTCTGGTATTCACTTCTCCCTCCCTATCTGACGGTTGTGGAGAGATGGATTATCCGGATAGCAGTATGTACCTGTTCCAACCCGAGTGACAGGAATGTCTCTATGCCAAAACAGTCTCTGCGCATTTAAGCTGATGTTCGTTCTTTTATCAGATATTCTGCGCCATCGTCAACATGTCGCCATGGCTGCTCGCAATTCTAATTGACCTCTTTCTCTACATATCCCGTCAGATCTGGTATTGGGTTCCCATTTGGGGAGCTCGGGCACAAGGGCAAACTCGACCCAGAGCACCGAGTCTGAAAGACGCACGCAGACGTACTTTGAGTCTGGCAGGGATCATGAGCAGTGCCAGTCCCGGAAGAGTACGAGAAGAGGGTTTCAGGCGACGACACGAACGCAGCATCAGTGAGAAGGGCCTTGACGTAGCTATCGATGAAGATCCAGCCACGCCGGGTGTGGATATGACCTCTGGCCCTGTGTCTTGAGCTTTCTCAAATTCTGTGAGAAGACTTCAAAACCATACCACTGGAGAAGTGCCTCAAAGTGAGCGTCACGGACATGAAAAGTTGACTCTAGCCTTTCCAATCTCAGAACAATGGCCTTGGAAGACTTGCCAGCATATGAATACTGCTGTTTTTCCAAGGCCAAGCATGCCTCTGATTTGATGGCTATGCTTCCTACAAGCTCCATATGCTGTACGACATGGCAAAGAGCAAACATATTTAAGATTCGACGGTCCTTTGTACCGTTGCGAGATCATACCACCTGCCCCCCAGTCGTCGCCTCTACTTTTCCCACACGCTAGGGTGGAAGTCCTGGTCTCGGGCATCTATGGCTCATTCAAGTGAAAAGCAAGCCCTAATTCGCTGGCATGCCATGGACGATCGATGATGGATATGACGGTTTGATCGGAATTATTCATGCAAGGGTTCTCGAAACCATCGAGCTCACCCAATTACGCACTTTGCAATGCGAAGACCTATCTCTCCCTCTTTAATGCTGCTCTTTTGTGTGACCCTTCGATTTTCACCGCTTCTTCTCAAGAATGTCGGCTGCTCGCTGGTCTGGGGAATCTCTGTTCGCACTGAAGCTAGTAGTTAGCAGCAGCATTTGCGCAATATTTGAGCAAACATGCTTTATACGGTAGGGTAGTTACTCTGTCGGCGTTGAGGCAAAATTTCACCTGATTGGTTCCTAGGAAATCACGAACTGGCCTTCGAATGTATCGGCAGCACTGTTGAAAGCCGTCAAGCTACCCAATTGGCCTGGTACCCGTACATCAGCGCTACTTCTGGTCAACATCTGTCGTCAACCAGATGGAAGCAATTTGAGTCTTTGTGCCGGGCGAATCAGTTTATCTGCTACACTGTAGCCTCCCGTTGCATGCTCCCCCTTTGGGTATAGCCAGTATCGCTCCTCGTCATCACCACAACCCCTTGAGCATGCCGAAGATGTTGAATAAGGAACTTGCTCGAAGCATCGACTAAGGCAGATCACGCGGCAACCACCTCTGCTTGGAGTTTCGTGCAACGTTGCTTTGCGTATGCCTCATCTGCAGTCAAAAACTTTTCGCCCGGCAGTGCCTCCACTGTGCTTTGGAATGAACCTTAGTTGGTCTGGACGTGGCTCGCGATTTTCCAGTCCTTTCAAAACTACAAAATCTGCTCGTTTCCTTCCTCCGCCATGATTTTTCGAGTCACGTTTCTTGCTCTCTTTGTCTGCAATCATATGAGCCGTTTCCACCTTCACTATTCCCTGCTCTAATCGAATTGGCTCATCAGACTATTTTATGGCTTGGCTCGCCAGTCATCCAAGACTTTATCGCCATGAACTGGAAAATGAACTCTGCACCCCTCAAGCTCGGCTTGTCCAAGGGGAATATGCTCTCGGGCCTCTGACCTATTCGCAGCGAGTGCATTCGGACCGTCCTCTCTCTCACTACATCAGTGGTGACAGTGCTCTTGAGGCACACTATGTCCTGCGGCATCGGCCCATTCTTGGTGAAGCCGGTGGTGTCGCTGTCATCGATAGAGACGGACCATTCAGGCTTTCATCCTACAACCCTCGATTTAGAAGCCTTCCGCATCTTGACGCAGAATATCTCGACATGTCTGATCCAAATCGCCGATTTCCCTACAGTTACCCACTTCCATGCATGGACACTGGAGGTATCAGGTGGAGCCCTGGCCAGATTCACGCGTATAACCTGGAAGTCTTACGACACAACAATCAGATCGGGAGAAGAAGAACTGTCGGTGAATCGGGCGAGTACATGATGTTGTACCCGATGATGGATCCACTTGGCCGACTTCCTCCGGGGTTTGATAGGCCCAGAAGGATTGAAGAATATTTGGCCTTGGACGGTAAGCGGCACTGCCATCTCCTTTTCGAATGCCGCATGTCAACAGTACTGTCTAGTCTTTGTTGTCTTCACATTTTGTGCTATGTACAACATTTACTAATCTGTTCCGTAGAGCCTCTCATCGACAGCCACCACCAGCACTACGGCCTTCGCCACCCAGAAAACCTTGAGCGTTTACTGCTCCTCAATTCCGCCGAACACCGGCTCCGACGCGAGCTCAAACAGATTCAACTGCTCCAACTTCACGGCGCAGAACGTTTAGCCGAACAATTCGCTATGCAGTTGCTCGCGGCACAAAATTTTCTTCCTGGTGTGGGTACTCCAAGAAGCCTGGGCTATGGCCTCGGACCAGACTTTGATAACTTTCTGAACCCTTTGACCAGGGACTATGACGGAATGATCCCGCTCGAGGCGCTTGGCTACGGCAATGGGCTTGCGAACTGGAACTTTGACATGCTGCCTCAGTTCAGGGCCGCCACGGCAGGTGGGGATGGACGAGGTCTCGGCCCTTGGGGCGGACCCGAGGTTACAAATCCATTCGCGAGGACCGGTATGTATCCTAGTATGGGCATGAATCGAGGGTATGGTTTTCCTGGTAGCTTTCCGGGGCTGCTATATGGGGGTGGGCCATGGGGTGGATCCATGGGTGGCTTCGGACCGAGGAGCATGGGTATGGATGGTGGACCGAGCAACTACGGTCGGCTCATAGAGAGGATTAGCTGTGACGGTGGCGGTGGAAATCGGGCTAAGAGATTCAACAGCAGCTAAGGCTTTGTAATTGAAATCGATGAGGCGATGGATGATTGGTCATGACATTGCTTGGTGGATAAGTCACTCGCTACTGTTTTCAACAAGCGATCTTGAAGGGGCACGGTGGCGGCACGGGTCTGTTTTCACAGTGTCATTTGTCTGCACATGTCATATCTTGCTGCTTCATCTTCTTGTCACTTTTTGCTTTCTTCGTTTGCACTAAGCCCTGGCGTCTCCATCCTCTACTTGATCTACGCTCACAGAACTCGTTGCGTATAAATGTCGTTGCTATCTCCTCGCCTTCGTTCTTGTATATTTTCGGATTATATTCCAGTCGATCAGTACGTTCGAGATTTATATTTATCATTTTCCCTCGATTTTGACCTTCTTTCCAGCCTGCAACTCTATATCGTCGGATCTGGCCTTTTCCGGTGTGGGCGGAAAAGTCTTCTTTTTCTTCTTCATTTTCCACCCACCCCTCCAACCGACCCAACCTGTTTCGTTCGGGCCTCGAAGTCCACAGATGAGCAAGGCTGTACAGATGAAGCCCACACTCGCCGATCCGGATCTGATCCAGCCACCCTGATCGTAGAGCCTGTTGCCTGCAGCTGTGCCTATCAGCTGCCCGCAGAAGACGCTGACCATGTAGGCTGTGTTGACTCTATTTCGGCCTTTCGGCTCGACTCCATAGATGGCGGTTCTGTTGGCAATTTGGCTCGTCTGCAGACCAATATCAATTCCCAATGCCTGGATGATGGGACCGGCAACACTGATCCTTCCTGTGTAGGTTCCCACCACAACACCAAGGAGGCATATCAGCTCGCCGATAATGATCGAGAGTAGTGGATGGTGCTTATCCATAAAGTTCCGGGCGAAGAAGGGCCCCCAAGTCATGGCGAAGATGCCTATCAGAGCAAAGAGACCAATTACCAGGGAAGTGTAGTTGTATGGCGGAGAGGAGAGCAGGAAAGTCAATGTTGTCCAGAAAGACGTGAAGGTGCTGCTTGTCAGCAACCCAAGGAGACAGGCCTGCACCAGAACTGGGTGCCGGAATAGCATTTTGACAGTATCAAGTAGCAAGCTTGGGTACTTTCGCAGCAATTCAGGCCAGCTAGAGACCGGGTTTGTGGAAGGGTAATCCGGCATGAAAAGCCAGAGGAGGATAAGGATCAGGTACTGCAAAGCGAACGAGATCCAGTAAATGTAGCGCCAGCCAATAAATTGCGCCACGACGCCTGAGAGAAGACGAGCGATGAGCATGCCGAGGAGGAGACCGGACACAACTATGGAGAGTGCGGTGGCGCGACGGTGAGCAGGGGCCAGGTCACCGACTAACGGGAGCATGAGTTGGGGCGTGACAGTGCATAGGGATGTGATGAACGAGAGGCCGCAGAAGAGGGGAAACGATGTAGTCACGCATAGTCCAATCCTATCAGTTTCGAAGCATGAGCATCCAACAACGAATGGCGGAGATGATTTGTGATTCCACATACCATGCAGTGGCTGTGAACCATACCAGCCATAGCACAAAAGGCCTTCTCTTGAGGAGGTCACCCAAGGGGCAAAGTAAGAGAAGACCGCCAGCGTATCCCGCTTGAGCTAACGTAGGCACATAGGATGATTGATATTCCGTGACGCCAAAGTCGTGCGCGAGCAAGTTGAGGATGGGATGAGTATAGTATAGATTTGCGACAGTGAAGCATGCTGCGAAGGCTATCAACGGGAAGCCAGAGGTGAGCTACATCGTTCCAAAGAGAGAGATAGGATGAATGAATTAATACCGAATAAAAGGTTCAGACCAATGGAAAATCCCAAAGGGTGGTCTGGATCATGGCGGCACCGAGATGGCACGAAAGTCAGGTAACCATGAATTCTGGACCGTCTTGAACGTCTGGCCGGCTCCTGCAGACCATCTCCTTGAGCCTCTTTTTTCCCATCCCAGCGTGTCTGATGACCGTCCTCTGGGGAGGACTCGGCGGGTTCACCGTGGAAACTATCAGGCATTCTTTGGCAACCAGACTAACCAATTGATAACTCAGGCCAAGGGAGCGGAGGATTCACGAAGACTTGAGGCCAGGCATTCTTGAAGCCTACCCCGGAGACTTCAGCTGCTCGTGGAATCGGACATATGCAGTACTTCATACTAAATACTACAAATGCGGAGGATACGTCACAAACTCACTTCTCAGCCCTCATGGATGCTAGTACTGTGTCTGGCCAATTATTTAGCGGCATCAAGGAAGTGGACCCTGAGATCCGATCTGCGGTGGTCAACGAAAGAGTACTAACATCCTACTCCTCGTCTCTTGTCAGTTGTCTCCAGCTGTTCTCTGTTGCCTTGGACATTTCCTCATCTCTTTGGTGGAAAGGTTGGTATTTTGCCAGCGCGGAGTCGCTGTCGTGGCAGCTGGAGCAAAACTACCACCGGTTTCTCTTCTCATCTCCGCAGTTCGAACCCTCACTTTGAAGATGATTTAGTACCGAATCGTTGCGATGGAGGAAGAGCAGATGCTGGGAGAAGACCTCCCGCTTCCACCAGCAAGACTGTTCGAAAGACTGTCGCAGATACATGGCTATACTTGGGACCAATCTGTATGTCTGCTGCCCCATTCTCATCCACTATAGCTGACATGTGAAGTAGATTACACCCTTTCACAGCTCTTACGACAATTGGCACGTACTCGGACTTCGCCACACAACAGACAGAGCATCGCCCTCTTATGCTAACTCAAGTTCATCTACGCTTCCTGTTTCGGCACTTCCTACTTCGGCGAAGAGCTCACCGAAACTTGACACTCGACCTGCATTTCGACATCATTGGAGCAATATTAGCGATGCATCAAGTGGGGGACTCTCCTCAAGACATGATCTTGAATCTGCATGGACACCAGTTGTAGCACGGGTGTCGACTCACACTCTTCGTTTGGAGAGAGAATTCACATACAACAAGAAGGTTGTCAGTTCGCAAGACCCAGACTGCGAACACACTGTACGGCCGCTGGACATTTTTCGTCTTCCTAGTGCATCTGGAGACTCTGGAAACATACTGGTCACCGTGTACGAGCATCCAGGTATCAACTACCTACGTGAGCTTGTAAGTTTTGGTCCTGCATTCTATGGTTATAATTTCAAACAAGGAGCTGCTGTGGGGACTCCCGGCGAACAGGTGCCCCTCCAAACGTTTCTAGACTTTGCTATTGGTGCATGTAAATGTCTGGAGTTGCTGCACCACGGTAACAAATCCGTACATGGCGAGATTCGAGCAGACGCCTTCCATTTCAACGTAGAAACACGGCGAGTTCGCCTAGTGAATACCGGCAACGGTCCACGGGCTTTTGAAAATATCTTGTCCAGTGAAGGCTGGTCGGTCCTGAGCAAGGAGCTTGGTGTCAAGAACAAGCTTCAATATATTGCTCCAGAGCAGACTGGAAGACTACCGGCAGAGCCGGACAGCCGAACAGATATCTACAGCCTAGGCATCCTCTTTTGGGCCATGCTGATCGGCAAACCTGCGTTCGATGGCTCAACGCCCATTGACATCGTTCAGAAGGTACTGAGCTCAAGGCTATCGGCCATATCATCAAAACGAATGGACGTCCCAGATGCAATCTCGCGGCTTGTTGCAAAGATGACACAGAAACAAATGGATGACCGCTATGCTTCTATTTCGGGGGTACGTCACGATCTGAGCCAAATCGCAAAATTTCTTGGTGAGGGAGATCAGTCCAAGCTTGGCCAGTTCCAGATCGGGCAGAAAGATATCTCGTCCTTCTTCGTACTACCTTCGAGAATCTTTGGACGAGATGAGGTTATTACGAAGATAGTCAGAATCATCGAGCAAGCCCATATGCGTCAGCAATCAACCACTGCAAAAATAAATGCCCATGCATTATACAGTGTCAGCTCGAATTCTTCTTTTGCGGATGGATCAAATGATTCTGGCTCTGTCCGGCTGAGGTCTGGGGGTCACGAGGCTGAGACAAATGTTGGTCAGGGTGTCTGGCCAAGTGCCTCATCTTTCTCTACGGGATTCGGGCCTCAAGATCCGCGGAGCAATTCTGCCACCGGTCCGTTCGTGATAGCTTCTACATCAGCAGCCGGAGACTTCCCGGACTTTATGTCGGCAAAGACTAGCTTACTGTCGATACAGAGCGCAAGGAACACGTCTGAGTCTCACCCCAGACCATGGGATGCAGATCCAAGGTTTTCACCAGCATCTAATACTGTCCAGAACATGTCGAAACGAGGATCCCAGAAATTCCGCAGGAAAGAAGAACGCTGTGAGGTCATCAGCCTTCTTGGGCCACAGGGTGTTGGCAAGTCCCATCTGATCCATTCGATACAGCCTACAATTCGAAGGCATGGCTATTTCGCTTCGGCCAGATTTGACCGCGCTCGGCCTAATCCATTTGAGCCCCTGACGAAGGGGATGGCCAGCCTACTTCGTCAGATTTTTTCCGAAAAGGATGTGAATACGAGCTATCATGATTTGATCAGAAACAACCTTCGGCCTGTTTGGTCAATACTACACACAGTACTTGATCTACCAGAGAACCTTCTCCGTGCATCAGAAATCAACGGTTTGCATGTACGTGTGGAAGCCGCAACCCCGAGGCCCGGTGAAAACAACTTTGAGACAAGTCTTGGTCAGGGTGCCGGCTCCAGTATCACATCATCGTTGTCAACCGGTCTCGGCGCATCAACGAAGGGTCAAATTCCCCGGTCGCGGGGAAAGACTTGGTCATCTACGCCCGGGTCGAACACCACAAGCGACTTCTTAACACGGTCGTGCTCAACGAAATCTTCGAGATTTACAAACATGTTCATGGAGGGCCTCAGATGCATGAGTTTGGGCAAGATGATATGTCTTTGTCTCGACGATGTTGATGTGGCGGACGAAGAGTCGATCAATTTGGTATCAAGCATCATCAAGTCACGGATACCGATCATTCTGATCTTATCAAGTCGGCAGGAAGACGCCGCATTACCAGCAAACGCAAACATGCGCCGGATACTCGAAATTGACAGCACGAACAAAATCGAGCTGAGTGCACTCCCTGAGCAGGAGGTTTTCGAGTACGTGGCCTCCACGCTATCTCAGGAAGTGGAGGCCGTCGTGCCGTTGGCGGCCGCTGTCTACGAGAAATCTGCCGGGAACCCTTTCTTGGTAAGAGAGATTCTGCAGACGTGCTACCAGAGAGGTTGTCTGTGGTATGACTGGAAATCTTCTGGGTCTGGTTGGGAGTACAGCTTAGACAAAGTGTTCGATGTCCTGGCCGACGCTGGAAGTACACAAAATTCCGGCTTCGTCACAAAGCGTTTGCAGGAGCTGCCTCTTGCAGCTCGCTCGATTATTGCCTGGGCATCCCTCCTAGGCAGCTCCTTTTCATTTTCTCTTGTACAAGGACTCCTCTCCGGAGAATTTCTATACAACAGCGCTGGTGATGAGATGGATGTTACTTGCCCAAAGAGAGCCAACCTGTCCAGCGCTGACACCCTGGAAGGCCTCCAGATCTTGCTCTCGTCGTATATACTTACGGTGGGCGAAACAGATGACGAATACAAATTCACGCATAACCGATATGCAGCAGCAGCAAATGCCATGCGAGAATGCCACAACACCAGTAAAATGCATTTTTGTATCGCTTTAGCCATCTTGAACGAATGGGAGAATGGTTCGCGGGATCTTCTTTACAATTTGGCAAGGCACATATCTCTGTCCGCTGAGGTCGTCAAGGAGCGAGTCCCTAGCCGAGCTCGATACCGAGACATCCTCTTCCGAGCTGCCCAGGCCGCAACCGAGTCTGGTGCCAGGCCTAGTGCTATGTCTTACTACCGAGTGTGTATAGACTTGCTCCAAGAAAACAGGTGGGAAGACACTTCTCCCGACTCCTTCTACGAGGAGACCTTGCAGCTCTATCTGTCCGCTGCTGAGCTCTTCTATCTACAAGGTGAGACTACGGAAGCTCTCAGCCTGCTGAGTGAGACATTCTCACATGCTCGCACGCCTGCGGATAAAACGCGATCTTGGATCCTGCAGAGTCGAATATGCTCCGCTAAAGGCGATTATGATGCCGCTATCAAGGCGCTCACAACCAGCCTGGAAGAATTTGGCGTAGTGCTCAACCCTACAACCTGGGAGGAGTGCGACGGCGAATTCAAGAAGCTCGATTACCGCATTAGGCAACCAGACCATTCGGAACTATTTCAGAGACCTTTGTCCCAAGACAAGGACGTCATCGCCATGGGTACCGTGATAGCAGAAGCATTGAACGCTGCATTTTGGTCAGACAGCCTTCTGTTCTATCAGATGACCATCGAGCTTCTCAACGCTCACATCCATCGCGGTACATGTATGCAGACAGGAATTGGGTACTGTAACTTGGCCATGATCTCGATCGCGAGATTCCAAGATGTGCAGTTCGGTCTTCTGCTTGGTGAGATTGCACAGTCATATTTCGACTGGCTTGATGATGGATGGACTCGCGGGCGTGGCTGGACAATGTATGCCCTTTTCATCGGGCACTTCCAGATGCCCCTCCAGAACCACCTCCCTATTCTGGAGACCGCCCTCGATTACTCGCTGCAGAGTGGAGACCAGCTACTCGGCATGGTGACGATTGGTGCCATCGCCTCCTACCGCTTCTGGCTTGGACAAGACATGGCCGAGCTCGAAGCTTTCTGCAATGAGGCTCCCGAGCAGTTCGATGACTGGGGGAAGGATACTCGGGGGACCACCGTTGTGACCATGATCAAGCAGGTTGCCCGTGCACTCCAAGGCAAGACGCAGGTAGAATCTGCGCTGACTGTAATGGACGACGAACATCATACGACGGCAGGCTATTTGGCGTTCATATCAGCAGGATCGTCTTCTTCAGAACGAGCGCACGATCTCTATAACAGCATGCAGATGCCAGTTCTGTACATATTTGGGCATTACGAGAAAGCAGTGGAGGTGGGTAAGCGATTGGTCACCACAACTTTGAAGAACCTGTGGAGTGTACGGGCGGCCGCCGGTGCTCTGTTTTACTATGGTCTGTCGATCATGGCTCTGGCCAGAGAGAACCCCTCAAAAGAAGAGCGATCTCAAGCGGTCATGGAGGCGGAGTCCTGCAAGCAGCAGATTGATGCCTGGGGAAGTGTCCATGATGTCAACTATGGTATGTGGTCGTTGCTTTTGCAGGCCGAAATTAGCTTCGTCGTAGGCAACTATCCCGACGCAGGCATGTCATACGAGCAAGCTATCGATACTTGTGAGGTCAATGGATTTGCGATGGAAGAAGCTTTGGCACTCGAGCTACAGGCTGAATTTCTTTTCGCAAAGGGTGTCAAGCGGGCAGGCGTCGTCTTAATAAGAGAAGCAATCGCAGCTTACAGTCGAATCAACGCTGTGGGTAAATGGAAGCAGCTTGCCGCCAAACATGAATGGCAACTCAAGACCGCGACGACAACTCGAACCATGGACGTTGCAGTGCAGACCGATGAGACGTTGGTAGGTGTTTCTGCAACGGCTGAAGACCACCTCGAGTCGAACAATAAGGACCGCGTCAATGCCTGGGTTGAGCCAACCACAACCGATGTGCCCGGTCTGGGTCTCGATATCCTTGATCTCTCTAACATTCTGGAATTCAGCCAGGTCATCTCGTCTGAGTTGCAGGTGGACTGCCTGCTCTCGAAAATGACGAGCATCATTTTGGAATCTGTTGGTGGACAGGCCGAATTCGTGGCCATTGTCATAAATTCCGAAGATCGAGGCTGGTCCATCGCAGCAAGTGGCGACCATGAGAATGGTGTACAAACCTACCCAGAGGGCATCCCATTCGCAGATGTCGACGATCAAGTCGCGCAACACATCACACACTACCTTCTGCGAGTACGCGAGACAGTCTTTGTGCCCAACGTTCTCGAAGACGAGCGGTTTTCTAACGTCAGCGACGCGTATCTGGCCCGGAATCCCCACGGTAGGTCTATTATCGCTATTCCGATCATCCAAGCAGATCACATGATGGGCGTCATCCACTTGGAAGGTCTGCCCAACTGCTTTACACAACGCAACCTCATCGTTCTCAACCTCCTCTCCAACCAGGTCTCGATATCCCTAGGCAATGCTCTGCTCTATCGCAAAGTCCGAAAAGTCAGCGCCGCGAACGCCAGCATGGTGGAATCACAAAAGCGAGCGCTGACGGCCGCCCGCGACGCAGAAGCAAAAGCCAAGAAAGCAGAAGTAGAAGCAAAACGTAACCTGAAGCAAAAAGAAGAAGCCATGAACGCCAAATCCATCTTCCTAGCCAACGTGTCGCACGAACTCCGCACCCCCCTCAACGGCGTCATCGGTATGTCGGAGCTCCTGAAGGGGACCAGCCTCTCTGACGAACAGACCGGCTACGCAGATTCCATCCGCGTCTGCGCCGACACCCTCCTCACCGTCATCAACGACATCCTCGACTTCTCCAAACTCGAAGCCGGCAAAATGCAAATGTTCGCCGTGCCCCTCAACATCAAAGAAACCATCACCGAGGTCGTCCGTGCCCTGGCGTACACCAACCACGAACATGGCCTCCAAACCATCGAGGACCTCGCCTTGGATGACTCCCTCGTGCTCGGCGACCCCGTCCGTCTCCACCAGATCTTCATGAACCTCCTCTCCAACGCCTACAAATTCACGCCCCGCGGCTCCGTAACCGTCACCGCGCGCGTCAAATCCGAAACCGCCGACGCCGTCAAAATCACCTGTTCGGTAGCCGACACGGGGATCGGGATCTCGGACGAGCAGCTGAAACGCCTGTTCCAGCCCTTCTCGCAGGCCGACAGCAGCACCGCCCGCTCGTACGGCGGCTCCGGCCTCGGCCTCTCCATCTGCAAAGCGATGATCGAGAACGTGCTGGGCGGCAAGATCTGGCTGCAGAGCAGCCCCGGCATGGGCACCACGGTGTCGTTTATGCTGACGTTTCAGAAAGCGCCCGAGGACGCCGAGGTCGCGTCAAAGGAGATGAATCTGAAGGCCAAGGACCCAGATCCGATGGCGAATTGGAGCCAGAGCGCAACGCCGGAGAACGAAGACGTGCCCAGGGCCAGCTTCTGCGACCTCTCCCAGGTTCCCCGCAGTGACCTCCGCGTCTGCATCGCCGAAGACAACGCCATCAACCGCAAGATCGCAATCTCCTACGTCAAGAAACTCGGCCTCCAAGCCGAAGCCTACGACGATGGGAAACAAGCCTACGAGGCGCTCCGGGCCGCCGCCGCGAAGGGCAGACCCTTCCATCTCGTGCTGATGGATGTCCAGATGCCGATTCTGGATGGATACGAGACCACCAGGGCGATCAGACGCGATCCAGACAGGTTGGTGAGGGAGGTGCTGGTCATTGCCATGACGGCGAGTGCGATACGTGGCGATCGGGAGAAGTGTCTGGAGGCGGGGATGAACAATTATCTGGCCAAGCCGGTCAAGGTGCAGGTTCTGCGGGGGATGTTGGATGAGTACCTCCTGCGGCCGAAGGCTGTTATTGGGGAGGCAACGCACAATGAGCATGGGGCGATGGTAAACGGAGTTGCAGTAGTAGAGGACCAAGGCAGCAGCAGCAGCAGCACCAAAGAGAAAGAAAACGGCATTCCCACACATTTAACCCCTTTAAAAACGGTGGCAGGCAAGGACTTGCGAGGCACGAGCACGTGAAACAAACCGCCGATCACGACCGACAGACCGACAGACCGACAGACAGACAGACAGACGAAGCACGCATCCTGATCCATTTTTCTCGCCACCTATTCTTACTTACTCTTTAAAACTTCTTCTTCTTCCTCTCTCTCCTGCTTCATCCCTTCCATGCACAAACCCAGCAATGATCACACCCAGCTGCAATTTGGCGTGTTCAGAGAGGAACGTGCCAGTTTTATCCAGACACGGGCGGGGGCAACGAGAACGGAGCACGCATTTCCTCCTAACTAACCAACTACTATTATTACTATCGGACTCACTCACTCATGCTGGCCTGGAGCTAACAAAAAAAACGGGGGGCGTTCAGGGGGGGCCCACCTCAACCACACTTTTCTGACCATCGTTCCAAGAAAAAGTTTTGAGGACGGGCCGCCCAGGGGAGCGTTACTGTTGTTTGGGGGGGCCCCCTCACCCACGGAGGGGGAAAGAAAAAAAAAGGCTGGATCTTCCCAGAACACGGGTTCATATGTTTGGTGATGGTTGATTGGTGTTGGAGCGTTTTGTATGTACAAACCAAGGAGCGGAAGAAAGTGAAATCCAGACACTTTAAAAAGTCGGTTTTTGGCTATAGTACTTCGGTGAGAAATCGGTTCCTAGGAGAAGCCAGGGTTGGGGACACGGAGAGAGAGTTTCTTAGGTAATTAGTTAGTCAACAATGCTCTGTGGTCGGACCAGCCGTGTTGGTTGCATTTTGCCATGTCCTGTCATTCCAGTAGATTGTGATATTGGGGAAGAATGTTTTGATGATGATGTGTAGATGCGCGGGAGCCGGCTGTAGCTAAATAGGGTACATAATGATGCATGAAATGTTTACTTTAATTACAAATCGGTAAGTAGGCAAACCACAGGGTAGACGCCTCCAAGGGTCCAGACGTCCTCCCGTTGGATCCATCCAGACAGATGCCACCCTCATGAAGGGCCTCATGGCTGGGTCAACACAGCCTTCACGATCGCTTCGGTAGATGTAGAGGGTGGCCAAGTAGAAAACTTGGGAGATTGTTGGCGGGAGTTCCGCGGTTATGAAGGCAGGCACGTAGAATCTGAGAAGCAAAAAAAGTCGAAATAAAGCAACCAATCGAGGAGAAGAGCTTTTTGTAGGGTATCGGCATCGGCATCGGCATCGGCATCCATGTGGTCGTGGCTCGTGGCTCGTGCGCATCTCGTCGTTACGTCATTGAGCTCGTCGGATCGTACTCGGAGCTGAATGTGTATAGGTGGGTGTACTGTGGTCCCATAATAGTGGAGCTCTATCTTCGCCCGTCCAGTGTGGTGAAACTCGCGAGTCGTATGGGTAGAGGTCAGAGAGACAGATGGGCGAATTAGGGCATTCCGAAAGGAGGCGGCGGCGGCGGCTGCGGCGGTGGCCTCGCATACAGATCCGCAAGATCGTTCATCGTCCTTACGAAGGCGTCCGTATCTGGAGGGTTGCTCATATTAGTACACGGGTTGGTGCCGCTTTTGGATTCAGATTAGGTAAAATATGTGTACCTCCTTCAGAAGTGAATTTCAGCACATGTTCACCTCTGGCAGTCATCTGCGGCGTATACTCTGAGGAGAAGACATGACGCCTCAGCTCTCGGATGTAGACTAGAGTGGGGCTGGCGCGGCGGAGCCAGGTCGGCGAGACGAGATAGTGGGTTATGAAGGCGGTCCAGACAGGTGTCCTGGCACTATGTCAATCAATCAAATCTTCCACTACGAAAGGCGTGGAGGCTTTAATACGTGCATACCTCTTCATCTCCCCTTTATGGACGGAAGCTTGCAGTCGCACGGCTTTAGAGTCGCGATCTCGATAGATACGCAGGGCGTGGAGGTAATTGTCGTCGATGATTTGACTGTACACAATTTTTAGTTCTGGAAGGGGTCATTGTGGTAAGATTGGTTCGGGTTCTTACCCTCCAAATATTTCTGCCTCGCCACTGAGTTCGTAGTCTTGGATATTCGTGACCGGTTTGCCATCATCGTGGCCGCGCAGCGAAAGGAGCGTGCAGTAGAAGATGACCAATCCTGAGACAACATTAATTGCGCTTCTTAGCAATAATTCCACTCTGGGTCCGAGACGTACGTTCGATCGTGCTAAAGTTCAGGCCGGCCCAAAGATCAAGCTTCGGACTTCCAGGCCTCTTCTTGCAAATTTGTAAAGACGACTCGGCGCGGTGAAACTCAAGAAGGTTCAATGGTAGGCAAGAGTATTTGCTGCCTCCAGAGCTACGCGGCCATTTGCAAAGAATGCGGGCGCGGTGGTCGCCTTCGCGATAGTACAGTCGAACAGTGAGCTCGCTTTGGCCGCTGAAAGAGATCTCAAAGATCTCTTCGAACTCTCCCTTCAGGCGCATACGCGCGTCGGGGTTGAATTCGCCGTAACATCTTGAACTGCGACGGGTCAGACATTTGATCAATGAACACGCTGGACGCACTTACACACCACCCGTGCTGGTCAACGGCGTCGTCGATGTATCGCGAAAGACCTTCGTTGCCCAATGCTCGCTCTCTGAGTCTGTTGATGAACTTTGACTGGTCATTTGGGTGGCTGAACTGGGAGATCCCGGTACTTCTGGTACGCTTGGTGGCCTGATCTGTCGAGGATTGGTCTGTAATGGTGGAGAATCGAGGGGCCGATCTCTTTCATACGAGCGTGGTTTTGTGAGTGATGCTTGGCATGTCAGTCGGAGCATATGACATCTGCGAACAATCCTCACCTTTCGCGCCAAGTGACATGATGTTCAAAGTCTCCGTCAGCCTATCCTGCGCCGGGACTAATCCTTGAATGTCGCCTCGAAGATCACCGATGAGAGCTGTCGTAGGAACCCTTCTTCGCTTTCGTGAGCCAAAGACATTCTTATGAGGGAGAGAAAGGCGAACCTCTTGACGATACTGGCCAGTTCCAGTATGAAGCGTCTGTACATCTCAAGACGCATCCTCAAGGTGATCCGTCCATTCTGTCTGAAGAACAAAGCAATATCCTTCCAAGTCTGCCGGTACATTCCATCATTCAAAAAGCGTGACCCATTGCCTATATCCCCCAATATCCGGAAAATGTCCTCCACCGTATGATGGAGGCTCGAACCGACAAGGGCCAGATCCTTCTGAATAAGTCGAAAGTTTCGGCCATGCTCAGTGGAGTTCAACGCGGTGTCGATGTCGCGCAGAGCGGATCCGATGGCATATAGCTCTGATATGGAAGCGGTAATGTCTGGTGCGTGATCTGGTACCAGGGTCTTGAATTTGGTGAAGGCATCGGCGATGTCTTCAGCATTCTCGGCCTCCGCGATCAAAGTCATGGCTGTGATCGCAACCTTGACATGAGGCTTTTCAACGCAGGATATAGGTCGCGAAGGCGTCAGGGAGCATCGCAGTCATCTTTTCTCGCTCGTGCGCTCTACCAAGCATTGAGCTCCAATGAATGGCTTTCTTGCAGCCAGAACGGCTGAGCCCGTCAAGCAGGGTGCTCGAGGTCCTGCAATTTGGGTGTGGAGTTGACGTGTCAGTCCGAGAGTGACTGAGGCCAATGGTGGAAACCCGCCATCACCTCTGCCGATTTGTTCGCGATTAATTAAGCGTCCTGCACGAAAGAACTTTAACCCTAACTAGTGTATTCGTTATTGTCCTGCAGCGTAATGGCACTTGCCCCCAAACTCATTTGCACGATGAAGACTATTCATGATGTTCATCCAGTAGCGCTTCTCTGTTGAGCAGTCGAGCTGAAGCATTTGAACGTTGGGAGATGCGTCAGGAGAGGTAGGTGGACTGCGGGTTGCTCTTCTGCTCAACCGCGCAGCTTCTGTTTGTGCTCGTTGACAGTGCCGGGGGAAAACGTCCGCTGTATTGGGCTGATTTCATCGGAACATCTCGAAAAGCAAGGCATGTTGTGTCATGCTGTCTGATCGCCTTCGTCGGCCGGCGGCCTCCTCATGCCAGCCAATCAGGGAACAGCAGATGAAGGCTGTCGCGTTGGTTGTCGACGGTCACCCGCTGGCAGCGTGGTGATTCAGTCTGATTTTCGCCATGTCGTTGACATCACGAGGGGATTCCGCTCTGCATATATATGAATAGGAAGAATCCTTGACGTTGACCAAGGCTTTGGCCCCATGGCGGCCTGAGGCAGAAGCGCGGGATGGAGACAGCTGAACCGCGGATTTGAGGTCTCTGCTGGAGATCCGTGTGCCATCTCGGTGCATCGGCCTCCTCAGTGGGAGTGCACAGACGCAAATACATAAATTACGGTGAGTGCTCGTTGCCATCACTTCATTGGTCCCTGCCGGACGCGTAAACAAAGACGCGTCAGGACACCACAAAGCATCGAATTGTGTCATGGAAGGATCACCAGGTAGTCGTGGCTGTGATGGAAAGCCTAGTTTACACTTGATATTCTGCAAAGTCCACTCTCCCGGAAACCTGATCTCTCAGCCTTTGGGCAGACCTCTATGTCTGCTGAAGATCCATAGTGGCGAGGACTTTCCGCAGACTGTAAGCTAATTGAATCCATTCGCCGTGACCCTTTGTCCATCCACGTTTCAAGCATGAAAGCAAAAGCAAGGCGTCGTAGAGCAGGAAAGGTAATTGACGGTGTGGCAGCGGTCAACTGTAACCTGCTGCACGCTTGCACTGGACCCGCACGATCCGACGAGTGCTCGCCAGGCATCGAGGTTTATTCCTCATCCTCATCGTCTTCTTCCTTCTACTCAGGGTCAGCTCGGTCCGTTTGGTCAGCTGCATGGAGATGGGATGGATGTACATTCTGGTAGGCAGCCTTCTCAGTCTCATAGCGCTCTTTGTCTTCCTTCGCCTTAGCCTCATACGGTTCGCGCCCTTTCGCGTTCAACGCCTTCCATCGGTCGCCCAGGACCTTGCCAACTTGGCCTGTTTGTCAAGTCAGCTATGATCGGGACGGGGTAGGGCTGGTAGATCTACCGAAGCTGATGCCAGGATTTTCCTCACGGACGCTGTCTCTCGCGTCGTTGGCGAAGAACATGTAGGCAGAAAGACCGCGCTTTGGCGCGTTGGGATCTACAAGCGGGTAAGTGAGACTGGCGTGCGCCGGCGGGATTGGGTCTGACAGACCTTTCTTCTTCTTGCCACCATCTCCACGGGTGCCCTTCTTGGTTGGTTTCTTGGGCATCTCGGATTTGGCGGAAGGTTTTGGATTCGCTTTCGACTTGGATTCAGTCAGCGCGGCCTTTGGTCGAGGCATGTTGGTTGTTGTTTGCGCAAATCTCCAAGATTGGAGGACTAAGGAGAAGTCAAGCAAGACAATTTGCAAGCGAAGGCACAAGCGGATGGTACAGTCAGGTAGGAAGTGAAGTAGAGATAACGTGGCGGTCGGTTGGCGCGGCGCAAGAATGTTGTGACAGTAAACAACGATTTCCGCGGCAAGAACACGTCAGATGTGCCGAACAACTTACCGAAGTTGGGCAAATGGCAGTCAATTCACTATTCGGCGATGTGACCTATGCGTGAAGAAAAGCGTCTTGTCAGTCCATGAGACCGGGTCGGCGACGACGAGGTCGCGATTGGGCATTGCATGATGCCAGCCGACGAGCATTCGTCGGATCCGAATGGTTGTGGTGGCAGGAGCATGGTGGCGGGCACATGACGGAGAAAGACGAAAGGGGACGAGACGGTCTGTTGGTGGATGAATTGGGTACGGGGATGGGACTCACTACAATCACGAGCGCCGGCTGTTGCAGGTGGTTTGGCTGGAAGGGTTGGGCAGGCGGAGTGGCAGTGGCAGTAGGGGAGGAGGAAGCTCAGCGAAATGTGGGCGGCTCCCACTTGACCTGTCTCTGGGCCGATTGATCTGGCCGCACCCGCGCACGACTGATCCCCGCTAACGCCGCTGGGGAGGAGCGAGGGACCACCCCTCCTGCCTCCTGCTCAACCGGCATTCTGCACCGCGCACCCCATCAACCACTCGCCCACCGCTGCCGACCTAGCACTGACTACTTCCTCCTTAGCACGGAGCAGCAAGCGAAAGCCACAGACCCGTCGGCTCCTCCACGCCCGCCCTGAGGCTTGCGCTGCCGTCCGCACCCGTCATCCCGCATAACGGAGATGATCGAGGGAGGAGGACAGATCTCGTCGTCGCAGAGCAGGAAAGTGCAAAGACGTGGCCAGGCAGCGATACCATCAGTATCACTGCCAGTACTGGCAGAAGCGTCCTTGCCCTGTGCATGAGGCTCCGGCGATCACGCTCCAACCAGGCTTCCAGATGAGTAGTACGTGGCAAGAGCCTGATGACATGAGCAAACGCTTCTACCATGCTTCATCGCTGCGATAAGCCGGAGGCCAAGCCACTGGTCTTGCGCGCAGCTGAAGATCAAAGCTGTCGACGGCTGATCTGGAAAGGGCCTCCGGACAGAAGTGACGTTCCTTTCATGCATTATCCAGTGATGCGCAGGGCCACTTCATAGACAGTAGCATCGGTCATATCTAGGGGTACCATATCAGCCGCGCCTTCCAACCCATCATGCAGTATTGGTCGCCAGCATGCGTTCTGCATCGCTTGGTGACCAACACCAGCGGCCGTCAGTCACACCTCCCCTTCCTCGCTGCCTTCGCTCATGCTGGCGGGTCTCTCCTCCTCTGGGCTCCTGGCGTCCCCGTTTCCATTACCAGGAGGGGATAGCCGGGTCTTGGCATTGTTCTCATCCACCGCTCCTTCCTCTCGGACATACAAGCCCGTTTCACCCTGCCTGGGGAGCGCATTTTCCTCATACGCCTCTGCCAACACCGAGCACGCCTTTCTCAGCTCCACAATATCGAGGCATAAGTGCTCCCACCATGGGCGCCCCCATTCGTCGTCAGGGAAGGCCCCGTCCGTATGTTTGGCGGCAGCGTACATAGCTGCGACCGCAACGGTCCGCGCCGGAAACAGCAGACAGAGTGTGGTGAGATTGGAATCGTTGACAAAGGCCCACGCTGCATTGCGCAGCTGCTTGTTGTCTTGAACGTTGTAGTAACACAGGATGTCGAAGAGGATTCGGTGGGGGTGATCAAGCTGGAGGTCGAAGCACAATGCTTCCAGAAGAAGGTCTTCGTTCACCAGAATTGTGTCGCGCCAGCGCCAGTATTCCTTGTTTTGCTCATCCACGACCAGGTTCGGCTGTTTCTGAGCAACCCGACAGCAAGCAACAACCAGCTCTTTCATTTTGCGACAGTTTTCTTCGACCTTCGTCGCCAGAAAGAGGGACGTGGCGGCAATGGCGTAGTGATGGAGACCTGGTCGAGAGGGCAGATCGACCATCGAGTGACGGACATAGAAGCGATGCAGATAAACTGACGCCGTCGCCAGGGTAAGTTGAGGTAGCTTCAGAAGTATGCCCACCTGCGTGATGAAATTGACCCCTTTGGACCGATTTGAGTGTTCTTGAGCTGGTGAAAGGCCATCGAGGATGCTGGGAGTGCGGAGAAGCTCTGATTGCGTGAATAGCCATTGCGATTGAGCGCGAAGTAGTACTTCGTTGGAAGGCATCAGTACCGAGTCGACAGGAGACATATTGTCGCTGAGGACGATGGTGTCAATAAACGAAGAGCAAGATCTAGATCGATTCCGTTTCGAAGATTACCGTCTTACTTGCAGCCTTGATAGACCGACATGTAGCTGGTTCCCACCATGCTGATCGTCCTGTCCGAGAGGCGTTGCTTCCTGACTTGAGCCATTGCTCATAGCCCCGGCAATTCTCTTGTGGCAGCTCAAGAAGCTGGGGGTCCATGGATGTGTAGAAAATCCAGAAGAGCAGACTGCGCTTTGTTGATTGCCAAGCCACATACATCGTGGGACTTGCCGGTGAGAGCCCCATCGGAAAGAACCGAACTTGGTGCAGACTCCATGCTCCGTGGTTAAGGAGACCATTTACAGGTCAGGAAAGGCATCAGATCCTCGGGAAATGGTCCAGATGGCAGACGATCATTGAGTCCCATGTCCTCTAGTTGCGATGTTGCTCCAGCCTTTGCCTTGACTGCCGCCGGCGGAAGTCTCAAAAAGGTACTGAACCGGTGCAATCAAACGGCAGTTTAGTGGCGTGCTCTCGGCGCATCTTCGTGAAATTTCGTTTCTCTGTTTTGAGCACTCTCTCCTTCGTGCCGCTCTCTACTGTTTTCCTGCCGCGATCTGTTTCAAGCACTGCGACTTCTAGTCCCTCATTTCTGACCGTTTCCATCGTTATCTAGAATTGCAGTTGAAGGAATTTACCCATCTGTTGCGGTTCGTGGAACAGCTTCACCCCCTGCCGATCTGTTTGGCCTGCCAGGAGAACTCTCATGTTGACTAAGTCACTATGTCGTGGAACAGGGTTATAATGTACGCGTCCAAGCGGATCTGAAACACAAATACTCATCAATCTAGGCACACTGTTTGTGGCTTGTTTCTATCCACCCTTGTAGGAGCAACGAGCTTCAAATTCTTTTCGCGGCAGAGCAACGACCTGGACAGCTTTATATCCAAGGAAAGCCCAATTGCCTTACAGGGAGTTCTCAACAACATTGGTGCAAATGGGTCACAAGTCAACGGTGCCTCCTCTGGGATTGTTGTCGCATCTCCAAGCACGCAGGATCCCAACTATTTCTACACTTGGACCCGTGACTCGGCTTTGACCTTCAAGGTGCTCACCGATGCATACATCCAAGGCAACGGTGGTCTTGGCTCCCATATACAGGAGTATATTCTTGCTCAGGCTAAGCTCCAAACCGTCGATAATCTTTCAGGCACATTTGCATCTGGCGCGGGGCTTGGAGAGCCCAAATACTATAGCAATCTGACTGCTTTCGAAGGAACATGGGGTCGTCCTCAACGAGATGGTCCAGCTCTGCGGGCAAGTGCCATGATTGCATACTCCAAAGCCATCATGGCTGCTAGCGGTGACAACCACGCAATGGTCCGTGATGTGGTTTGGCCGATTGTATCCAACGACTTGAATTACGTTGCTCAGTACTGGAACCAGACGGGCTTCGATCTGTGGGAAGAAGTAAACGGATCCTCCTTCTTCACAACGGCGGTGCAATACCGAGCTCTTGTCGAAGGTTCAAACTTCGCTCAAACAGTGAACAAGACATGCGATGGGTGTACCTCGCAAGGTCCCAATGCTCTTTGCTTTCTCCAGGACTATTGGAATGGTACTTCCATCATCAGCAACATCAATCTCCAAGGCAACAAGCAACGTAGCGGCCTTGATTGCAATTCAATCCTGACAACAATCCACATGTATGATCCTGAAGGTGGTTGCACAGACTCTACCTTCCAGCCCTGTTCTTCGCGGGCTCTCTCGAATCATAAGGCTGTTGTCGACTCCTTCCGCGGTAATCTATATCCTATCAACTCAAATCTGGCACCTGGTCAAGCAGCCGCTGTAGGGCGTTACGCAGAGGACGTCTATTACGGAGGCAACCCCTGGTTTCTCTGCACCATGGCTGCTGCAGAACAGCTCTACTCGGCAATGCATCAGTGGAGCACAACGGGCAGCATTACTGTAGACAACGTGAATTCGGGCTTCTTCAACGATCTTGTCTCGAATACAGCGAAGGGCAACCATGCCTCTAATTCTCCCGATTTTGCAAAGCTCACGACGGCTGTTCGAAATTACGCGGACGGTTTCGTTGCGATTGCTCAGAAACACGCAGACAACAACGGGGCCTTGTCAGAGCAGTTCTCCCGTGACAACGGGTTGGAACTATCTGCTCGAGATTTGACGTGGTCATACGCGAGCTTCCTGACCATGGAATCTGCGCGCAATGGCGCCCTGCCGCAGTCTTGGGGTGAGAGTAGGGCAAACAGTGTGTCAGACTCCTGCCAGGCATCCAGTGCGAAGGGAACCTACACAAAAGCAACCGCAACAAGTTTCCCATCCATTGCTGGCGTTGCGAATGGGAAAGGATCTGGTACAGGGTCTGGCATGGCTGGAGCGACCAGCTCCGCTGCTGCGAGCAAAGCCAGATCTTTTTTACGGTGGTAGACACAACCAATCTGACGATTGCCCCGACACTAATACCGAAAACCTTGTGGCCAATGTTGTTGAGCTGGAGGAGGGTCGTCCTCCATCGTTGAGAGGGGATGTGAACGATCCAATATGGTTATACACGACTCCGTGATGTAGAGAGAACCTTTACCCTTGAGCTAAATATCCAACACTGTAATAATCACCCTGACCTACTTGGTGCTCGTCTATCATAGTCTGGGGATTACGGCTCTCTAACTGGGTGTAGACTTGAGCGCTCGGCCTCAGTCTCGTTGATCTCCAAAGTGGTGCGGGGAGATCACCAACTCGCCAGCAAGACGGAATTCCTTTCTTCATCCTCCCGGTAAGGTCGGTCGATCTGCATCATAATCTCACAACATGGCACCCGACAGAGGCTCCTCGGACATTGGGCGAAGCGCTAATGCTCGCGAGAGCCTAGGTGACGAGAATGAGGTTACCAGTGATGAACCTGCTCAGTATTCAGACATCGACCAGTCTAGGAGAAAATGGCTTGGTCCGACCAAGACTCGAAGCGATCTCGGATACTATGCTCCCAATTTCGGCGCACCGAATTCTGCCACAGATGGTACAAACTTTACGGTCCGAGGCACCTTGGTTGGCCTGGTCATTGGGGTCATTATCTGCTTCTCCAACACCTACTTCGGATTGCAGACAGGCTGGGTGTCTGGAATGGCTATGCCAGCTTCGCTGATTGGATTTGGCTTCTTCAAAACCATCTCGAAGCACCTCACCCTGCCGTTCACGCCTGTCGAGAATGTACTTGTCCAAACCGTGGCTGGAGCTGTTGGAACTATGCCTCTCGGCTGTGGCTTTGTGGGTGTGGTACCTGCTCTAGAATTTTTGCTCAAGAAAAGCGAAGGGGCACCTATTGAGCTGGGTATGGGCCGATTGATGCTCTGGGCGTTGGGACTTTGTCTGTTCGGTGTGGTCTTTGCTGTACCACTAAGGAAAGAAGTCATCATCCGGGAGAAGCTCAAGTTTCCGAGTGGCACGGCCACGGCATTGATGATTGGAGTGCTACATGGGAATGTCAAAGACGTACAGGAAAACGCGATTGAGACTGAGGGTATTGAAGAGGTTCACACCTTACTCCAAGAAGATCACAACGAGACTGACGATGTGGACCATCTCGTTCCTGAAAGGGGGCGCGAGCATGACCATAGATCAGATTGGAAAGCGCAAATTCGACTCTTGGTCATTGCTTCTGTTGTCTCCGCATTATATACCCTGTTTCAGTATTTCGTTCCCTTGGTTCGCAATATTCCCATCCTCGGCACAACACTGGCATCCACCTGGCTTTGGACACTTAATCCTTCGCCTGCTTATGTTGGTCAGGGCATAATAATGGGACCAGCGACAACAATACACATGCTGCTTGGAGCCATTGTGGGCTGGGGGATTCTCAGTCCACTTGCAAAGACGCGAGGTTATGCGCCTGGGAAGACCTCTGATTGGGAGAATGGCAGCAAAGGCTGGATCGTGTGGGTAAGTCTTGCCATAATGCTCGCAGATGCCATCATCAACCTGGGCTGGCTAGTCTTCAAGCCCCTGATATACAATGCTCCTATCTGGAATCGCAGCTTAAAGCAGCATTTTGCGAACTCTACATCTTGGAAGGAATTTCTCCTAGGACGATCTTACAAAGGCTACCTAGCAATTGGGACAAACGAGCCATCAACACCACGGGATGCACGACCATCTACTCATAAAATACCCGACGATGCTCCGCCTCATCACCTCGTTTCCACACTAACAATCCTGATATTGCTGCCTCTGACGTTAGCCTTCTGCATTTCTTGTATTCAACTCACCTTTGGCGCTTATATCTCGATATCACTCACACTTTTTTCGACTGTCATTGCCCTACTTCTATCCATAATGGGAGTTCGTGCCCTTGGAGAAACAGACCTTAATCCCGTTTCAGGTATATCCAAGCTCACCCAACTGGTTTTTGCGCTTGTTATTCCTCCGAAGTCATCAAAACATCATGACCATGCCATCATCATCAACCTCATCGCAGGAGCTGTCTCAGAAAGTGGTGCGCTTCAGGCCGGTGACATGATGCAGGATCTCAAGGCCGGCCATCTAGTTGGCGCGAGTCCCAAAGCGCAATTCTATGGCCAGATCATTGGGAGCCTTGTTGGAGCCATCGTGTCTGCTGCTGTCTACAAACTCTATGTGTCGGTTTACAACGTACCTGGAGAGATGTTCCAGGTACCAACGGCATACGTTTGGATCTTCACAGCTCGTTTAGTCACTGGCCAAGGTCTCCCTCCCATGGTGTGGCAATATGCTCTTGGTGCCGGGATCATTTTCGTGGCCCTGACTTCGTTGCGCATCTATCTTTCTGAGCACGCCGAAGGTAATTGGCTGAGAGGCCTACATCCTTATGTCCCTGGTGGTATAGCCGTCGCGGTTGGCATGTACAACACGCCAAGCTTCACATTGGCAAGGACTGTAGGCGGATTGATCAATTGGTGGTGGGTCCGTCGTTGTCAAGGAGAGGGCGAAACAAAGGTAATTGTTCTGGCTAGTGGGCTAATATTGGGAGAGGGAGCTGTTAGCATTGTGAATCTGGGACTGGCTAGCATGCATGTACCTCATCTGTAGGAAGAGAAAAGTATACCTCCGCGTTTGCAGACTCCAGCCTTAAAGATTTCGTTGCTTGAGGCACTTCAGGCTCGAGTACATTGGTGTCTTGCTTGAAAGGCACAAAAGCCAACCCCACGTCATCCCACGCTAAAGAGTGGTCCATGAACTCGAATGGTCCCCCATCTTTTCTTGAAGGCTTCACAGAATTGTCCTTGGACCGGATGCCCGTCCCGGTTTACACTTCAGTATGGCTCTCAATTCACCCTCTCCGAATTCACCGACAATGCATGGACGCTCTCCACCTCCCCAGCCAATCTCGAAAAGAGATAGGAAGCGCAACCAGCAGATGGCGCAGTTCCAAGATCTCAGCAATGACTTCAAAGAGAATCGAAGCTCCTATTTCCACAAGCAAATTGTCGCTCTCCAACATGATATGAACTTGATCACTCAAGCCGATCCGTACAATCCTGAGCCACTGGACGACTCGCCGGAAGCGATCGTCGGTCTAATTGAGGTTGCTGCGGCTGGAACACCATATCAATCAGAAATGTCGTCTCTTGCAGGCAAGTGGTACTCTGAATTTATTCAAGAGATCAACCAGGCCAAAGAGGCTCGAGACATTGAGCTTACACAACTCATGGTACGTTTCGCCCTGTGTTAGGCTCAAATATGGCGCGGCTCATCTTTGCACAGAATGAACACCAGCAGCGTCTTGATAGGATCAAGCACGAGTGCGATTATCGATTACATCTAGCAGCTACCGAATGCGACTATCTAGCTGATACCCTTAGACAACGACTTGTGCAGCAACTCTCTTCGCGCAAGCAGAGATTGATGAGGGAAAAGGAGCAGCTCGATATTGCAGACACGAATACGCTGCTTCTACATCCGAGCCAATTCAGTATTACAAACCCTTCGAGCCCAGGCAGTGGTGGCCAGACAAACCGCAAGACTCGTCATGGTAGACACAGGATTGACATGGAGGAGTTAGGTAATGGTCTGGCAGTGGAAGGCCTCAATAAACGAAAGCGGAGAGCGTTGGACGACGAGCCTGGGTCACCAATTAGAGACGGAATTTCCACGCCAACCGAGCGAGCCAAAGCAAAAGTACACGCACACCAGACTGCACCTCTGTATTCCATCAATACTCTTTTCACAGAAAAAGAACTCCACCTCCAATCACACCAAGCGCATATCGCTACGCGGCATTTCTTCTCGACGTCAAAAGGAGGTGACCAGACAAATGGCGCAGACTTGCGCACCAAAGTCCAAGAATTCGGTCAGTCGTCTGGTTCTGCTGACGAATCAAATCCAGACGACGAGGACGGTCTAGTAGCGCTAGACATGGAAAGGACGGCAAGTCAGAACTTTCACGTCACACGATCCACACGCAACACTGGCGGCCAGACGCGTCTGGACATTTTGAGCGATGTCGCGATAGCGAACCGCCCGCAGCTACCATATGCTACCCTGCACAATTACCAGCCGAGAAATGGCGCGGCACTCCCAGCTGTCAGTCAGCTCATTCAAGAAGAGGTGGAAGAAGATCAGGAAAAGCTCAGGGCATTTGTCAACGAGCCATCAGGCTTTATGGACGAAAAACTGGTGGACGAAGCGCTCAAGTCAGCGTCACACACGAGAAGTACATTGGCTCCTGACTGGCCATCATATCTGGATGTGCACTTGGTGGATATGAATAGGGTGGTGCGGTAGCACATTGAAAGTATTTGAAGTCTTTTCCCGTTCGTGTCAGTCCAAAAACCCTTCAATCGCGCGTGTAGACATAGAAAGAGACCGACGTTGTGCGCTCTCCTCCTACCATTTTCCGCACGACTCTCCCCTTGCTTCCGCGTAAGAACTGCAAGATTTCTCGAGTGCTGTCGGTAGAGCTCGAGAAGGAATTGTCCCGACTTGCAACGTCACGTCGTCAGCTTCCCAAATGCGAAGGAGCTGTGACCAAAAAAATTCAGATAGACCTCGCCTAGGGCCGGCATCTCTGTGCCTCATTATTTTTGTCATGGTGCCTCGTTCCCCGGACCCATGGCTTGTTGGACTCCCGGCATGACTACCGCAGGATTCTGCAATATTAAGTAATGATCTGTTACATTTCAAGGCCACGAAGACAATTCCTGCACGGCTACGCACGAATAGACCGGCACATTCGTATCTTCCGCCGTAAAGGCCAATGTCTCATTTGCAAAAGCGTGACGTCGAATGGCACAGGCTTACGCTCATAACAACTTTCAGCACCCGTTCGACCCACGACCGCACTCCTGGTATACAAGCTGTCACTCACGCAAGAAGCTTCTCCCTACCGTCTGTGCTCTTCTTGCTATCACCATGATTCTCTATCTACTAAGCACTCTTCTTGCTTCGAGCTCTTTCATACCTCCTCTGCTTGCTCAGGTATCGTCCGACTCAGTCTCCCCTACTGCAACTTCGTACTCGCCTTTCGCCTTGTACACACTCCGGGCAGACAATATCACAGCAACTTTCATTCCGTATGGTGCGCGTCTCACATCCTTGTTGGTGCCTGATCGCACCGGGACAGATCAGGATGTTGCTGTAGGGTACGATGATCCAGCGCAGTATGGTGTGGACTCGGCCACCAACCACACGTACTTCGGTACTATAGTAGGACGCTACGGCAATCGTATCAAGAACAGTACCTTTTCTCTTTCTGGGAAGACGTATCACATTCCGGCAAACGACCACAAGGGAGCCGATACGCTTCATGGAGGCCGCACAGGCTATGACCAGCGCAATTGGACCGTGACGTCGGAATCGGATACAAGCATCACCTTTACTCTCCTCGACAATGCTTTCGAAGGATTCCCAGGTTCTGTCATGACACATGCAACTTATTCAGTCAGCTCGGCAATCTCAGGCGCATCTGGAGAGAAGTATCCTCGCTTGACTGTCAGGACCGTGTCCATTGCGCTGGACGAGAAAACGCCTATCATGCTCGTGCCCCATTTCTACTGGAATCTGGGGGCCTTCACCACACCAACTATTCTCGACGACCAGACTTTATGGATGCCATATTCTGACCGCTATATTGAAGTGGATAATATCCTGATTCCAAGTGGCGCCATCGGAACGGTTGCCTCGAGACCAGTCCTCGACTTCACTTCACCAAAGACAATCGGCCAAGACATTGACAGCGCCACCAATGTTTGCGGCAATGGCTGCACCGGTTATGACAATGCATTCATCCTCAATCGACCTCGCGGGACCGGTGCCGAAGCGGCTAATTTTCCTGTTCTCTCCTTGTGGTCAATGACCACCGGAATTAGAATGGACGTATCTACGAACCAGCAAGGTCTGCAGATTTATAGCTGCAACGGTCAAAATGGGACGATTCCAGTCAAGCCGAGCCAAGTGCAGAGAAACTCGCATGTATATGGAGGGGGCGCGAAGTTCGTGGAGAAGCATGGCTGTCTGGTTGTGGAAACTCAGGGCTGGATTGATGGTGTCAATCATCCAGAATGGGGGAATAGCGAATACTGGATCTACTCACCAGAAACTGGCCCTGCTGTTAATTACGCTACTTACGACTTCTCGGTCATCTGGTAGACGAATTTTGGCACGATAGTGTTTCACCAAATCCTCCAGGCTTGTGGGTAGCGGCAACGACTTTGTGTCAGGATTGATATGCAAGGTTGGTGGGCTGGTGGCTTTTAGCAGCTCCGCGAATGGCAAACTCTCGGACAAAGCCGCTTTAGCGCCCGCTGCACCCGAAACAAATCCCTTGGCATGTCAACAAACAGAGCAACAGTTTGGACGATTCAGATACCATCGTGCAAACCTGCTCTTGCGATATACGGAAATTGGGGTTTGCATGTACCGGAGTTGAGTGTTGTCTGCTGCTGGGCTTTACGGGTATCAATTTCGCAGCCATGTTACGCCTCTGACGTGTTGACAATCATTTAGCCATCAACCCATTCCTATGCCCACCATTGGCAGGCGACCATGACGACCTCTACCCCTTTCGCTCGCTCCACGTCTCTGCGATTTGACGAAGATGATCTCTCTAGCTCGCCCGATCCTCTCGCCACGTCTTTCAATGATGAGAATAGCTTTCCGAGGTCGTCCCCTATCAAGGCTACATCTCCATCGCCCAGGAAGTGCCGCACCGCAAAGGTCCTGCAAGACATAACACTATCGTCCCCCCACAAAGCCCGCATGAGATCAATTCAACCGTCGGATTCTCCAGCGTATTCCCAAACCGAGCCATTCCTCAGCCCTTGGAAGATTAGAGTGACAGTGGAAGCGCAACCAGACGAAGCAGGACATGGTAGGGTGAACAGCACGTCAAGGACTACCATGGTCCCACTTCGCGATACTTCTTCGCCGACGAAAGAATCTGGAGGCAGAAGGAGGAGTAACAGTGGTTCGAGGAAGCTTGGGAGTAAGAGAAGGACGAGTGGTACACCAGCCAGAAATGGTCGGCAGAGTAGCGAAATTGACGTTGGTCGATTGACGGATCTGGATATTCGCTTCCTGGACGATGATCCGAACATACAAACGAAGCTCAAGAGGAAGCCAGGAACTCGAAAATCAAGGAAGGCGAGTGAGACGGACGTTGTCTTAGCCGATCAGGACGGTGAATCATCTATTGAAAAGCCGGGTGGGCTCACCGAGGTATCGCAGTCATTGAGCGATAACCACGAAGAAGATGCAGCCTTCGCGGCAGGGGCAGATTCGGAGCACGTCCCTTCACAAGCAGGAGATTCCCCAAAGCTCAGGGAACTCGATTTCAGTCGTATATCGGTTCGAAGCCGTGGAGAACCACGAAAAAGTACTAAGATTCCGATGGCAGAGAGAACTCGCGATGGCCATGAGAAGATTCCTATTGCTGCCCTTCCTGCTGCAAGGTCTTCGACGGCCGCGGACGATGGAAAGCGGCAAGTACCAGTGGCGAGTGCAGTTACATATCCAACTCCAGATGCTTCTGTCCAGGATGAGATGGAAGCACATGGACCATCGAGTGACCCAACTGAAGAGCATGTTGGGTTTGACGCGGTTCTTGAGAGTGAAGGGTTCACAATGATAGACCTCGAATCACTGCCATCTGCACAACACTTTGTCACAAGCCCAGACGGTTCGGAACACAGGCAAACAGAGCCATCAGCGAACCACAAGACGCCAGCCGATCTTGAGCAACCTGGACTGGTCTCGTACCCAGTTTTAGCGCCTCAGTCTTCACTCAAAGTACCCTCTTCTCCTACGGTAACGTTAAAGGCGAACAAGCCACCACCAACACCAATACCGTCATACCTGGCGCCTCCCGAAAACGGCGAGTCCGATCTCTCTTCCACAGTGCCCTCATCTCCGCCCGTCGAGATAGCCCCACCAACATTCCCTCGGAGATCGAATCCACTTGCTCGATCCCCTCTACGTCAAGCCCACACTCCTCTTGCTCTTGCCGCATCTTCACCAAAGTTTCCGTTGCCACCAAATCAGCCTCACAAAGAGGAGAAACTTGTCGTCGGCGGACAGATACAATCAACGCCACCTCGGCTCGCTCGGGTGGTAAGAGCTGGCATTGCTCTCCAAGGTTTACTCTCACCAAAGGTTAAAGCACCTTCTGTCAAACCTTCGCAGATCCAAAAAATTGTTGACATGGGAAGGCGCAGCGCTTCCACGCCGAAAGAGCGACTAGATGACCTCTTCGTTGGGTTTGACTCCGGCGCTCGGCGCGAGCTTAGAGCAGGGCTGAGATTTGGTGAGGACTTAGCCAAAAGACAGAGGTTATCTTCTCCGCAGCCCTCATCTTCAGGTCAAGAAGCAGCGCCCGAGGTGAATGAGCAAGTTTGGCAGGAATGTGTTACAGCGTGGAGAGGAGAAAATGTGGTCAAGCACACTCCAGTGAGGTGTAGTGACCCCGAAGCCAGAAGAACAACTTCTCATGATGATCGGGATACACCAGCCTCGCGGGATACCTCGACAACGCAGAAACCTGCCACACCGTTCGATGCAAATAAAAGCTGTGGGAGCATTTTTTTCCTGGATGCAGAAGCCCGCGAGCGCCGCTGGCAGTTGGAGCGTGAGGCTATCAGTCGGCAGATCGAAAATGCAAACATGAGTCAAGTCGTCGTTATCGACAGCGACGACGAAGGCGAAGCTCACGCCGCAAACCCCAAAGATTCCGCAATACAGCCCAGCCCTGTAAAGAGCATATTCAGTGTGGCCGAGGACGACATTTGGTTAGCTGAAGCGGAAGATGCTCAAACTTCTTCTCGACACGCTGAAGAAGATTTTTTCCCACGGGCGGAGCAACTTCGACAGCGTGAGAGAGCGAAGGAGATCCTTTCAAAGCCCAGGCGCAGTCTGATACCGAGTCCTTGGAAAAGAGGGGAGGATGTTGACAGCACACTCATGACTGATGGGGATGTGAGTGGCATGTTCTGGCAGCAGCCGAAAGGCAAAGATGCTGCTGGGTCCATGCGTCGCGTACAATCCACTGGTTATTCAGGAGAAGCGCGGAAAGGCCGCTTCGACGTCAAAAAGATGATCAGTGGGTCACTACCACCAGAAGAACCGAATTGTACGACTACAGAAGGTGCAAAATGTCAGGGTCTAGACGACAGCTCAGAGCGCAGTACCAAGGAGCCGTGTATTTCCCAAAATGAAGCTGAAACCTTCGAGCAAGAAAACAACCTAGCAGAAGAAGAGAATTCTAGACCCGACGCTGAGTTGGAAGATCCGTCCAAAATCGGTGAGGAGTACTACGAAGAATCATTCATTTCACCTCAGCCTATCATGGTTCCTGTCAACTTCAATGACACTACCGACCTCAGCATTCAGTGCGAAGATCGTGTCCAGGACAACACACAGCTTGAATCTCCTCCATCCTCGCCATGTCGTCCTGTAACCCCTCGTTCTGCCATGAAGGGGTCTCGCGCCAGTCTCGATATCGTCGACAAGTCTGCTTCTCCAACGCCGCGCAGGGTGGTGTTCTCAAGGCACTCATTGTGTCTTGATGACAGTGGTATGGAAACAAGTATCCAGGTGCGAAGGGGTTCGCTCAGCCCTGAATCATCGATAGCTTCCGATGACAGGCACGGTTCTGAGAACGGAGAACTAATGGTGGAGTCCAAGCGGGATCGACACAGATCCACCAAGGGCCAGAAGAACGAAAATGCTCCTGCGGCAGTGCCCACTCAGATTGCGTCCGTCTCGTGGTTTAGCATACTGACCGGTTGGGGTTCAAAACCGGCTCCCCCTACTTGCCCAGCTCCTGCTCCGAAAGAACCAGGTCAGCAGCAAACACAACATTCCGAGAGCAATATTCAGTGGGAACCGACCACAACTGCTCTCCCTTCAGTTGACCTAAGAGCGCTCAACGCCCCTTCTGCCCCGTCACCATTCCTCTCTCACTTTTCAGATCCCCGAATTCCACCCCCTCCCGAAAGCATGGCCGTCTCCGGCTACTTCACTGATTACCACTACAAGCACCTCCACATCCTCTGGCTCAAGGCCGAGAAGCCCACTTTCACACGCCCAGGCTCTGTGCGCCCAGCGCTGACGAGGTATATTGGACAGACGTGCTACGGCGGAGAATTTGAATGGGAGATCACGAGACGGGGGGCAGAGGTGGTGGAGAGGTGGATTAGGAGCTTTGAGGGGAGGGACGCCAGGGAGACTGTGAAGGACTGGAGTGATGGAGCGGGGAGGTATAGGAAGATTGAGTGGGATGAGTGGGATCTTTGTAAGAAGTTGTTTAGTCTTGTTGCTGGGCAGGAGTTGAGGAGAGAGGAGAGGGCGAGGAAAGAGAAGAAAGAGAAGAAAGAGAGGAAAGAGAAAAGAGCTGCAAAGACATGACGTGAAGTCAAGTATTGGGTATCCGCGTTTGTAGGACGAGCAATGCAAGGACTCTGGGACGAGAGACTCTCTGTACAGGTATCCGGTCGGTGCACCGGTGTTGACTTGAATTGTCTTCTGCCATAGCCTGGTGGCATGAGCGGTGGTTTGTGGTCAGCATCACCTCCGATGGTCGATGGAACAGTGGGCAAGAATCTGCAGTCAATGGAGCCAGAGACTGTCCAACCAGAGCATGTTCCTGGCCATCGACCATGTCTCCGCCTGTGCTCGTGAGAGGTTGCATGGATCTCTCTGAGAGCGAGAAGCCTCCATACCTTTGTATGTCATCTGGCTCGTTCTGACCCTGGTCCTACAACCACTCTTCCAAGATTGGGGCATTAATCATCCGGTCAGCAGCGTGAACGGGAAGCTCCCGGGAAGTTCGGCCCGCTGGCAAGCTTGGCATGGTTCAACGATGGACTGACTGGATCGACATTGAACCATCCATCCCATCTGCTCCTCATTGTACGACAAAGCCCCGCGAGATGCAACATGCAGGCTTTGGCGTTTCTGAAAACAGCTGCCAGAGCTTCACGGGATCTGGCACAATGTCTGACCAGCTGCAAGCTCACCGTCATTCGCTGATGGCATTGCATTGACAGTCAGCGATGCTACCACATACCCGTCTGGCCCTGTTGGCAGCTTCTTCATGAACAGCCCGTGCATAAGAGGAGGAGGGAGCCTGAGAGCAGTAAAGACCTCTTCCTTTTGGACAATCTGTAGCGTGAAGCATTCTCTTTTGTCTTTAGACCCCCATTTCATCATGTTGGGTTTCATTGCTATGCTGCTGGCAACAGCTCTCTTCGCCGATGCCGCTCCAACCTCACCATCCTCCTCCTTCATTTTCACTCGCACAGCCATCGAGACAAGTGTTGAATGTAGAACTCACAGCACGCGAGCAACTGCAGCTCCCACTCCCCTCCCCACGAATAGCTTCACCAAGACCTTTACCCGGACAGAGACGACCACGATTGCACAGCCCAGCACTGTCCTTGTTACGGGCACAGCTACAACCTACACACCGACCGTGATAAGCTACGTCTACATCACCTCCTTCAGCTCCCTGGACACTCAGACTGTGGCAACGTTCATTTATGATACCACCGTCGTGGGCACCTTGACCACCACCGAAACGATCTGCACTAATGGCGCCTCGCCCTCAGTCACCAGCACGGTCTACACGGGCACCTTCGTACCTCCAGGCGGGCCCACTCAAACTCCACGTCGCTTCCCAGACTATGCCAATTGCACCACTGACCGTACGACACACCTCACTGCCTTCCCCACGGTCACCTCTGGAGCGACCACCTTCACCTACAATCCTGGCGTTCCGGCTTCGACGGTGACCAACATCTCCACTCGCACAGTGTACACCTTCAACGCTCCTACGGAAGTCACCGTCACCACGCTCCAAACGTCGTATGAGGCCGTCAAGACAACCGCCACCGTCTCCACATCATGTGCCGCAACGGTCACCACTACCTACGCAGCCAAATGCTCAGGCCCCAACCTCGTGAACCAAGTCAACGGCCATGGCATTGTCGTCATAACCGGCGCGCCCGGCTCCGCATCGGTCTACGGGCGGTAACGGACGCGACGCATCTGCTTGCTGCCAGTTGTGCCAGGAGAATGTTGGGTGTGCTGCCTTCGATGATTTCCCTGCGGCAGGGAATTGTGCCTTGTATTTCACGAATTCGACGGCGAAAGCGAAGGGCCAGTGTGGGTTGGCCTTTTCGTATGGTGATGGCATTGGGCAGAGTAGTAATGCGCCGATCGAGGTAGGGCACGGCAGCATTGTGGGCACTGGTTGTGGGAGTATTGAACCGGTTGTTGACGCGGCTGCCTGAATGGAATATGAGGAGCGGAAGAAGCACTGCAAGAGCCCTGTCTGGGTAGAGGACAGGTCGAATGGTAGAAGTAAAGTACTGTGTGTGAGTGATGCGTTGGATGGGGCATGGACACATCCAGGTTTCGGCTGGAAGCTAGGCACACCAAAGAAGAACCGATCTCTCCTCCAATTGATCAATAAGTCCCCCACCCGTCTACTGCGCCAGCCCGCCTAATGCGCCATTATTTTCCCCCTCATCCACCCTCACCGTCGACTTTCTAGACGCGACAGCGAGCTCAATTTAATAGCTATGAGTTCATTATTTGAACTCAGTATAGCTGCAGCTCTACAAGAGCTAACAGGCCCTTCAAATCCCTCATTTCGCGCTATAAAGACAAAGTACGGAATTTCGCGCGATACTCTTTAACGTCACCTTAATGGAGGAATTTCACGACAAATTGCGCGTTAATTATCGCAGCTTTTATCAATTAAACAAGAAAATAGCTTAATTTAATAGATATTTTCTCTTGAGATGAAAGGACAGGCTCCCACACACAAAACTGTTCGCGAGATAGCAGCTCAAATATCAATAGAATCAGGCGGCTCAAAAATAGTGAGTAAGAAATGACTTTTACGCTTCTTAACGCGTTATCCTGAAATTCATTCAAAGATAGATTGAAAGATAGATGCTTTACAAATTCAGAATATCAATTCTATCAATTTATAAATATGATATTCACTATTTTAACGCGTTTTTCTTATAAATAAGATCACTCTTAAAGATGTATAAAATATAGATAAATCAGACATTATTTTAGACTGCTATATATATTAATAAGTTATAAATATCTTCTTCATCTCTCAAATATATAAGAAGATTCCTGAGAATCGCGAATAGATTATAATTATAGAGGTAATATCAGTTATAGAAAGCTATACTTAATATCTTATTATTTTTAAGGATAAAAGTATATAAAGCTTATAATTTAAGTATACAGAGATTCTAAATTAGCTATATTCTTACTCTGAAAATGACTAGATATTAAATAATATTAGTATATAATGATTGAAAGAGATATTCATATTCGAAACTTAATTAAAGCTCGCTGATATCTATTAAATTCTACTTCTTAATAATTATGAAAGTTATATTACATCTAAATTCATATAAATATGCTTTTAGAATAAGATTTAACTGATCTACTTATCTTCTTATTTAAATTATATTCTTCAGTCTCTTAATCTCTTAATATTCTCATAAATTAAATAAAGTTATTAAGTTAAGATTAAGAGTTTAGCTTAATTTAAGAATTTAATAGCTATTAAGAAGATTCACTTTATTAAATACTATAATAAGAGAAGAGAATATACTCTAAATAAAGCCTATATTAAAGCTGAATAATATGAAGCTGATCTATTTTCTTAGAATTCTAAAAAGGTTCTTCAATTAAAGCAAATTCTGCTCAGCTATACTACTCTAAAAACATCTTAAAAATAACGAAATAGCGACTTAATAATTCTTCAGACTTTATAGAATAAGTAACAGCTTTTAGAGACTTAAAGCTCTCTTCTTAATGCTGTAAATCTATCTTGAGATGTATAAATTTTATTTAATAAGATAGCGAAGATATTTAGCGAGCTACACTCCGAAAAAGCTCATAATACACAGTAAATTAACGTCTAGATCTTAAAGATAGAGGAGATTAACGCAAAGAGATAAAAAAAGGTCTTAATTAACTTAAATAGGCTGTTTGTAAATATTGAAAGTATACAGGCTATAAAAGAAGAGTAACAGCGATATCTAGTCCTGTTAAAATCGAAGGATTTGGCCGCGGAGGCCCGTAAAACAGCGAATAGGGTGGCAAGCCTATCTATTGTAGATATGAGCTTCGAATTCAGCATGTTTGCTGACGTAGAATAGTGGAGATAGAAATATGATATTTCGCTTTTTCTAGAATAATGGCGCATTAGGCGGGCTGGCGCAGTAGACGGGTGGGGGACTTACCCAATAAGGCGTACAAGGAAACAGTCATCGGCGCAGCGCCAAGATTCATCCTTCGGTAAATTCCATCATACTGCGAAGCCGGAACTTCTGGTGCGCTCGGTAACCCTCCAGAATGGTTCGAATCTACTGCAGCTGATTGGAGTGCTCGATCTTTCCCATCGTGAGGTGTCGGAAGTCCTTCATCAAGAGCCAGGAGCTCAGAGGTAAACGGCGAGGGCCATGCCAAGCATGGCTCTATCTGCTCGCCCAGGAGCCTTCTCTAGCACTTCGCCAAATCGAGCCCTGGATGCTCTTGTTTTGTTTCACCGATACCACGGATGGGAAAGGTCCAGGCCGATGTCGGCCAGCAAACAGCAATCTTCTGGGAGCGTGCAGGAAGCGTGCCCGCGTCGTGTCGTCTTTGTCAGCATGTCAAGCGGAATGGGTCTCCCGGCCATATCAGGCTTAGTCTGGTCAACTGAAGGGCGCATCTGCTGCATGGGCCCAGGATCTGCTAAAAGCGAGGAGTCACGTCGGTCCAAACCATTGGAATCTTACTATCCGATCCCATTGATGTCTGCCATTTGCATCTCTGTCCACTCTGTCTGCTTGTCTTCACCTTCGCTGTGACCGACGATCAAGTCTCGCCGCTATGGAGTACTTCGATTTTGAGGATGCCTCTCGAGCTCACCTGGACAGGGCCGCTGGTGCCTTTGCCCACCCTTTCCCGGAGATCCAGGAAGCAGAAGCTCAAATCCAACCATGCTTTGACGATGTATCGCTGGAGGATGATCCCTATCTTCCCGAGACTGCCGTCATTCCTGCACAGCTTGATGAACCCAAAAGGCTGCGGGTCAATAACACCTACGTCGAGGTAGAGAGACACCCTGACGACTTTGATGGTGCCTTCCCCATGTTCCGAGCCAAGACCCCCTGTGACTTGTGCAGAAGGATGGGTCTGGACTGCTTCATCGCTCAGAGAGGTGCATTGATCAACGGATGTACATGTTGCATCTCGCTCTACAGGGAGTGCAGCTTCACCTTTACACAGCGGCAGGAGTCGGGCAACTTTCTAGATATATTAGGCAAGGTGACTGAAGATGTTCAGGCATGCGAAGGTGCTGTTATCACCAAACGAGCTCTCAAATCCATGCCCGGCGCTGGTGGATTTGACGAGAGCAGGCCGAGAAAGACTGGGTCAAGGTTGTCAAGAGAAGCTGTCAAGATTCTCAAGAATTGGCTTGCTGAGCATGCCGAGCACCCCTATCCCACCGATGTGGAGAAAGATAGGCTCAAAGAGATCACCTGTCTCAAGCGAAGCCAAATCGCGAATTGGCTTGCTAATGCTCGGCGCAGAGGCAAAGTCAGGTCAGCGTCATCTGCTGCATCTCCGGTCATTGGTGCCATTGATATACCTCCACCGTCCAATGTTGATGTGGACCTGGAGGACATGACGCCAATGGAAAGATGGAAACATTCTCCACCCGAGCACGAAGCTGCTTCTGCTACTGCCATTGCACGCGCCGTGGCGGATGCTCCTTTCAGCAGTGGCCGAAACTCGTCGCAGACAAGTCTTCACGGCTCCCGCCAGGGCTCCCGCCGCACCTCCAGTAATGACGACTCAAATTACTCCATGTTCCAAGCCCCGTCCATGAGCAGTTTGGAAACCAGTCGCAGCAGCGCCTCGGGTATGTCCTTGACGTCTGGCATGTCGCATCGATCCCGAGGCTCGTTCGGATCTCTGGATCATAAGGAACGTCGTCGACGCCGGAGAGCACCAATCATCCAGCGTCAAGCTTCCCAGAAGCCCAGAGGAGCACGGATATTCCAATGCACATTCTGCGCGGACACTTTCCCTTCCAAGTACGATTGGCAGCGCCATGAGAAGTCGCTCCACCTGGCCCTGGAACGTTGGGTTTGCTCACCAAATGGCGGCCTTGCGGATCTTGCCGGTCAACCGGTCTGCATCTTTTGCCGCGTGCCAAATCCAACCAACGAGCATCTCGAAACGCACAATTTCATGGCGTGCCAGGAGAAGACGCTTACTGAGCGAACGTTTTACCGGAAAGATCATGTGAGGCAGCATCTGAAGCTGTTCCACGGCACCAAACTCGATCCATTGATGGAAGCCTGGAAGAGCATGATGTCTGAGATCAAATCCTCATGTGGATTCTGTCCATGTGTTTTCACTACCTGGGAGCAGCGTGCAGATCATCTTGCAGCACACTTCAAAATGGGTGCTGATATGGTTGACTGGCGTGATGGATGGGGCTTTGAGCCTCACATAGCGCGACTGGTCGAGAACTCGGTCCCGGCATATATGAACGCCAATGAAAGATCAAGCATGGACCCGTTTGTTGCAAAAGCTACCGCACCAAGTAGTGCTGAGGACACACACCTAACGTTTGGTACATCCGCACCGTCCGCGATGGCTGATTGCAATTGCTGGAGACGCTTAGAACAGGTACTGAGCGGATATATAGTGCAGCAGAAAGCGATGGGGCATATTCCCACAGACAAAGAATTGCAGGATCAAGGTCGACTTGTAGTATTCGACGATGACGATCCTTGGAACCAAACAGCGGCAGACAATGACCGGTGGCTCTCCACACTCAAATTTCAGCATGGTATTGGCGAAGACCCAGCCCCGGTTCCGAGAAAGCTGGAAGAGTTGCCCATGATGCCTCCGTATGCCATCAGAGATGGCTTGAAGCACGGGCGGGGAATCGGTTGTGCAAGTGAAAGAGGAACCGGATACTCTGCGCCTGATGGTTGCGCGAATACGGCTGCTTCTCCTCCGGCAGCGTTTGACCCTCTTTTAGACATTGACTTTGGCCAGCTGAACTTTGACACTATGGACAGGGCTATGGTAGACGGAGTTGGCGAAGCGCCAGCAACACATGGGCTTGATGGAAAGAGCGGAGTGGCGCAGAATGCCAATTTCTCTGCCCTTGCAAGCCTGGAGATGCCACCGGGTACTGATGGGATGGATGACAGCACTGAACCATTGATGAGTGGGCATGACTTGAATCAGCTATCGGGATATATGGCCAGCTTTCAATGATGTTTTTGAAGGAGGAAGGACAGACACCGGGACTTCACTTGTATCTCCTCAGGATCTGCTTGGGAAGGGCGCCGAAACATGAGTAACCCATCGAAGGGCGGGCAACCACAAGGCGTGTGGTCGGACGGAGCACAGGCGCATTTGCATTGTATTTCAGATCTATCTATACAAGAAGCTAGGAGCTGTCGACATACAGCGTCAGGGCGTTCTCTACACAAGAAGATGATGACCGAGTTGTTCGATGATACCTGCCGCAAGCAGTTGCTCTTCCTCGACCAATCTCGATATTGAGTACTGGGGTGCTCGGTGTTGAGAGCACGTCGGCAGTCACGTGCCGTGGCGGAGAAATGAAATTCCGATCGCATCTGGCGTCCGTTCGCGTCGGCGAGATCGTCGTCGGCCAGGGACTTCCACTTCGACAACCACGATCTGATCCACGGAGGACGGTGGCCCTACTTGTACGTTCTTGACTTGCTAAAGATAACTTGCAATCGCTACGATCCATCATGGCCCAACATGCCATCGCCCCATCCCTGCGCGGAATGCGGTCCACCTCGAAACGTCTGCCACGTGCCAATGGCGATTGTCAGCGAAAGTTGGCCTCTCTTAACAGATCCCATTCTCTCCGAACTACCACCACAATCCTTATGTTATCAATGAACCTTTTCCCATACAGTCAGACTTGGCGTTCTTCTCGGTAGACCTCGTCTTTTTGGCTTTCACTGCATCCCATCCTCTCCGCAAAGACACCAGCTCTCAATATATACTACCCAGTGCTTGACTTTATAGGTTATTTCCTCCTCTACCTGCCATCAAAGATGGCCCTTACCTTCGCAGACAAGCCAGCATGTTACACTCCGCCTTCCTCCGACGTCTCGATGCTATATACATTCCTTCCGACTGTCGTCAAATCGCGCCTGCCGGTCCTCTCCTCCTTTCGTCGATCCATCAAGATGTCCGCGATACGCAGGTCAGCTCTTTCGCACTCTCGCCAGCCTTCGGATGACTCCCTGCACGGGTTCACGAGCCCGAATCATGCTTATGTCAATCCGAACAACGAAATTGTGACAAGGGAACAGCTATGGCAGGTATCAAGGCGCCCTCGAGACTCGAGTCCTGAGAACGTGGCCTCTACTACATCCTCGTCCACAGCGTCATCGCGAACTGCTGCTGCGCCGCTCGATCGTAATCTCGCCATTCCAATACAAGAGACCCAAACTGGCGTCGAATGGGACACAGCTCTTACAGCCCTACTATTACTATCGAAGGCTTGCACAAGAGCTCAACAACCCGAAGCAAAGCCTGGAAACACCCGAGCACTTATCGTCGATGCGACTAAATGGCTCTTAAGATCATTGCCGGATCATCTGGATCCACGCGAGCTTGAGCAGATTGCGGAGGTATTACCCCTGGGGTTGGATGATCCAGATCTGATCACTCGCCAACGAGCGCGCGCTCAAGCGCGAGCCTCCCGACCGGAAAAGCGGTCATGGCTACGTCGTGCTATCGCCTTTAGCATACTTCAAACGTCACTGGCTGTCGCATTGATCATTCCTTACCTGACAGCTCTGGTCAACAGCTGCTACCGCCTTGAGCGCCGAAATCACCTCACCGAGCGATTCCTGACAGGTGGTATTGATATCACCAATGTCATTGGTGAGAGCGGTATGGAGGTAAAGGATGCGATGGTCCGACTTGGACGAGGACGATTGGTGAATGCAATCGTCTACACAGCCGACTGGCTCTTCGAATCAGTCATTGGAGGGGTCAGTGATGGAGCAGGAGAAGGAGTGGCTATTGTGGGTGAAGCAATGCTTTCGCTGCAAGGCCAGCAGGTTGAATGAAAAGAACGGCAGGGCACCGATCGCCTTTGAGCGGCAATGCATGGATGGTGAGTCTTGTCTGAGCCTGGATTTGGTGATGGAGTTGATGACTTGGGTTGCACTCGTTCACCAGCACATGTCACAGATACCCTGGTTTGTTATTCATGGGTGTATGGACATTTGGGTTCACGAACGACATGCCAGAGATTTAGACGAGCAATCGATAGAAATGCACAACATCAATATCACAAACGTGCCCCACACCTTGTCCTGGTAGGTTGCTTCTCGACTGGGGGCCAACTTACTCGACCCAGAGTCGGACTTGGCAGGCCGTAGCTCTGCATACCTCCTCTCCGAAGATCAAACTTTCTCCTGCAATGTCAAACTCTAAGCTTCCTGATATACCTTCATTTCGTAAACAGCATCTTTTCCTTGAATTGTGAGTCCATGTTCGCACTAAGAGTTACTATCATGCTGACGTTGGCTGACTCTGCGCCAGTGCAAGCTTGAAGCTCCGTTGTCCTGCCGGCATTTATCTGTCGCTCATTCCAGGAGATCCCTCCTTGTGGTCCGGCGTGTTCTTCGTCCGAGTTGGTATGAGTCAATGCCACGTTACTGAGCTGAACCCAGATGTATTCCTCATGGCTAGACTCTAACAAGGTGTCAGGTCCATACGCTCCCGCAGTCCTTCGCTTCAACGTGTCCTTCCCTCTGCAATATCCAGACCTCCCACCCCTCGTGGTCTTCGCTACCGATATCTTTCACCCCCTACTTGTTCCCTTGACGACGTATACCTTTTCTACCCGTGCTGGCGGTGCCAATGAGACTGTCAGCGCGAGCGATGAAGACAGGTTACCGCCCGGCGGATTCAGCCTGCGAGATGGATTCCCCGAGTGGTTCGGGCGGCAAGGTAGGGCAGCGCAAGAGGTGATAGATGGGGATGGAAATCGTCGTGTAACTGCGAATGGATCAAGGGATGTCTCTGTTGATCCAGCAGCCATGGCCTCTACCCAGGAAGCAGGATCAACATGGCGGCCATCACAGGAGGCAGCTGCCAAGTCTGTCACCATAGTGGAGGTACTGGCCTACCTGAAATCCACGTTCGAAGACCCAAAAATGCTCGACAAGATACCTTTGGAGGCAGCAGGCAATCCAGGTGCATGGCATGGATGGCGAAGTCATCGTGAATTGTCCAAAGCTCCGAGCAGAGCTACGAGTCCAGCTGACGATGAGATGTCGAATCCTCCGCAGGCTGTCCCTCAGACCTTGCCTGGCAATTGGAATTGGGAGGGGGTATGGCAAAATAGGGTCAAGAACGGTATAGAAAACAGCTTTAGTGATCCAGTACTTTTTGGACCCAAGGGCGGAAGAGGAGGCGACAAGTGGACCGAGGTGGTTAGTGGTACTGCGATGTCAATCTCCCCGGTTGCTGACCATCACAGATACGATTCTCCAAGATAGATTCTGAGCAGCTGAAAGAAATATACGACGAAGTGATCCAAACGCAGAGTTCGAGCAGCAAAACATAATCTCCTCCCAAAAATAGCGCTCTGGCAGATTCGGTTTCCCGTCCCAGATACTACTCGTCGGAGGAAAGTTCAAATGTCTTGCTGGACCTGACACGTTCCTGCATTCATTGATGACGATGGCCACCTGTTCACGCCTGCTGGAGCGCAACACTCACCGTGCCTTCCTGTGTCGAAATAAGAGACGTTTCCACATCTCAGCTGCTCGATCGGTCCTCTTTTCTTCACATCCAACATGGACAGACTTCCTCTTGCAGCTATCATAGTCTTGGTTTCATTAATTGTCGCCGTTATGATAGTTCTTGTCCTCGGAACATCTTACGCAGTATACTATTCGTGATGAGATGCCACCAGTAACGGCAGATGACAGCAACTCCCCAGTGATTGCATATCTCATTATCATCCCGATTGCAATCCTCTTCGCTGGCACAGCCGTTGCCATCACCTGTTCGGAAAAGTGGAATAAACACGACAACAGTTTGAAGAGATTCTTACGACGGAGGAAGAGCAGTAAGAAGAGGTCGTCGACCTCTACGATCAAAACAGAAGAGACGACGAAATCTGAGGCGGGCTGCTGTGAACCTATATCGAGTCAAAGGTCCGAGAACACCGTTGCAATTACCGATCCCCAGGCGCCTTCCGAGTCCAACACTTCTCGTGCTGAACAACCCAGTCGCCGGATCAGCACGTCGTTGCAACAGAACATTGTCCATTAACCTCGACTTCCACAATGAATGACCAAAGTGATCCAGAGGCCACTCCAAAAGCATTGGAACTCACCAGCAACGCTGATATTGCCGACCGCACTCCCTACATCCCTCGTCGGAAGTCATCGGTCGGCAAGAGGCACGGCAGCAGGTGTCAGGACATTACTACGATCATGGCGCTTGAGCAACCACAAAAGCCCTTGCACGTCTGGCCAAAAAACCACAACTCCATTAAGAGGTCAGGCATGTCCAAGGAGGTTCGTAGGTTATCCAGAGCAAGCTGTTCGAAAGTAACCTTACCAGGTGATATGTATAACGCTGTGAGCTTGTCGAATGTTGATCTATCAACAGAGTAGCTAACGCGTGGTTTCCAGGCCTTTCCACAGTCTCAGCCAGGGTTGCCCTACGCCGACGGATCCTCGATTTCATCATGTGAATCCCGCCATCGACGACTCTTCTCCCGGATATTGTCCAGCTTTACACATAACAACGAGTCTGCACATGCCATTTCCACCCTTGCCAGGTCTTTGGGGGCTGGACAGGGACAGATGCCACGACTCTCTGGATCGACTGCTAGAGATAGCGCGTCGAGGACGACTAGTAGGACGTCGACAGCGTCTACGCAGACGTTACTGATACGAAGTGACCCAGTGAGGACAAATTCCATCAACAAACCAAACAGTCCGAATCCGCTCCGTGCACCACCTCTAGGTCTACTCGGACAACAAGGTGGCGACCAGCATCCGCTTACAGCTGAACGCTTATCCTCGACTCCAAGTCTGCCTGATGAGACACCTGCTCCTGCTCTTGCCACAGCTACCTTGCGCTCCACATCAGACGTCACGAAGGCCGATCTAGAGAAGGCCGTAACTGTCTGGATTGCAGTCGATGTGGAATGTAATATCCACTATGCAGAGGATCCAGCATCAAGCTTACGTTCGAAGGCATTGGGTCCACCCGATACCGATCCGGGCTTCTTGTCAAAACTGAGTTTGGGCATCGCTCCTTCCAGTGGATGCAGCGTTCTGCGTCTCATAGGATCCGACAGTCGTGATTTCTTGCTCCCAGGTGAGACCTGGTCAGTTGTTGCTCAGATCCTCGCAGATCCACCAGTTCGGAGGAAACAACCCACCAAGGCATTCAGTCTTCAAACGAGACCAAGCTCCCACGCACTGATGGATCAACTACATACAATGTTGTTGCCCTCAGCTTCTTCGTCTCAAGATCTTGTCCATGTCACTGTAACCTTCGAGCATGTGCTATTGCCTTCCAACGTCCAGTGCTGCGTGAGCGAGAAGTTGAACTTGGAACGTGTCAGCGCGTGGAGTCTGGAGTCACGTCGACAATACCTCCGACACCGTCAATCCCCTCGCAAAATGGCTCGAGGCCCTGACCCAAAGGAACGACAGCAACGGGAGGACGTGGCCTGCAAATTCCTCGATATCCTGGAATTGGGCCTTCAAAAAGAAGGCGCCGCGGGACATCAAGAAGCCACCGAAGTCCTCGAGGAATTCTTCGACCAATTTCAAGGCTCGCCGCGTCTTCACCAGCGGGCAAGCGAACTCTTGCGCGCTCTGGAAGCGAAGATCCGCCCTGTCCGTCGCGCACCGGTCTCGCCGACCCGGAGACGCAGGAATGGGATTGAGCTCTCACGCGAGAATCTGCAGTTGCAGGATATTACGAATCAGTGGT